>Ga0233425_10010327_pt1 | contig 11422 bp, 10 predicted proteins | sample Watercolumn_Towu_2_FD_181712 | JGI IMG/M metagenome (GOLD analysis project Ga0233425, IMG submission 181712) | Freshwater microbial communities from Lake Towuti, South Sulawesi, Indonesia - Watercolumn_Towuti2014_140_MG | ecosystem: Environmental > Aquatic > Freshwater > Lake | place...
GGCAAGACACACTCCGGGCGGTCATTGCCCGGGACGTTGACCATGGTCGAAACGGGGTGGGCAGACATTCTGTCGGCGGGGAAAGGCTTGATGAGCGGAAGCAGGCTGTCGGGAGTCCGAGGCGCTGCGTCCAGCCAATCGGCATAATCCGCGCGATCCAAAATCACCGGCATCCGGCTGTGCAAAGTTGACATCAATTCATTGGGCGAGGTGGTGATGATGGTGCAGGTGCGCAGTGTGCCGCCATCGGGCGAGTGCCATTCGTCCCACAGCCCCGCGAAGGCGAACGGCTTGCGGTCTTTCATGTGGATGAAGTACGGCGTTTTTGTTTTCACGCCTTCGGTTGATTTCCATTCGTAAAAACCATCGGCAAGAATGAGGCAGCGTTTATATTTAAAACTGCCGCGAAAGGACGGTTTCTCTGCGATGGTTTCGCCGCGCGCATTGATGAGTTTGCTGGCGATGGCCGGGTCCTTCGCCCATGACGGAATCAAACCCCACAGAAAAAAGTCAGCCCTATTTTCCCTGGCACCGCCCGCAAGTGTTGCATCGTTCGGGATGGCAAGCACGGGCTGGGTCGGCGCGATGTTGTAACGCGGCGCAAATTGATCCGGAAAGGCAAAATCACCAAAGGCATCTTTCAAGTCTGCGGGGTTAACGGTAAGGGTAAATCGTCCGCACATGGGTTCCTCACTTTATGCCCTGCGACATAAATGTCGCGGCACATTTTATTTCTTTAATTTTCTCGCGTCGCCATCGCGCATGGTCACGCCGATCGAATCCAGGTGTTCCAATAAGGCCTGAATATATTTGCGCGTGGTGTTCAGCATGTCGCGCGCTTCGCCGAGCGTGATCGTCCCTTTGCGCTGCAACTCCACGCGGATCTTCTCCACCATCGCAGCATAATCCTTGCTGCGGAAGATGACCTCCGGCGAAACCGCGACCAGTTCGCCCAACTCGACCAGCGCATTGAGAATTTCCTCGCCGACATCGGCCTGGCATTCCTTGACACTCGGCGTGGCAAACGGATTCGACTCAAAGCGGCGCATCAAGTCTTTAACTTTGGGCTGGTCGGCTGCGCTGAACTTGATCTCGTGCCCGGGGTTTGCGATGTAATTTCCAACAAGAAGTAATAAGTGACGAGAAACGAGGAATTCAGTAATGGCATTGAAAACACGCGGAGTTAATTTGAGTTTGCTCTTCAATTCCTCGCGCGGAATACCGCGCCTTAATGGGAATTGTTTGTGATGCGCGCCAAGCATGTCCGCGATGCGGCTTTTCAACTCGTCCCAATGCGGCAGGGCGATCACGAGCAGGTCGCTGGTGATTTTCGCTTCGCCGTCTTCCAGCAGCACGAGCCGACCATTTTGAATCAACTCATCCAGCGCGGCCTGCGCATCCGCTGTTTCAAGGCGCGATTTTGCAACCGCTTCTTTTATGCTGGCCGCGTTCAAGGCCAGCGCAGCTTCAAACAAAACATCCGCGGGCGAACCCTGCGCGAGTGACTCAAGTGATTTGAGCACACCCTCGTCAAAACGCTTATGTCTGCCTTTGGGCTGGTGGTCAACGACAGAGCCGCCGCCCAGGGTTTCGCCCGGCGATGGCCGGCGCAGGATGTAGCGGTCGCCGCGCACAGTCACAACGGGGTCGCGCAATTCGAGTTGAATCCAGCCTTCGTCGCCGGGAGCGAGTTCTTCGGTTCCAAGCAGGCGCAACATGCCAATGGTTTCGCTCGCGCCGACAAAGAACTTCACCTCGTCGCCATGCTTGAGGGACGCGGAAACATCCTTGAGCAGGCGGAAGCGCGCGTCAATTCTTCGGGTGGGCTGATATTGATTCGGGCGGACGACTACATCGCCGCGGCGGATGGATTCCATATCCACGCCGGAAATATTGACGGCAGTGCGCGAGCCGATCACGGCTGTCTCTTCTTTTTTCTTGTGCGTTTGCAGACCGCGTATCCTGCCTTTCATTCCGCCCGGCAAAATTTCCACTTCGTCGCCAACGGTGAGATGACCGTCGCTGAGTGTGCCGGTGACCACGGTGCCGAATCCGCTCATGCTGAAGACGCGGTCAATCGGCAGGCGCGGCCGGTTGAGGTCAAGGCGGGTGGATTGATTTTGGAAGAGTAATTGGAGACTGGTAATTAGTTGGTCGAGGCCTGTTTTTGTTTTTGCAGAGACTCTGACAATGGGTGCATCGCGCAGGACGGTGCCGCTCACAGCGGAACGAATGTCCATTTCCAGCAGGTCAAGCCATCCTGAGTCAGATGCGAGGTCTGTTTTCGTCAGGACAATTAATCCAGCGGGAATCTGTAATAGATCCAAAATGGCGAGGTGCTCTTTTGTCTGCGGCATTACGCCTTCGTCGGCGGCGATGACCAGCAGAACCGCGTCTATCCCCCCGATGCCCGAAAGCATGTTTTCGATGAAGTCGCGGTGGCCGGGCACATCCACAATGCCGGCTTCTTCGCCGTTCGGCAGGGTGAGCCAGCCGAAGCCAAGTTCGATGGTCATCTCGCGCGCCTGCTCTTCTTTGAGGCGGTCGGGATGGGTGCCGGTAAGCGCCGCGATGAGCGTGGACTTGCCGTGGTCTACGTGGCCAGCCGTGCCGATGACTCGCATGGTTTACTTCTTTGTTTTTTTGCCGTGCCCCATGATGCGCTGGTAGGAAGTCATCCATTCGTGGACAACGTTCATGAGTTCCTGCAATTCTTTTTCAGCGGCGTCTGTGGTCTGGTGCATTTGATCCTGCAAGACCTGCAAGGCGTCTGTCAACGGCGGGATGCGTTCTGCAGTTTTGGCCGCTTCCTTGCGGATATCGCGGAACGATTCCTCGGAGGAGAGGCTGTAACCCGTCCATCGTTTTTGATCGTCGGTCTTGAAGCTGGCCCATTCCTGCCGCAGGCGGTCTTCGGCAAGGCGCTGCATCTCGGTCACTTCGTTGATGCGGCGTTCAAGTTTGGTGTTCAACTCAAGATAGGATTCCTGGGCTTTTTTCGCGCCGCGCAAAGCCTCGTCAAGGTTATGGATGTGAGTGTCAATGCCGGCGGCTTCTTTTTGGAAAGCCTCGTACTTCTCAACCCAGGCCTTCCAGGCGCGGTCACGGTCAAGTTTGACGATGGCCTGCTCCTCGAGAAAAGCAGCCTGCGCCTGCTTGCGTTCCAGTTCAGACGCGGTCAACGCGGTGAAGCGGTTCTCGATATTGCGCAGGCCGTCTGCCATGATCGCAGCCTTGTCGCGATTCTCATCAATGCGTTTGCGCAAAGCGGTCACCTCGCCCTGAACATCCGCCACCTGTTTCAAGTCATTCTTGCGCGTTTCTTCGATGGCCTTCAAGGAGTGCATGGCGTCGTCCTTGGTGCGCACGGCTTCGTCCACGCGCAATTTCAGGTCGCTGACGTTGTTAAGGACGCGCTGCATTTCATCAGCTCGTTCCTTGATTTGTTTTTTGATCTCGGTCAGGTTCGTGGTGGCCTTGATCTGCGCAATGACTTTGTTGATCTCGCTGATCTCGGTCTGGGATCGTTTTGCATTCTCGCGTTCTGTAAGCGACCGTGCCTTCTCGTTCTCTTCGATCAGTTTGATGATCTCGGCGCGCTGACGGGTAAGCAGTGTCTCGAACTGGTCGAGCCGTTTGGCAGTCGGAGTGATCTCAGAGACCTGCTTCTCCAGGGACTTAATTTGTTTTGAAACCGCATTGACCGTTGTTTCAAACGAAGTCAATCGCGCGTCCAGCTTTGTAAGCGTATCCTGATTGCTGCGCTGCTGCTTATCCAGCCACTCGAGGCGCTTAATGATCTGTTCAAACTCCATGGTTCTCTCCGCTCATTTGGTAAAAATTGATGCCGAAATTATAGCACGCCCGCAAAGCGCAGTTACCGCCCAAGGTGGATGAACAGGGACGGCAGATCGGCTATAAACGGCTGGATCACCTGCGGGAACATGCCGAGGATGAACAGCCCGATCACGCCCAGCCCGAGCATGGTCACTTGAATCCAGGTTTCGTTTAACTCCCAGGCTTTTTCCCCGCCAGCCATCACAAAGACAGCCAGCGTGCGGGTCGCGGCGATGAGCAAACCAGCCATCCCAAGAAACACCCAAAACGACGTCGCCAATGACTGATGCGCCAGTTCCTGCCACAGCGCCAGCCGCGGGGGAAAACCTGCCAGCAACGGGAAGCCCGTCATTGAAAGGTGGGCCAAAATCACAGCAGAGACGGCCACAGGATGACTGCGTACCAGGCCTTGCAGGTCACTGAATTGCAAAGAATTGGCTTTGCGCTTGATGATGGACAGCGCCAAGGCCCAAACCGCCAGTTCCAGCCCGCGCGGAACGAGCAGTAAAAAGGTCACATTGACAATTTCCGCAGAACGCAATCCCATTGCCAGCACGAGCAGGCCAGTCTCTGCCACAGCGGCATAGCCCATGATCCGCCCGACATGCTTTTGCAGCGAAGCGAAAACGCCGCCGGTCACCACCATGAGCATGCCGGCCAATGTCATCGCGGCGGAAAGCTGCGGTGAAGTCCGCAGCCAGGTATAACGGTCCAGGAAGCCAAGGCTGAAAATCACCGTAAAAGCGGGCAATACCCAAAGCAAAAAGCCGGTTACATAGGGCGGGGATTCTTCCGTCAACATGGGAATCCAGTTGTACAGCGGGAAAACGCCCAGTAAAAAGGCGAATCCCAGCCCGAGCATGGTGCCTGCCTGAATGGTGATGTTGATATCGCCGGGGCTGGCCTCCACGCCTGCCAGCATCCAGCCTGAAAAAAGGATGAAAGGCATGGCCAGCGTCTGGTAGATGAGAAAACGAATCACACCGCGGCCGGGCTTCTGGTAGGTGGGGATGAGCAGGGGAATCACCAGCATGGCCGCCATTTCAAGCAGAAGCGCAGCAAAGAGAAATGGCTCAACAGCAATTGAAGCTGTCAGCAAAGAGACGATCATCAAACCAAGCGAAACAAAATGGTTGGCCGAGCCGGAGGCTTCCGTCCCGAAAAACCACAAGGCGGCCAGCCCATAAATGATGGCAAGTAATGAGCCGTCTGCGGTTGAGAGGGAAAAACTCCGCCCAAAGAATTGAATGGACGATGAAATTTTTAGCGAGACCGAGCCGATCAACAGCGCGGTATCTATGGGGATGACCAACGCGATGAGCGAGAGCAGCATGGCCACGCTCCCGCCAATGAAGGAGGAGGCGCGCTCACGTAAAAAGAAAAGGATCAGAAACCCTGCAGCGAATGGGACCGCGATCCAGATGATTGGCGCGTTCATTGCTCATCCTCCTCAGAAGGAGATGAGCCGGCCAACAGCAGGTACGAACCTGTCAGCGCCAGCCCCAAATTGACCACTGACAGCAGGCCGGTGACAAGGATGGAACTCTCAACCGCGGCGTATAAAATTTCAAAACCGGTCAGCATCGTGAGCAGGCCGAGGATGACGCGCAAAACATCGGAAGTCATGCCGAGGTGGACAGCGCCGGCGCCGATCAGGAACAGGCTGCCGGCAATCACGGGCGGCCCCAGCCCGGGAATCGCCGCTTCGATGCGCGCTGTGGAGCCGGCTGCTACAAGCGCAACAACGCCGATCAAAAAAACGCGGAACCATTGTCCGCGCGGCCAGAAGGATTCAGCGCTGTCATCCTCAGTAGCAGACAGCCCCAAACGCGTCATGCCAAGCGCGGCCACGACCATCCAGCCGGTGATGAGCTTGGCTGACCCCATCACAAAGGGCAGGTGGCGGGTCACCAGCCAGAAGGCGGAAACGTATTGCGCAGCCAGCGCGCCGAGGCTGATGCGCCAGTCGCGGCTGACAAGCATGGCCGTTGAAGTGACCAGCGCCAGCCCGACGGCGACCCACGATACAATGTCTAAAATCATTTTACGGCAACCCCTGTGTCAGCAGTGAAACAAAAATGACCAAAAAGAGCAGTGTCCACATGATGCCGCTCTCCCCTTCCAGGGTTGTATTGATTGCCTGACTGATGCTGCCAAGCAGGCGATAGACGGTCCAGATGCCGCCGTAGAATTCGTCCATGCGCGAGGCGGCGGGACTCTTCACCCAATGGGCGCGGACCGGGTTCAAGATGCGCAGTCGCGGCGTGGCCCAAACCAGCCCAAAGGTCAGGAGCGAAGCGATTGCGGCCTGCACCCACGCTCCGATTTGCAATGCTCCGTCCCATCCGAAAAATCCCAATAAAATCTGGCAGGCGATTAGCAAAATAATTCCAGCCGGATAAACTGCGCGAGTCCAGGCGGGCTGTGACTCAAGCGAGTCGCGCCCCGAAGGACGCAGCGCATGGCGGATAAACCCGGCAGTCAGTAACGCTTGCGCCGCGACCACAAAAGGAATGGAAAAAACCAAATTGCCGGTCCATGCGCCCGCCGTGAGTGAAAAAGGCAAAGCAGAAAGACTCCACGCGCCAGCCAGCAGGGCGCGGTTTAACCAGGCCTGTTGAACAGAGGCGAGGAAGAGCGCGCCGCCAACCAGGATGAGTACGCAACCCCAAGCCACGGCGCCCATCGGGCTGCCACTCAGTGCCGCAATGACTGAGAGTGCGGCCAGCCCGATCACCCAGTAAGGGCGGCCTGTCAGTTCGTCCGGCGCGCGCAGCCACATCCAGCCGCCGTAGATGGCAGCCATGACAGCGAACCCCAACAGGATGGGTGTGAAAGCGGAACTGCTTTCCGCCGGAATGTGCGCCAGTACCATCAAACTTGATACAGCAGAGGTCAACCTCAGCGATGTGCCGAAACCGCGCCGCAAAGTAGACTCGGCTGAATACGGCAAATGCAGCGGAAGCACGCCGAGGCGCAATCCTGCCGCCATGACGAGGAAAATACCTGACCCAGGCGGCATGGATTGAAAGTTAAAGTCATTGCCTGAAGCAATGCTGGAAATATTCGCCCAAAGCAAAATGCCGATTCCCAGGGCGCGTGTTGAAAAAGATATGACCACCTTTTCATTGTTCGCCGCTCCCTGCACATAAACCAGGTGCGAGAGAAGTTCGGTGATATCGAGCGCAGCCCATACCAGCAGCAAAGTCAACGGGTTGTCGGCTGTCACTGCCAGAATGCCGATCCCGCCGAGCATTAACGCGCCGGCCCAGGTATAAGAACTGGCGACCACCGGCCGCGCCACGGCAGTCAGCAGCATGGTCAGAGTCAGCGCGGTGACACTTAATGCCATCGGCCAGGAAAGTCCATCCGCTCGAAAGGACACGCGGCTGATAAACAGGCCGGCCGGCTGCCACGCAGGCAGGGTCAGATCAATCGGCATTTGCGCCAGCCAGAAAAACACACTGGCGAAGGCAAGCATGGAGCCTGCAACCGCCGCCAGCCACGCAAAACGGGCGGCAGGCCGCGCAGCGCGCAGCGCAATCAATATCAGCGTGGTCGCAAAAAGAAGCAGGCAGGGGACCAAAATCAACATGGGAGACGGCAATTGTATCAGTATTATTACCGCGAAACTTTGGCCGTTTTCATTTGGTAAAATCAGGCGCATGACTTTCAGGACGAAGCAGTCCACTGGAATTGGCGCAACCTATTGGATCCCGATTATTTTATTGATAACAGCCTGCGCTTCACAACCTGACCTGACGACTGTTCCGGCCGCGCAAAGCGCGCCAGCCATCGCCACGCTGACGCCCTTCCAGCCCCAGACCGAAGCATCCACTCCTTTCGCAGCAACAGCCCTCCCGAAGTCTGAACCGACATACACTCCCTACCCGACGCGGGCTGTTTTGCCGGAAAATTTATCTGCCCCGCCTGCGATCATCCCAAGCCAGAACATCAACGGATTGCACATCAACAACCCGCTGACCGGCCTACCCGTCAGCGACCCGTCCCTGCTTCAGCGCCGGCCGATTGCAATCAAGATCGGAAATTCGCCGGATTACGTCCGCCCGCAATCCGGCCTGTCTCTGGCAGATGTGGTTTATGAGTATTACATCGAATGGGGCGACACGCGCTTTATCGCTGTGATGTACGGAAACGATTCGCCGATGGTTGGCCCGGTGCGCTCCGGCCGTTACTTTGACGAACACATCGCGCGCATGTATCACTCATTCCTTGTATTCAAATCTGCCGACCCGCGCGAGTTGACCTATCTATTGGGCAGCGACCTTAAGGACTTTCTGGTGATCGTCGGCTTTGGCGGGTGTTCGCCATTTTTCACAGGACACTATCACCGTGATTCATACAACAATCAATTTTTCAATACAACAAAATGGACGGCCTGCGCTGAAAAAAAGAAAGTGGACAATTCACCTCAAGCCATCAGCGGCGGATTCTTCGCCGAGGAAGTGCCTGAAAGCACGCTGACTGCTTCACGCATTTTCTCGTTTTACTCGATCTATAACTACAACTATTGGGAGTACGACCCCGCCACGCACAGGTACTTCCGCCATCAGGAAGCCAATGACATGGTCAACGGCAAGCCCGAAGCGTATGCTCCCCTTTCAGACGCGCAGAGCGGCCTGCCGGTGACTGCCGCGAATGTGGTCATGCTGTTTGCGCCGCACATTTATGCCAACCCATACAACGCGCACGACCAGGTCTTTAACATTGACCTGCTGGATTACGACAAAGCAATCGTGTTCCGCGACGGCGCGGCAATTCCCGCCATCTGGCATCGAATGCAGGAAGACCAGCCGCTGCTGCTGACTACACCGGAAGGCGACCCCATTTACTTGCGGCCAGGGCAGACCTTTTATCAGGTGCTGGGAGTCAATTCCACTTATACACAGGACGGCAAGGATTGGCGCTTTGTTTTCCAAACTCCGTGAGATAATGGATTACATAGTATCGCATAATTTGGTAAATAGAAATTTCGATTCTTACTCGCGGTTCTCAATAAAAAGTTTACTTAATTGCGAGACAAGCGATAAAATGTTATCGAGTTTATAAAGCAGCCCTAAAGGTTTTCCAAAGAGACCTTTAGGGTTGCAGATGAAAGAATACCCGGAGTTCATATGATCTTTGACCCCGTTTTTCTAAGCAATCTAACGCTTGTCCTGACCGCCTTCGGCGGCGCATTTCTCGCCGCGTTGTGGATCAGCCTCGTGGTGTGGACCTACCGCGACATCCGTTCGCGGGCGCGCGACCCGCTTGTGCGGACTCTGGCTGCCCTGCTTGTGGCTTTGCTGAATCTGCCGGGCATGATCGTGTATCTCATCCTGCGCCCGCCGCGCACATTGGAAGAGGAATACCAGCGCACGCTGGAAGAGGAGGCGCTGCTTCAGGCTTTGGAGGATCTTCCGCTTTGCCCGGGCTGTGAGCGGCGCGTAAAGGAAGACTGGCAGGTCTGCCCGAACTGTCATACGAAACTAAAAAAGACCTGCCACAACTGTTCGAAGTTGATGGAACTGCCGTGGAATATCTGTCCGCTTTGCGGCACGCCGGCGCCCGGTATGCGGCTGGAGTCGTCCAGCATTGACGATGCCCTGCGCGGCTTGAAATTGGGGGATGACCAGGCGGAAGTAAAAGTTGAGTAATCAATGAAAATAGACTCCCTCACCTTCCACCATCTGTCCATGCCGCTGGTCTCGCCGTTTGAAACATCCTTCGGGCGTGAGACAGACCGTGAATGTATTCTTGTCACAATTCAGTCTGAGGGGATAACCGGTTACGGAGAGTGTGTGGCTTCACGCGACCCCGGCTACAACTATGAAACGACCGGCACCGCCATGCACATCCTCAAGGATTTTATTGCGCCATTAATTCTTGGGCAGGATGTAAAAGACGCCCTGCACTTTCAGGAGGTCGTGGCCGGCATTCGCGGACATCACCTTGCAAAGGCCGGCGTCGAAATGGCGATCTGGGACCTGCTTGGGAAGCGCGCGGGCAAATCGTTAAGTCAACTGCTTGGCGGCGCGCGCGAAAAAGTCGAAGTGGGAGTCTCGATCGGGATTCAGGAATCAACTCAAGGGCTGGTGCGAAGCGCGGCGGGGTACGTCCGGCAGGGCTATGCGCGGGTGAAGATCAAGATCAAGCCGGGCAGGGATGTCGAAGATGCCTCCGCCGTTCGCAAAGAGTTCCCGGACCTGCGCCTGCAAGTGGATGCAAACTCGGCGTATTCCCTGAATGACGCTGACACGCTCAAGCCGCTGGATAAACTTAATTTGCTGTTGATCGAACAGCCATTGTTTGAAGACGATATTTGGGATCATCATAAATTACAGCGGGAATTTGAAACGCGCATCTGTCTTGACGAGAGCATTGTCTCGCCGCGGCACGCGCGCTATGCGATCGAGATGAATGCCTGCCGCACGATCAACATCAAGGCCGGCAGGCTGGGCGGGCTGAGTCAGGGCGTGATGGTACATGACATGTGCAAGAAAATTTCGATGCCCGTCTGGTGCGGCGGGATGCTGGAGACCGGCGTCGGGCGCGCCTCCAATCTGGCAATGGCTTCGCTGCCAAACTTCATTCTCCCGGCTGACATTTCTGCCTCAGACCGCTATTATGCGCGCGACATTACGAATGAGCGCTTTGTGTTGAATTCAGATTCCACCATTGACGTGCCGAACAACCCGGGACTGGGTGTGACAATCAACGAAGATGCGTTGAAGGAATTTACGCTGGCGGTGGTGAAGGGGTAATTCATTCCGTTTGGGTTTATACTATGCCTAGGTTTAATGAAACGACGTGGCCGCGATAAAAAGAGGTTTTTATGTTGCAAACTATCGAAGCGATTATTGACGAAAAAGGGATTTTGCGAATCCTTGACTCCGTTGCCCTGCCCAAAATGCGGCGGGTGATTGTGACGATCCTCAACGAAGAACCAACCCAGGAAGCCCTGGAGCGGGCGGCGCATGGGCAAAAAATTGCCGTGTTGGAACAACGCCATGCGAAAGGATATATCGCGCATCCCCAAACAAAAGATGAGATAGTTGAATGGGAATCGGAACAAGATTGGGGGAAGCCGTGAATCAGGGCGACATTTACTGGTACACATTTCGCGCCCCTGACAAACGCCGTCCCATCCTGCTATTGACACGCGGCTCGGCAATTTTGTTTTTAACAGGAATTACAGTTGCTCCGCTCACGACAGTTATCCGTGACATTCCTGCCGAAGTTGTTCTCACGCCCGAAGACGACGGCGTGCCTGAAATTTGCGTTGTAAACACGGATAATATTCAAACCGTACCAAAAGAAAATCTTGGCGCTTTTATTACGCGCCTGTCGCCGGCAAGAATGCGGGAAGTTTATGAAGCGATAGCGTTCTCTTTGGGTTTTGATTCAGAATAAATTTAACCGGCGGGGGGCATCACCAGCGCCAAACCGTCCTCGAATACGACTTCCCGCGAGTTTCGATTTACTCCACATCACAGGCCTGACAGGTTTCACCGCAGCCTGAAATAAATCAGATTCTGTCAACCACCATTGCATTGATTCAAGTTCTGTGAAAACCTGTCAGGTC
>Ga0233425_10010328_pt1 | contig 11421 bp, 8 predicted proteins | sample Watercolumn_Towu_2_FD_181712 | JGI IMG/M metagenome (GOLD analysis project Ga0233425, IMG submission 181712) | Freshwater microbial communities from Lake Towuti, South Sulawesi, Indonesia - Watercolumn_Towuti2014_140_MG | ecosystem: Environmental > Aquatic > Freshwater > Lake | place: Indonesia...
GCGTCAGCGGCTTCTCGCAATACACGTCCTTGCCGGACCGCAGCGCGGCCAGCGTGATGATCGCGTGCCAGTGGTCGGGCGTAGCGATGCATACCGCGTCGATGTCCTTGCGGTCGATGATCTTGCGAAAGTCGTTGTACGCCTCGCAGGCCGCGGGGTTGCTCTTCTGGCCCGCATAGTAGTCATCGCGTTCCTTTCAGGTAGGGATCGACGGGGAAGGCAATCCTCCTATGCTAACCGACGCGCGTCGGCTCTTCCAGTCTCCGCGCGAGTTTTCGGAAGGACTGCACGGCCCTTCTTGTTGGGGTGGCAGTTGTACTGCTACCCCTTGAGCCGCTTGATGAGGTAATCCTGTACGGTCGGGTGTTTCACGTCCGGCGCGCCGGGATAGACCAGTTCGCATTCGACGCCCGCGGCCTTGCACTTCTCCTGCAGTTTCACGCCGAAGTTCGAGGTGTGCGTAGGGTCTTTCTCCTCTTTGCCGAGCGCGGGCGGAGTGCCGTAGAACAGATACACGGGCGGATCGTCGGCCGTGACCAGCGCGTACGGCGAATACTCGGCGATCCACGGCAGGATCTTCTCGCGCCCGGCCAGGAAGGCGTCGAACTGCGAGAGGTTCTTCTCTTTGTCGGCCGCAAAGCCAAAGGCATGGCCGCCGTACTTGCTGTTGGGTGTCCACTCCTTCATCTGTTGCGGATCGAGCGTGGTCTGCGCGCCCGTCACGGCGGCACACCACAGCCGCGTGGACTCGCGCGCGATGGGATCGTCGCTCTTCGGGTCGGCCAGGTCGGGGTGGAACGCCAGCCACAGGCTCGAACACGCGCCCGCCGATCCGCCGGAGGCGCCGATGCGGGCCTTGTCGATGTTCCACTCGGCGGCCTTGCTGCGCACGAATTGCAGAGCCCGCGCCGCGTCGTAGAGCGGGCCCTTCACCGGCGGCACGACCTTGTCGGCAGTCGCCTCGGGAATGAAGCGGTACTCGACGGATACGACCGAGACGCCGGCCGCCAGATACTCCTTCACCCCAGCGACCCGATCCTTGCTCCCGCCTTGCCAGCCGCCGCCGTGGATGAAGAACAGCAGCGGCGTGGGCTTCTCCGACTCGGCCTTCCAGAAGTCCAACACCTGTTTGGGATGCGTGCCGTAGGGCACGTTGGCCAGCGTCGGCTTCGGCCCGGCCGGCGGCGCGGCCTTCTTTGCCGGCGCCTTCTCGGCCGCGCGCGCGGCCAGCGGCAGCCCAATTGCCAACACACCAATCAGCAGCAAGCGAATGACTCGGTTTCGTCGCATGTCGTTCTCCTTCTGTCGTTCGAGTGGTTGTGGTAAGTCGCCTTTCCCCGCCGAACGCCGTCGGCGGGCGTTTCTCTCCCTTCCCCCTTCCGCCCTCCCCCTTCGCATCACTCCACCACCACCGCCTGCACGGGGCAAATCGCCCGGCAGGTGTCGCAGCGCGTGCATTTCTCCTGATCGATGCGGTGCTGCGCGTAGGGCGTCATGGGGATGGCGTCGACCGGGCATTGCTGGGCGCAGAGCGTGCAGCCGATGCAATTGTCGGTGATTCGGTAGGAAATCAGGGCCTTGCATTTCCCGGCCGGGCAGCGGCCGGCCAGGTGCGCCTCGTACTCGCCGCGGAAGTAGCGGAGCGTCGAGAGCACCGGGTTGGGCGCGGTGCGGCCCAGCCCGCAGATGCTGCCGGCGCTGACCTCGCGGGCGAGTTGCTCCAGGCCCTCCAGGTCGCCCGGTTTGCCTTCGCCCGTGCATATCCGGTCGAGGATGTCGAGCATCCGCCGCGTGCCGATGCGGCAGAACGCGCATTTGCCGCACGATTGGTCTTGCGTGAAGCGGAGGAAGTAGCGGGCGATATCGACCATGCAGTCGGAATCGTCGAGCACGACCAACCCGCCGGAACCCATGATCGCGCCGACGCCTTGCAGGGCCTCGAAATCGACGGGCGTGTCGGCCAGTTCGGCGGGCACGCATCCGCCCGATGGTCCGCCGACTTGCACGGCCTTGAAGGCCCGCCCGCCGGCCACGCCGCCGCCGATTTCCTCGACGATCTGGCGGATGCTCACGCCCATCGGCACCTCGATCAGTCCGCCGCGCGCGATCTTGCCGGCCAACGCGAAGACCTTGGTGCCCTTGCTGTGTTCGGTTCCGAGGGCGGCGAACTCGGCGGCCCCGTGGCGGAACAGCCACGGCACGAGCGAATAGGTTTCGACGTTGTTCACGAGCGTGGGCTTGCCCCACAGGCCGCGCTCGGCGGGGAACGGCGGCCGCAACCGCGGCATGCCGCGGCGGCCTTCCAGCGATGCCAAGAGCGCCGTTTCTTCGCCGCACACGAACGCCCCGGCCCCTTCCTTCACCGCGAGTTTCAAGCGGAATACGCTCCCCATCACGCTCTCGCCCAACAGCCCGTGCTCCTCGCAACGCCGCAGGGCCTCGGTCACGCGCTGGACGGCCAGCGGATACTCGGCGCGGACGTAGAGGAAGCCCTCGTGCGCGCCGACGGCGCGGGCGGCGATGGTCATTCCCTCGATGACGCGATAAGGGAACGATTCGAGCAACATGCGGTCCATGAACGCGCCGGGGTCGCCTTCGTCGCCGTTGCAGACGATGTACTTCTGCGGGCCGGCCGCCTCGCGGACGCGGGTCCATTTCAGGCCCGTGGGAAAACCGGCCCCGCCGCGGCCGCGGAGCCCGCTCTGCTGCACTTCGGCGATGGTCTGCTCGGGCGAGAACTTCTCGAAGACCCTTTGCAGCGCCTCGAAACCGCCGTGCCGCCGATACTCGTCGAGATCGGTCGGATCGATCTGGCCGCACGATTCGGTCGCCAAATGCCGTTGCGGGCCGAGAAATGCACACACCGGCTGATCGCGGACGTCGATGGCCGCGCGCGCCACTGGGTCTTGCGTTTCGTCGCTCAGCAGGCGGTCGAGCCAGCGGGAGACCGCGTAACTCGCGCGGCGGAGCAGCCCTTTCGGCCGGAAATGCCGCAGCACGATGGCCGGCACGTCCTCGCTGCTGACTTTCGAGAACAACTTCGTCGTGCCGCCCGGGGCGACCAGTTCCACCAGCGGCGTCTGATGACACATGCCCACGCAACCCACGCGCTTCACTACAGCCGCCGCGCCAGAGGCGGCGAGCACCTGCTGGATGGCCTGATGCACCTTGGCGCTGCCTTGGGCCTGGCAACAGGAGCCGAGGCCCACGCGGATTTCGCCCACCGCACCGCACGGAGCGACCGCCGGCGCAGCCGTTTGGCCCGTATCGCTCCGCTGCCGATGCTGGAAATCGTCGAGCACGCCGCCGATCTGGTGCGGCGTGAGCCGGCCGTAGGTCACGCCTTCGATCTGGATGACCGGGGCCAGCGTGCAGCACCCGAGGCAGGCGACCTTCTCGATGGTGAATAGCCCGTCGGGGTCCGTGTCGTCGCCGTTGGTGATCCGCAGTTGCCGTTGCAGGGCCTCTTGCACCAGGCCCGCGCCTTTTACATGGCAGGCCGTGCCGTGACAGACGCTGATGATGTAGCGGCCGACCGGGCGGTGGCGGAACTGCGTGTAGAAAGTGGACACGCCCGCGATCTCGGCCGGGGTGATCTTCGACAGCGCGCAGACCCGCCGCATCGCCTCGTGTGGCAGATAGCGGTAGTGCGACTGGATCGCCTGCAAGATGGGAATCACCATCTCGCTGCCGCGGCCCAGCCGCTCGACAGTCTGGTCGACGAAGGTGAGATCGAGGTCAGGCATCATCTCTTTCGCAGGCGCGCTTACAAGTCCCGAAGGGACGGCAGTCACTAGCCCGGGGCGTCAGCCCCGGGAACGTAATCGCAATAACGACGCGAACCCCGAAGGGGTGACAGTAACGGACGCCGCGGCCACTGCCGCCCCTTCGGGGCTTGGTGGTCCTGGAGGTCCGCATTCCCGGGGCTAACGCCCCGGGCTATTGACTGCCGCCGCTTCGCGGCTGACATTTCAGATCACTCCTTCCCAATGCAAAATAGGCAATCCTCGCGCTTGGGTGGTTCGGATTGCCCCGGTTTCTCTTCGCTTTCGACGTAGGTGCGGATGAACATCCGCCCGTCCTGAAAGGCGGGGCTGGTGACGCACTTCTGCCCCAACTCCGGCTCGGAAATGGTCTTTCCCGCCTTCGCCCCCGGCTCGATGATGCGGGCCTTGCCGTCGGTGTCGATCAGGTAGATCAGCTTGCCGACCAGACTCGGCGAGGTGGTGAAGTTCACGCCGGGGAAGTCCATCGCCCACAGGTTGTCGCCTTGCTTGGCGTCGTAGCAGGTCAGCGTCCCTTCCGAGGCCAGCACGTAGAAGTGCTCCTTGGTGGCCAGCGGGCTGCACGTGTCGGGCAGTCCGTCTTCGCCACGCCACAGGATGTGTGTCTTGGTCACGTCGCCCGAGCCGTCGGCGCGGATCGCCGCAATCGCCGGGAACTGGTTGGCGACGTAGACGACGCCGTCGCAATAGACGGGCGATGGGCCGACGTCCTGCTTGAGGAACTTGCACCGCCAGAGTTCCTCCTTGCCGTCGGCCGGATTGTAGGCGATGACCCACGGATCGGCGGCCGTGATGAGTTGATCGCGGCCGGCCGCCTTGACGATGATCGGCGAGGGCCACGAGTTGGGCACCTCGCGGGGCACCTCCCATACAGTCTTGCCCGAGGCGGCGTCGAGCGCCAGCAGCTTCGACTTGTTGTCCTTCGCCTGCCCTTGGTCGAACTGCACGATCACGAGGTTCTTGTACGTCACCAGCGACGCCGAATGGCCGTAGACGTTTTCGGGAATGCCCAGGCTGCGGGCCCACGCCAGCGTGCCGTCGAAGCCGAAGCCGGCGATATCGCCGTTGGCAAACATGGCGAAGACGCGGCGGCCGTCAGTGGCCGTGGTCGGGGCGGCAAAGCCGGTGTCCCGGTTGATCTTGGGCACCTTGGCCGTACTCTCGGGCGTGCTGGGGACGTCCTTCTGCCACAGCAGCTTTCCGTCGGTGGCGTCGAAGCAGAAGACCTTCCGTTCTTTCTCGGTCGCGCCGGAGAGGAAGATGCGGTTGCCCCAGACCACCGGCGAGTTGTTGCCGGGGAGCGGGACGGGTGTTTTCCAGACGAGGTTCTCGCCCTTGGCGGCGTTCCACGTCGTGGGGATGTTCGCGTAGGCCGAAACGCCCGCGCCGCCCGGGCCGCGGAAGCTGGCCCACGCCTTGGCGATCTCGTCGTCGGTCGGCGGCGTTTCGGCGACAGGCGTCGGGGCTTCCTTCTTCGGCGTCTCGGTCTTGACCGCGGTCTTCGCGGCCGGTTTGGGCGCTGGCTTGGCTGCCGGCCGCGTCTTGCCGGCGGATTCGGCCGGCTTGACCGCCAGCAGCGTTTCCAGTTCCGTCGCGTCGGCCGGAAGTCTCGATTGCAGACTGAGGATCAGCCCCCCGGCCGCGCCGAAAACGACCAGCGCCAGCACGGCGACTGCGCAACGGCCGAGGTAGGCGGTCGAGATATCGGGATCGACGGGTGCGGCCTGCGGCGCCGGCCGCGGGAGTTTGCGGCGGAGCGTGGCAGCCGTGCGCGCGGCAATCGCGGCGACGGCAATGCCGCCCAGAAGCAAGCCGGCCCCGATCGTGCTGAAGAGCCGCTGCCGGAAATACTCCTGGCGGAGTTGCTGATCGAGGTTCTGAATCTGCGCCCGCAAGTCCTTGTTCTCGGGCTGCACTGCCAGCGCGCCCTTGAGGGACTGCAACTGGGCGTCGTCCAGCGGATCCTTGAGCGTCCGGCGGCTGACGTCGTAGAGCAACAGGGCGGCAACCAGCAGCGAGAATATCCCGGCAACCGCGGCGGTCCGCAGGGCGATCTGATAGCGGGCGTCGTCGGAGGAAACGTTCATCGGTCACTTTCCACTCGGTAGAGGTTCAATCGTCTCAATCCATCCCTGCCGGGCCTGTTCGCTGGGGCAATACCAGAAACAGCGGCCGCAGGAAACGCAGTTCACGCGGTCGGGTTGGTAGTCGGTGCGGCGGCGGCGGACGCTGAGGTGAATCAGCTTGACGCCGATCACCAGTCCCACCCAGGCCCCGAACCACGTGCCGGCCTCGGCGAACGCGGCCCGCAGGTCCATTGCTTCGCGCGCCAGCGCCGCAATCTCTTCGCGGCCGCCGCCGGTCTTGTCGCGCCAGTTCTTGGTGGCGTCGGTCCATTCCTCGATCTCGCCGGCCTTCTCAGCCAACACGCGTTCGGCCAGGCGGAACGTCGGATGCATGCGGGCCAGCGGCACGTCGAAACGGCTGCCCAGCCAGGCAAATGCCGCCACCAAGACCGGCAACAGCGCCAGGAAACCGGCCAACCGCCACCGCGCGGCCGCGCGGGCCGAGGGCGGCGGCGTGACGGTCGGCTCGCGGATCGCGCCGTAGGGGCACGCGTCCTCGCACAGCCGGCAGTTGATGCACTCCTCCGGCGGTATCTTCACGTGCCACTTGGCGACTTTCGACAGCAGCCCGAGAATCGCGCCGTAAGGACACAGATAGCGGCAATACGGGCGGCCGATGAACACGCCGATCAACAGCAGGCTGCCGCCGAAGATCAACATACCCGTGCCACCGCTGAGGCGGAAGAAGCCCACGAACGGATCGTAGCGGCAGATCAGGAAGGCGGTGTCGGCGCTCGACTCGGGCAGTCGCCCCAACCCGAACATCGCGGCCAAGACCACGGCCAGCCCGAGGTAGATGTAAGCCAGCAAACCCAAGGCGTGATCGAGCCACGCGGGCGTCTTCAGTGGCCGCACGGCCACCAGTTCCTGCACGGCCCCCAGCGGGCAGACCGCCGCGCAGAACGTGCGGCCGAAGAAGAGCGTAAAGACCAGAGGCAGCATGAAGAACCCCAGCACCACGAGCGGCACGGCGTAGTCCGCGTCGCAAATCGCCAGCGTGACGTTCTGGATCGCACCGATGGGACACACGCAGCCCGCGCGCCAGAAGCCAAGCCATGCCAACGAGACGACCGTTAGAATCAACAACCCGCGGCGCGAGCGCGAGACGAGCGCCAGATACGACGCCAGCGACAACGCGGCCAGCAGGAACGCCAGGTCGAGGTACTCCCGATATGCGGGAAGCGGTTCACTTGCCGGCGTGTCGGGGATCGGGTGATCGGCCAGTTCGGGCACGGGGATGAGTTCGCCGCGGACCGCCGTGGGCAGCGCCGCCAGCAACGCCACACCCGCAAGGAGCAAGAGCAATCGCGGCAGCTTCATGAGTCTTGCACCTTGGACTGCGACGCCACCTGCCGCTTGTGCCGTAACGCCTCGACCGCCCGCTGGGCCGCCTCGCTCAACATGTTCGGCGCGGAGGGGAGCACGCGCGAAAACGCCCGCGTGGGACATGCGACGGCGATTGCGCACTCGTTGCAGTTGAGGCAGCGGTCGTGCCGCACCTGCAAGTAGAGCGAGCCGTTCATTTCGCGGCAGCCGAGCACGCACTTGCCGCAGGCGATGCACTTCTCCTCCTGGATGTTGTACTCGAAGTACCGCACTTTGCCCTCGGCCCCTTGACGTTCGAGAAACACCCGCTCGATCGCGCCGGTGGGGCAAAGTTGGTTCTCGGCGCCGGTTTCCATGCGGTCGTCGCTGAATTGCGGTTCCTTGGTGCAGAAGTAACCCGTGCATTTGTCGCAACGGCCGCACAGCGCGTAACACTGCACCGCCTTGACCGCCGAGACGTCGAGCACGCAGTAGGTCTGGCAATTGCTGCACGCCATGCACTTGTTGGGGTCGATCTGCCAGAGTTGGTCCACGGTTTGGCCTTTGTGGCCGGCCAGGTACCCCAACGTCCCCGTTAGACCCATGGCGCCGACGACGCGCGCGGTGTTGACCACGAATTCGCGGCGGTCGATCTTGTCGTTCTGTTCGGCCATGAGGACTATCCCTTGCCTCGCGTTCTCGCGGCGGCCGCCGCCGGCAGTTGGCAACGGGCCAGCGCGGGACAGTTGCCGCATACGGCACGCTGTTGGGACGGCAGTGCAACTGCCGTCCCATCCTGCGCGTGTTGGGGCGGCAGTTGCACCGCCGCCCTTCCAAGCGGACACTGCACTCCGCCACCCGGCCGGCCGCCGCGGACGATCAGCGCCGCCGACAACCACGCCAGCCCGCCCAGCGCCGCGCCGCGTGCAGCGCCGCACAGCATTTCACGCCGGTTCCGCGGCTGTTGCTCGACGCAGCGCTTCATTCGTCGCCTCCCGAGGATTCCGTATCGGCCTTCGCCTCGAACACGCGCACGTACTTCTTCACGGCGTCCAAGACCAGCACACGGCGGCGGCTGTCGGCCGCCAGGTCTGCAGGCAGCGAAGACATCTGCTGCGGGCCCGCCACGACGCACTCGAAGGCGTGGTCGGCGCCGTACATCTTGACCACCGGCCGGCCCTTCTCGGCCGTCACGAAGCGGTCGTCCGGCAGGATGGCAAAATGGGCCGGATTGCAGCAGCCGTCGAAGTCGGCGAGCCGCGTTCCGGCCTTTCCCCAGTGCCCGCTCATCGTGCCGTCGGGCCGGTAGGCCTCGATCCGCAGCCGACGCGGATTGACGACATAGAGCAGCCCGTCGCGGCCGACGGCCAGATCGAAGTGCTCACTAGTGATGATGAACCCAAGTTGGTCTGAATCCGCGCTGCGGCCGTCGATGCGTCCGGCCGGCGTGCCGTCGGGCGCGAACCGCCACACGAGCCGGTTGCCGGCGTCGGCCACGAAGACCTCGCGATCGCCGGCGGCAATCGACGCCAACGACGCCTTCTCCAGCGGTTTCCAACCGGCGATCAGCTTGCCGTCGCGGTCAAGCGCCTCGACGTGCGACTGCATGCCTACATAGATGCGGCCGGGAAAGGCGTGCTCCTTGCCGCCGACCGCCAGGCATCGCGGCTCGCTGCGGAGTGGAATCGCGGCCTGCTGCACGCCGTCGGCCGAAAAGACCCGAATCGCCCGGTCGCCGGCAACGTAGATGCGATCGTCGGGACCGACCGCCAGCGCGCGGACCTCGCGGAGCGGCACGGCGATTTCGGCCGTCTGCTCGTAGCCGATCAGCACCGGATCGATCTCTTCGGCCGACGGTACCGTCTGCCCTTCACCCCACGGATCGAGTTGCAGCACGGCAAACAGCCCGCCGACAATTGCCGCCACGAGCAGCAGGCCGATCAGAGCGTTGACGGTGGCAGCGGGACGGGGCATGGGATTTAGGATTTCAGATTCTAGATTTCAGATTTGAGATTGCAGATTGCAGATTGCAAATTGAGTACGAAGTACGAAGTACGAAGTACGGAGTTGGGAGCACGGATGCACGGAGTGTTTGCTGGTCTTCGTTTCTTCCTCCGGTCTTCGTTTCTTGCTGCAAGATTCGTACTCGTTACCGTTCACTCCGTACTCCGTACTTCGTACTTCTGTCTTCTGTCTCCCGACTCCTGTCTCCTGACTCCTCACTTCTCCCCCACGTCCAAACACACCATGCGCGTCATGTCGCGGACGATGAGCCGGCCGGCGACCAGGGCCATCGGTCCCCAGGCATGGTCTCCGCCTTCGATTGCCTGAGTCTTGCCCAGGACGTGGTAGCCGCTGGGCGATGCCTCGGCCATCGTGAGTTGGCCGTCGTCGTTCATCGCATAGAGCAGGCCGTCGGCGACCATGTAGGGGGCCGCACCGAACTTGTCGCGCCCGCTGTTCCAGACCTCTTTCCCCTCCAGGTCGAGACACACCAGCTTCTTGTCGTGCTGCCGCACGCCGTAGAGATAGCCGTCGAGCAACACGGGGGTCTGTTGCTCGGAGCCGAACTGCCGGGCGGTGCGGCGAAAGAGCGTTGTGGCGGACAGGCGGTCGCCGCGGTCCTCGACTTGCAGCATCAAGCTGCCGCTGTTGTAGCCGCCGCAGAAGAAGACGCGGCCGTCGCTCAAGGGGACGGGCGAGGGGCACGTAGCCACCGAGATCCGCCAATCGGTCGTGTCCCAGGGAATCGAGCCGTCTTCGGCCGCTACGCCCGCCACGCCGCCGCTGCCACAGTAGACGTACATCCGCCGCCCGGCGAACTCCATGGGAATGATCGAGGAGTGGGTCATCTTCCAGCCCCGCGGATTGCCGCTTTCCCACAGCACTTCGCCCGTCTTGTAGTCTACGGCGATCAAGAGGTCCTTTCCGCCGGGGGCCAGGATCAGACGATCGGTCGCCACATCGACCAGCGGGCACTGGCCGGCGTACCACTCGGGCACGGTCGCGCCATGCTCGATCACCAGGTCGATCAGCCAGAGGGCCTTGCCCGAGTCGGCGTCCCAGCAGACGACCTGACACATCGGCCCGAGCGAAATGACGTACTTGCCGACGACGGCGGGCACGGTCCGCGAGCGGCCGTGATTCGGCGGCACGACGACCGGGTAGCTGTTCCGCCAGATTTCTTTGCCGTCGTCCAGCGAGAGGCAGCGCATGATGTCGGCGTCGGGGATGTGGTCGAGCACGTACACGCGGCCTTGGCTCACGGCCGCGGCGGCAAAGCCCTCGCCCAGATCGACGCTCCAGAGCTTCTTCGGACCACCGGCCGGCCACTTGCGGGCCAGGGGCACCGTTTCGTGCGCAATGGCGTCGTAGTTTTGCCCGCGGAACCGGGGCCACGAGCCGACGATTTGCGAAGGCACGCCGTTGCCACGAATCGGTTCGCCCAGAACGGGCCGCTGGCTCCATTTACTCCAGGCCACCAGTGTCTGCCGCAGGTCCGACCACCATTGCACGTTGTCGGCCGTCTGCTTCTTGGGCTCCTCCTTACGCAGACCCGGCACGCCGTCGAGGCCGTCGGTCCGGAGGTCTACGTTCGACGGACTGGCAGTCGCCCAAAGCACCAGCCCGGCCATCCCGGCGATGGCCAAGACACAGGGCGCGATGATACCGGCCAGCGAGTTCTTCATACTTCCAATGTATACGGAAGCCGGTAGGGGTGCAATGTTACGGCACGCTCACCTGCCACTCGTTTTTCGCACCCTTCTTGAGGCTGTGTTCTTTCACCACGGCCGGCCTGCCGGGCACAGTGACCGTGACCTTGTAGTTGCCCAAGACGCCGCGGAGGCTGGCCTTGCCGTCGGCGCCGGCGGTCAGCGAGGCGTTCGTCCACCATTTCCCCTTGATGAGCTTCACCAGTTCGTCGTACACCGGCTTGGGCGACATGTCTTTGCGGATGAAGCCCGCCGGGGCGTTCTTCCAGGCGTGCAGGTCGCTGAAGTCCCACCAGGTGATCGCCTCGACCGCGGGATGCGAGAAGAGCATGGTGTAGAACCGCACGACCTCGCGGGCCTGATAGGCCTCGCCCTCGGGCGTCGAGTCCCAGGCGACGGCGTCCTTCGGTTTCTCCCAACTGCGGTGGCCCGAGAGGATCGTCGCCTCGGTGAAGTGCAGCGGCACGCCGAACCGCGCGAACCGCTCGCACG
>Ga0233425_10010329_pt1 | contig 11421 bp, 13 predicted proteins | sample Watercolumn_Towu_2_FD_181712 | JGI IMG/M metagenome (GOLD analysis project Ga0233425, IMG submission 181712) | Freshwater microbial communities from Lake Towuti, South Sulawesi, Indonesia - Watercolumn_Towuti2014_140_MG | ecosystem: Environmental > Aquatic > Freshwater > Lake | place...
TGAAGTCGGGGGAGCCCCTGGCCATGGGCGGGGTGTGGGAGTCCTGGAAGGCGCCGGACGGGCGCATCGTGCGCACCTGCGCCATCCTCACCACCGGGCCCAACGCACTCATGGCGCCGGTCCACGATCGCATGCCGGTCATCATTGCCCCCGAGCATTGGCAGGAATGGCTTGCCGCGCCGGCCGAGGCGGTGCGGGATCTGCTCGCCCCCAGCACCGCCGAACGCATGCAGGCCTGGCCGGTGGACCGGCGCGTGAGCCGCGCGACCGCGGACGATCCGGGCCTGATCGAGCCGCTGCCCGAGGTGGCCTGATGCTTCGCGTGGATAATCCAGGTTCCCTCGTCTGCATTTCCCGGAGGTTCGCGGCATGAACATCCTCGTCTTCGCCGGCAGCACCCGGCGTGAATCCCTCAACCGCATGCTGGCCCGGGAAGCGGCCCGGGCGGTGGAGGCCGCCGGGGGCCACGCCACGCTGCTGGAACTGGCCGACTTTCCTCTGCCCCTCTACAACGGTGACCTGGAGGCGGAGAGCGGCCCGCCGGAAAACGCATTCCGGCTCCAGGAGATCATTTCCGCCCACGCCGGCCTCATCGTCGTATCCCCGGAATACAACCATTCCATTTCCGCCCTGCTGAAGAACACCCTGGACTGGGTGTCACGCACGCCACGGGTCAAGGGGGCCAACCCATTCGCCGGCAAGGTCGCGGGCCTCATGGCCGCCTCTCCCGGCGCCCTGGGCGGGCTCCAGGGCCTGGATACGGCGCATCGCGTGCTTGCCACCCTGGGTGCCCTGGTCTTGCCCAGGCTGGTTGCCGTGCCCAGGGCCGACCAGGTTTTCGACGCGGATGGACACTTGGTGGATGAAGCCTCGGCTCGCCGCGTCACGGAACTGGCTGCGGAAGTGGTCGCCGTCGCCGGCAAACTGGCGCGCTGAGCGACGCCGTGAAGATGTCCGGCGACTTCCTGGGGTATGAAGCCACTTACCGCCTCAAGGGCAGGACGCTTGCGGTCAGGCGCGCCTTCGAGGACAGGACGCCAGACAGTACCTGTTCACCGGAAATGGGGCGTGCCTACAAACAGTTCGCCATTCGCGCGGCGAAGAACGTCAAGGCTCAGGTCGTGTACAAGTAGCTTGCCACCGCAGGTTGCATGGCGGCGCGCATTTTCTGTTTCGGAGAGCCAAGCGGCGGCCTGCCTGGGTTAAGCTCTCAGCCACCGTCCTTCACACCCTTCCGATATCCGCTATGCCCCGCCTCCTGCCATTTGCCCTGCTTGCCGCAACCGTTTTCTGCTCACCCGCCTGCCAAGCTGCCGATAAGCCGGCGGACGCGGGCAAGGCGACGGAATCCGGGCCTGTGGTCATCAAGGTGGAGCCCCAGTCCTGGCAGGCACGCCGGGGCGAGTTCGCCCGCATCGTCAACAACCTGGGCGGCAAGGATGCCCAGGTTTTCAAGGACTTCGAGACGGTGCTGACGGAGTTCGAGCAGAAGCCCTTCTCACGCACGCCCATGGAGAACATGGAAATCCTGGGTGTGTTCTACGTGCCGAGGGAGGGCATCGAGTCCACCCTGACCCTCATCGCGGCGAACGCGGCCCTGGGTTGGTACGACGCCCTGCGTTACGGTTCCGAGTCCGGGCGCGCAGAAATCCTGCACAACGAGGGCTTCTTCAAATTGCCCCTGGTACTGGCCGGCGAAGAGATCGTGCAACAGGCGGTGAAATTCTTCATTGAGCAGCCGGAAAAGACCGCCCAGCTCGTGCAGAAGGGCATCGCCATCGCCGAGGCCCTCAAGGACGACCCGCGCTACGACCACCAATGGCCCAGCGCCTACGGCCTGGAACGCACGCTGTGCGCACTGGGCGCAGAGTGCACGCCGCCCTCGGCGGTGCCCAGGGCCCAATGGGGCGAGGCCTGGGAAGAGACCAAGGCGCGAGTGATCCGCTACTACCGCAACAACGCCCCCCGCGCGGCGGCGCCGGTGGAACAGGCGCCGACCGGCGATCCCAAGCGGGCTGCCGCAACCAAGAAGAAGCGGTGAACCGGTCTGCCGCGCCCGCGGAAGCGCCGCGGAACATTTGGCAGTGATCGACACGCCATGACTTCCCGCTTCCTTGCGCGCTTACTTCTGCTCGCGCTTCCGATCAGCTTTCCCGCGCTGGCCCTGCCCGAGGGCTTCGTCTATCTCGCCGACGCCGTTCCACAGGCCCGGGAGGAGGCGCGCTATGCCACGGCGGACAACTTCCTCGGCCGGCCGGTGGCGGGGTACCGTGCCGCCAGGGTGGTGCTCAGCCGGCCGGCGGCGGCGGCGCTCGACAAGGTGGCGCGGGAACTGGCGCCCTTCGGCCTGGGCATCAAGGTGTTCGACGGCTACCGGCCCCAGGCGGCGATAGACGACTTCGCCCGCTGGGCGGCCGACCTCGCCGACCAGTCCACCAAGTCCCGCTACTACCCGGGCGTCGCCAAGGAGCACCTGTTCCGCGACGGCTACATCGCGGCGAAGTCCGGCCACAGCCGGGGCGGCACGGTGGACCTCACCCTGGTGAACCTGGCGGACGGACGTGAGCTGCCCATGGGCACGCCCTTTGATTTCTTCGGCCCGGAATCCTGGCCGGACCATCCGGGCCTGCCCGCGGCGGAGCGGGCGAACCGCCTGCTGCTGCGCCAGGTCATGACGCGCCACGGCTTCCGCCCGCTCAGGGAGGAGTGGTGGCACTTCACCCTGGAGAACGAGCCCTACCCGGACCGCTATTTCAACTTCCCCTTGGAGTAAAGCGCGGAATCCGTGCCCCTGCGGCCAGCTCTCGCATCGCGGATCGATCACGCCCTGATTGCCGCTGTCGATCTGTGCGGCCGCCGCGCCTTCATCATCCCGCCGGCCGACGGCGGGATGGGCCGTGCCTACAGCTGGATGGTGTAGGCGGCCATGGCGGCCTGATTGATCAGGTGCTCGGTGTAGGTGCCCGGTTCCAGCGCCACGATGCCGTAGCGCAGGGGCAGGACCCAGGCGCCCTCGCCGAAATCCTTGGTCAGCGCCTCGCTCATGCGGTTCATCAGGAGTTCCCGGACGACCTGGGCCGCTTCGGGGGTCTTGCCGGGCAGGCAGATGACGAATTCCGCGCCGGTGTATCGGTAGACCCGGTCCTCCGGACCCAGGGCCTGGCGGATGCTGGCCAAACTGCCGCGCAGAATGGCGTCGCCCTTGTCGTGGCCATGTTCGCGGTTGATCTGGACCAGGTCGAAGTGCAGCAGCAACAGGCTGTACGGGCGCCCATGGGCCTTCATCTCTTCCTGTTCGCGACGCAGGTGCGGCAGCAGCAGCGCGCTGGTGTAGGCGCCGGTCAGGGCGTCGATGGTGCGCAGGGTTTCTTCCACCTTGTGGCGCAGCTTGAGCAGCTCGCCGCGGAAGGTGGTGATCTGGGCGATGAAGGGATCGTATTCCTTGAGGGTGATGGGCCAATGCGCCTTGGCGTGGGTGCACAGGTCCCGGCCCAGCTTGTGCACGACCTCGTGCATCGCCTCCACCTTCTGGAAGGTCTCCAGGCGGCGCAGGTGGGCGTTGCCGGCGCCGTAATACCAGCGTCCGAAGGCGCATTGCTGGTGGGCATCCTCGGCCAGGTCAGCCTCTTCCGGCGGCAGCTTGCAGATCAGAACGCGCTGCAGTTGCTCGCGCCACTGGTCGTGCATGACCAGGGCCTTGTCGAGGGTGGTCAGGATGCTTTCGAGTTCCTGGGTGGTGACGTTGATCATGATGTGCTGCCGCTTGCGGACTGGTGGGCCACTCAGACTATATACCGTAAGGCAAAGCCGGATACCCGTGCGCCGGGGATGGACGAGTGGCATCGATCATGCCAAGCGGAGAATCGGGCCCCGGAAATATGCACTGGGCGGCCGCGCCGGTAACCATCAAGGGTTCAAGCCTTCCAGCCCCGGTGCTGATATGCTGGCCCGCGTCCGCTCCGGGTTCGCGCCGGGGTGGATTTCCAAGTAAAACATCACACCGTTCGAACTCTAGGAGGAGTCCATGTTCAAACCTCTCTACCCCCTGTTGCTGGCGACCTGTTCCAGCGCGGCCCTGGCCGGTCTGGAAATCCCGATCAACCTGGTGGATGCCCAGGGCGGCGCGACTGCCATCGGCGTGGTCAGCGTCAGCGAAAGCCCCTATGGCCTGGTCTTCACCCCGGCGCTGAAGAACCTCGCCCCGGGCCTGCATGGCTTCCATGTGCATGAATACCCCAGTTGCGCGCCCAAGGAGAAGGATGGCAAGGCGGTGGCTGCCCTCGCTGCCGGCGGCCATTTCGATCCCGCCGGGAGCAAGCGCCACGGCTCGCCCTGGGGAGATGGCCACCTCGGCGACCTGCCCGCGCTTTTCGTGGATGCGGCCGGTGTCGCCAACAATCCGGTGCTGGCGCCACGCTTGAAAATGGCGGACCTGCGCGGCCGCTCCCTGATGATCCACGCTGGCGGCGACAACCATGCCGACCATCCCGCGCCCCTGGGGGGCGGCGGCCCCCGGGTGGCCTGCGGCGTGATCCAGTAAGCCCGCCCTCCGTGGTGCCTGTTGTGCGGCACCACGGAGGAAGTGGGACACGGGGGTCGAGGTAGCATTAGCGCAACTCGCAGAACAACCCGGAGGCAGCCCCATGCTGAGACCCCTGCTCGACAAGACCGACGCCTTCCGGCAACGCCTCACCCGCCTGGACGACCAGCCCGTGGGCAAGGCGGCGCTGATGGTGATCATCTTCCTCGACCTGTTCATCCTCGGCGCCCTGTTCGACGGCCTGGCCGACCACACCCGGCAGCTCGCCTCGCCCGACGAGCGCATTCCGGCGCTGTGCCGCGACCTGGTCATCGAGGGCGAGTGGAACCCGAGCAATCGCCTGGACAGGCTGGCCGGATTGGTATCGCAGCACTATGCCAGTGAATTCACCCCCGATGCGCGGCCGGCTGCCGATCGCCGACATGCCCTGTGCGCGCCCATCGTGGCGGCTTTCGAGGCGGTGCGCGACGACGCGGCGCTGGCGCGCAGCCTGCGGGAACTCGTCGGCATGCAGCGGCAGGCCCGGGACTTGCACGCCGAGTTGGAACGCGTCAAGGGCGCCTACGACACCCGGCTGCTGGAACGCATTGCCGGACAGGCGCGGACGGATGCCGACACCAAGGCCATTGCCGGGGAGGCGGCCGGCAGGACCGCCGCCCTGGAGGAACTGGTGCGCAGACAAGCGGCGCTGCGTACCACGCTGGATGAGGCGCCCCGCGTGCACGCGCTGTTTTCGCGGGTGGCGGGGGTGACCGAGGCCGAGCGTACGGCGCTGCGCGATGAACTGCGGCACCTGAATTTCTGGTATCCGGCGCAGCGCCTGGGCATGGAGATGCTGTTCCTGCTGCCGCTGCTGCTCGCCTTCTACCTCTGGAACAGCCGCAGCACCGCCCGCCGCCGCCCGTTCCAGACCCTGGTTTCGTCGCATCTGCTGGTGGTGGTGGTCATCCCGGTGTTCCTCAAGGTGGCCGAACTGGTCTATGACATCATCCCGCGCCACTTTCTGCGCCAGCTCATCGAATTGCTGGAATCGCTCAAGCTGGTCGCCCTCTGGCACTACCTGGTGATCGGCGTCTCGGTGGCCGCCGCCCTGGCGCTGATCTACCTCTTCCAGAAGAAGCTGTTCTCGCGCGAGCGCCTGCTGCAGCGGCGCATCGCCCACGGGCAATGCCAGGAATGCGGCCTCGGCCTGCCGTCCGGAAGCCGCCACTGCCCGGCCTGCGGCGCCGCCCAGTTGCGTGAATGCGAGCAGTGTGGGCAGGCGACGCCGGCGCACGGCCGCTTCTGCCAGGCCTGTGGCCACGAGGCGCCGCCGTCATAGCGGGTCGGCCGTCCGGGGGCGGCGTTTTCCCCGGCAGCGGCTATGCTGAACCCAAGATCAAGCGCCGCCCGCCCGGGGTGGCGAACCGAGAAGGAGGGCGTACCATGCGACGGCTTGTCATGTGCTTCGACGGCACCTGGAACGAGGTCAAGGACCAGACCAACGTCTCCCGCATCCACGCGGCGATCGCTGCCATCCCGGAGCAACCCGGCGGCCCGGTGCCACAGCTCAAGTATTACGACGAAGGCGTGGGCACCCACGTCGGCACCAAGCTCAGCGGCGGCATGCTGGGGCAGGGGCTCACCCAGAACATCCGCGAGGGCTATGCCTGGCTGATCCGGCACTGGCGCCAGGGGGACCAGCTTTTCCTGTTCGGCTTCAGCCGGGGCGCCTTCACCGCCCGCAGCCTGGCGGGGATGATCGGCAAGTGCGGCATCCTCAAGGAGACCGATGCGACCCTGGACGAGCGTGCGCGCAAGCACAACGCCCTGGAGGCGGCAGCGCGCATCACCGACCTCTACAAGTTCACTCACAAGAACGGCGGCGACCCCATGGCCGAGCTGGGCAAGTCCACCCGCGAGGTGCGCATCCATTTCATCGGCGTCTGGGACACGGTCGGCGCGCTGGGGGTGCCCCTGTTGAACTGGCACTCCGCCGAAGACTTCCACAGCACCGAACTGGGCGAGAACGTGGACCACGCCTACCATGCCCTGGCCATCGACGAGCACCGCAAGGACTACCAGGCCACCCTGTGGACCCGTATCCCCGATCCGGCGCGGCAGGTTATGGAGCAGCGCTGGTTTCCCGGCGCCCACGCGAACGTCGGCGGCGGCTACGAGGACGACCTGCTGCCGGAGCCGCCCCTGGCGTGGATCGCCGGCAAGGCGCGCGATTGCCACCTGGAGATATCCGACGAGGTGATCCGTCTGGACGGCAACGAATACCGCTCGCCGGTGCGGGATTCCTTCGCCGAGTTCGGCTTCGGGTTGTATCAATGGATCAAGCTGAAGCAGCGCCACTTTCGCTCCATCGGCGAGACCGTCAATGAAACCGTGGACGAGACCGCACTGAAGAAATGGGCGGCCGAGTTCGGCTACCGGCCGGTCAACCTGGCGCACGCCACGCCATCCATCGCCATGCCCGGGGTGGGCATCTCCCGGGGCTCGCTGACCGCCGGCCTGGTGCCGCCGCCCCCGCACAGGAGCATGCCATGAGCACCCTGCTCGATGTGGCCATCGGCCTCGCCCTGGTCTTCTTCCTGGCCGCCATGCTCTGCTCCGGGGTGCTGGAGATCGTCGCCCGCGCCCGCTCGGCACGGGGGCGGCTGATGCGCGAGGGCCTCAACAGCCTGGTGCCGGACCGCTGGCTGTATCTGCGCCTGATCAACCACCCCATGGTCTCCGGTCTGTACCGGGGCCGGCCGGGAAAGGGCAGTCCGCCGTCCTACCTGCCGGCGCGCAACTTCACCCTGGCCCTGGCCGATACCCTGCTGTTGCGCCACCGCCTGTACGGCGCGGCCAGCGCGCCGCTGAGCCTGGACAGCCTGCAGCAGGCGGTGCGCCACGCCAGGTCCAAAGACCTCAACATTGGCCACGCCCTGCTGCCCGCCGTCGAGTCCGCGCCCGACCTGGACACCGCCCTGGCCCACATGGATGCCTGGTATGACACCGCCATGGACCGGGTCACCGGCTGGTACAAGGCCTACGCCCAGAAGCGGCTGTTCCTCATCGCCCTGGCCGTCGCCGTGGCGTTCAACGTCGACACCCTGCGCATCGCCAGCACCCTGGCGCATTCTGCCGAGTTGCGCGCCCACGTGGCGGCCCTCGCCACCGCCATCGCCGAGCGGGAAGCGCCGGCCCAGGCCGGCCTGGATGCCAGGACCGAACTGAAAGGCCTGGCCGAGGCCGGTCTGCCCATCGGTTACGCCTGTCTGCCGCGGCCGGACGGCGCCGGCGTCAAGGAACTGGCGGAGTGGGGCCGTGGCTGCGTGCAGGCCACGCTGGCGTCCGGCGGCACGGGCATGGCGATGAAGCTGCTGGGCTGGCTGCTGACCGCCCTGGCGATCATGCTGGGCGCACCGTTCTGGTTCGACGCCATGAAGCGGCTGGTGAACCTGAGGAATGCCGGGCCCCGTCCGGGCAAGGCCGCTTGACGGAAGCGGCGGCGCTGAACCCCGGTGGACGGAAGCGGTCACACCGCCATCCCCGGCCACGCCGCCCGCAACTGCCGACCGAAGGAGGTTTTCATGCCCAAGATGCACAGCCTGCCGCTGCTCGCCCTGTTCGCCTTCGCCCTCGCGGGGCCGTCTATTGCGGCCGCCGATGCCGGTAAGCCTGCCGCTGCCCCCGATGCGCGCCAGATGCTGGTGGTGGACAAGGCCGCCCGTTACAAGGTGGTGTACGACATCCGCAGCGACGAGCAGGCGGCGGGCATTTCCAAGGGCCTGTACTATGCCCGCGGCCTGTTCGAGGCCTTCCGCAAGCAGGGCGTGGTACCCGGGCAGGTGAGCGCGCATCTGGTGCTGCACGGCGACGCGGCGGCGATGCTGCTGAAGGACGAGACCTACCAGAACGCGGTCAATGATCCCTTCGCCGTCAATCCCAATTCCAAGATCGTCCAGGATCTGATCGACCTGGGGGTGAGCGTGGAGATCTGCCACAGCGCCATGAAGAGCAAGGGCTGGAAGATCGCGGATGTGCTGCCCGGCGTGGCCATCGTGCACGACGGCTACACCCGGCTGATCAGGCTGCAGAACGAGGGCCATGCCTATATCGGCGGGTTCTGAAACCCGTGAGGGATGGAGGGGCGACGATGAAACGCAGAGTTTTCGCAATGGCGGCGGGGCTGGGCCTGGCGGGGTGCCTGCCGATTCCCCAGGTGGTGCCGGAACGCCTGACGCCCCGATACCTGGGCGCGGAACCCGTCAGCGTCAACATGAACTGCGCCAACACCAACGAGTTCATGTGGATCGAGGGGCCGCATTCCGTGGGCCTGCGGATTTCACCCAGGTACTTTCCGGAGCGCCGCCTGGGGGTCCTGCAGATGAGGCTGTCGGCCCTGGGCCCGCGCCAGGCGATGCTGGAGTCCCAGGATGTCGCCATCGTTCCGGTTGCGGGCGGACCGGCCGGGAGCGCGCGCATCGTCTCCGGGATCGAGACGCCGCAAAGAACCCATGAGTTCGAGGTGCGTTTCGAGAACCTGCCTGCCGGCACGGTCCGGGTGGGGCTTCCGGTCATTCGCATCGGCACGGAGGTCTGGCGCCCCGCCGACCTGGAACTCCATCCCGTTGGGGCCACCCTGCGCCCGATGCCGTTCAACTGCTGAGCCGTACGGTCAGGCCCAGCGCGTCACCTGCTCCAGCGTCTGCCTTGTCTTCGCCGGCTGCGGGTCGACGCGGTAGCCGAAGGCCACCATGACCGCCAGGCGGAAGTGGCCGTCCTCGAGCAGGCCGGCCTCGCCCAGGATCCTGTCCGCGCCCTCCTGGCTGAAGCCCTCGATGGGGCAGGAATCGATGCCGATCATGGCCGCGGCGGTCATCATGTTGCCCAGGGCGATGTAGGCCTGGCGGCAGTTCCAGTCGAACAGGGCGCGGGGTTCCTGGAGACGGAAGTCGGAATCCTGGAACTGTTTGTAGAAGGTGTTGCGGCGGGCGATCACCTCTTCGGGGAAGTGCTTCACCTCGCGCATGAAGCGCTCGGTGTATTCGGAGCCGGGGCGCATGTCCTCGCCGCGTACAAGGATGGCCACCACGTGGCTGGCGGTGGGAAACTGGCCTTTGGCGCCCCAGGTGACGGTGAGCAGTTTCTCGCGCAGGGGCATGTCCTGGACGACCAGGAAGCGCCAGGGCTCGTAGCCGAAGGAACTGGGCGACAGCCGGCCGGTTTCCAGGATGAAGCGGAAATCGGCGTCGGCGATCTTGCGGCCGGGATCGAAGGTCTTGCAGGCGTGGCGGAAGTTGAAGGCGTCGAGGATGGCTTGCTGGCTGATCATGGTGGCAGTGGCAATCAGAAGGGGTTGTAGGTGCGTTCCCGGGTGTAGTGCATGTAGCCGACGCTGGCGCCGGCGCGCCAGCCCACGCCCAGGCGGATGGGGGCGAGCACGATGTCCTGGCGCTGCTGGTAGTTCATGCCGACGCCGGCCACCCAGTACAGGCTGCCGTCTACGCCGGGAAAGCGCTGGTAGATGGCGTTCTTGTCCTTGAGGTTGTAGACCAGCACGAACACCTTGGAGGCGTTCAGGCCCAGGTCGAAGCCGACGGACGGGCCCTGCCAGAATACCCGCGCGCTCTCGCCGCTCTTCAGCTTGAGGTCGCCCTTGCCGTAGGAAAGGCCCACGGTGACGGCAGCAGACAGTTCCTCACCCTTGATGTAGCCCACCGGCCGGCCCTGTTCCTTGAAGGCCTTTTCCACCACCTTGGCCAGCCCTTCCGTGGCCTCGCCGAAGAACTCCTTCGCCTCCTTGAGGATGGACTCCTGGTCGTAGGTGTTGTCCTCGGCTGCGCGGGCGGGCAAAGCCGGGATCAGCCAGAGCAGGGCCAGCAGGCCGGCCAGCCAGGCGCGGAACAGGCCGTATCGGGAATGCAGCGGAGAGGGGTGTCGCATGATGGGCTCCTGGGAAAATTAAGTTGGAAGTGTTGCCGCTTGCGGCGGGTTCCGCAATGCGCTGGGCCACAACCGGGTTGGCGCGGGCCGCGCGTGGCAGTTTTTCCTCGCCTTACTCGGGCCATGCGGTGGGAAAGCCACTAGAATCCCGCTGATGGCCTGTCCGGCTACCCCACCTACACAACACGGAGACTGTCATGAAGAAGAAATGGGTCTACGCCTTTTCCGAGGGCGATGGCAAGAACAAGCACCTTTTGGGCGGCAAGGGCGCAAACCTGTGCGAGATGACCCAGATCGGCTTGAACGTGCCGCCGGGCTTCGTCATCACCACCGAGGCCTGCCTGGCCTACCTGGATCATCCTCATCATCACCTGCCGGCCGGCGTGATGGAGGAGGTGCATGCCCAGTTGGCCAAGGTGGAATCGTCCAGCGGCAAGAAGTTCGGCGGCCGCGACAACCCCCTGCTGGTGTCGGTGCGCTCTGGCTCCGCCATGTCCATGCCGGGCATGATGGACACCATTCTCAACCTGGGCCTCAACGCCGAGACCTTGCAAGGCCTCATCGCCCAGACCGGCAACGAGCGGTTCGGTTATGACGCCTACCGCCGCTTCATCCAGCTCTTCGGCAAGGTGGCCCTGGGCGTGCCCGAGCAACACTTCGACAGCGAGTTCGAGCTGGTCAAGGATCGCGCCGGCGTCAAGCACGACCTGGCACTGACCGCCAAGGACCTGGCCGAGATCGCCGAGCGCTTTCTGGAGGTGGTGCAGCACCACACCGGCAAGCCCTTCCCGGCCGATCCCTACGAACAGCTGGAGATCGCCATCAAGGCGGTGTTCAACTCCTGGAGCGGCAAGCGTGCCGTGGATTATCGCCGTGAGTTCAAGATCACCCCGGCCATGGCCAACGGCACCGCGGTCAACGTGGTGGCCATGGTGTTCGGCAACATGGGCGACGACTCC
>Ga0233425_10010330_pt1 | contig 11421 bp, 6 predicted proteins | sample Watercolumn_Towu_2_FD_181712 | JGI IMG/M metagenome (GOLD analysis project Ga0233425, IMG submission 181712) | Freshwater microbial communities from Lake Towuti, South Sulawesi, Indonesia - Watercolumn_Towuti2014_140_MG | ecosystem: Environmental > Aquatic > Freshwater > Lake | place: Indonesia...
CACACAGCCCCGACCACGCGGGAGGGGCCCGCGTCGCACCGGCAGGGCCGGCCACACAGCCCCGACCACGCGGGAGGGGCCCGCGTCGCACCGGCAGGGTCGTGGGCACCGGAGGAAGCATATGCGCAGGCTCGTGGTGGCGACAGGGAACCAGGGCAAGATCAGCGAGATCGCAGCGCTGCTGTCGGGGCTTTCCGTGGAGGTGGTCCCGATCGGCAGCCTTGTTCCCGGATTCTACGTGGAGGAGACGGGGGAGACGTTCCTGGAAAACGCACGGCTCAAGGCGATGGCAGCGTTCCGGGAGACTGGGCTTCCGGCCATTGCCGACGATTCGGGCCTGTGCGTGGTGGGGCTGGGACTCGAGCCGGGGGTGCGGTCGTCACGCTATGCCGGCGAGGGGCGCAGCGATGCCCAGCGGGTTGCCTTTCTGCTCTCGAAGATGGAGATGCTCACCGGAGCCGACCGGACTGCCTGGTTTTCCTGCACCCTGTACGGAGTGATCCCGGCGGAGTGGGCGGGTGGGGCTGTCGACGGAGTCACGCTCGAGCGCGGCCCGGAGGGTCACGTCGGGGTCGCTGCGGTCGGCAAGCTTCCCGGCCGGATCGGGTTCGAGCCGCGTGGGAGCCAGGGGTTCGGGTACGACCCGGTGTTCCATCCGGACGATGACCCTGCCCGCACCCTGGCGCAGTACGGCCTGGAGGAGAAGAACCGGATATCGCATCGGGGGATTGCGTTCAAGACGTTTGCGGACTGGCTTGGGAAGAACCTTGCCGGGGGCTACTGAGCGGACGGAACCACGCCGTCATCCTCCTCGATGCCTCCGCCATCCCCGCCGCCGGACTTGGTGAGCTCCCTCATCTCTTCTGACGAGAGGTCCCTGGTCAGCTCGACCGGAAGTCGGCTTTCGAAGAAGGCGCGGTCGTACTTGTAGACGTCGATGAAGAACTCGATGCGGCCCTTGTCGTCCACGCTGACCGAGTTGTACTCCACGAAGATCGGGACCGGGGTCTGGAGCTTGATGTAGTGCTCCTTCTCCTTCTTGAGGATCTCGTCGATGGCGGCGCGGTCGACCCCATTGATCTTGCCCAGCAGGTATTCGGCCATGTCCAGCGGCTTGTCGAGTCGCATGCACCCGTGGGAGTAGGCCCGGACCGGCCTTTCGAACAGTGCCTTCTTGGGGGTGTCGTGCAGGTAGACGTCGTGCTCGTTGGGGAAGAGGAACTTGACCTGTCCGAGCGCATTGTCCGGTCCCGGTTTCTGGAAGATGAGCTCGCTGCCGTCATCCTTCATCTTGATGCCGTAGTTGTTCTTCTCGAAGAAGTCGGGTTCCTTCTCCAGCTCGGTGAGGAGCTCCTTCTGCAGACGGGGCGGGGGGAACCAGAGGGGGTTGAGCACCACGGTGGTCAGCGACTTGGAGATGAGCGGGGTCTGGTTGAACCGGCCGCGCTGCTTGCGCTCGATGCTCACCTCCTCGTTGCTGTTGCCCACGACGATGCGGTGGATGCGGGCGATCCGGTTGTTCTCCCACACCTCCAGCTCGAACTGGGGGATGTTGACGCGGAAGTAGTAGTCCGGCTTCTCCCGCACGATGTCGCTTTCCCGCCAGCGCTGCAGTGAGAGCTCGATCTGCTTGACCCGGGTGGCCATGGGGATGTTGAGCGAGCTGCGGGTGTTGGTATCGGTCTCGCCGTTGATGCGGAGTTGGTGAGTCCGCTGGTACTCCCGGACCGCGCCGTGCAGCTCGGAGCCGAACTTCTGGGACACGTACTGGGGCTTCAGGTACCCTTCCGCAGCCAGTCTCTGGCCGAGCACCTCGACGTGAGGGCCGCTGCTCCCCTTCTTGAGCGACTTCTTCACTACGAGCTTGTCGGTCTGCCCGTCGTCGCGGAGCTGCCGGTAGATCTTGAGCCCTTCCTTGAGGCCGGAGTAGATGGTGTTGTTCGGCACGGTTTCGGCCAGGTACTGGGCGAAGTGGGGATCGGCCTTGTCGAAGTCCTCCTTCAGCTTCTCACGGAACGTCACGTGGGCGAGGGAGGCATCCCGCGTGGTCTTGAAGGGATGGGCCCGGTACACGTACTTGAAGTCCAGCAGGTAGCGGAAGAAGCCCCTCAGCATCAGGATGTCCACGTGCTGCACGGCATCGTTGAGCTGCTTTTTGGCCTGCAGGAGGTTGGGATAGAACCGCACCAGCTCCCGGACCGATGCCGAATCGGCGTTGCTGAACCCCTTGTCGAGGAGGATCTTCTTGAGCGCGGACTCATCGGGCGCATTGGAGTATCCCTCGAGCAGCGACCAGAGGAGAGCGACCTTGGGAGAGCTGAGACCGGCACGGACCTGCCCGTACTCGTCCGCCAGTCGATCCAGCTCCGTAAGTGCCTTTTCGAGCTCGTCGATCCTGTATTCTTTTTCGGGGAGTCCGTGGCTTGGCACGTCCAGCAGCAGGTCCCGCAGCTTTTTCCCCTCGTCGGTCAGGGCCGGCCGCTTGTCCTGGTAGCTGAAGAACAGCGGTGCGTACTTCCTGGCGGTGTAGATGTCGCGAAGGAGGGAGATGAACTGCTTGGAATCCCGGATCTGGCGCTCGAAACCTTCCTTGTAGCGGGAGAAGAAGATGGTGTCCTTCGAGAACTTCCCTTCCAGGAAGTCGAGCACCTCCTCCGCCATCAGGCCGATCTTGTCTTCCTGCTCCGGCCGCAGCGGGATGACCGGCTCCGGCTCCACGGCCTTGCCGGCATCGGCCTCTCCGGCCGGCTCGTGCTTGTCCGGGGCCTTGGCGGAGCCTCCCCCTTCCGTTGCCTTCCCCCCCGAGGGCGGGAGCTGGTTGTCGGGGGTTTCCTTGCTGCATCCGGTTGTTGCCAGGACCCCCAGAGCCAGGAGGGCGGCGGCAGCGATGCTCACTCTTTCATGTCTTCTCATGTCGGCCTGCCATGCGGTCCCGCCGCTCCGCTGCAGGCCATTACGGGGCCTGTTCGAGCAGCCCGGGAACCGTTCCCACTAGTACATGAACTGCGAGGGGACTTCAAGCATCGATCCGGTCGAGCAGCTCGTCGGTGGCATCGAGATACCCCTGTGCTCCGCGGCAACCGGGCTCGAAGTCGAACACGGGACGCCCTTCCAGACAGGCACGCGGGACTGCCGTGTTGTTTGGAACTCTCGAATTGAACAGGAGGCTGCCGAAACGCTGCTCGAGCAGCCGGTCCAGCTCCCGGTTGATGGCCTTGTTGCGGGAATCGACCCGGGTCACCAGCACGCCGCCCACCAGCAGCGGCAGCCCGAGCCTTTCCCGCACGGTCTCGATGGCCTCGACGATGTCCGAAACCCCCTCGACGCCGAGCAGCGACAGGTCGGTCGGGATGACCACCTGGTGCGCAGCCACCAGGGCATTGAGCGTGAGCGTGTCCAGGTTGGGAGGACAGTCGATGAGGATCAGGTCGAACATGTCCTCGGCCTTGTGGAGCACCTGCTTGAGCACGAACTCCCGCCCGATCCGGGTGGCCAGCAGCATCTGCACCTGCTCCAGCCGATCATCCGCAGGGACGACCCAGAGATTCGGGACGTCGGTTGGAATGGCCGCCTCCAGCAGATCGCCCTTCTTTTCCATGAAGACGGAAGAGAGGGCAGCGGCCGAGTCCCGCCGGACGAACGAGGACAGCGCCGTGACGACGTGCCCTTGCGGATCCATGTCGATTACCAGCACTCGGCGCGCATGCCAGCGGGCCGCGGCAACGGCCAGGTGAACCGTCGCAGTAGTCTTCCCCACCCCTCCCTTGCGGGAGCAGATTGCCACGGTCACCGCGCGACAGGTCCGGGTCGCTTCGCGGGCCACTTTCCACTTGAGAATCCCTTCGGTGATGGTGTTCAGCATCATGGCACCTCCGGGGACTATTAGATCACAGATCTGATCGGGCGCAAAAAAACGGGTGCCCCCGGCGGGAGGGACTACTTCACGAGGTAGGGAGTGCCCTGCGTGTAGGCCGTTCCGAGGAAGTTGAGGTAGTGGCGGATGGCATCCTTGTCATGGAACACGACGAAGTGTCCGCCCTGAGTGGGCTGAGCGTACTCGACCGTGACTCCGCCGCTCACCTTGTAGGGGAGGTCGGCCTCTGCGATCTGCTGGACGCCGCTGTACGGCTCGAACAGGTCCTCCGGCAGGGACGGGGCCTTGACGAGCATGGCGCGCATGGCCTGGGAAAGCGCCTTCATGGTCTTGGGAGGGGTGTGCTCGTCACCGAGCCCGAGCGGGTGGAGGGTCTTGACCTTGTGGCCGTTGTAGGGCTTGTAGAAGAGCATCTCTCCGTAGTTGATGGGGTCGACGGGGTCGTAGTAGTTCTGCAGGAGCGCCAGCATGGGGTGCGTCCGGCCGACGTTCTCGTCCTGGAGAGCTACGATGACGCCGTCCTTCACGTTGGCGGGGCTGGTCTTGGACAGGAGCGATTCCACCAGTCCGCCACCGGTTCCGCTGATGACCATGCTGCCGACCGCATCAACGAAGGGGATGGCCAGCGGGCCGGAGATTCCGCCCTGGGAGTGGCCGAAGAACTGCACCCCGGCGGGATCGAACTTCACGGCCTGTCCCGCGATTTCGGGGACCGCGCCGTTCCAGCCGGCCAGCAGGCGGGCGAGCACCATGGTCTCGGCTGCGGCCTGGTAGAAGTTGCCGAGGGCCCCCCGGGGGTTGCGGAAGTTGAACACGAGCCCGTCCGGGTCCAGCGGTGCGGGGCCGATGCGCGGGCCGTGCAGCACCTGGTCCCATCCGAACATCGCCATGGCCACCGGTGTGTCTTCCTCCCCGGTCCCGGGATTGTACACCTTCATGTTGGTGAGCTTGGCAGCCAGCCCTTCCGCAATCTGGCTGCGGTAGTTGCCGCCGGTTCCGTGACCGTACAGGACCACCGGCCAGCCGTTGGCCGGCTCGGTTCCCTTCGGGATCGTCAGCGAGAAGCAGATTTCCTCGAACCCCTTGACCACGGGTCTGCCCAGCGCATCCCACTCGAGCCCGCCACCATCCTTGGGCTCGACGTAGGGCTTTTCCCCTTCCTGGAACGTGGGGACCTTCACGAGCCCCTGGATCTCGATGAAGTTGGGGTCTTCCCCCATGCAGCCGCGCTTGTGCTCCACGCCGCTCAGCCCGTCGTCACACGGAGAGATCGCACCGGCCTTGCAGACGACCGCTTCGGTGATTTCCGGGAGGTCGATGGTATCCATCTCCTCCTTGAACTTGGCCATGCGGACGGTGGGGTCGTAGGTCGTGAACACAGCGGCCCCGGCGATCTTCGCCTTGGACAGCCCAAGCATGCCGGCCTGGCTGCTGGCGAGGAAGCTTCGGAGCGGTGCGTACTTGTCCCAGGCCGTCTTCACGTCCGGGTCATCGGGGATCGCATCCGCGAGCACGGCCTTCATGTCCGCATCCTGCCCGAAGGGGGCGGGTTCCTCGGTGTTTCCTTCTTCGTCCTCGGAGGGGTCGGTCATGACCGTGTTGGCAACGATGGCCACGTAGGTCCTGTCACCTGCGAGCGGCCGGGCCCAGGGCACGTAGATGGCGAGGTAGTTCTGGCAGATGTAGAGCCCCCGGCCGGTGCTGGCCACCCAACTGACGGAGATCGGCTTTCCGTAGGATGGATCCTGGTCGTCCGTGATGTCGAGGAGGTAGATGTTCGGGCTCTCCCCGGCATCGGGATCACTTTTGGTCTCGAAGGAATCGAGGTCAGGGCGGGTGCTGAACCGGAAGAACACGACCGGGTTGGTGCCGAAAGCGCCGAGGTCCTCGGACATGGCCTGCACTACGAGCGCACCGATGTCGTAGCCCACGACGCCCGGGCCCGGGGTGGGGTGCCCGCTGAGGTCGAGCTTTCCCTTCACGATCCGGATGTCATTGGGGAAGGGCAGCCGGTAGTAGTCCTTCAGCTTCTGTCCCTTTCGCGGGATTTCGAAGAGCACCCTGGGATCGCCGCCGATGGTGGCCGAGCTTTCGCATCCTTCACCCATGAACAGCGGAACCTGGGCGCCCATGATGCCGCAGCGTCCGTCGACGCCGCACACCAGGCCGGCGACGCAGTCCCCGCCGTCCTGGCATTCAGCACCCACGTCCCCCGTACCCGCGGGCTGGCAGGAACCGGAGAAGGTGATCATCTTGCAGTAGAACCCCTTCTTGCAGTCCTTGTCGGTCGTGCAGACGTCCCACTGCTCCCCCTCTCCTTCGGGCATGCACTTTTTCGGCTGGTCGAGTTGCTCGGTATCGATCGAGCAGACCAGGCCGTCGCCGCAGTCGTCCGACAGGATGCAGAGGGCGTTCTCCTGCCCCTCTCCGACGATGGTGCACTTGTCCTCCTGGCACTTCAGGCCGATGCGGCACTCGGGGTCGGCGTTGCAGGGCTCGCCCGGGCCTTTCCCGAACAGGGACTGGTAGCCGTCCGATTCCTCGACGACGTCGTACGGCCCCCCCGGAGGCAGCGTTTCCCCGGTGGAGAACAGGCCCGAGCAACCGCCCGCTGCCGCCAACGCCAACAAGGCCAACATCGCAAACCCGCTTCGCCGCATCATGCTTTCCTCCGGTTGTGATTCTCCCGAACTTGCCCCAACGATACCGACTGCCGGGCATGTTTTCAATCTCTCAGAGGTTGTTCCAGATTCCCCTCATTTCCCGGTTCATCTCCCGCTCCAGCTCCTGCATCGGGGCTTCCACCTGCCGCTGGTAGCTCGACACGACCGAGGATGCGATCCAGCCGACCACGGCCAGTGCCAGCAGCACCGAGGCCACGGCCGTCACGACCCGACGTCGCCGGGTTGCGCGCTGCAGGTGCATGCGGGCCAGGTCGGCAAAGGCCCGGTCCATGGTCCCCGCCTGCTCCCCGGCCACCACCAGCAGCCGGTCCTGCGCCCTGCAGAGCCACGCCAGAGCATCCGCCAGCTTCTGTCCCTCCCGCACCGATTCGGCCGCTTGCCGGAGGTGCTGCCGGTTTGCGGTCGAATGAAACACGTCCCCAGCCAGCTCCAGTGCCTGGACGATGGACATCCCCGTCCGGATGCAGGCCCCGATCACCAGGAAGAACAGCCCCGCTCGGGAGGGGAACAGGAACCTCTCCACATGCCCGGGCAACCGGGCCAACAGCGGCCCCAGAGCTGGTCCGGCAAATGCCAGGGCGAACCACAGGGCCACCACCGCTCCGGCCAGGGTCAGCAGATTGCCCCCGAGTGCGAGGAGATACCCGCGAGTCCCGGACATCACCAACTCCGGCAGCGGCATGATCACGCAGGACAGCACCAGGACCGTGAACGGATACGTGAGCCCCACCAGCAGCCCGCGAAGCTGGTTGTCCTTCTCTTCCTCGATCCGGGCAAGCTCGTCAAGCATGGCCACCAGGTCGCCGGTCTGCTCGCCGGCCTCGATGAGGGCCAGGGCGACCGGCGTCAGCAGCTTGCGCTGAGTGGCAAGCGCCTCCGACAGGCCCAGCCCCTGCTCCAGCCCGCTGCGGCCCGCTGCGGCCAGTCGCCTCACCACGCCGGAGGAGTTGGCCTCGATGGTCGAAAGGCCGTCCATCAGCGGAATGCCGGAGGATACCATCCGGGCCAGCGAGTGGAAGAACCGCTGGCGAGGGCCGGACAGCGGAAACAGGCGGGGCGGAAGCCCAGAAACTCCACGCGCCAGCAGCGTCACGGCCCCCCGGACCTTCGCTCCCCGCTCCGCCAGCACAGCGTCGCTCGAGTGCCCCCTGCCGATGTCCGGGGCCGGTTTGCCGCGGCTGTGCGGTGCCGATTGGCTGCCGCCTTCCGGAGCGGCCCGGCCCTGGTTGCGCTGGGCAGAACGGCCCTGGCTGGCCAGTGCGGGTTGGCTACCACCGTTCTGTGCCGCCCGCCTTGCAACGTACTTGGCGACAACGATGCCGCATCGGATACATTCCGTCGAGTCGGGCTGGCTGTGTCCGCATCGGGGGCACTGCATGGGGGGCAGTATAGCAGCGGAGCGCTGCCCCAGGAAGTCGTTTCCTCGGCGGATCCTGTCCCGAAGTGCTTGATTCCCCTTGATCCCGGCGCAGATTGGCCTATATTACGCCCGCTGAAAACGGAGGGGAGTGATGACCGAAAAGTTCGTCTACACGTTCGCAACAAACGATGCTCAGGGCGATGCCTCGATGAAGAACCTGCTCGGCGGAAAGGGAGCCAACCTGGCCGAGATGGCCCGGCTCGGAATCCCGGTTCCCCCGGGCTTCACCATCACGACGGAAGTGTGCACCCACTTCTACAAGAACGGGCGCAAGTACCCCGAGGGGCTGCGCAGCGAAGTCCAGGCCGCCCTGGCCTTCCTCGAGAAGCACATGGCGGCCAAGTTCGGCTCGAGCGACAATCCCCTGCTCCTGTCGGTCCGTTCCGGTGCCCGTGCCTCCATGCCCGGGATGATGGATACCGTCCTCAACCTCGGCCTCAACGATGCCGCGGTGGAGGGGGTCATCCGCCAGACCGGCGACAAGCGCTTCGCCTACGATGCCTACCGTCGCTTCGTGCAGATGTACGGCGACGTGGTGATGGAAGTGCGTCCGGCCAGCGAGACCGACCGCGACCCGTTCGACATGGCCATCGAGCACCTCAAGGAGCGCAAGGGAGTCAAGTCGGACGTGGATCTGGGCTGGGAGGACCTCAAGCAGCTCGTTGCCACGTTCAAGGCCATCGTGCTCGACAGGACCGGCAAGACGTTCCCGGATGACCCCATGGAGCAGCTCTGGGGGGCTGTGGGTGCGGTGTTCGGTTCCTGGATGAACGAGCGGGCCATCGTGTACCGCGAGTTGAACAACATCCCGGCCGAGTGGGGTACCGCGGTCAACGTGCAGTGCATGGTGTTCGGCAACATGGGTGACGGCTGCGCGACCGGCGTCGGGTTCACCCGCGATTCAGGCACCGGCGAGCGCCGGGCCAACGGCGAGTTCCTGTTCAATGCCCAGGGCGAGGACGTCGTGGCCGGTATCCGGACCCCCCTCGAGCTGACACGGGCCGATTCCCAGCGCCGCGCAGCGGACCTGGGGATCAGCGAGGCCGATCGGGCCGTCCGCTTCCCCTCCCTCGAGGAGGCAATGCCCGAGGTGTTCAATCAGCTCATGGCCATCTACGCCAACCTGGAAACCCACTACAAGGACATGCAGGACGTCGAGTTCACCATTCAGAAGAACCGTCTCTTCATGCTCCAGACCCGCACGGGCAAGCGCACCGGCTATGCCGCGCTGCGAATCGCAGTGGACATGGCGGACGAAGGGCTCATCGATGCAAAGGAGGCCGTCAGCCGTGTCTCTCCGGCTCAGCTCGACCAGGTGCTCAAGCCCATCTTCGATACCTCGGACAAGAAGAAGGCCCTCAAGGAGAAGCGCATGCTGGCCCGCGGCCTTCCTGCAGGTCCGGGGGCCGCTGCCGGCCGCGTGGTGTTCACCGGGCTGGATGCGGAGAAGAAGAGCAAGGAATGGAAGCAGCCCGTGATCCTGGTGCGGCACGAAACGTCGCCCGAGGACATCAAGGGAATGCGCTCCGCCCTGGGCATCCTGACCGCCCGCGGCGGCATGACCTCGCACGCAGCGCTGGTCGGCCGGCAGATGGGCAAGGTGTGCGTCGTGGGTTGCGCGGAGCTGGAGATCGACTACGACACCCGCACCCTGGCCGTCAATGGTCACGTGGTCAAGGAAGGGGACTGGATCTCCCTGGACGGCTTCACCGGCCAGATCCTGGAAGGGCGGATCAAGACCGTCGAGTCCGAAGTGCTCGAGGCCGTTGCCAAGGGCCGCGAGCCGCGTGACCACACGGACATCTACTACCACTACCGCAAGCTGATGCAGTGGGCCGATGAGTTCAAGCGGCTCGGCGTGCGGGCCAATGCCGACGAGCCGGAGCACGCCCGTGCGGCCATCCTCAACGGTGCCGTGGGTATCGGCCTGTGCCGTACCGAGCACATGTTCTTCTCGGGAGAGCGCATCAAGGCGGTCCGCCAGATGATTCTCGCAGACACGCTCGAGGAGCGCCAGGCTGCGCTGGCCAAGCTGCTCCCGATGCAGCGCGACGACTTCAAGGGCATCTTCCGGGAAATGAAGGGATACCCGGTCACCGTCCGTACCCTGGATCCCCCGCTGCACGAGTTCCTCCCTCACGAGGAGCACCAGATCGCGGAGCTTGCCCGGGACCTCGGCATGACCCCGGACCGGGTGCACCAGAAGGTCAAGTCGCTTTCCGAGTCCAACCCCATGCTCGGCCACCGCGGTTGCCGGCTGGGCATCGTGTATCCTGAAATCACGGCCATGCAGGCTCGTGCCATCATCGAGGCAGCCGTGGAAGTGCACCTGGACGGAATCAAGGTGGCACCGGAGATCATGATCCCGCTGGTCGGCCACGTCAACGAGTTGGAGGCGCAGCGCAAGCTGGTGGAAGAGACTGCGGACGAGGTCTTCCAGGAAAGGGGCGTTCGGATCGACTACCTCGTGGGCACCATGATCGAGTTGCCCCGGGCCGCGGTCACGGCCGACCGGATTGCCAGCGTGGCCCAGTTCTTCTCCTTCGGGACGAACGACTTGACCCAGACCACGTTCGGCCTGTCCCGCGACGATGCCGGGAGCTTCCTGGGCTTCTACCAGGAGCACGGGATCCTGCCGGCCAACCCGTTCGAGACCCTGGATACCGATGGCGTGGGGGCCCTCATGCGCATCGCGGTGGAGAAGGGGCGCAGCACCCGTCCGGAGATCAAGCTCGGCATTTGCGGCGAGCACGGCGGTGATCCGGCCTCGGTTCACTTCTGCCACGAGATCGGGCTGAACTACGTGTCCTGCTCTCCCCCGCGAGTGCCGGTGGCCCGCCTTGCGGCTGCCCAGATCGCGCTCAAGGGAGCCGGGAAGAAGTAACGTGCCCTACCATCAAACTCATTGCCTGTTGTCCTTGACCGGGGTAGATTGGTTTCTGGTCGTTCTCGAGAGGCAAGATGCGGTTCGCTGGCTGGACCGTTCTTCTGTCGGCGCTGATTCTGCCTGTCGGGGCAGGGTGTGCCACGGATTCTGCCAAGCCTGCCGGAAGTGACTCCCTGGCGGCGGACGTCCAGCCCGATTCAGAGTGCAGCGGCTCCGGTTGCGCTGTTCATGATGCCTTTGGCGATGCCCCGAATGGTCCCGATTCCTCGGGGTCCGAAGCGCCTGGGGCACCGGATCTGCCCGATTCGAGCTTCAGTGATGTGGACGGTCTGGCGGATGTGTCTGGTGATGTCCCCACGCCGCCTGACAATGCTGCAATGGACGTGACCGACGCTGCTGAGGATGTCTCGGCAGGGGACGGCTTCGATGTCTTGGCAACGGACTTGAACGGGGGGGAAACGGCCGACCTTCAGAGCCCGGACGATGGCGGTTCCGAGGATGTGGCGTGGCTCGATGCGTGGCCTTCCGATCTTCCCGATGCGGGGATGGTGGAGGT
>Ga0233425_10010331_pt1 | contig 11419 bp, 8 predicted proteins | sample Watercolumn_Towu_2_FD_181712 | JGI IMG/M metagenome (GOLD analysis project Ga0233425, IMG submission 181712) | Freshwater microbial communities from Lake Towuti, South Sulawesi, Indonesia - Watercolumn_Towuti2014_140_MG | ecosystem: Environmental > Aquatic > Freshwater > Lake | place: Indonesia...
TGACAAACCCGGTTGAAACTGGACCCGATTCATTTTCATGAGGCATTCCTCCGCGTTGCGACACCTCCAGTATGGAAGCCCCGCCGGAAAATTGGGGGCCTTGCTGAAGTATCTTTCTAATCAGGAGGCTCTTTGGCAGTCACCGGAGTTCAAGGACGCCGGCAATCCGCTCAGGAAGAAGGTGGCCGCACTGGCGGCGATGGCCGGGGCGACCTTGCCGTATGAACTAGACTCGCAATCGACGCTGTCATGGTGGGAGGAAGTCCTCGGTAACGACCACGCCTTGGTCGCTTCGCAACTCCGGTCTGAGCGTCGAAAGCGTGTGATGATGGGCACCCTCATTGCAGTGCCCGCTGCCGTGTTGCTGCACTTGGGCGTCTGGGCCGTTCTACTTGCGGGCTATCCCAGGTCGCCGACGCTGCAGGCATTGGTTTTCTGGAATCCTTTCGTCCGAAAGGTGATTGGCTTCGGCTACATCGATCTGGTTCTGCTCTACGTGCCGTTCGCGAGACGGCGATTGTTCGCACCGTTCGCGTTGGACTTTTTGCGGGATGTGCGTGACGCGCGCGAACCGGCATCGCAGACGCAGGGCTATTTCGATGGGAGTCTGGTGCAGCACTGGCCGGCACGGGCAGGTGCTGCCGTAGCGGTCCAGGCCCAGGTGCGCCCGATCACGTCGGCACTGGCGGCCCATCGAGGCCGCGTTCTGTTGCTCGGGAAGTCCGGACTCGGCAAGTCGAGCTTTCTGAGGTTCTGGCTGGCCAACCGAGCGGCCGAGGGCAAGGACATCATGGTCTACCTGCGTGCTGACCAGTGTCGGGGCGGCGTCGAGGCGGAGATCGTCAAGCGCATGAAGAGCGTCGGAAGCGACCAGAACCTTCTGCGGTCGGTTCTCTATGCTGGACGAATGTCGGTCTATATCGATGGCTACAACGAAGTCGACTTGACGACGCAAGACGCCATCACGTCTTTCGTCGGGGACTATCCCCACGGCAACATCCTGGTCACGAGCCAGATCCCGCTGCGCGGCTTTACAGGAATCGAAACGTTCGAACTGCTCCCGCTGGATCGCGTTCAAGTGCGCGAATTCCTCACGACGCGTTCCGAAATCCTGCCGGTCGACGCGGTGGTTCGCGACGAGACCTTTCAGCGGGCGGCGAGCGCGTTCCTCGACGATATCTGGGCCAGGCCAGCGACCGAGGAAGAGGTGAAGGCGTTCGAAGAAATCCTGGCCAACCCGATGGACCTCACATCGGTCGCACTGCTGTTGTCGCAGGGTGGGGTTCCGGACCTCTTCGCGTTGGAGAAGCAGCAGTTCGACACGGTCAAGCGGCGGCTGCAGACGCTAGGTCTGGCGTTCCGCACGCTGGGCTTCTCACGCGCCTTGCTCACGCAGCGGCTCGCTGACCAGGAAGATCTCGGCGGCTTGCCCTTCAAGCCTGAAGTGACGGAACTCGTCCATGCGAAGCTGGCACAGGTGCGCACGTTCAGCGAGCCTTCCGGCAAATCGTCGGCGCAGGAGATTCGCTTCCGACACGATCGGATCAGGGACTTCTTCACGCACTTCGTTCTCCTGGAGATGGCGCCGGAGGAGCAAGCCGCCCAAGCCAAGGACGCCCGGTTTGCGGGCGTGTTCCCATACCTGGCGCGTTCGATGCCTCGCGAGAGCGCTGAGGCATTGCGCGAGCAACTCATCACGCTGGCGGCGCACATCGAAGACCACCGGGTCAGCGACAGCTTCGTTCGAGAGTTCAGCTGGCGGCAGCGCTTTGCCTCTCAAGACCCCGAGTGGATGCTTTCTCACGATCTGCCTGCGGCGAAGGACGCTGATGGGGAGTACGCCGACTTTGCTCGGAAGCGGGACGATCTGGATGCCGCCATGGGACGCTTGCGTGAACGAATCGCGTCCTCGCGGCGATTGACCCGAGTCCTGACCACCGCCGACTCGGCGGACATGGTGTCACTCGCGCGCGAGATGTTGCTGGCCATGGGGGCAAGTGAAGCCAAGGTCCAGCAGCCCATCGGCGCCACGCTGACGGACCCCAGTGGGCGAGACTTTCTGCTGGTGGCGCTGACCCAAAGCGAAAGCATCCGTCCCTTCCACGTCGACTTGTTGCTCGCTCGTATCGAGCGCAGCGACATGCCCAAGCTTGTCGTGCTGAACTCGCAGGTTGGCGTTGCGCCCGAAGTGAGGGTGCCCGACCTCACTGCGGACCAGCGCACGGCACTGCTTTCGCGATGCGCCGTGCCGATGGGGAGCATTGGGTTGTACAGCGCCTTCCGGACAGCCCGACACGGCAGCCATGACGACGACATCTGGGTGTACTTGGCCAGGTGCTGGTCCGCTGTCGAACCGTCGACGATCCCTCAAGCCAAGGAGGTCTCATGAATCACGCCATCCAGTGGTTGGCCGGGTGCCTGATCGCCCTGTCAAAGCCCGCCTGGGCAGAGAAGTTCGAGAACGTCTATCTCTCCTTCAACCTGCCTGACGGGTGGACGTGTCAGCAAGAGGGCACGGAGTTTGTTTGTCGCGCCCCGAATCCGTCGAACAAGAACCATGTAGCGATGATGATCATGACGGCGAAGGAGCCGGGGCCGGACGACACCTTGGCCGCCTACATGGAGCACCTCGGCAAGATCGCTCCGGCGCAGGGCGCGACCGTGTTCAAGGCGCCGGCTCAGGTCAACCTGCAGGGCACGCTGTGGGTAGATGCGACTCTGCTCGGCTCGGAGGTTCCCAATTACTACACGCGGTACATGGCCACAGTCAAAGACAACATCGCCGTGCTGTACACGTTCTCGGTGCACAAGAGTCGGTACGAGGACTTCGCGGGCGTGTCCACGCTCGCGGTGCAGACGCTTCAAGTCAAACCCAGGCCGGCGAGGCGGTGAGCCTGCATGAGTTTGCGGTCGAAGGACATTGGCGTGGTCCGGGCGTGGTCGCGATGACCGACACCGTGAGCAGCGACGAACAGGCGCTGAGGGAAGCGCTGGCTCAGGAGTTTGGCCGTCCGTTCGACATCGCGCGCCTCGACATTGATGCCCGCTTCGTCTACGACCACGCCTGCCGAATCGGGGAGGAGGCGTTGTCGTCGGCGCTCTGGCCAGGGGTGCAGGGACAAATGCTGCCGTACCGGCTGTTGGTGGGCTTCTTTGAATCGAGCCGGCTGAATGCCGGTACGCTGGACCTGACCGACGGCGCCAGTCTCGTCGCGCTGACCGCTTCGTTTCCAGTGGCGTTACTCGGAGCCTTTGCCGCCGTGGCTCAACGGATGGAAACCGGTAGCGCGCTGCCCCAGCGCGATGCGCAGGGACGGGTGGTAGTCTTCGCCGACCGGCTGGAGCTGTTCGCCACGGGCGCTGATGGTGGCATGAAGAACCCGGACACTGCGGCCAGTCTGACGGCTGTTTTGCACGCGTTGGCGCAAACGGGACGACTGCCACAAGCGATGTTGCTGTACGACCTCGCGATCCGCTTCGTCGTGATGCACGAGTGCATGCACATCGTGCTCGGCCACACCGGCTATGTGCGTCGAGAACTTCGGGTGAGTCGCCTGATGGAGATGGGCGCGATGCGCAGGGGCGTGTTGACGCCCGACGTGAGCCAGGCCCTGGAGTTCATCGCCGACCGCCATGCGGTTCGAGGGGTGGTGCAGTGGGCCAGGTCCGGACGGCTGGGCAAGTATGTCGACGCCGTCCAGCGCGACCCGGCGCTCACGAGGGAGCAGTACCTGTTGCGTGCATTGACGCTCGCGCTGATGACCTTGCTGCTGCTCTTCCCCAGCCGCGCGACGGCACGCGCTTCGTCGCGCGACTCGCACCCGCATCCGTACACGCGGATGCGCTGGCTGTGCCGAGAGATAGGACAGGAACTCCCTTCACGCGACATGCACGTCAAGGCCGTGCTCGAGCCGATGGCCTTCTGGACCGCCAGTTTCCAGCGCAACTTCTCCACCCCGGGGCGCTGGGAACGGGCGATACGAGAGGACCAGCAGGAAGGCAATGGATTGCCGCCGCTGTCCGATCGGGCCTACGCGGACATCACGGCCGTTGCCCGTCAGTGGCAGACCCGGCTGTGGCAGGGTTACTCTCCGGTCTACCCCGGCGATGGGCGAGACTTCGAGTCGATGCTGGCGGAAGCGTGAGGCATGGGCCGAACGACCGATCTCGATCTTTCGGCGATGCCCGCGGACTTCGCCGGCTGGTATGGCTCGCACCTCGACAAGTTGAGCAGTGCCAGGGCCACCGTGGAGCGCATCGTACGCGCCCGTCTGGCACCGGTCAGGGCGCGCCTGGTCCGTTCCGCACAGTTGGGCGCTGAGGCGAGACGTGTGAAGGATGGCTACGAGGTGAGACTGAATGCCGCCCTGCCTGCCATCGTGCACTTCGCATTTAACAGCCTGCTGCGCACGCCGCAGTTCATGTACGGCGTTGGCGATGCAGAGTCGGAGCAGCCTCACCGCGAGTCGAGCAAGCGCATCCCCTTGGCGCTGCCGCGAGGGATGAAAGTTGAAGAAGCCATCGTAGCCATCACCAGCGTGTCGAGACCCCGTGACACGCAGCGTGCAGCGACCGCCGTGCTGATGAGCGAACTTGCGGTCGCCTACTGCGCCTATCACGAACTCGCGCACGTCCTGCTCGGTCACGTCGATGCCCACCGTCAGTGGACTGGGCGCCTGGGGCTGCTCGAGATGGCGGAGAGCGCGATGCCGGAAGGGCGCGCAAGCGCCAGAGTGCGAATGGTCTGGGAGTACGAAGCCGACCTCGTCGCCACCAACATGCTGCTGCAAGACTTGGTGGCCAGTGACGCCGAGCCTGTCTTCAGGGAAGCCTATGGCGGTGACAACGACTGCGGAGTGCTGGCTCGGTTCCAGGCGATGCTGGGTGCGATACTGGTAGTTTTCCTGCTGGTAGCCCAGGCAACGCCGATCAAGCGGCGCACGCACCCAGAACCATTGATCCGGTTTGCCGCGGTCGCGAACGACAGCGCCGCGGTCCTGGTCGAGCAGCAACTGCAGTTACGGCTCAGCTTCGAGGAGGTGAGCGAGGCGGTTAACGACCTGGCATTGTCAGCGCTCAGCGCCTGGTCGAATTTGGGCCTGGGGACCAGTCCTGCCTCGCCGCTGAAGAACCTGCTCAAGGCGCAGTGGGTTGTCGAGCGACTGGAACAAGACCGGCAAGAACTGCATGCGCTGTATAGCGGTGGCGCGGCCTTCTATCCGTTCAAGCGCTAAGCGCACGCGTAGTTGGCGGTGCCTGCATCTGATCGTCATGCACCATGCGGGAAGGGAGTGCAGACCTACCGATTGATGCTGCCCAACAGAAACTCTTCGTCATTCGGGCCTTGCAAGACCCGGGGAGGCTGGGTTGCCGGGACCTTCGACTGGGAACGCGCGGGCGCTGTCTCGGCGAAGCCCAGCGTTTCTCCGGCGTCCCGCGAGCGCGGTGCCGTTGCCATCAGAGCGGGATCCAGGCGCCGGCGCCGCGGCGCGCGGGGCATGCCGACCCACTGCAAGGCGCTCGGCGTGTCGGGGCTGCGTCCATAGAAGCTCGCTGCGGCCCCGGCCCACGCCTTGGCAGCACCCAGGGCCTGTACCTGGCTGAACAGCGTTCCGTCACTACGAGCCACTGCGCCGCGCAGGGCCCCGGCGGCTTCTTGCAGCAGCGCAACCCCTTCGGCGTAGGCCGGCCACCCGCGCTCGAGGCACTGCACGAACAGGTTGTCAGCGCGAAACGCCGATGCTTGGTCGTCAGAACCTTCGCGAAGCAAACGAACGCAATGGATGGCGGCTGCGTCGGGGAGCCATCCGAACTGCTGGGACAAATTCTCGTACCACCAGAGGGGGACTCGCTGCCAGGCGCCGACCCGCAGCAGGTAGTAGGCACCGGCGACCGCCGAGACTGGATCCTCGAACTTGTCGGCGAACAACTGCTGGGCGAGGGCCTCTGAACTGGCCAATGCGCCGGCGGCGCGCATCGAGTCGCGCGCGAGAAACTCCAGCAGCGTTTCCGCGTCGGCGCGGAAGCTCGTGACGATGACCTTAAGTGCGTCGGCTCGGGGATCGGTCGAGTCTTTGGGCGTGATCAGGACTCGGGCAGGTCCACCGCCTGGGAGCGACACGAAGCGCCAGATGACCTTGGAGCCTCCGACCTGAAGCATCCAAGCGAACGGGCCAAGGGATAGGTCCAGTTGCCACGCCGCACCATTTCGGTAGGTCGCCTCCGGCTTCAGCTTCTCCTGCGACCAGGTTCCGTTCGAAAACTTCCACAGGCGCAGCCACACCTTGTCGAACCGATCCAGGCCGAGGTCCACGTCGCCGCGGGCCATCGCCAACGGGGTCTTCGGGTTGAGTTTCGGGATGGCCCATGCCGACCACTCGTTGGGCGAGATCGCACTGTCGCTGAAGGTCACTTCGGTTTGCGACCTGTTCTCGAGACTGACGCGCTGAGTCTCGGAGCGTCCGGACGGCCAGGTGAGCCGAAGGAATGCAAGGTCCGTCGTGTCGGGCAGATCGAGGGTGACGGGTTTATCGCCGTTCGTCGCACCTTCTGCCAGTACCGACCCTTCCGAGTCCAAGGCCTTCACCGGCAAAGCCAGCCCGGCCTCCGGCCCACGCCGACGGCCGAAGTCGGAGGCCGCGTAGGCCAAGCGAACGATCAGGTGCTTCATGGCTGGGATTGCATGGTCAGCGTGTACATCGGCGGCACCAGTTCCTCCTCTGGATGCAACACTGCAGGCAACGCCCCGGCCGGATCATGTGCGCCGATCTCGTAGAACCCACGCGGCACTTCGATCTTGAACACCTGGTCCAGCAGCTTCTGGGCGACCCGGTCGCCCTTGGCCGGCTTCAGGTACAGCTCGTACATGGCGCGCCGTTGCGCCGGCGTCAGGTCCAGCCAAACTTTCACCTTTGGGGGCACCGCGAGTCGCAACAGTGGCACCGAGCTGCCCTGCACCAACTGTTCGCTAACCTGTTTTCCTGTACCAGCCTTGCTGGACACCTCCAGCGCGTCGTACTCGAGCAGTTGCCTGATGGCCGTCGCGACGCTTTCGCCATCCACGTTCCAGGTGGCTGCCCCAGGGGCCTTGATGCCGCTGAAACCGGACATGGCGCACAGCAACGCTGACGTGAAGCGAGACACTTGCCCGCCTTGCGGGGCGAAGGCCAACTCACCTTCCCCGGTGGCGAAGATCGCCGTCCCGGACTTTCGGACGACCTTCTTATTCAAGTCCACGAAGAGCAGGGCGGCGGGGTCCGCGCCGAGCGTCATCGCCACGTCGCGCGCAATCTCGCGGCATGCATCGATGAAGTAGTAGACCGCGCCAGGCACCTCACGCTCGACCGCGCGGATGGTGGTCGAGATGTCGAACGCCTCTGCCCATGGTTGCGCCTTGCTGCGGCCAAAATCCTCGGCCAGCAGATAGTGATCGGACACCATCATCCCGTGGCCGCAGAAGTAGAACACTCCGACGTTGTCGGGATGGCTCTTCGTCCGATCCAGCCAGTCCTCGAAGGCGTCCTGAATGTTCCGCCTGGTCGCCGGATCGAGCACGGTGGCGCCGACGGGTGTGTCGATCGTGACAGACGCCGTGGCCGACGCAAGCGCCTCGATGGATGCAAGGGGCGCCAACGCATTGACGAAGCCGGCGGCGCCGGGTGCGAGGACGGGCGCGAGGAACCAGTCCAGGACAGCCTTCAGCGACACCGGCGGCGATTGGAGTTGCTTCAACCCGAGCGGCTTGTTCGCGAGCTTCTTGGTACCGCCCAGCAAGTGGGGATAGTTGCCGACGCCGATGGCCAGTACGTGCGTGCCCGGCTGGCCCGCGACGATCGCGTCATGGAGCAGCGACACAGCCGGATCAGCCTCCCGACAATCGCGCCGCCATGCGCTTGTAGAAGCTTGGCCGCATGAAGTAGCCGCCGTGCGCGCTGAGGGAACTGAAGCCCGTGTCGTAGTGGAAGTCGGACACGCCGTTCACAACTGGTTCGAGGCGGTAGCTCAGCACGTCGTTGGTGTCGAAGACATTGAACCAGCGCGCGACCGAAGGGGGACGGGCGATGTGGCCAGCAGGCGGGTCGGGCGGAAGGTTGGGCCGACTGGCGAGATAGAGCTTCATTTCCTCGAACAGTCCGACCTGCGATCCGACGGTGATCAAGCCGTCCAGCTGGATGGTGGGATCGAAGTGCGTAAGGATGTCGTACATGATCTCGCCGCCGAAGCTGTGCGCGATTACAACCAGCTTGTCGTCATCGGCCGTGCGCGCGGCCTGAGCATTGCGCAATGCATCGAGCACCGTCTTGACAATGGCACCGGGGGCATCCTTCGTGCCGCGGCGCGCAAGGTAGACGAACGCATCGCCCGCAAAGCGCGTCACCGTGGTGTTCAGCTTCTTGCGCAGCAAGCTGCCTGCCAGCGCCGTCGTTGCGTCGGGCGCGGCATTGACTAGCCGGGACAGTCCTTCCTTGAGTGAATCGAGGATGCCGCCCGCGCCGAAGCTCTCTTCCTGGCTCGCTTCGGCCACGTAGTTCAACTGGTCGGCGAAGTTGTCGGGCGTTGCCGTCGCGACCCAGTCCGGCTGCGGATTTTTGTCCGCATACTCGGCGCAGAGCATGTAGGAGCGAGCGAGGTCACGCGCCTCGTCTTCCGATTTTGCACCGGCCATCGCGGAGGCGTACAGCAGGTCCACTGTCGCCGGGAAGTCCTGCTGCGCATCGACCACGACGTGGCCGGTGGCCTGCGATTCCGCGAGCAGGCCGACCACCCGCCCGAGCGCCTCCGACTCGGCATTCCCGCCAAAGGATTCGAAACCGTCGCCGGGGTTAGGCAGTACCGCCATGTTCCACGCGAACTCGACGCCGAACTTCCCCCAGTAGGGACTGAAAATCCGGAGCTTGTCGGGCTTCAGGCCCAAGGCAGGGGCGACGATCTCACGCAGGAAGCCGTTGCGGCCGGCCTCGTTTTCGCGATAGGCCTCTCCATCGCGGTTGTTTACGCCGTGAACGAACACTATTGGCATTGCTGTTCTCCTCGGATTGCTTCGTTAGGCCTGAACACCGAGCATCTAAGCGTAGGATGGAAATCCCATGGAATGCTAGAGATTGTCCCGTCGCCCGGTAGCCGCAGTCAATCGGGGATTTTCGTTACGCGCAACCATAGCGTTTCTTGAACTTACGCTACCGCTCCTTTCGCTTCGTTGATTGACTATCCTATTCAATGACTAGGACAAATCAATATTGGTCATCACCAAATGGCCTGTCGCCTGCTGTGCGCGACGAGTCATTCAATAGTCATCGCAATCGCACCTTCATCGCATAGCCCCGGCGGAAAAATTCACGCTCGTGGCCTTACGGCAGGGTAACCTGAAGCTATCTCGGCCGTATGTCCATGACTGAACATGGTCGGAACCGGTCGTTGGGGTTAAGGAGGGTCGGACGACGACAATGGGTCGGTAGCGCGTTTTTGTACGGTCACCAGCCCCCCTCGTTCCGAATAGCCACCTTCAAGAACCTGCCGGGTGAGTCCAGCGAATCAATCGTGGGTTGCATTCGGGTAAGTCGGACTCGGAGGTGATGCTGTTACACGAGCCGGACAGGATGACCTTGTGCCGCCAGCAAGGCGACTGCCTTTTTGTCGAATGACGTAAAAGTCTCACCTCCTAACCACCGTCCATCAAAGGCAATGACGCCGTCGGCGAAGTCGCCTCCGGCCTCAAGTATTGATAGTCCAGAATCAACAGCCGCTCGGTTCATTTCCACGTTGCCGGTTTCAAGTAGAACACGGATTGCGGCTGCAATATCAGAGACCTGGAACCCATATACCTTGCGCAGGACCCAAACGAACTCGCAGAGACATGGCAAGGTGACGGCAATCAGCTCGGCTTGACTCAGGATTTCAGCGGCAGCTCTGGATTGAGCGGGGTCATCCCCAACGACCGCTCGAACCAGAACATTGGTATCGACGGTTACCTTCACCGATCCCCTGCCCAGGCCTGCTGAATCGCCTCGTCGATTTCCTCCAGGGTCGCCACTTTCGAGGTGTGCCCATGTAGCAACCCGAAGAAGCGATCAATCGTTCCCGCTGGTTTGGCCGCTCTGATCACGCCCCGGCCATCCGGCAGCAGATCGAGTTCGATCTTATCGCCCGGTTTGATGCCGAGGTGCTGCAGAACGTCTTTCCGGAAAGTAACCTGCCCGCGGGAAGTTACGGTCAATGTGGTCATAGGAAAGCTGTCTCTGTGGCTCGGGGAAGAAAGTATAAGGCAATTCTACCTTACCTCTTCAGACTCGCTGAGCTTTGATAGTATCCATTTTGGTGTTGTCGATTTCTTGAACCCGGTGGAGGGCCAGACTGTTATGTGCTCCGTCCGGCCCCTGAGTGGATTTTCAGAAGAACAACGTCGCTTCCTGCGCATTCAGCGCCGCGGCGGATTGATTGTCGAAGGTCGCAATCCCAACCCAGGTGACTCCAGGACCGGTCAGATCGGCGTCCATTTGAAGAACTGCCGAGGTACCGGACTGGACAAAGCGTATCGTGGCTGCGGCGTCGGCGTGATTCTGATAGCTCCAGTCCCCGGCAATTGAGAAGTGATCGGTCCCGATGTTGAAATCGGTAACCCGGTCGGTGGCTCCGGCTGGATCGACATGAAATACGAAAATATCTTTTCCAGCCCCCCCGCTGAGGATGTCCGCGCCCCACCCCCCAATCAGCACGTCGTCACCACCGCCGCCGATCATCGTATCGTTGCCGTTATAACCGTAGAGCGTATTGTCTGAGGCATTCCCGGTCAGAACATTGTTAAGCAAATTTCCGCCGCCAATGGTAGCGGTGCCGGTGAGAGTGAGATTCTCGATCGACATAGAGTCGGTGCTCTTTGCCAGCAGGTCGTAACTGACTGATGCTCGCACCGTGTCGGTTCCTGAGTTGGGCAAACCCCAGGGATCGCCAACTCGGTCGCCGATGTTGTCGACAATGAAGGTATCGTTGCCTAACCCGCCATAGAGAAAATCCGCGCCGGCGCCACCGTCGATGGTGTTGTTTCCGGCGTTTCCGAACAGGCTTTCTTGTCCGCTCGACCCTTTGAGGGTGACATTTGCCGAACCGTTGACTTCCATCCATTCGATGCCGGCTGGGATCGTGACCGCAGCGGCCGGTGTTCCCACGAGATTGACATACAGAAAGTCGTGCCCGCCGGCATCGATGATCGTATCTTCGAGGGTTCCATTGGCGTTGGCATTGACGTGGTAGATGTCGTCGCCCAGCCCTCCGTTGAGGACATCCGTCCCCCCGTTACCGATCAACGTATCGTTGCCGTCGCCGCCAACGAGGGTGTTGGCCAGGGCATTCCCTGTGATGGAATTAGCCAATCCATTGCCGGTTCCGGTTACCGCGTTTCCGGTCAACACCAGGTTTTCGACGT
>Ga0233425_10010332_pt1 | contig 11418 bp, 2 predicted proteins | sample Watercolumn_Towu_2_FD_181712 | JGI IMG/M metagenome (GOLD analysis project Ga0233425, IMG submission 181712) | Freshwater microbial communities from Lake Towuti, South Sulawesi, Indonesia - Watercolumn_Towuti2014_140_MG | ecosystem: Environmental > Aquatic > Freshwater > Lake | place: Indonesia...
CGCCATGATGTTGTCCTCGTCGTGCGCCATGGCCGCGACGAAGGCGCTGTTCTTCGGCACGCCGACCTGTTCGAGCGTCTCCTGGTCGAGGGCGTCGCCCTTGACGACGCTGACCTGGTCAAGCTGCTCGGCGCAGCGCGCCGCCTGCGCCGGATCCCGCTCGATCAGGACCGCGGGCGTCTCCTGCCCCTCGATCAGGCGGGCGAGGCTGAGGCCCAGGTCGCCGCCGCCGCCGATGATGGTCTTGTCGAAGCGCGCCGCCTCCGGCCACGCCCAGCGGATGAACTCGGATACGTCCTCCGGCCGGCCGGTCAGGTAGACCGTGTCCCCGATCATGAACGTCGTATCGCCCCGCGGCACCAGGAGGTCCGATCCACGAAGGCCGGCGATGAACCGGATCTTGGCCAGCCGCCCGGGCTCCGGGAAGCTCCGCAGCGGGGCGCGCAGCAGGGGGCTGTCCATGTGGACGGTCAATCCGACGGCGAGGATCCGGCCGTCGAGCAGGTCCACCACCTCGACCGCGCCGGGGAACCGCAGGGCGTTCAACAGGTCCGCCGCCGCCTCCCGCTTCTGGTTCACCGCCAGGTCGACGCCGATCTTGCTGAGGTCGTATTCGGGGTGCTCGATGAACTCCGGCTGGCTGATCCGCGCGATCTTGTGGCGCACGCCGGCCAGCCGCGCGAAGGCGCAGATGAGCACGTTCACCTCGTCGCTGTTGGTCACGGCCACGACGAGGTCGGATTGCGGCAGCCCCGCCTGCGCCAGCACCGGGGGGCTCGCGCCGTTTCCGTGCACGGTCATGAGATCGAGCTGCTCCTCGACCTCGCGGAGGCGCGCCTCGTCGCGGTCCACGAGGACCACGTCGTGCGACTCCTGCAACAGGTGGCTGGCCACGTGAAATCCCGTGGTCCCCGCGCCAATGACGAGAATCCTCATAGCCTGGATGAAGACCGGCGGCGGAAACCGTCCGATCCGCGATCGCCGTTCATGTCGCGGGACTGTACCGGCTCGGGGGCCGGGTATCAAGCCGATTGGGGTCACGCGGGACCATCGCCCATCCGCCCATCTGGCGGAATCAGGCGATGACGCCTTCCCGTCCGAGCGCCGCCCACCGCGCCGACGGCTCGGTCGACCGGACCGCCGCCGGCCGGCCGGGGGGTCACTTGAACACGGTCTCGACGGCCTTTTCGGCGAGCTGCGCGCTGATCGGGCTCGTGACGGAACCGACGAACGTGCTGGCGAGCGTCCCGACCACGCCCTTGATCTTGTTGCTCCAGCTTCGTTCCCGCTGCTTCGTCGCTTCCTCCTCCGAAGCGGCCAGGCGCTCGGCGTGCTGCTTCATCGCCTCGGCGTCCGCCTCGGCCGCGCCGCGCGCCTTGGAGGCGTATTCCTCCTCCGCCGCCTTCCGCTCGGCCGCCACGCGGTCCATGGCCGCCTGCGACTCCTCGAAGATCTGCTCCCGGCGCTTCTTGCGCTCGGCGGCGTAGTCGTCGAGCGACGACGTCTCGGGGAGATCGTCCAGCGAGACCGCCGGCATCTCCGGCTCCTGGCTCGACAGGCGTTCGACGGCCGAGGGCGGACGGGCCGGTACCGCCGCGGCGCCGCCGCCCGACCCGCGCTGCATCCAGATGTGCAGGGGCGGCGTCGAGGCGTCGCGCCCCCGGACGCGGACCCACGTCTCCGCTTCGCCGAGCAGCAGCGAGGCCTCCTGCAGGTCGGCCGAGACGTACCGCTTCATCAGGCCGTTCTGCAGCGCGGCGTACGTCTCGGGCGCCGGCTCGAGTCCGAAGGCCGTGCCCATGAGGCGCAGATACTCCGCGTCGCCGGCCGCCTCCGCCGCGACGTAGCGCTCGATGAACGTGGAGAACGCGCCGCGCGCCTGCTCCCGGTAGCGCGCGTCGAGATCCTTGCGCGTGCGCGCCAGCCGCCCCTCGCACCAGGCCGTCGCGAGGCTGCGCACCTCCTTCGCCTCGGGGCTCCCCTCCGGCGCCAGCGTCTCCGAGAACTGCCGGGTCTGCTCGCAGACGAGCGTACGCAGATAGGAGGTCGCGAGCAGCTCCAGCCCGGGGTCCGTCGCCGCCGCGGCCGCGCCGCGCGAAGCCGCGAGGGCCAGCGCCAGGCTCAGTGCGAGGCTTCTCTTCATGGTCCGTTCCTCCGCCGGCGCGCCGCGGTCATGGCGCCGGGACCACGCGGAACTGGATCTCGCCGGCGCTGACGTTCAGCACCTGCACGCGGAGCTTCTCGGGCGGGTTGAGCACGAGCTGCTCGGCGATCTTCGCGCCGGCGATCTTCGGCTGCGCCTCGAAGACGGCCAGCCCGGCCATGTAGCTGAGCATCTGGACGTTCGCGAGGCCGTCGGCCATCTTCTCCAGCGCGCCGTTCACGGCGTTGAGCTTCCACATCTGGTCCACGCCCGAGGCTTTCAGGATCACCTTGCCCGTGTCGGTCCCGACGGCGGTCCCCTTGCGCCAGCCGTCGAGCATCTTCGGCAGCATCTCGCCGACGGCCTGTTCGCCGGCCGTCTTCAGCGCCTTCGAACCGCCCGACGTGTCGTCGAGGCCGAAGACCGACGCCGTGCGCGCGACGGTCGCCAGCGTCACGGCGTTGTCCGTCCGCACCGCCCGGAAGGTGACCGTCGCCTCGAATGTGCGGAGATTGCTCTCGGCGATCCGGCGGGCGGACGGCTTCGCGACGGCCTCCCCGGAAACCAGGATGTCCGCCCCGTACTGAAGCCCGACCACCGCCGCGCCCCGCGCCTCGCCCGCCAGCTTCATGAGGTCGCGGTCCCGCTTCAGCGACGAACGGACCATCTCCTGGTCCACGAGTTCGACGCCCGCCGCCAGCAGCTTCTCGCCGACCAGGGCCTCGACCTCGGCCGTGGGGACGGACCCCAGGTTGCGCTCGTCGATGAGCAGCATGACCTTCGGCGGCCGCGTGGCCGTCGCCGCGGCGCTTCCGCTGGCCGCGGCCAGGACGGCGGCGGCCAGGGCCGCCCCGCGGGCCCTGCCGCACGCGCCGGCGCGCACGGCGCGCCAGCCCTCACGTCGACGACGGATCATCGGCATCGCAGTCTCTCCTGGTTCGCTCGTTCTCTCCGGGCGCCGGCGGCCGCCCCGCGGCCGCCGCGTCACCGGGCGTTGGGATCGAACGCCTTCCGGTTGTGCTCCGTCCGCTCCGGAGACACCTCCGTCGCGCTTCCGTAGTAGTCTTTGGCATTCTGGCAGGGCGTGCAGAGACGCGACGGCGAACAGCCCGGCGAGTTGTTCGGGCAGTGGTAGCCGGAGGACGACGAGGCGCCCGACGGGGCCGCGCCCGGTCCGCCGCCGCACTTGGGGCAGTTCGCCGGGGGCGACTGGCCGACGGGGAGGCTCAGCTTGTAGCCGCAGGCGGGGCAGATGAAGTTCTGCATCGTGACGGTGACCGTCTGCGGGCCCTTGACCGTCGTGGGCGGCGCGCCCAGGAGCACACTGCCCGGGCCGCGGTAGGGCCCTTCGCCGGAGGGCGCCGGCCCGCTCATGACCTTCTGACCGCCCGGAGCGGCCTCCGGGGCCGCGCCCGGTTCGCCGGGATGCTCCTCGTGACGAGGCTCGCCGGCGCGCTTGGAGACCTTGGGCGACGTTCCCGTGGACGCCGTCTGGCCGGGCGCCGTGCCGCCGGAGTCCGGCGTTTCGGGTTCGTCGGCCGGATCCGACTCGGGCTTGAAGACCCGGGTCATGATGACCTCGCCCAGGTTCGTCCCCAGCGTCGAGACGCCCGTCTGCAGGCCCGTCCCCAGGCCCGTCAGCGTGCTGCCGGCGAGGACCTGGATCCACGAATTCGTGGCCTGTCCATCGGCCGTTGTGCGGACGGTCGTCTCGCGGGTGTTGACGAAGGTCCGCCCGGTGGCTTCCCGTGTCTCGCGGGCCTCGCGAAGGCCCTTGTCGCCCGCCGTGGACGCGGTCGCGATGTCGTGCTGGAGACCCAGCGCCGTCAGGCCGTCCTTGTAGCGGGTGTCCGTCGTCTCGCGGCGCGCGCCGACGTGGCCGCCGAGTACCTTCTCGGCGCCGCCGATCTCCCCGCGTTCCACCTGGCGCAGGACGGCCTCGCCCGCGAGATCCACCGAGACCTGGGACACCTTCCAGTGCGCGTCGTACCAGGTCCGGTAATCCTCTTTCGCCGGGTCCCAGCCCTCGCCCTCGATCGCGCGCGCGATGTCGTAGATGTCGTAGCCGACGAGCTTCCCGGAACCGAACGGCGGCCGGCCGTCGTTCTCGTAGTCGAGGATCAGCGTGCCGTCGGGCCCCTGCCGGAACCAGACCGGGCCGTCCTTCGTCAGCGCGTGCCGCCAGCCCTCCGCCTCCGGATGGTCGCGGTAGGGGTCCTGCCGCGTCGTGATCAGGCGGTTGTCGCCCGTGTAGCGGACCCACTCCGGCCCGTTCGGCGTGTCGCGACGAAACCACTTGCCGGCTTCGCTGCGGTCGACGTTGTCGTGGTCGGTATAGCGCGCCTGCCGGTGCTCGGCGTCGGAGATGGCGACGATCGTGTAGGGCGACGCGCCCGCTCCGCCGGGCGGGTTGAGCAGCGCGCCCGCCGAAGGCGTGCCGCCGTCCGTCCAGACGGCGACGCGCGCCGGCGGCCAGGTGAGCGGCGCGGCGCCTCCCGGCTGCGGGATCGATACGGTCCCGGCGACGGTGCCGTCGGCGTTCAGCGGCACGTTGATCGTCTGTCCGTCGGCCGTCTTGAGAACCGCCACGCCGGGTTTGCCCGGCGGCGGGATGTGGCCGCCCACGATGCCCGGCGGCAGGTTGTCGATGGTGAGCGCCGGGCCCGGCGCGGCGCCGGCGACGGCATCGGCCGGCGCGACGCGCTCGATCACGCTTCTCGCGCTGTCCACGAGGACGTGGCTGGCCGAATCGAGGGCCACGAGGCGCTCCGGCTCGCGCGGCCCGTAGCTGCCGTCCAGGCGCCGCTCGTGGTCGAAGACGGTCTCGATGCTGCCATCGGGCTTCACGCGGGTCCAGGCGCCTTCGCGGATGCCGCCGTCGTACCGCTGCCAGCCGTCGCCCGGCGGGGGCACGAGACTGATGTCCACGCCGCCGTCGCGCCCGCGCGCGATCAGGTCGACCGGCGCGCCGCCGCCCTTGAGCCTCGCGATTTCGTCCATCGTGCCGATGACCTGGCGGCCGAGGGCGTTGCGTTTCTCGCTCAGCGCTGCGAGCTCTTCCCGGCTTGCGCCCGCGCGGATGCGCTGGTCGATGAAGTCGTCCATCGCCTTCATGGCGCGCTTGAGGCCGCCGACATCCGTCTCGCGGGCCGCGATCTGCTGCGCCTTCCACTCCTGGTCGCGCGCGTCGTCGGTTGCGATCTGGAGGTTGCCTTCCGGCGTGAGCCGCTGCCAGGCCGGCCCCTCGCCGCCGATCATCACCCGTTCCCATCCCTCGCCCGGCGGCGGCGCCCGGCTCCAGTCGGGCGGCTGGACGGCGGCGACGGCCGCCGGCGCGGCGCCTCGGGAAGCCCCGGCCATCCCCGCGGCGACCAGAGGGGCCGCATCGACGTTGACGTGTCGCGCGCTGCCTTCGTACGCGCCGGTCGCGCGCGCGCTGCCCAGGTCCACCAGCGGCGTGCCGGCGCCGCCCAGCACCTGCGCCGGCCCGCGCACGGTCGGCTCGCGGTCGTACTTCACGACGAGGTTGCCGTCGGCCGAGACGCGGCTCCACGCGCCGCCGCGGTCGGTCATCACCCGCTGCCAACCTTCGCCCGCGGGCGCGGCGGGCGTGGTTCCGGCCGTCGCGGAGGATGCGTCGACGGCCCGCGCGCCGAGGATTTCCGCCGGCGTGCGCGCGTTCGGCGGACGGTCGTACTTGATCTCCAGCCCGCCGTCGGCGTCGAGCCGGGACCAGGCCGCGCCGTCGGCGGTCTGGACGCGGTTCCAGCCGTCGCCCGGGGGCGGGGGAGGGGCGTCCGTCATCGTCCCGGCGGGCGGCGCGGTCTCGCCGCGGATCATGCGGTCGATCATCCCGTCGATTTCCGCCGCGCGCGGGTCGCGGACCGGACGGAACGGCGCGATGGGATCCCATCCGGTCGGGGGGCGATCATGCTTCACCACCAGGCTGCCGTCCGCGTCGACCCGCGTCCAGGCGCCGCCCTGCGGCGTGTTCACCCGCTGCCAGCCCGACGATCCGTCGGGAGGAGGCGGCGCGCCCGTCGTCGGCGCGGCGGTCACGCCTCCGCCCGTGGTCTTGCCGAGAAGGTCCAGCGCGTCCTTCGAGGCCGGCGGCCGATCGTATTTCATCTTCACGCTGCCGTCGGGCGCGACGAGCGTCCAGGCCTCGCCTTCCGGCGTGTTGACGCGCTGCCACCCGGCGCCGCCGCCGCCGGCCGGTGGCGGCGAAGCGTCCGGCGCGCCGCCGCCCCCGGCGCGGCGCGCGCCCTGGAGGATCGAGCCATCCGGCTGCACCAGCGGGGGCTGAAGCGACGTCGACGGCGGGGGCGCCGTGATGCCGGTTCCGGCGCCGTAGAGGTCGGCCGTCTTCGCGAGCGAGACCTTGGACGCCGCCACGCCGGCTGCCTCGCCGCGCCCGACGTTCGAACTTCCGCACTTCGGGCATTTCGAAGGCATGGAGCCGTCTTCGTCGATCCGGGCGCCGCACTGCCTGCACCAGCCGGACTTGTCCGCGTCCCACGCATACCGGGAGTAGACTTGCTGCGATGGGAACCGGAACGAGTGGTCGTTGTACTTGCACGAGGGGCACGTCTCGGAGAAGTTCGGCGTCGCCCACTGCCGCCAGGAGTGGCCGCACTTCGGGCAGGTGTTCCGCCAGTCGCCATCCATCTCGTTTTCCGAAGAGTCTACGGCCGCCGTCGATGTCGCGGGGGCGCTACCGCCGGGCGGTGCCGTTGGCCCGACGGCCGGTCCCGACGGCGCGGGCGCGACCGCGACGGCCGGATTTCCTGCTCCCGGGGGCGCGTGGCCCGTCGCCGTGCCTTGGCCGTGCTCGTCCTTCCATCGACCTTCACCGGGCACGGGCGGGCGATCCACCATGACGACGGGCGCTTCGATCTCGGGGATGCGGATCGGGCCGTTGTCGATCTCGTCGAGCGGGTTCGACGAGAGCCCCTTCTTCGGCGCGGAGGGGTCGGGCACGAGGGCCGTCGTGCGTCCGCCCTGCTGGGTCAGGAGCGTGTTGTTCTGGCCGATGCGATTGTTGTAGTAGTCGAGGTCTTTCCGGTGCTTGTCGATCTCGACCTGCCACTGCTTCTTGTCGGAGCTGTTGCGGGAGTTGTCGATCTGCGTCTGGAGCGCGGCGATCTTCTTCTGCGTCTTCTCGGCGAGGTTGCCCATGTTCCAGTTGTCGTTCTCGAGGTTGGGCGTCGAGTAGCGCGGCGGCGGAGGGCCGGGCGGCGGTTCGAGCGCGGCGGCCTCGGGGGGTGTTTCGGCGACGCCACCCGGGGGGGGCATCGGGACTTCCGCCGCCACGTCCGTCCCCTCCGGCGCGAGAGAGGAGGGTGGTGCCGGCCGGTAGGTCCACCAATTGGCCAACGCCCTTTGGCGCTGCTCCTTGTCGCGGCTGATGAGGCCCTGGTAGATGTCGCCGAGGCGCTCCTTTTCCTCCGGCGTCTTCGCGTCCTCCAACGCGTCGCGCACCTGGCGCAGGCGTTCGTTCTCGTCGAGACTCAGCTCCTGGTGCGTCTTGCCGCGCTCCTCCCACGTGCCCCAGTCGCGAATGCCCGGCCGCCCGTCGTCGGCCGCTGTCGGAGGGGCGCCGCGGCCGCCGTATTCCTTCTCGAAGCCGTCGAGCATGGACTGGAACTTCGCCGCGTCGCCGTCTTCGAACGCATTCACCGCCTCGCGGGCCAGTCCCTCCGGAACTCCCTGCGCCCGCATCGCGTTCAGGGCGGATACGCCGCGAGGCGAGAGGCCCTCGGCGTTGCGGCCGTGCCCCGGGCCGGGCGCATGGACCGAGTCGTACACGCTGCCCGCGATCTTTTCGCTCACGCCGCTGCCGACCATGTAGCCGCGAATGCCGGTGTAGAGACCTCCGAGCAAGCTGCCGGCGGCGCCGCCAAGGGCGGTGCCGACGCCGGGCACGATCGATCCGATGGCGGCGCCGATGATGCCGAAGCCCGTGGCGCCCAGGGCGCCGGTGCCCGCGCCCGCGATCGTCCCGCCCGCCATGCCCGCGGCGTTGATGGCCATCAGGCGGTCGCGTTCCTCCTTCGGCCGCATCCGCACCGTGCCGTCGGGCAGGGTCTCGTAGCTGGCGTTGTTGAGCCGCGTCCCGAAATCCACCACCAGCATGGCCGGCCCGGCCACCTGCATGGCTCTTTCCGTCCCTTCGATCGCCGCGCCGTACCGGCTTTCCACCGACCAGCCCGGCAGCTTCTCCGCCGCCGGCGTCATGCGCTGGGCGGCCTCCGGGTTGTTGGCCTCGAGGTTCAGCATCGCCTGCTTCTGCCGGGCGTCGTACTCGAGCGCGTCGGATTTCGTGCGGATCAGGTCGTCCCTCGCCTTCGCCACCGCGTCGGGATCGCCGCTCGCGCGGGCGCGGTCGTACGCGTCCTGCGCGCCCGCGGCATCGTCCCACAGCTTGTTGTGCTGGTCTCGCGCATCGTGAGCGGCGTTGCGGGCGGCCTCCAGATTGGCCCGCTGGATCTGCTCCTGGAACGCCGCCAGATCCTGCGCGCGCTCCTCCGGTGTGGCGCCCGGACGCACGATGCCGGCCGATTCCGGCTTCGCACTGCCGTTGTAGAGTGTCGAGACCTTCTGGAAGAGCGGGTCGCTCGGGTCGGCCATGCGGTTGTTCAGCATGTTCTTGTACGTGGCCTTGGCGGCGGCTTCGACTTCGCCATCCGTGACGAGGGGGGGGCCGAAGATCTTGGCTTTCTGTATCTCGCCGACGGTCTGGTTCAGGGGGTTGTCCTGGATGAACTCCTTCCCCGGGGGAAGCTGGTTCAGGTTGATCTCGCGATTCCCGCCGCGTCCGAGCGATGCTTCCCAGGCGGAGCCGCCGACGCGATCGGTCCCGCTCGGCTTCGTGAAGACGTTGACATCCAGTTCCGGCACGGACATCACGTCGCCCTGCACGTTGACCTTGTAGCCCCTCTTCTCGAATTCCTTCCGCACGCGGTTGGCCTCGGCCTGGCTTCCGACTTCGGCGTCGACGTCGCCGAGGATTCCGCGCCCGCTGGACTCCGGACGTCCGGCGCCGGGCTTCTGTCCGATCGTCGTCCCGCTCGCGGAGGATACGTCCTGGAGCACAGCCCGGCGCCCCGCGGTGGCGGCCGGCTGCCGGGACTTGGTCAGGACGTCGTTGTCGACGGTGCGCAAGTCCTCGCGGTAGCGGCGCTCGGCGTCCGCGCGCGCCGCCTCGTCGCCCGCCGTGCCGAGATCCCTCTCGTACCGCTGCCGGGCGTTGTCGTAGCCCTCCTGGCGCATGCGTTCGAGCCGCTCGCGCTCGCCGTGGACGTCATACGGAGGCGCCCCGTCCGGTCCGGTGCCGGGTCTCGGGGACGGCTCGGTCGGAAGCTCGACCCGCTCGAGCAGCGGATTGCCGAGTCCGGGCTGACCCAGCGCGGACATGTTCTTCGCGTGAACCGCCGTTCCGTCGGGCGTGACGTAAATGGTCGCGGCCCGGCCGCCGGGGCCAGCCCGGCCCGACGGGTCCGGTCCCCGCGCGTCGGCGGAACCGGAAGGCCCGTCGCCCGGCGTCGCTCCGCCAGCGGTCGGATCCCCCGCGGATTCAAACGCCGATCGCGCGGGCGGAAACTGGCCGGTGCGGGCGGTTGACGGATCCGTATACTTGGTGGCCGCCACGAGGTCCGACGGCTTCCCGGAGGGCGCCGTCGCTCCGCCCGGCAGAAGGGGCCGGCCGGCGTGGTCCACCAGCCCGCTGGGCCTGGCCGTTTCGGGCGCGCCGCCACCCGCGCGCATGTCGGCGGGGTCCGGCCCCAGCGCGTCACGGACGGAGATGACGTTCTCCCGGGAAGCGCGAGGCGTCGAGGCCTCCGCCGGCCGGCCCTGGGCGGATGTCTTGCGGCCGCCGGGTTCCGGGCCTTCCGCATCGAGCCACTGGATATCCGGCGGCGGCGAGGCCGGCTTGGCGAGACGCTCGAACTTGCTCGGCCCCGGACCCTCCGCCTTCGGAGGCGCCGTCGGCCCGGCGTCCACCGGCGGCGCGACCGGATCCGGCCCCAGCGCGTCACGGACGGAGATGACGTTCTCCCGGGAAGCGCGAGGCGTCGAGGCCTCCGCCGGCCGGCCCTGGGCGGATGTCTTGCGGCCGCCGGGTTCCGGGCCTTCCGCATCGAGCCACTGGATATCCGGCGGCGGCGAGGCCGGCGGCTTCGCTCCTTCGGCCGCGGTCTTCATGTGCTCCGGCCGCGGCGTCTCGGGCTTCATCCATTCCCGGCGCTGGCGCCGGAATTCGTCCATGAGGTCCTTGTTCTGGCGCGCCATCTCTTCATTGACGGTGTCGACGGCTTTCTGGCGTTGCGGAGAGGTCTCCCGGAGTTCCCGCTCCGTCGCCTCTCGCGCGAGTTCTCGGGGCGCCACCTCCTTCGTCACGCCCTGGTTCATGCTCGCCTCCATCTGGCGCTTCATCTCGCCGACGTGGCGGGGCGTATCGAGGCCGACCTCCTGCGGCGTGCGGCCGTCGGCGAGGCCGTCGATCTGCCGGTTGAACGTGTCCAGCCTGGGATCCGAACGGCCGTCGGGGGTGGCGTCGATCGCCTGCTGCACGGCCTTCGCCATGTCCCGCAGGCCCTCGGTGCTCGTCATGTTCGGATCGTTCTTGAGGGTCTTGTTGAGCGTCTCGTAGAACTGCCCCTGCGCCTGAAGGAACTTCCCGTGCGGGTCCTGGGGGGGCGGCGACTCCCAGCGGGCCTTGTGCTCCGCGGCTGCCTTCTCGGCCGCCGCGCGCTCCGTCGCGGCCCGGGCCTCCTCCGCCTTGCGCGCGGCCTCTCGCTCCTCCCGGGCCTTCTTGAGCCGCGCTTCCTCCGCCTCGGCCAGCCGCTGTTTCTCGGCGTCGTCCTTCGCCGCCCGCGTCCGCTTTTCGTCGGCCGCCTTCTCCTCGGCCTCGTCCTGCTCCAGGATCTTCCGGAGGTCCGAGGCATAGGCGGGATCGGCGTCCGCGAGGAGGCTGTTCTTGGAGAAGGAACCGGCGCGCCCGGACGGTGCTGCGCCGGGAGGCTCCCCGGCCATGGATGTGGATGTCGGCACGGATGGTGAGGGCCGTTCCATCGGCGGCGGCGCCTCGCGGATGGGCGCCTCCGGCGCGGTGCCCGCGGATGCCGCCGCGCTGAACCGGGCCAGCGCCGCGTCGCGGGCGGCCACCGCGTCGGCGATCTGCTTCTCGACCATCCTGGCCTGGATCGTCATCTCCGGCTTGCCCGCGCAGTTGGCGAGCTCGACCCGGAGCCGGTAGATCTCCCGATCGTGGC
>Ga0233425_10010333_pt1 | contig 11417 bp, 5 predicted proteins | sample Watercolumn_Towu_2_FD_181712 | JGI IMG/M metagenome (GOLD analysis project Ga0233425, IMG submission 181712) | Freshwater microbial communities from Lake Towuti, South Sulawesi, Indonesia - Watercolumn_Towuti2014_140_MG | ecosystem: Environmental > Aquatic > Freshwater > Lake | place: Indonesia...
CGATCTCGACAAGCTGCAGCAGGCGCGCTCCGGGTTCGTTGTCGAGATGGGCGACGAGAAGGAATACGGCAGCTTCGCGAAATTCCAGGCGCGCGTGCGGCAAGCGAAGCTGAGCGGCGATTCCAAGACGACGGTGACCTACACGACCGACGCGGACACGTTGGAGGCGAGTTGGGACAGTTTCACTGTCAACGGCAATGATCCCGCGGCGCTCGCCAAAGAACAACGGCTTTGGCAGGACACGACGCTCTCGCAGATGGGGCTGGCGCGGAAGCTGGAGAAGAGCGGCGCGGTGATCGAGCGGGCCGAAGTCAAGGGCGTCAATCCCATGATCCTGCAGACCTTCCCCAAGCAGAAGACCTGGGTCTGCATCAATCCCGTTCCGGGCTACAAAGCCTACCGTTTCTCGACGCCCGACGGCGTGCGGATCGCGGCGGACGGGCTGTGCTCCATGGGGCAATGGGCGGTGAAGAACGGTCGTGAAATCGCTGTGCGTTACGCCGCTTTCAAACTCGAACCCAAATACATGCCCAAGCCCGAAGAGTGCGCCAGCCTCTTGTTCGTCTCCGGCACCGCCGGCAAACCGAAAGTCACCCTGAACGACCGTGACCTCAGCGCCGCGCTCAAGCCCTGGAAGCACGACCGCGCGGAGGGCTGGCTCGTTCCTCTCGCCGGCGCGTTCCCGCCTGATGACCAGATCGCGGCGCGGTTGAAGTCGGTCAATGAAACCATTTCCACAGAATCCAACTGAAGCGCCGATGTTCCAGAATATCCACCGTGCAAGCCACGTATCCCTTGCAACTTCGCAATGCGAGAATCGTGGAAGCTCCTCCAGCATGTCGCTCTCTGCGGCGCCTTGGCCGCCATCCGGGAAAATTTGAAATGAACACCACCAGAATTCACCCGTCGTTCCTGATCTTCATCGCCAGCCTTGGTTTGGCCGGCGCGCAGGTTTCCTTCGCGCAGAACGTCCCGCGCGGCGCCAAACCAGCGGCCAAACCCGCGACCGCTTCCCCGGCCACGCCCAAGGGAGTGGCCTTCGCGCTGGACGAGGCGGTGGCCCGGCGCATTGTCCTGAAAGACTGGACGGGCGGCCGCGGCTTCGCGCCGGACTTGGTGAATTACACGATCGCGGCACCGGGGGACGGCGGACGTTCGCTGCGTCTGTTGGATGGCGAAGGCAAACCCGTGCCTGTGCAGGTGACACCCGTCGGGCAAGGGCAGGCGACGTTGAGTTTCGTGGCCGACGTTCCCGCCAAAGCGAGCGTGAACTACTGGCTGCGGACGGACGGCCAGGGAGCGGCAGCCCAGCCTGCGGTCTCGGTCGCGAAAGATGGCGAGTCGTTGGCGCTGGCCAATCAACTGCTCTCCGTGAGGGTGCCCGCGCCGCGGGAAAAGACCTTCGACCAGCCGGTGGCCGCCGACACCTTGCCCGCACCCATTCTGGCGTTCCGCGGCGCAGAGAAGGTTTGGAAGGGCGAGGGCAAACTGCTCGCGAAGCGGCCCGTGAAAAAGTTCACCGTGGCGCGGACGGCCAGCGGGCCGGTGTTCTGCGCGATCCGCTACCGGCTCGAATACGAGGGCGGCGGCTGGTATGAAGCAAGCGTCCAGGTCACGGACCGCGTGCCGTTTGCCGAGGTGCGCGAGGAATATGATCTCGGCCAGGTCGCGGAGAAGAACGCCGAGTTCTGGCAGCTCGACCTCTCCAAGGGCTGGGACGCCGACACCTCCGAGCACATGAACGTGGCCGGCCAGAGCTTCATCAAGGTCACCTATCCGCCCATCGAACAGGATGCCGCGGCCGCGAGCGGTTCGCAGTCCGCGGATTTCGATCTCTCGGGCGGGCTGATGATCCACCACGATTCGTGTTGGGGGAACCGCTTCGTTTCCTACTACGGCATCCACAAGGCCGCGGAGCGCGCGGCCAATCCCGACAGCTACGCGCTGGCGATGGTCGCACCCCTGCACAAGGGCGAGTGGCGGCGCGCCAACAGCATGCCGGTCGACATCAAGGGCCGGCAAGTGCGCGTCCGTTTCCCGCTGGACGCCGCGCCGGCCTCCATCAAGACCGATCCCGGCACCGATACCGGGCCGTTCTCGATGCACGAGCACGACCCGAACCTGCCGCCGAGCCGCACGCGGCGCGTCTGGGGCTTGGTGCTCGCGCATCCCGCGATCACGGTCAAAGCGCCCGGTGGTCACGGCAGCACCTGCCTCGGCTATTCGGTCCGCAACCTCTACGGCACGGTGGGGCTGGACCGGTTCAAGGATTTCGTTCTCGACTGGAAGGATGGCAAGGTCACCTATCCGCGCGTGTTCATCACGCCGGAGGGTGTGAAGAAATACCGGGAGGCCGTCAAAGCCGATCCAAACTTCGCGTTGGCGACATACGAGAATGTGAAGCATCCGGTCGGGCTGAAGTATTTCTACGTCCTAACCGGCGATCCGGCGGTGGCGCAGCAGGAGGTTGCCAGTGTGATCAAGGAACTGGACGAGGCGATTGTGTTGCACACCACGGCGCTCTCGGTGGGCCATCACCACGCGCTTTCCATGTGGGGCACGCCGCTGGCGCACGCCGAGAGCGTGTTGTCGTGGCCGGACTTGCCGGCGGAGACGCGCGCCGCGATCCGCAGCCGGCTCGCGCTGCTGGCTTACCTGCTCACCGAACCGGATGTGACCAGTGCCGGCAACGGCTCGCATCACGGCAACCCGAACATGGGTATCGCGCGCATTATGGACCGCAGCAATATCGCGGCGCTGATCCCCGATCACCCGATGCACAAGGCTTGGGCCGAATACATGGGCGATTTCATGGCCTACAAGATGGGCACTTTGATGGCACCGGAAGGCGCGTGGAGCGAGTACGGCGTCAGCTACCACGCGCATGGCTACGGCAAGATCGCCCGTGGCCTGATGGGTGCGATGGCCGACAAGGTCGCGGCCGCCGATACGATCTGGAAGTACAACCGGCAGGACTTCGATTACTTCCTGAACCTGCTCACGCCGGTCGACGCGCGTTTCGGCAACCGCTTCATTCCCGGCATGGCCAACTCGCCGTGCGGTGCGCCGATGCAGCTCTTGCAGATCATGGGCAACTTCGCCGACCGCGATCCGGGGTTTGCCGCGAATCTGCGTTGGGGTTGGGAAGAAGGCGGACGAATGATCGGCACCGGTGCCGACAGCATCACTGTCGCCGCGATGGCGCGGCCGGAGATCCCGGCCAAGGAGCCGAAACTCACGAGCCGGGTTTATCCCGGCTTCGGCGTGATCTTCCGCGCTCATCAAGGGCCGGACGAGACCTGCCTGTACTTGCGCAGCGGCTACAACTGGAGTCACTGGAACTTCGACCAAGGGAACCTGATCTGCTACTCGAAGGGCGCGACGTTACTGCCGCCGCAACCCTACCAGTACGATCACGGCGAAGTCGATCGCGCGTTCCCCGACAAGAACTACTTCGACTTCGGCGATCCGACCAACGACCCGGTACACGCCTCGCCCGACAGTAATATCCTCGACGCGAAGTTCGGTGAGAGCGTGGACTACGCGTGGCACTCGGCCGGCTATCCGGATTGGTATTTCACCCCGGGCGCGAAACCCGGACTCGGCCCTCAGCGCATCCGGCAAGAAGCGCCGGGCACGACGGATGGCGCGTTCACCTGGGACCGCCAAGTCGCCTTCCTCAAAGGCAAAACCGGCAAGAGCCCGAACTACTTCGTCATCCGCGACAGCGTCAACGGCGCCGGCAAGGCCGCCAGTTGGTTCAATCTGAGTATTCCCGGCCGCAAAGAACACCTCAAGATCGAAGGCGAAAAATTGGCGGTGGACACCGAGTTTCCGACCAAGCTCGACGTGTTCTTCCCCGGCCGGCCAAACCCCGCCTTCGAGATGAAGGAGTACCGGCTGCCGACCTTCTACAGGCTAGACGCCTACTTCATGTTCAGCCGCAAGCCGGCCGAAGGCTCGGTGATCTCGCGCGACTATGTGATGGATGACGAAGCCGGAACACCCGTGCGTTGGGAGGCATGGACCGGGCAACGGAAGGATAACCCGGGCACTTGGGATCGGTATCTCCGCATCGCCCACAACCCGGCGTGCTACGTCGGCGACCACTTCGCCTTCGACCCGGCGCTCAAGCTCAAGCAACAGCAAGTCACGCTGCGCTTGCAGAACGCGCCCGGCCAGGGTGTGACCTGGGTGCTCTATCCGCGCGGGGCCGGCGAGGCCGCACCGACCGCCACGCAGCTCGCACCCGGCGTGACCAAGATCGTGACCGGCGAAGGGACGGACTATGTATTCCTGTCCACCACGCCGTTCACCTACACGGTCGAGGGCATCGTATTTGAAGGCACGGCCGGCGCCATTCGCGTTCCCAAAGGCGGCAAGCCGGCGCTCGTGTTCAGCACCGGCGGCAAACCCAAGACCGAACCGCAGGTGGTCGCCGACGGCGACAAGGTCCGCTTCACCGCGCCCGATGGAGTCTATGCGAACCTGAGCCACGGCAACGTCGGCGTGCGCGGCGTCGGGCCGTTTGATCTGACGTTCACGCCCGACGGCATTACCGGCACGGTGGACGGCGGCGTCCGCACCATCGTCTGCACCTGGCCGGAGAAGATCGTGCGTCCCGGTTACTGGATGGACGGCGTGCGTTGGTATGCCGGGTTTGGCGACGAACCGACCATCACCAAGGGCACAGCGACCCCGCAGTTCAGCATCGCGATGGGCGTCTCCGCCGGCAAACACGAGGTGAAGATCGCCGAGTGGACCTGGCCGGCGCTGCCGCCGTCACCCGCCAGAATATCCCTGAGCCTCAAGTAGGAATCCACCAAGGAGAACACGAAGATGAAAATCCAAGTCGCAGTCATGATGGTTGTCGCCCTGTTGGGTGTTGCGTCGTTGCAGGCCGCCGAACCGCGCGCCAAGCCCACCAAGCCCACCAAGCCCGCCGCGCGCGCGCCCCAGAAACCCGTCGAACCCGCCGTCGCCCCCACCACCGCGCCCGCCGATGGGCTGACGCTGGACCTCGGCGGCGGAGTCAAGATGCTGCTGGCCAAGATTCCCGCCGGCAAGTTCATGATGGGCAGCCCGGAGAACGAGAAGGCCCGCTCCACCGACGAAGGGCCGCAGCACGAGGTGACGCTCAGCAAGCCGTTCTTCATGGGCCTGTTCCCGGTCACCCAGGGCCAGTACCAACAGGTCATGGGCGATAACCCCAGCGTCGCCGCCAAGGGGCCGGAATACCCGGTCGATAACGTGCCCTGGGAGATGGCGGTGGCGTTCTGCAAGAAGATGTCGGCGAAGACCGGCAAGACCGTCCGCCTGCCGACCGAAGCCGAGTTCGAGTACGCCACCCGCGCCGGCACGACGACGCGCTACTACTACGGCGACGATCCGGACTACAAACTGATGGGCGACCATGCCTGGTGGTTCAAGAACTGCAAGAACGACCTTCAGCCAGTCGGGCTCAAGAAGCCCAACCCGTGGGGGCTGCATGACGTGTATGGCATCGTCTGGCAGTGGTGCTCGGATTGGTACGGCGACACCTACCCCTCCGGCAAGCAGACCGACCCGCAAGGCCCGGCCACGGGTCAATACCGGGTGCTGCGCGGCGGGTGCTGGCTCACCGGCGCCCACACCATGGACGACAAAGTTGGCCGGATGCTTAGCCGTTCCGCCCTCCGCGGCGTCCCGTCGTTTTATCGCTACTTTCCGCCGGGTTCCGCCGCGAAGCTTGGCCGGGAATACGACCAGGTCGGCCGCATCGGCTTCCGCGTCGTCGTCGAAGCGAAGTAATCGGAGAGAACACACCATGATGAAGAAGATTGGAATCGCCGTCCTCGTAGCCACCTCATTAGTGGTCACCGCCCGCGGGGCCGGGAACACGGACTGGAACCAGTGGCGCGGGCCGGACCGCAACGGCCTCGCGCCGAAGGGGCCCAAGCTCGCCGACGCCTGGGGCCCGAGCGGCCCCGTGCTGGCGTGGAAGAGCGCGGAGGAGATCGTGGGCGGGCCGAAAAAGGGCGGCTCGTTCTCGAACTACGGCAGCCCGGTGGTGGCCGGGGGCAAGGTCTACCTGTATGTGCATGACCAGGCCGGCGCCGCCGACCAGATTTTCTGCCTCGACGCGAACACTGGCAAGACGCTTTGGAAGGCCAGCTACGCCGGTCGCCCAAACGGCCGCTGCAGCAGCACGCCGTATGTGGGCGGCGGGAAGGTCTTCGCAGTCGGCTCCAATGGCATGTATTGCCTGAACGCCGAGACCGGCAAGGAGGTGTGGAAGATCCCGAGCATCTGTTTGGCCAGCAAGGGCGACGGGTTGGCCAACCAAGCCAGCCGTCTGGACGAAGAAGCCGACAGCACAGGAGACGACGGCATCAACAGTTCGCCGGCGATTGTTGATGGCGTCCTCGTGGTCATGGCCGGCAGCGGGAAACACCTCAACCCGGGCGTCAATGATCCGAGCAAGGAGAGCGGTGTGCTCAAGGGTTTCGACCCCGCCACCGGCAAGGAACTGTGGGCCTGCCCGCAGGCCACGTCTGACCCCAACAGGAACGGCGACAAATCCTCCTCGGTCGCCGTGTGGAACACGGACAAAGGCCCGAGGCTCATCACGCAGACGGGCAAATTGACCTGCGTGCATCCGAAGGACGGCAGCGTGATCTGGGAGGACAATCGTCAACAAAAGAGCCCTGGAACACCGGCCATCGTCGGGGATGTCTGCATCACAGCAGGCAACGTCAGCGGTTACCGGTTGCATGCGGACAAAGTGGAGGAACTGTTCATTAAATTCTCGGGTGATCGTGTCGGCAGCTATCTCCTGCATGACGGCCACGTGTTCGGCGACTTTGCGGGAGCCTACCGCTGCCTCGACCTCACCGGGAAGGTCCTCTGGCAGAAGTCCGCTGGCTTCGGGATCTCGTCGCCCGTCCTCGCCGACGGCAAGGTCTTCCACATCGTCAGTGACAAGAACGAGAAGAAGGTGAAGCTGACCATGTTCAGCGCCACCCCGACCATGCCGGCGACCTTCTTCGAGGTCAGCGTTCCTGCGCAGACCTTCACCTCACCCGCCATCTGCGACGGCAGGCTGTTTATCCGGCTCAAGGATGGCGTGGCCTGCTACGACCTGACCAAGGAGCCCGCCAACCCGGTAAAACCGCCCGCGGCCCCGGCCATCGCCGCCGCACCCAAGTCCGACGCTCTGATCTCCTTCGTGGACATCTCCCCTTCCTATTGGGTGCAGCGAAAACAAATCAAAGATCAGGTCTGGCCTCCTGAGAAAGAGGCGGAAGCGGCCGCGTTGGACTGGGCCGTGAACAAGCCGCTCGACGCCGAGGGATGGATTGACTTCGTCGAAGTGCAGGACGCGCGCGGCCAGGAGGTTCGCGATGTGGTGGCCTATGCGCGCGTCGTGCTCGAGGCCGCAGCGCCGGGCAAGCTCGCGCTCGCGCTGTCGGTAGCGCCCGAACCCGGCGATGTCAAAGGCATGGCCGCCTGGGTCAATGGCGCGAATGTGCTGCGCCAGGAGATCGCCCACCCCAAGGAGCCTCCCAAGCCACACGAGGAACTGGTCGTCAACCTGGTCGCTGGGAAGAACACCTTGCTCGTCCGGGCGAACACTTCCGCACCCAAAGATTGGAAACTGCGAGTGCAGGCGAAGGCGCTCGACGGCCTCAAGGTCAAGCAGGTCGCCGCCAAGGAACAGGCCGCTGCGCCGCAGGTCAAGGCGCCTGCGGGTGCCGGCCCCGCCGCCGTCGCGCCGGCTGCTGGACCGGTTGCGGGCTGGCCCGGCTTCCGGGGCGGGACCGGCGGCGTGAGCCGGGACGCAAACACCGCCGTCTCCTGGAATGTCACCAGCGGCGCAGGGGTTCTGTGGAAGGCCGAGGTGCCGCTCCCGGGCGCAGGCTCGCCGATCGTCTTCGGCGACCGTGTGCTGGTCTCCGGCGCCTCTGAAGACAAGGCTGCGGTCTTCTGCTTCAGCCTCAAGTCCGGAAAGAAGCTCTGGCAGGGTGATGTCAGCCTGGCCAGGAAGCCCAAAGTCCTCGACGATACGACTTATGCCGCGCCCACGCCCGTCACCGACGGCCGGCAGGTCTATGCCGTCTTCGCCGACGGCACGGTCGCGGCGTTCAGCCTGGACGGGAAGGCCGTCTGGACGGCGAAGCTCGGGCTCCCCGAAAAAACCTACGGTTCCTACGGCTATGCCTCTTCGCCCGCGCTGCACAACAACCGCCTGCTGCTCCAGCTTGACCAGGGTGGCGACGGCAAGGGCGCGCTGATCGCGCTCGACACGGCGACGGGCAAGGAAGTCTGGAGAGCGAAACGGGCCTTGGGTCCCTCTTGGAGTTCTCCGTTCGTGCTCGAGACGGCCAAGGGGCCGCAGGTCATCGCCGCCGCCCGCGGTGGCGTCACGGCGCACGACCCCAAGGATGGGCGTGAGATCTGGATCGTGAAGAAGGGTGCCAGTGATCTCGCCAGTTCTCCGGTCCCGGCCGGGGACAGGATCCTTGTCGCGTTGGGCTCCAGTGGCCTGCTGGCGATCCGCCCGGACGGCGCGGGCGACGTGACCACTACGCATATCGACTGGGAGAATGAGGAGGCTGGCGCGGAGGTCGCCTCGCCGGTCGCCAGCGGCGCGCTCGTCTTCGTGGCCACCGGGGAAGGGCTGGTCTGCCTGAACGCCGCCGACGGCAAGAAGACCGAGAAGTCGGAGGCGCGCGAACTGGAGGGTCAGATCTACGCCTCGCCGCTGCTGGCGGGCGGCAAGCTCTATGTGGTGACCCGCGAGGGCGCGCTGACCGTGTTCAAGGCGGATCCGACGCTCGATGTGCTCGGCAAGGTCGCGCTCGGCGAGCCGGTGGACGCCTCCCCGGCCGTGGCGGACGGCCATCTCCTGATCCGCACAACCAAGCGCCTGCTCTGCATCAAGCCGGCGGCGAAGTGCCCCGGACAGGGCGGAAACAGCGACGAGCCGCCGCAATAAGTTTCTAGAATCGGACAAATCAAGGAAACGCCTATGATCAGGAAATCCGGAATCGCACTCGTCGCCATCGTCTTCTCGGGTCTGGCTACGGCCGAGACCTGGAAGCGCCACCAGCACGGCCTCAGTCTGACCGTGACCCTGGACGGAACCGGGCCAGCCTGCTCGGCCCCGCTGGAGATCGCGCTCACACCCTGCGACACCACCGGCTTGACCTGGTGGGCACCGTGGGCCAATCCCGAGCCGGGTCCGTCGTGCTTTGTCGACACCGGGCTGCTCACCGAGGGCCAGATCAACGACGGATCCTGGAAGAAGGTGAAACCAGGCGTCTACGGCGCCTATGGTGCGGTCACGACCCAGCTCGACCCCGATGCCGGCTTCCGGCTCGGCGTGCTGTGGCGCACCTTCGACTTCCCCTACATCGGCATGTTCCTGCCACCGGTCGCGGACAACGAGTCCTGGACCACTTGGGACAAGCGCACGCTGGATGTGCCGACCTGGCGCGCCCAGCAGCGCGAACTGGCGGCGATGGGAATCGCCAGCCTCGATTATTTCAATGTCGCCGAATACGGCGCGAGGATGTTCCTTAAGGAAGCGGAAGCTCCCGCCAATGCGGCCCCTTGGCACCACATGACGGGCTACTTGCGCGAGCATTTCCCGCGGGGCACCCTGACGCCCTGGTCGCCGAAGAGCCCTGGCCGCGTCTCGCCCGCCGTCGGACGCACCTGTCTGCAGTCATGGGAGGGTTGTCTGGCCATGGATCTGGGCGACCCCGCTTGGCGGAAGTTCCTGATCGAGCAAGCCAAGGCTCATGTCGAGCGCATTCCTGAATCCGCCGGCATCGCCATCGACCGCTTCGACTGGATGCGCCTCTACAGCCCCGACGGCGATGACGGTGTCAGTTGGGTCGAAGGCCGCGCCGCGCGCAGCGTCGGCCTGTCCTGGTGTACGCTGGGCGCCGACCTGGGCGCCGTCTTCCACCCGGCCGGCAAGGTGATCATGGCCAACAATCACACCAATCGCATCGACTACCTGCGCGATGTCGACGGCGTGCTCTGCGAATCTCGAAGCTCATCAAGGAATCAACCGAGCGCGTGGCCGAAGGGGCCGAGTTGAGCAAGAAGACCGGCGAGTCGTTGACGCGGATCATCGAGGCGGCCGAGTCGACGGCCGTGAAGATCTCGGAGATCGTCACCGCTACGGTGCAACAGGCGGCCAATGCCCAGGAGGTGGCCCGTGCGATCCAGAGCGTCTCGGCCGTCACCGAGCAGAGCGCCGCCGGCAGCGAAGAACTCGGTGCCCAAGCCGACGCACTTCGGGAACTGGTTGGCCGATTTAAGGTCGAGCAATCCAGCACGACGGGGCGGTAGTCTTGCCGCCGTCATCGCCGCCCGCCGTGAAACCGGCATGCCGATTTTCCGCCTCGAAACCCGCACATAAAACGGTGCCCGTATAGGTGCCCACGGTGCCCGTATTGGTGCCCACGGTGCCCGTATTGGTGCCCACAAATCCGCCGCGTACCGGTACACTTTGCATCGAATTGCACCGAAGCAGGCAAGAAGAAAGGGCCGACGACTTGGTTGAATCCTCGGCCCCAACGGTTTGGCCCGTCGCCACTTGCGGACGCAACTGATTGCCTGTACGGAGGTTGCGTCAAGCAAGTCAACACTTACGCCAGAACACGCCCGGAGGGATTCGAACCCCCAACCATCGGTTCGGAAGACCGAGTGACGTTCGCCGTAACTACCAAGTGCCGAAAGGCTTTAGCGATCGACGCGGATTCGGGGTGCCCAAAGTGGTGCCGTCGAGTTTGCAGCGATCTGCACCAAGGGTATGCGAGTCGCATTGAATAAGCGACTACGTGGGCAGAGCAAGCCTCGCAGGACTTCAACGCGTCACCTTCGGTTCCGTAGACCGCGGGCAGATTTCCCCAAAGGTGGACGGGCCTAAGGAGTTACGGCAAAGGCTGTTCCCGCGGTGCTAGACAACCTGCCGTGTTTGGCGACGAAGGCGTTAGGGAGGATATCGACGGGTTGCATCGAAGGGGTTCGCCATGGGCCCGACCGCGGGCGCTCGTGCAGGGTAATCCCGGCGTGCCGTTGGAACTTGAAGTCGAGATCCTCGACAGCCGCAGGCACTTGCCCGACGTGCGAGCCAGACGAGTGGCGGACCGATTCCGGGCTGCTTGACGATCCGTTCGCGCTCGCGGCACGTGATGCACCTCCTTCGAGCCTTCTCTTCCTACCATCTTGTCAAAGATCCTACTGGCCACGATTAAAGTCGCGTACTCGGTTACCCGCCTCACTAGCGATTCCCACCGTTGTTTCGCGTTCGATTCTCCGTCACTTTGGTTGTCAAGCTTCGGTAGACCAGCGCAGGGAAAGACTGTATTCTTTGGGCAGTGATAGGACGTCTGGAGGTGCCGGGCTGCCGTAGGATTGGC
>Ga0233425_10010334_pt1 | contig 11415 bp, 8 predicted proteins | sample Watercolumn_Towu_2_FD_181712 | JGI IMG/M metagenome (GOLD analysis project Ga0233425, IMG submission 181712) | Freshwater microbial communities from Lake Towuti, South Sulawesi, Indonesia - Watercolumn_Towuti2014_140_MG | ecosystem: Environmental > Aquatic > Freshwater > Lake | place: Indonesia...
GTCGAGATTCCAGATGCGAACCATTGAATCCGCACCGCCCGAAACGGCCCAGCGGCGACCGGAAACAAACCTCACACAACGAGTCGCCAGGGAATGACCGTGCATACTCTGCCGTACTTCGCCGGTGTGTCGATCCCACAGCCGCACCGTGCCATCATCGCTGCCGGAGAGGATTTCGTCACCGTTCGTAGAAACCGTCACCGTCGTAATCGGCGACTCAATGGGGCCGAACTGACGAACAAGCTGGCCGGTTTCTACGTTCCATAGGCGAATGGAATTATCGGGACCGATAGCCAATCGACCCGCTTCATTGCTGTTCCCACCACTACCTGAGATGACCCATTTGCCATCGGGAGAGTACCCAACGCAGCGGGTCCAATCCTTGTGGCCCTCGAAACGCCGAATCGGTTTGCCCGTCTCGACATCCCATAATCGAACCGTCTGAAACAACTCGCCGGTTAAGAGAAATCGCCCATCAGGAGAGATCGCTACCGCCGTCATTTGGGTTCCGTCCTGGTCGAAGCGACGAAGTTCACCGACCTTCTCTTCGGCGGGTTGCAGTTTCGCTGGCTCCCGTGGTGCGAATGGGTTCCACAGAGCCGCTACAATGAGGCCGAGCAGCAACACCGCCACAGGCAGTGCGAAAAGCAAGACTCGACCCATCGAGGAACTACCAGTCAAGGTTCTGCGAAGTTCTGCGGCCAGTTGCCCGGCTGACTTTTGGCGATGCACTGAATCACGTTGAAGGGCCTTCTGGCAGATTTCCTTCAATTCGGCTGGCATTTCCGGGGCCGAGACGTTTTTCACGCCCGCCACGATCTCTTGCCGCAACACATTCGGCTCGACAGACGAATACGGCAACTTGCCGGTCAATAGCTCGTGAAGGACGACGCCCAGGCTGTAGATGTCGCTCCGGGCATCAACGTCCTTGCCCTCAAGTTGTTCTGGCGACATATACCGGAGCGTGCCGATGGACGGAGCGAACTTGCCGGTCTTCGTCGCCGATTGTGCGATGCCGAAGTCGGCCAGCAACGCCCGTCCGTGGTGGTCGATCAGGATGTTCGCTGGCTTGATGTCCCGGTGGATCACGCCGTTCTTGTGGGCATAATCGAGGGCGTCGGCGATCTCGGCGATCCACCGGGTCGCCTGCTCCTGCGTGATCGACTTCTTGGCAAGGAATTCGCCCAGGCTGCCGCCTTCCACGAACTCGGACACAATGAAGCAAGTACCCTCTTCCCTCCCCACGTCATGCACCGGCACGATCCCAGGATGCTTGAGCCGGGCAACACGCCGGGCCTCGGCCATGAACGCCTCGGCAGAGTCCAGGCGGCTCGGCTTCGGCACTTTGACGGCGACCGCACGATGAAGCTCCAGGTCGTATGCACGCCAGACTTGGGCGAAGCCGCCCTCGGCGATCAGGACATCGAGCCGGTAACGTCCGGCGAGGGTGCGAGGTTCGTGCTTTGTTTCAGGCGGGGCCGTGGTGTCAGCAGCAGGGACTTCAACGGGCTTGTCGAGCCAGGACGTGACCTTCATGGCGTTGATGCGGCGGGCTAGTTCGTCGGCGAGATGCGGGCAGCCCTGGCAGAGTTCTACGGACGAGACATCCTGGCCCTGCTCACGCAGTTCTTCCCAGCGAACCAGGAGATCGGCCAGAAGTTCTTCATCCTTGTCCGTCACGTTTCAATGCCTCGTACAGCTTCAATCGGGCCGAGTGCCAGCGGCGCTTCAGCGTGCGGAACGAAATGCCCAGCACCTTGGCCGCTTCTTCCTGAGTCAACCCCTCGTAATAGAGAAGGTTGACGACCTCTTGTTCGCTTTCGTCCAGCTTTTCCACCTGGGCGTGGAACTCGGTCCACCCTGAGAGATCATCCGGCTCCTCGGCGCTCTCGTGCAGCGAGCCGCCTTCGTCATCGGCGGGTTGGCCGTCCGTGTGGTGGTTGGCTCCCGCCCCCTCCGGCCCGAAGTGGTGCTTTGCCAGATCGAGCAATTCCCGACGCACCTGCACAGCCGCCAGATTGAAAAAGTGCCGCACCGACTCAACCCGGACCTCGGCCAAGGCTCGGTGCAGCCGCACCATCGAGTTCTGGAACACGTCGTCCGTCTGCTCCCATCGCCGCAGATTCGGATAGCCGTGAAACATCTTCCGGGTGAGCCGCAGGAGCCGGTCGCAGGCGTGGTTGAGCAGAGCATCATGCGCAGTGGCATCCCCTTTCAGCCCTCGGTCAATCAGGTTTTGCAGTTGGGTGTCGCTCCCAACTGCCGGAGGCTGCGGCATGGCGTTTCCCTGGTTCGGCGAAATCGTCGGATTCGCTCATTTTACCGGGAAACGCAGGCACAGGCCCCTGTCGTATGGCCATGCGAGAGGGGAAGTGGAAATGGGCCAAGATTCCGCCCAGGATCAATGCGGACGTGACGGGAACCGGCTGCCGTATAGCAGTCTATTGCTTTCGCCTGAGTCGGCATTACACTAACCTATTGCCGGAAACCGGCTTCGGGCCGGTTGAAGGGCCTAACGTCATAACGAGGGAAAACAGCACGCAATCCGTGGCCGAAAAGACGGCTGCGGCGACAACTTGTTGACGCATCTGAAGTGCGTCGAGTATCTGCTTCAGGAAAAACCACCAAGTTTTGAAGAGTTGAAGCAGTGCTTGGCACGCTCCCGGCAAGGGAGCGCCGCCAAGTGCTGTTCAACTCTGCGCCTTGGCGGGCGCTTCCTGAGCGGCCTTGGTAGGCGCTCTCTGTTTTTTTCTGCCTTCTCTTCCTCACCGCCTTCACTTCGCCGCTTCTGGCAGATTCTCCAGAACAAGTTGGCCCTATTTCGATCTCGCTGTCGCACAGCAGGTGAAGGGCAGTCCCGGCCTTGCCTAGCGTTCGTCGTGTCCTGCCCGATGGTTCCCGACCTCTGACCCAAGGAGTCCTGACATGCGTAGTCTTCTTTTTGCTGCCAGCCTTGTCAGCTTAATCGTCCTGGTCGGCATCGTCCGATCCGCCGACGATTCGCCTGCGGACGAGGCCATCAAGGAAGTTATCACGATCCTGGAGGCACGGAAAGCCAAAGCCGAGGACAAAGCCGACCAGGAGAAATTCGCCAAGGCCATCGCCGCACTGGAGAAGTTGTTCGCCAAGAAAGAAGAAGCAGCCAAGAAGGGAGAAGCGGCCAAACCCGAAGGCGATGCTGTCGAGATCACTCCCGCCATGCTGAAGATGAAGTTCGCTGGCCGAGCCGCTTACGATCCGAAGAAGGGGGAGTTGACGCTGATTTACGACTTCAAGGAAAAGAACCAACTCAAGGATTTTGAGTTGAAGGATGCGATGCTCACGGTAAAAGGAGGCGTCCTGCGTATCAGCCCCGCCGACTCGATCAAACATATCGTGAAGTTCAAGAGTCTGAATGTTACGGGTCAATTCGTGGTCGAAAACATTGGTTCCAGCTACGTTCCCTTCCTCCAAACCTCAGCGGGAATTTCCTTCGGCACGGCCGAGGGTGGCATTGCAACCGGGCTGGTACTCTTTAATGGCAAGGTGAATCTGGGCCACAAGATTCTCGGACGAGATGCGACCGAAGGAAAGCCGATCTCTCTAAACTTCAAACTCACTGAGAAAAGGGCCAGTGCCAAGGTCCAAACATGGGAACTGGCCGGTCCCAATGAGGGAGGCGCTGCAGGTCAAGTGGAATTCCTTGGGAGCAAAGGCGGGCTGCAAGTTCGTTCCCTGGTAATCTCCGGGACGCTCGATGCGGATTGGGCGAGAGAATTCTTCGGCAAATAATGGCGCAATCTCCTCCGGGATAAGCCAAGGACGGCAGAGGGCGCATTTGTCTCAAAGAGCGTCACCATGTTCGACCCATACTACAAGTGGCTCGGCATCCCGCCGAAGGACCAACCGCCCAACCACTACCGGCTGCTAGGCATCGAACTCTTTGAGTCCGATGCCGATGTCATCGACGCCGCTGCCAACAAGCAGATGGCGTATATCCAGGGGTGCGCCACGGGGCCACATATTGCATTGTCTCAAAGACTTCTGAACGAGATCGCTGTCGCTCGGCTTTGCCTCCTGACCCCTGCGAAGAAGGCCAAATATGATGCAAAGTTGAAGGCCAACGTGCCGTCGGTCCCGTTAGCGAAGCCCGTTGGGACAGCGGCATCTGTTTCCTCGGAACAAGGAGCGATCCCCGCCGATTCTCCGGCCCCGGTTTCGCCGAAGCCTCTTCAAGACAAACCGGATTTGTTCGATGGACTGGAGAGCGAGCCTGACGTTGGGATTCTGAAACACAAGAAGCATCGGTCGCAAAAATGGCCGGTCATTCTCGGCTGCGCTACTCTTGGCGTGATTGGCGTTGTAATCGTTGGTGTCTATTCCCTTGGCGGTGCAAATCCTAAGACAGATAAACCGCACGCCAAGGACGCCAAGACTTTGCCACTTCCCGAAGTGCCGAAGAATGTCAAGAAGGATACGGCATCTTCACCGGATCAACCAAAGAAACAGCCACAACTCGGTCAATGGATTGATTTACTGAAGCTGGTGAAGCTGCCCGACAACGCTCTCAGAGGGGTTGCAGTCCTCGACTCAGGCAATCTGGTACTTCAGGAATTTGCACAAGTGGAATTGCCCGTTAGTGATGCGGGCCACTACGATCTCGAACTATCCTTCACTCGAATCAAGAGTGGAGATACTGTTTGCGTCATCATGCCAGTGGTGGGTCAATCATTTCAGTTTTGGATGGATTTCTTCGGTGAAGTTGGCGGCCTATCTACAAAGGAGAACATCGACCCTCGCTTCAATAAGGCGAAGGTTATTCCAAAGCGGTTGGAGACTGGAAAGAAATACACATTAGCCATTCAGGTTCGTACACTCGCCGATTCAAGAGCATCGCTGAAAGCAACGCTGAATAACGACACCTATCTTGTGTGGGAAGGTGAATCTTCGCAGTTGACCACTTCTCATATGTGGAAGCAGCCTTCCAAGGGTGCATTCGCAATCGGGGTAGGTTCGGGTTCAACGGTGCAGTTCCACGCAATCCAAATGCGGGCAGTTGACCCGGACCAGAAGGTGGAAAAGCCAGCGCCGCCCTCGGATCAGCTGACTAAGAAAACGCCTGGGCCGAAAACACCAGAACCCGCAACCGAGGATGACGACGACTCGCCTGCCGAGGCAGCCATCAAGGAGTCGATCTTCATACTTGAATCCCGCAAGAAACGGGCTGAAGCGGGCGTCGAACAGGACAAGATCGCTAAGGCCATCGCAGAACTCGGCAAGCTGCTGCCCAAGGGAAGTCCTGTAGTCAAGGTGAAGTCGGGAGAGATCAAACCGATCACAGGACCGGATGTTACCTCCTTTGACGCCATCAGCGAGGCGGTCACGTTTCTCGAAGGGCGCAAAGAACGGGTCGAGGAAAGGGCTGACAAAGCCAAAATCGCCACAGCAATGGCTGCCTTGGAGAAACTGCTTCCCAAGAAGAAGTGACATTGAGGAAGAGTCCCCAGGCTACCACGGGGTTCAGTCCATGCACCAACTTTCAACACCCGCTGTCGGCATCGACCTGGGTACGACCTTCTCCCTCGTTGCCCATCTGGATTCTGCGGGACGACCGTGGACGATCCCGAACGCAGAGGGGGACATCCTTACTCCGAGCGTCGTCTTGTTCGAAGGGTCGTCGGTCGTTGTCGGCAAGGAGGCAGTCAAGGCTGCGGCAATGGAACCCGAACGCATCGCCCAATTCGCAAAGCGAGACATGGGAAGCTCGGTTTATTCCAAAGCGATCAACGGCGAACATTTTCCTCCCGAAGTGATTCAATCCTTGATTCTGGAAAAGCTCAAGCGTGATGCCGAGGCAAAGCTGGGACCATTTAAGAAATGCGTCATCACCGTTCCGGCCTATTTCAACGAACCCCGCCGCAAAGCTACGCAGGATGCCGGTCATCTGGCCGGGCTGGAAGTGCTGGACATCATCAACGAACCCACGGCGGCGGCTCTTGCGTTCGGCGTGCAAGAAGGATTCCTGACGCCGAAGGGCGAATCAAAGCGAGTGGAGAAGATTCTGGTCTACGACCTGGGCGGCGGCACGTTCGACGTGACCTTGATGGACATTGACGGGAAGAACTGCACAGTCCTCGCCACGGCGGGCGACGTTTATCTGGGCGGCATGGATTGGGACCAACGCATTGCAGATCATGTGGCCGATCAGTTTCAGCAAAAGTGCCGAGGCATTGACCCACGGAAAAACCCTGTCGGCCTCCAGCGATTGCTCCGGGATGCAGAAGACGCCAAGCGTGCATTGTCGGCACGAGAGGCAACGACCATTTCCTTCGAGTATTCAGGCCAAGGGATTCGAGTGCCGGTTAGCCGTCATCAGTTCGAGACAATGACCAGCGATCTCTTGGAGCGAACTCGGTTCACGACACGAAATCTGCTGAAGGAAGCGAATCTCGCTTGGAAGGACATCACCCGCTTGTTGTTGGTCGGCGGTTCCAGCCGGATGCCGATGGTGCAGAGCATGCTGGAGCAGGAGTTGGGGCGAAAAGTAGATCGTTCCCTATCCCTCGATGAAGCAGTTGCCCACGGAGCGACAATCTATGCGGGATTGATTCTGGCGTCCGAAGCCGGATCACATCCCAGGGTCACAATTCGCAATGTCAATTCCCATAGCCTTGGCATCCTTGGCAGAGAACCCGGCACTGGACGACTCCGCAATGGAATCATGATCGCTCGCAACACTTCCTTGCCTGCGACGAAGCGTGCCAGATTCAAAACCCACCGAGCGAACCAACAAACGGTCGAAGTGAATGTGATCGAAGGCGGCGATGCCAGTGGCAACAACTCGACCCCGATTGGGAAATGTATTCTCCGAGACTTGCCGCCAGGACTTCCGGCAGGCACGCCCGTCGAGGTTTCGTTCACCTATCTGGAAAATGGCCGCTTGGAAGTGAAGGCGAGAGTGCCGGGGTTAAACAAGGAAGCAACCTTGACCATCGAAAGGGAATCGGGACTATCCGATGCCATGCGTCAAGAGTGGGACCAGAAGCTCAGAAACGGACAGGGGCCTCTCAAACTTTCTTGATATGACGGAGGCTTTATGGCCCTTTCCATCGAAACTCAGAACGGCAAACGAATCACGGTCGAGGCGGATTCTGCCCTCATTGGGCGGGATAGCGCTTGCCAGATCGCCTTGCCGGATGAAGCCAACTTGCAACCTATCCATGCTAAGATCAGGAAAGTTGCAGACCGATGGATGATCGAAGCCCAGGGAGATTGGCAGATTCAGGTTGGAACAGGTCTTCCGGGGCGCATGAGTTGGCTAAAGCCAGGAGACGTTATCCGTCTGACCGAAGCTGGGCCGGAGATCACTTTCGGCGAAGTCCAGCCATCCTTCAATTCGCCGGAGGAACGGGTTCCCAAAAAGAGCCAACCTTCTGCTCCGATTCCCGAATCGCCAAAGGAGCAGGCTCCAGAGAAGCCTCGACCTGTTGACAGTACACCGACTACCCCCCCTGATTTGCCCGCAAGGGTTGACGAGTGGTTTTATGCCAGGGATGGGAAGAAATGTGGTCCGTTTTCGCCGACACAATTCAAGCAACTTGCCGGGACGGGGGTACTTCACCCGGAAGATTTGGTCTGGAAGACCGGCATGGCAAAGTGGGTTCCGGCTATTTCCATCCCGGCACTTTTCCCAAATGGTTCTCCAGTTCCGTCACCCCCCACTCCCCCGCCGATGCCCCGTATTCCTGCGCCTGAAACCCCTCAACCGCAGGTCGTCACTGCTCCCAAGAACCAGCCGTCAGCGACTATTCTGCCGTCCGACCCGCCCAAAGACCCGATCCTGATGGCCGTCCTGAGCTTCTTTGTCCCCTGGATGGGGCAAATCCTGATCGGTCAAGTTGCGAAGGGCGTTGTGATGCTCCTCGTGACTCCGATCCTCTTTGCTCTTTTCGTCATCGTCACCCTCGGCATGGGATTAGTGATTCTGCCCTTCGTTGGCGTGATCGCTGTCATCGACGCCTACCTGCTTTCCAAGAAACTCAAAGACGGTCAAGCGATTGGCGGCTGGGAGTTCTTCGGAATCGAGTCGGCCTCCAGCTTGGCAATGCCCGATCTGTTGCCGAAGGCAAACGATTCGAGTGGGAAGTCGGTTGAACCCGGAAGACTACGACCACCGGGATTGGTGGGCAGTGCTGTCGGAATGCTGTTCGTCAGCGGACTGGCGATGATGATTTCCATCCTGGGCGTGGTGGGCATTGTCGTAAACGAAAGAATGCCTACCGTCATGCAGATATTCATTGCCCTCTCGTTCATTCACAACGCCTGGGTGATTTTTGCAATCGTGCAGACGCTACGAATGCAGCGATACGCTTTTGCGATCACTGCGCCATTGCTGGTCATCGCAAGCTGGTGCTGGCTGACCTTCTCCGGCCTTCCTATCGGAATGTCGGTCATGGGAATACTTGGCGGCATTTCCGTGGGGATATGGTCCCTGGGCGTCTTGCGACAGCCAGAGGTCCGGGCTGCGTTTGCAAACCAGTACGACCCGCTCGAAACCCTACTGCCGATGGCAAAAGCCACGCTTGAGGAACAGTCATCCGACCTGGGGGCCATCAAGGGATTGTTCAAACAACTCGTGACCAGCAAGATCGCCCTGGGAATCGCCGGGGTAGTCCTTCTGTGCCTTCTGGCTGTTCCGCTGTTCTCCCTGCTTGGACCTTCTCAACACAAATCGAAGTTCCTGGGGGATTCCCCAAAAGACGGCGGCGACACGCAACGCCTGTCGCCAGAAGTTGAGGCGAAACTCAAACAGGCTGTCGCCGATGGCGATGAACTGTACGAGGCAGGACTCCAATCCGTGAACGAATCCAAGAAACCACCGTACAAGACGCCAGACCGCAATAAGTTCGATGAAGCCTACGAGCGTTACATGGTTGTCGTCAATGCGCCGAACCCGCTTCCCGACAAGGCGGTGATGGCGAGGGTTTACGGTCGAGTCATCGACGTTGCCGCCAGCCGGTTGAACAACAAGACTCTTGCCAGAGAAGTCGCCATGAAATCGCTGCGGCAGGAGATTCTGCCCGTCTGCAAATCCCCAGAAGCGTCCTCGATTCTCGATGTAGCCCGTCGTGCGCTGAAGGCCGAGGGCAAGGAAATCGACGAGTGGTTGGAAAACCAAGAAAAGGATGGCGGGGCTGGGGACGAGAGCGGGGCGAATATGGAAGGCGGCAAGAAGAAGGATCGAGATTCCCCCATTGCGGGGAAGAAAGCTGACGACAAGTACATGGCTTCGGGCCAGGATAGCAAGCCTCCTAGCAAAGAGGTCAAGCCGAAGCAGCCTCAGCCGGACGACAAGAAAAAGGTCGAGGCGATCCCGGCAAAGGAGATCACGCTCACGCCCGCAATGAAGGCCGTTTACACGCACGTCACCGAGTACGGCGGGCGACTCTTCGCTGACGGAGCAAGGCAAGACTCGCCGATTGTTGCTGTGCGAGCATTTGGCTTCGGCCAGGACACCAAGAAATTGACTGGCCTGCCCTCGTTGGAGCATCTGGACTTGCGAGGAAAACTCGTCACTCAAAAAATGTCCAACTTCGATCCCGCTTCGCTAACGCAGTTCAAGAACCTCAAGACCCTGGCGTTGGGTCAAATCTCCCCTAAAGACCTCTCGCACCTTGCGGCCATTGAGACTCTGGAAACGGTTTGCTTCGATGTCGATGTCGGCGGGAAGCGAGCCAAGGGGGTCACGCTCAACGACGTGGTACAGGCTTCACTTGCGGAAGTCGCCAAGGTCAAGCACTTGAAGCATCTCAGAATCGGGAACGGCGGGTCGTCGTTTGCAAGTCATCCGGCCAACTACACTGCGATCCCGACCTGCCCTGAACTCCAGTACCTTGAAACGTGGCTCACCTGCGACGATGCCGCCATGAGCGCTATCAGCAAGTCGAAGACCTTGAAGAAACTCGTGATCGTATTCCCGAAGAACCCATCGGGGAAGACCACGTTCACGGCCAAGGGACTCGCCGACCTTGCCACCGCTCCGAGCTTGTCATCGGTCCAGGTGAGCGATGCCGACGACGCACTCTGCGAGGGACTGGCTCAACTCCCCAACGTCAAGGAACTAATCGTGGCTGGCTCGGTTACAAAGTCGTGCCTCACACGAGTCGCATCCAAGCATCCCGACCTCCGCATCCTTACTTACCGAGAAGCGTTCAAGCCCCCGTTCGCTGAACCGAGGGACAACTGGATGCAAGTGCTTCCGCCGAACAGATGGCGGCAGGTGATGTTCTCGAAGAAAAAGAATGCGTTCGTGCTGGGTCCATTCGAGACGAACAACACCGAGAACTATTTCGACGGATCGCTGTGAGCAACGCAGGCTTCGGGTCGCCTCGCTCACTTCCTCGCAACACACACAGAATGGCACTCTTTGCACTGCCTCAAGTACAGCGTCATCCGATAGAACCCGACCTGCTTTCCCCTGGTCGAATTTGTCCCATTACACTGCGGACAAATCGGACTCCTGAAAAGGCTACCCAGGAGTGATGGGTAGTGTTTGCCGCACCAGCGGCCCGCCCGAAAGTCTCGTGCGCAGTTGTTGCAGTGAATGACCTCCCCGGCTTCAACCAATCCGTCAAACTGCCAAATCCATGCACAGTTGGGGCAAATTGCGTGGTCGTATTCCATCGGACCTCCTCATGGCAATCGGTGAAAATCCCCTGCGGCCCGGCGATCACCGGGTCCGGCGATTTTTTGCAAAGGGCCTTGTGCGGATTTTTTCAGCGTGCAGCGAAAGAAAGGCAGATCGCCTGTGGCCGGGGGTACGGGTCGGAGTCTCGAAAACCTCAACTTTTCAAGTCAGAGTTTTTCGATTCGGCGCTTTGTAAAAACTGCTGACCAACTCTCGGCTTCATGCAGGAACAACTTCACTTGTCACCGTCCCCACTCTTCGGCGACCCGCTCGCTGGCTTCTTCTGCGGTGACATCTTCTCGCCCTCTGTCTCGTCCACGCCGCCGAAGAAGATGTCGTCAACGCCCTGAACGAGTCGGTCGTATTCTTCTCGTGTCAGCCGCTTCGAGCCGCCGTCTTCTACGCCGTCCTTTTTCTTATCGCCTTTCTTGGCCATGTGATTTCTCCCCAGCAAGATGTTCGGCCTATGCTGCTGCCCATCGACGGCGAAGGTCGAGAAGGTGGTTGACGCTGCGTTCTGCTTGCGCCACGGCGTCGAACAGATAGGCGGGGTTCGCCGCAATACCCTCGGCCCACTTGGGCAGCCATTTTGCAATGTTCGTGTTGTCGGTGTCGTGCGGCAAGCGAAGGAATGATTCAAGAAACCCGGTTCCACACTCTGCGATTAGCTCGCCCTGGTCTGCGGCCCCGCTCCACGACGCACGCCAGGGGTGTTCCAAAAAATGAAGGCACTCGTGAATGCGAACAGC
>Ga0233425_10010335_pt1 | contig 11415 bp, 7 predicted proteins | sample Watercolumn_Towu_2_FD_181712 | JGI IMG/M metagenome (GOLD analysis project Ga0233425, IMG submission 181712) | Freshwater microbial communities from Lake Towuti, South Sulawesi, Indonesia - Watercolumn_Towuti2014_140_MG | ecosystem: Environmental > Aquatic > Freshwater > Lake | place: Indonesia...
TGCATCCGGGAAAGCTCAAACCGGCAGCTGGCCTCCTCTTTTGTTTTCTCCGTTGCGCTCCCCAGCCTGCTTCTCCAGAACACATCGCGCGCAAGCTCTGTGATGAGCTCTTCGAGGGCCGGTTTCTTTTTGACGGAGCAATATCCCTTCAGCGTTTCCTCCAGTTCGAACAGGGAAATTTTCAAATGTTTGTTGCGAATCAGCTGATGATCGTTTTCGAAGGAGGTAGCGACAATAAAACTATAAAAACGAATTTGCGAAAAATGTTCTTCTGTTATATCCAGATCTTTCAGAAGGTCTTCTTTCAGCTTCGGCAAATGTGTTTGCAATAGCAGCTCTGCTTTATCCAATTGCAGTGAAGCCGTCTGGATTCCCATACGCAGCTCATCCCAGATCTCATCCAGCAGCACGCGAAACTTTCCCCGTTTCAGCTCCAGGCAGAGCAGCACGCCATCCTCATAGACGAGGACATCCAGATCGCCATCCGAGCCAAATTTTTTTTCATCGTATGGCTTGCTAAACACTACCTGCTTAAACCCCGCTTTTTCAAAAAGTCCGGCCAGTTTTTCCTCTATCTTTTCGGTTTCGGCTTTCTGAACCTTAGCCCGCCATTTGTTATTCTTATCCAGCAGGTTGATGAGCACGCTGCCCATCATCTCACTTTCCCCCATGATCCCGTTAAAGGCAATACAGGTACCATGTACGTTTACAAACGGCTTCCCGAATAAATTGACAAAAGGCCTGAAACAGTCATAGCGGAATGCTTCCAGAAGATCTGCCGACAGCAGGAGCTTTACATCCCGCTGCGACTCTTTTGAAAACGATAGCTCATCCAATCCCTGAAACAGCTCATCAAAATCATCCGGACCCATGAAGCGCGCCAGGGTTGCCGCTTTCTCTGTTTTCAGGACCGCTTTCACCTCCAGCAACCAGTTGGCCGGCTTATCGGCATAACGAAGATCCAGCGGATAAACAAATCTCCCGAAGGCATTGCTGTTGAAGCCACTCAGGATGAGCATCAGGTTTTCTGTGCTAACGCTCCGCGCCCTGCTTCCCAATAAGGAAAAATGGTCGGCCACAGCAAAAGCCGTGTTCACACGGACATCCGCCTCCCATTGAATCCGGTCTTTTGTACTATCCCCATCAGGATAAGGGATAGCATCTTCACACAGATCGCGGTAGTGCCTTTGCCAGTATTCCAGCTTCTCTCCTTCCCGGTGCCAGGCGTTGTAAGTACTCATGGATTGCGGAGCAAGCAGTAGCTCCTGCCCTTCCTGCTCCACCTCATAATTCAAATCAAAGCAATAGGTGTTGAAAATACCGGTTGTAAAATGCCAGTAGTCTACCCCCACATCCAGGCATTGCCACACCGCCTGCTCATGCAGGGCATTATTTTCATAAGCGCGGAGACAGTCTTCCAAAACCTTGTCCTGGCTTTCTTTGCCTCCCTGATGCGTATAGCTATAAGCGGAAAGAGCCTGGGCATGCACCTTAGCATAATGGTCAAAAAACAGGCCGATGCTTTCCGTGCAATGCTGAAGATCATAAAACTGAAACCCATCAGGCTGAAATACAGCGTGGCGTTTTTCCTCAAGCCACAAGGCGATATGATGCACTACATCCGTGAGCGCATCGTGGGAAAGCCCACGCACGGCCCGCCTGAAGTTGCTATACAAATGGTAATGCTGCACACCCAGCTCATAGAACACATAAAAATGGTATTTCAGATAGTTATTGGTGCTGCCTTTGAGAAACATCAGCGACAGGCGGTGGTGTACATTTACAAAAGCACGGTTGAGGCGGATCGTTTTTACCAGGAGCTGCGGATAGTCCTTTGCCAGCCGCTGCAGGAGCGCCTCACTCACTTCCCGGTTCTTCGAAAAATAATGGTGCAGCAAATTAATGGCCTGTTCTCCGGACATGACCTCCTCAAAATAGCGCGAAGCAGGCAGGTAGCTCTTCCAGAAATAATCAGATACAGCGCCTTTTGTAATCCACTCATTATTTTTAAATAAAAAAGTGAAGAATACTTCTGTTTTCAGGGCTTCCAGATTAGCAAAGCCCTCTGCGATTTCCCCGGCCTCAAAATGCTTCCGTACCTTATCCTTGAGCTTGTCCCTCATATCAGAATCCCTTTTTCTGCACCTCGCCGTGGTATTTCAAATACATAGGCAATGCCGCAGAGCCATACCAGCCATAGAGCTCGGGCTCAAGCAATCCGGCTTTCACCGCAGGATCCGTTTCCAGAAGGGCTTTTGCCTCCTCCGTGGTTTTCACGTTCAGAATAAAAATACCGCGGTAGTCCTTATCGTTCTTCTTCAGGGGACCCGCCACCGTGAGCTTTCCTTCGGAGGCCAGGCGCCCGATATTTTTCAGGTGGCCTCCGAACAGGCTGTCCGACCTGGCCTTATCAGCCATGCTCACCTTCCCGGTTTTCAGGATCACGAGCACATAGCTCTTCATGCCGTAGTCGTCGGCGCCGAGCGAATCTGCCAGGGCTTTGTTGTAAGCTGTTCCGGACTGGGCCTGTAAGTAACTCTGTGTGATGACGAACAACACAAGGAAAAATAAACGGATCGATACCATCGGGATGAGTTTTTTTTATAGATGAATGACATGAAAGTACGATTTTTGCATGAAAAACGGATGCCGCTGTTGGTGTCATCATCAACGATGAAACTCTGCTGCCGCTGTTGGTGTTATCATCAACGGTGAAAAAAGCCATCCAGCCCCTTGTTGGTGACAACACCAACAAGGGCGGGAAACATCAACAGGCCGAAATCGTAGCTAAAAAAAAGGCTTCTCAATAATTGCTAAATTTTATCAATAAGCACCGAACATTCAAAATAAACGATACATTTACTTAGCTGTAAATTTTGTATGCGCCAGGTATTTAAATCCATCCGAAAAGCGGGCTACTTTGTCCCTTTCAGCATGTATTTGATCGTGTTTGCGGCCGTCCTGATTCCGGGCTATCTCAAGCTCCAGGCCCTGGGCCGGCAACCCGACTCCGCTTACACACATATCTTCTCGTTGCTGCTCTCTGTCGTGCTGTTCTTCAGCATGACCATCATTGTCTTCGGCTTTCTCACCGTGCTTAGTGCCTTCCTCTATTTCAAGTGGAAGCAGCGCCGGCAGGAGATTCGGCTGCTTCTGAGTACCGAGGCCGGTGTGCAACAGGAAGGCCGGCAGGTCATCAGCCTGGAGCTGCATCCTGTCCTGTTACCCATCGCGGGCTTTATCAAGATCCGCGTATTTTATGACGGCACGAAGGTTTCCGAAAAATTCACACCCATTGCCAACCAAAGCAGCTTCTTTAAGTTCAGCTTCAAAGGGCAGTTCAGCTGGAGCCTGCCGGAGATCAGGGAATACAAAATCGAAAAAGTGCTCATCTACTTCGAGGATTTTTTCCAGTTCTTTTCGATGGCAAGCACCATCGATGCCAGCAACCGCTTTTTCATCAGCCCGGTGCAGCAGGACCTCAACGCCCTGAAAGCTTCGCCACGCAAAACGGAGGAAACCACCACCCGCATCGAAGAGCTGAAGCGTGTGGAAGGCGAGCTCATCAATTACAAGAGCTTCGAGACCAACGACGATGTGCGCCGCATTGTCTGGAAGATTTATGCCAAAAACAAGGAGCTGGTGGTGCGGATCCCCGAGATTCTGGACCCCTACGCCTCTCATATTTACCTCTATGCCTCCTTCTTCACACAGTTTGCCACCGAAGGCCATGTCGTGGTGGAGGCGCCTTTTCTGAATTACTACAAAACCCTGTGCTGGTCGGTATACCGGCAGCTCGCAGGCAAGGGCTTCGAGGTGCGCTACATTCCCGACCAGCCGATCCCGGCTACCAGCCTGCCCTCGGCAGAGGAGCAGGTGCGCTATGCCATCACCGTAAGCCACTGGCAGGAAGAGGCGAACCTGAAAGATGTGGTGAAGCCGGGCAATGCCTCCGTGCTTGTGGCATCCTCCCTGAGCGACCCGGAGCAGCTGCGCGAATTTGCGGAAAGCTATGGCAACGAGGTTTCCATCATCTTCATCCCGCTGAGCGACGCGCTCGACGAGAACAGCATGGCCGGCTGGGTGAAATGGCTCTTTGTGGAAAATGAAAAAGACAGGCATGCTTCTTACAAAACCAGGTGGAGCCTGTCGCCGCTGCGCTACCAATTAAAGGAAAACGAAAAAGAGATCCTGTCCATCCTGAAATCAACATCCCGCGCTACGATCCTCTGATATGAGTATAGGAAAAGCACATAGCCTCAAAAAGCTGGTCTTCCAGGTGCTGCTGCTGGCGCTGCCTACCGTGGCGTTCATGTGCTTCCTGCTCTGGCGCCTGAATAACTTTTACACCATTCTTCAGAACGAATGGCTGTCGCAGGGTCTCTATTTCGCCGCAGGCTGTGTGACGGCCCTGGTCATTTACCGCTACCGCTTCCGTTTCATCACCACCAGCCTGCTGGTCTTCCTGGCCAACCTGCTCATCTATCAAAGCCTCCAACGCATTAACTTCGGCGAGTTCGACAGCTTTTACATCTCTGTTAAGTTTTACATTTTCTTCATCCTCTTTACTGCCGGATGGCTGGCCGGCTATGCCTTCAGCCGTTCCAGATACCTCACTATTGCCTGGAGCGCCCTGGTGCTCATCGCCCAGATCGTGCTCGTTACCAAAACCAGCGACATCACCGTAAACGCCCTGGTGAGCGGCATCGTGCCCCCGCTGGCCTATGCTTTCTATATGATCTACACGGCAGGGCTCATCCGTAACCTGAACGAAGAAGAAAGCAGCTTCCTGAAGGTCATCGGCAAACGCCTCTCCATCTTCGCCCTGATCATCCTCCTGCTCTTTGCCGGCATTTTAAGCCTCTTCAAAGCCGGCTTCCAGGCTGTGGAAAAAGAATGGGGAGGCAGCAGCTCTACAGAGAAAAAGGAAGGAAAGGGCGACAGCGAATCGATGACCCAACAGGGAAAGAACGGCGGCGTGCAGAACAAGGACCAGTCGAAGCTTTCCGGCTCCCTGAGCAAAGACAAGCAATTGCTTTTCGTGGCGAGGCTCGACCATTTCTTCGGCAACACCAACATCCCGAATCCCTTATACTTTACGAACCGCTACTATACCAAATTCGATACGGCCACGCAAACGTTTGAGACGGATCCGAACATGCCCTATAACGACCTGTTTAATCCCGACCCATCGCAGATCCCGCTCTACTTCAAAAAAACGGACAACAACGTCATCAGGCAATCCCTGGGGACCCTCAACCGGAAAGTAGTGACGACCGAGGTGTACAATGTGAACCTCTCTCCAGAGACCTTCCTGGCGCCATCCACGGCCTTTTACTGTCAGCCCGTATCGGTGCCCAAAGAATTCAGGAAGCAGTACCGCAGCGCCTACCAGGCAAAGATGTGGGTGAGCGATCTCAACAGCGCTTATTTCATCTACAATCCGGCCGGCAACCTGGAGCTGGAAAGCTTCCAGCAAGAACGCTTTGAAACGCTGAGGCAGGTGAAGCAGATCGAAGGCCCCGACAAAACCTTTATGGACTACTATACCTATATGCCCTCCAATGCCGACTACAAGCGCATTGGCGAGCTAGCCAGGGAAGTGACCCAAAACGCCGAAACGCCCATCGATAAGATCATCGCCATCCGCGATTACTTCACCAGCAAGGACGAGTTTAACCAGCCTTTGTTCCAATACTCCGACAATCCGGGCATTCCGGGCATGCCGAGCGCCAGCAAGCTCAACTACTTCCTGTTCGAGAACCGCAAAGGCTATTGCGCCTACTTTGCCGGCGCCACCTTATTCATGCTGCGCTCCCTGGGCATCCCCTCGCGTGTGGCGGCGGGCTTTTCCACCACCGACCGCAGCAGCAAGAACCCTGGCTGGTATTGGTTCTACCAGGATCAGGCGCATGCCTGGGTGCAGGTGTATTTCCAGGGCTACGGCTGGATCGACTTCGACACCACCATCCCCGATGTGAACACACAGCAGGCCTCGCAGCCCGACGGCACACCGCCGACAGACATTCCGGCCACCTATCTCGTCGTGGAAGGCGAAGTGGTTTCTACCGACAGCCTCAAAAAACAGGTAACGATCAGCACGGCCAAAATCCTCTATCACGACAGCGAATTCGTCTCCAAAGCGCTCGTCCATGTTATCACGGATGCTTCCCTGGCAAGCATTTCGGCAGACACCGGCGAGGTAAGCTTCAGGCATCTCCTCAAAGGCATGCAGGTAACAGCCGTGTCGCACGCGGAAGTGCTGAAGACCATTTACACCAGACCAAATGATTCCCTGGCCTCTGTCATTGCGCGCCTGAAAGAACCGGTGCCAGTGGATGAGATCAGGATCCGCAAAAAGGACGAAAAGAAAGAGCAGCAGAAACAAAATCTTAAAAAAGAGGAGGAAGCCATCAACTGGCTGAACGTCTTGTACACACTGCTTTTCAGCATCGCCGGCCTCGGCCTGTTATTGCTCTTCGTACCACTGTTTACCTGGTGGTGGCTAAACAGCCAGGCAAAACGCAGCTACAGCGATCCGGTAGAAAAAGGCTACCATGTGAACAGGGCCCTGCTCTACTACTTAGGGCAGATGGGCTATGCCTACGATCAGCTCTCGCCGGGAGCTTATGCGACCTCCATCGATAAGACTTTTGGCACAAGCCTCACAGCCTTCCACCTCAGCTACCAGAAAGCAAAATACAGCAAAGCCGCTCTAAGCGAGAACGACCACAGCAGGCTGCAGAACCTATATCTGCCGATCCTCAAAGCCATCAAGGCAGGCATTCCGCTTAAACGGCGCATCAAACACTTTTTCAACCTTTACCGGACCTTACATTATTTCTCAAAACCAAAACTCAGCTAACATGGAAGAAACGATTCAGATCGAACAGGCACTCGGCAACATTCAGAAACTGGTGAGCAACATCGAAACGGTGATCAGGGGCAAGCAAAGCCAGATCAAATTTGTGCTGACCGCGCTCCTGGCCAAAGGCCACGTCCTCATGGAAGACAACCCGGGAACGGGAAAAACGGTGATGGCCAAAACGCTGGCGCAAAGCATCTCCGGTCCGCACCATGAGTATGGCGTGGCTTTCAAGCGGATCCAGTTCACGCCCGATCTCCTGCCTATGGACCTGATCGGCTCTCACATTTTCGATGACATCAAAAAAGAATTCGTCTTCAAGAAAGGACCTCTCTTCTGCAACCTTCTGCTGGCCGACGAGATCAACCGCGCCTCACCGAAAGTGCAGTCGGCCCTGCTGGAGTGTATGGCCGAGCAGCAGATCACGATCGGTGAAACGACCTACCCGCTCGAAAAGCTGTTCTTCACCATTGCCACACAAAACCCGGTGGAAACGGAAGGCACCTATCCCCTCCCGAACGCGCAGCTCGACCGCTTCTTTATCAAGATCTACTTCGGCTATGTGGACGAGGCCACCGAGCTGGATATCTACAGGGATTACCTGGGCATCCAGAATAACCTGAGCCATGTGAAGCAGGTGCTCACCATGAACGAGATCCTGTTCCTCCAGCAGGAAACGGAAAAGGTCGGCATCCACGACGAGCTGGTAACGGCTGTGCGCAACATTGTGCGCGACACGCGGCAGCACGCCGAAATTACGCTCGGCGCCTCCACCCGCAGCGGCATCACCTTCCTGAAATGCCTGAAAGCCTACGCGCTCGTTAGCGGCCGCACCTTTGTGACAGAGGACGACATCCACGACATCACGCATGCCGTGCTCGACCACAGGCTGATCTACCGCACCAAAGAAGGAAAGCAGAAAGCCCTGGCCCAGATCCTGAACAAGGAAATGGACCGCCTGAGAAAATTGAATTTAGGAAGAACAAATGTTTAAGAAGCATTTTCATAGTCAGAAACTATCATTGCGGGGAGGCAAGACGAAGCAATCTCATCAAAGAGCAGTTTGCGTTGCTCCACTTCGTTACGCTCGCAATGACGGGTTCGTCATCCTCTTCTTACTAACGTTCTGCTCCCTGAGTTCCCTCGCACAGATCAATGAGCAGGCGCGCTACGAGATCGACGCCAAGCGCATCGGCGTAAACCCCGAAGACAAGGACGCCCTGCCGAGAAGCCGGGAGTTCATCCGCCTCGACAGCACCTACTATGTAGGCTGGATGTACGAGGGCCTTTACAAATACGACCGCAGCAGCGACTACCTGGGCTACCGTCAGGCCCTGGCGCCCCTGCAAAAAGCCCTGGCGCTGTTTGAAAAGGATTACGGCGATGAGATGCGGAATATTTTTTCGTCGATGGAGTATTTCCGGTCCAAAGGCAACCGCTTCAACGATTTCTACTACCTCGCCACCACGCTGCAATCCTGCTACAACAGCATTGAGATGCCCGACTCGGCGATGGCCCTGCTCGACCGGCTGGAGGCATACCACTTTCAGCGCGACTTCTTTTATGTGCATACGGGACGCGCCTGGCTCTACCACCGCAACCGCTTCTACACCTCGGAGAAACACCCTTTCCTCGGCAACTCTATTGAGGAGAACGAAGCCCTGGCCTTTAAGGAATGCTATGCCGCCATCACCGAGGTGGAAAAGAACAAGTCTGTCAACGACCTGTGGTATGGCCCTTACCAAAGCGAGGGCGACCTGCTCAACACCTACCATTACCTCGCCATCCTGCACGACTATAACCAGAATTTCGACAGCTCCAAATATTATTACGAGCAGCTCATCAACGGAGGACAGGTATCCTGGAGCAACTATGCCAACCTCGAGCACGTGATCGGCGATTTCAGCGAGGCGGTGCGCGATTACTCGAAGGTGCAGTATAAGCGCCGCTTCTCGTTGAGCGAATCGGATTACTTTATGCCGATGATCCTGGTGTATGGCGGCGACACGAAGAATGCCATCCGCATGGCCCAGGAAAAGATCACGGAAAGCGGCTCCACGCCAGGCTTCGGCTGGTACAACATCGCCCTTGCCCGTGGCTATCTGTACGACGGGCAGCTCGACAGCTGCGAATTTTTTCTGAACAAGGCAGCCAACTTCAGGGAGCTGCACATCAACACCACGCTCACCCAGTCGGTCTATGAGTTTACCATTAACCTCCTCCGGATCCAGCTGATCGAGAAGAAGGTGGCCCTGATAAAGTTCCTGGACACCGGCTGGTGGTACTCCTTTGGCGCCCTGTACGACATTGCCGCCCTGAAGATCGAAAAGATCATGCTGGAGTATGCCGTGGTGAACTCGATGGCCAATAATCCCGAGCGGGACCGCCTGATCTACGACCTCTTCTGTGCAGAAGCGACCTTCACTTATGATGAAAGCTTGTACCTGCTGAAAGACTTCTGCATTCCGTTCTTTCAGAAAAAATACGAAGACTATACTGTTTCCGATCCGCGCAAAAAGATCAACCGTTACTTCCGCCTCTTCACCTGTAAATTCATGCTGGAAGGCGGAAAAGAAGAGGAGGCGGAAAGGGCCTGCCGTAAGCTGCTGGACGACAGCGATCCCTCCAATTACCAGGAAGGCTATAGTGAGAATGCCGCCGACATCCGCTATGAGAAGCTTTACCTTTACCGGGTGATGGAAATCCTTTCGGAACCACCAGCGGCAGCGACCGCGATTACTTCAGGACGCAGTGTTTCAAAATGTACCCGCAGCAAATGCTCTATTCCGGGATCCCGGCCAAGCTCAATATCAGCTTTTCGGGACTGGAAAACGATGAGAAGGTTCGTGCCGTGATCGATGAGGTAAAAGCCTGCGACATCGAGCTCAGCGACAGCCCGGATGCCGCCAAAGCGGACGTGCAGTTTTTGAAAACCGGTGATACCTACCAGGTCATGATCAACGTAACGGATGAGTACGGGGCCCCGGTGGTGGTGAACAGCGAGCTCCTGTTCAAAGAGAGCAAAGGCATCGGCCGGGAGCTGGCGATGCGCCTGTTTGGTAAAGGCGGCGCGGTGAAACCTGATTTTGCCGCTAAATAATTAACTACCTGGCATTTATTTTAGGCGGACGGCTCCTGGCATACGTCGGATAAAATACCAAGCCAATAAAAAAACAACATTGCGTACCTAACGGCACGCCAATACTATCACGATTGTATGTTCTATAAACATTAAGCCCCTACGGGGCTATAGAAGCAATCAGGGTATAAGAATCCATTAAACAATCTCGTGAAAACAATATCAAAAAGTTGTATATGCTCCAGAGGAGTGTTATGCTGTGCTTCCTAATCTAATGCCTGTTCGACGTATGCCAGGAGGCTCTAATCCCTAAGCTTTTATTCGTTGAAAACGCGAACGTGGCCTTTGCATTCTGATACAAGGCATCCGTAACCGCATCACCCTTCTTTTCCTGTCTTCTTCACCTGGAAGGCCTCAGGCCCACGTTTGGCCTCACGGATCTCAAACTCTACCTCCTCGCCTTCCTGTGGGATTTCGCCGCTGATAGCTTTGGCATGAACGTAATATTCCTTCCCGTCTTCACCTTTGATAAAGCCGAATTTGCTTTTGGCATTGAAGAATATGATCTTTCCCTTTGGCATGGCTGCATACATGAATGCGGGCGTTTATTTAAAAAAACCGCCGGCCTAAGAAATAAGCCGGCGGATCATGTTTCATTACTTATTGCAGGAGGATTTTTTTACTACTTTGGCCCTCTGCCCCGCTTACCCTCAACACATAGAGACCTTTGCTTAATTCGCCGATATGAAGCGTATGCTGCATCCCGTTTACGTTTTCCGAATAGACGAGCTCACCGCTCATGGAATAGATGCTGATGCTTCGTGGCTCTGTTCCAGGAAAATGTATGTGAATGTCATCGCTCGCCGGGTTAGGATATACCTCAAAACCCAGCACACTTCCCACCTCTTCGATCCCGGTACAATTCGCAACAACGATGTTGGTATGAGCGGTGCCCGAACAGGCATTGGCTCCGGTATAGCTATAGCTTACCACAAAGGTTCCTGTGCCTGCTGCCTGGGGGCTAAAGGTATTCCCGGTGATTCCTGTGCCGGTGAATGTCCCGCCGAAAGGGCTTCCCGTCAGGCTCACAGAACCCGTTGTGTTGCAAAGTACCGGGGCAATTGCAGCGATCGACACGGAAGGAAGGGCGCTCACCGTTATGGTAGCTGTTTGGGAAACGGTCACAGAGCATCCTGCCTGGTTCCCGCTTACCGTATACACCGTTGATGCCGCCGGAGAAGCCGTCACGGAGCTGCTGCTGGCCCCTGTGCTCCAGGTATAGCTGCTTACGCCGGCGGCGCTTAAGGTCGCTGTGGCACCCGAGCAGATCGTGGAGGAGCTGACCGTCATCACAGGGGCGGCGCCCGTCGTCACCTGGGTGGTGAAGCTGTTCACGCAACCATTGCCATCGGTGCCGCTTACCGTATATACCGTATTGGCTGTCGGGCTCACCGTGATGCTGGCAGCGGTC
>Ga0233425_10010336_pt1 | contig 11414 bp, 8 predicted proteins | sample Watercolumn_Towu_2_FD_181712 | JGI IMG/M metagenome (GOLD analysis project Ga0233425, IMG submission 181712) | Freshwater microbial communities from Lake Towuti, South Sulawesi, Indonesia - Watercolumn_Towuti2014_140_MG | ecosystem: Environmental > Aquatic > Freshwater > Lake | place: Indonesia...
TGATCGGGAAGAATTACCATGAAGGGAAAGCCGTCATCCCGATCCTGATGATAGCACATCTTTTCCTGGGTGTTTATTATAATCTGTCGATCTGGTACAAGCTGACCGGCCAAACCAAATGGGGTGCCTGGCTGGGCATCCTGGGCGCGGTGATCACCGTCGCGCTGAACATCCTGTGGATCCCCCGCTCCCCTGAGCATTACTTTTCAGGATACATGGGTTCGGCCTGGGCGACTTTCACGGGATATGGGATTATGCTGGTACTTTCTTACCTGCTCGGCCGGAAATTCTACCGGGTACCCTATGATCTGAAGCGAATGACAGGCTACCCGGGAATTGCAGTACTTTTTTATATGCTTACCGTCGTGGTGGTACCGGGCTCGCTACCGATCAGGATATCCTTCCACACTCTCCTCCTGGTAATGTTTGCATGGATTGTATGGATCGCTGAAAGGAAGCACGCACGTGCCTTTCTTTCTTCCATCCGCAGGAAAACCGGCTAGCCCCTGACGGCTTTTTATTACCTTTGCCGTCAATGAAAATCAGGATCGTCAACCGGTCGAATCACCCTTTGCCGTCTTATGAGACTCCTGCTTCGGCCGGAATGGACCTGAGGGCGTTCCTGCCTCAGGACCTCCGCCTGAAACCACTGGAAAGAGCGCTGGTGCCTACTGGATTATTCCTGGAGATCCCGGTCGGCTACGAAGCTCAGGTGCGTCCCCGGAGCGGGCTGGCCATCCACAAGGGAATAACGGTGTTGAATACGCCGGGGACGATCGATTCGGATTACCGCGGGGAGGTCAGGGTCATCCTGATCAACCTTTCATCCGACGACTATGTTATCCGTGACGGTGACCGGATTGCCCAGATGATCATCTCCCCTCATGCCCGTGCCGAATGGGCAGAGACTGTTGAATTGATTGAAACAGACCGTGGCGCCGGCGGCTTTGGCCACACCGGTTCCAGCTAAGAGTTATTCCATGAAGCACACCGGATTACCTCTTCCATCGCTTCTTCTGATGTTCAGCATGTTTTTTTCCGCCATGCTTATGGCACAGCCCGGAGAAGGATTACCGGACCGGGGGAAAAATGAGCCTCTGAAAACCAACCCCTCCGTGCTGATCGAGGCGAAAAAGATGTATTACAGCGGTAAAGATCATGACGCCGAAAGTCTGCTCGGGAAGTATGTGGACCGCTATCCTGAGGATCCCGTAGGGTATTATGAACTTTCGAAACTTCAGGCCTCCAGGAAAGCTTACCCCGAGGCCCTGACGAATGCCGAAAAAGCATACCGCCTGCAACCCGGTAATAACTGGTACCTGCTATACCTTGCGGAAATATATCAGATGAACCAGGAATATGAAAAAGCCCTGGTCCTACTTGAACAGGTGGTCGCCGCCTATCCCGAGAACCTGGATCATTACTATGAACTTGCGTCGCTTTACCTGGGACTGGGGAAGTACCGCCAGGCTGTGGAATTGTACGATAAGATCGAATCGCAGATCGGCATTTCCGAAGAGATCAGTCTTCAGAAGCATAAGATATACCAGCACCTGAAAGAAAACCATAAGTCGGAGGCGGAACTGAAGCGGCTGATCGGATCCAATCCAATGGAAAGCCGGTATTACGGGATCCTTGCCGAATACTATATGGAAGAAGGGAAAAAAGAGCAGGCGCTGGAGCAATATCATAAAATTCTGGAAATCGATCCCGGGAACGCGTATATCCACATGACCCTTGCCGATTACTACCGCAAAGAAGGTAACCGTGAAAAAGCCTATGAAGAACTTCGGCTCGGATTTGCCAATCCCAACCTGGACGTGGATACCAAGATCAACATCCTGCTTTCGTTCTACACCGTAAACGAGCTTGTATCCGATCTGAAATCCCAGGCATTTGCCCTTTCCGGTATCCTGGCCGAGACCCATCCCGACAATCCCAAGGTATATTCTATCCAGGGAGATCTTTATTCACAGGATAAGCAGTACAGGGAAGCACGGGATGCCTTCCTGAAGGTAATCGCGATGGACAGCAGCCGGTATATCGTTTGGGAAGAGCTGTTGCGCATGGACCTGTTGATCAGTGAATATGAACACCTGCGGATGTACGGGTACCGGGCAACAGAACTGTTCCCCGAACAGCCGGCGCTCTACCTGCTGACCGCAGTCGGGGAGATGCAGCTCAAACACTATCAGGAAGCCGAAGAGCTTCTTTCCCGTGGTTTACGCCTCGTGGTGAATAACCAGGAACTCGAAGCACAGTTCTATATGTACCTGGGGGACACTTACCATGCCCTGGACAATGCGCCGGAGTCGGATAAAGCGTACGAAAAATCATTGCAGATCCGGAACAATAATCCTTATGTGCTGAATAATTACAGTTACTATCTCTCCCTGCGGGGCATAGACCTGGACAAAGCGGAACAGATGGCGAAAAAGGCCGTCACGATCGAACCCGACAACTCCTCTTTTCAGGACACTTACGGGTGGGTTCTGTTCCGGCTTGGACGGTATGCCGAGGCCAGGGAATGGATCGGCAAATCACTGACCGATGCCGCGAATGTATCAGGTGAGGTGCTGGAGCATTACGGAGATGTATTATTCCGGATGGGTGAAACGGAAACTGCCGTGGAATACTGGAAGCAGGCAAGGGAAAAAGGCGGCGGCACTGATCAGCTGGATAGCAAGATTGCGCAAAAGAAAATCCCGGAAGAATGAACGTTCAGCGAGCTGTTTACCTGATCCTCGCCGGGATTGTTCTTACCGGCAGCCTCCTCCTCACTTCCTGCAAAACACCCCGCGCCATCATCCGGAAACCAATCAAGGAAGAAGGCGCCGATTATCTTTTCAACCGGCTGAAGGAAAAGGAACTGAAATTCGACTGGTTCAGTGCACGGTTTATGGCCGATTACAGGAACGCCGGGCAGGAGATCACCTTTACGGGGCAGATACGGATCAGGAAAGACAGTCTCATCTGGCTTTCGCTGTCCATGCTGGGAATTGAAGGAATGCGCCTGATGATTACCCAGGACTCGGTCAGATACCTGAACCGCATGAACAGCACATACCTGGCAGGCACGTGGGACTACCTTAACAACTTTCTGAACACGAAAATCGATTACGACGTTCTCCAGTCGTTCCTCATCGGAAACGATCTTTCTTTCTACGAGGAAGGCAAATTCAAGGCCTCCATCGACAAAAGCGAATACAAGCTGACCTCAGCGGGCAGGAGAAAGATCAAGAAATACATCCGTAACCACGAGGATGAGCTCAAGGTGCTCATCCAGAACATCTGGCTGGACCCGGAAACCTTCAAGATCACACGGGCCGATGTGAAGGAGTTGCGGAAAGAGAACATCAAGCTCGACGCCACCTATACCTCTTTTGAAGCTATCGGCACGCAGCTTTTTCCGCGGGAAATGACCTTTCAGATACTGGCAGAGAACCGGATCCTCGTTCGGGCTTCCTTCTCCCGGATCACAGTTTCGGAACCACTTCAGTTCCCCTTCAGGATACCGGCTTCCTATCATCCGGTCAGGTTGCGATGAAGATATGGCGAACATATGGATTCCGGGCGCGGATCCGTCTCCTGTGGATCCCTGCCCTGATGTTGCTGTTACCCGGAAGCCATGGCCAGTCGGCGAAAGACAACCTGAACACCAGGCGGAAACAACTGGAAGATGAGATACAATACACCACGACGCTTCTGGATCAGACAAAAAGAACGAAAGAGACCTCCCTTCGTGACCTGCAGCTGATCAACCGGCGGATCGGCCAGCGGGAAGCGCTGATACGGAATATCAGCCAGGAGATCAGCCTGGTGGATACCCGGATAGAAACAGATAACCGTTTGATCGGCCAGCGATCGGAGGAGCTCAGATCGTTGAAGGAGGAGTATGCCGGGATGATCTACGTGGCGTACAAGGTCTCCCGCGGGCAGAACAAGCTCGTGTTCATCTTCTCTGCTGAAAGTTTCAACCAGGCCTGGCAGCGGCTCCGCTATTACCAGCAGTATACTGCCTACCGGCGAAGCCAGGCCGAACGAATCCGGGAGATCCAGGAAGATCTGCACCGGCAGCGGGAGGAGCTGGAAACTGTGCGGACCGAGAAAGTGAAACTCGCCGGGCGGGAACAGCTGGAAAAAACCCGGCTGGACCGGGAAAAACAGCAGAAAGACAGGGTTGTCAAGGATCTTTCGGCCAAAGAGAAGCAGTTGCTGACTACCCTGCGATCAAAGCAGATGGCCCTGCAGAAACTGCAGATGGAGATCGAACGCGTCATTGCCGAAGAGGCGCGAGCCAAAGCCAGCGGCAAAGGGACTGGCGAATCCGCATCGGCAGCCACCGCGGCCCGTCTTTCCTCCTCCTTTGCCGCGAACAAAGGCACCCTTCCCTGGCCGACCGACCAGGGAGTGGTAACATCCACCTTCGGAGAGCATCCCCATCCGGTGCTGAAATACGTGAAAGTCAAGAATAACGGCATCGACATTACCGGCAGTCAGAATACCCCGGTTAAAGCGGTCTTCAACGGCACCGTCAGCCGGATCTTGTCGGTGCCCAATCTCAACAAGGTGGTTATCCTCAGGCATGGCGACTACCTGACGGTATATGCAAACCTGGATGAGGTGATCGTTTCCGACGGGCAGGCGGTATCAGCCCGGCAAGTCCTGGGCAGAGCCCATTACGACCGGGAAGAAGAGAAATCGGAGCTTAACTTTCAGATATGCCTCGGAAAAACCTTCCTGGATCCGCAGGAATGGCTGAAGCCCTGACTAACTGATATAAAGCGTGACACACCATTACTGGGGAGAAACGGCGGCGCTGCTCACGGCAGCCTTCTGGACGGTTACGGCCATTTCATTTGAAGCAGCCAGCCGGAAAATCGGGTCAATGGTGGTGAATCTTCTCCGGCTCTGCGTCGGATTTCTTTTCCTCAGTCTGTTTACCCTTATCTACCGGGGTTTTTTCTTTCCCACCGATGCCTCATGGGAGGCATGGGGCTACCTGTTCCTTTCCGGGCTGATCGGTTTTGTCATCGGCGACCTGTGCCTGTTCCAGGCATTCGTCCTGATCGGCGCCCGGATATCCATGCTGATCATGGCCCTGGCACCCCCGATCACCGCACTCCTGGGCCGGATTTTCCTGGGAGAAGTGCTTACCCTGAAAAACTGGGCAGGCATGGCTGTCACGCTGGCGGGCATAGCACTGGTGGTGCTGCGCAAAGCAGACAGATCGGCCGGGAACGGGAGATTTAACATGATCAGGCTCTCCTATCCCGTATGGGGAGTGGTGTTAGGCCTGTTAGGGGCCATAGGGCAAAGCGCCGGACTGATCCTCAGCAAACTGGGGATGCAGGACTACGATGCTTTTGCCGCTTCCCAGATCCGGGTGCTGGCTGGCATTATCGGATTTGCCGTCCTCTTCACAGTACTTGGCCGCTGGCGGGATGTCCTGATCGGACTCAGCATACGGAAACCTATGCTGCAGCTCTCACTGGGCGCTTTTTTCGGGCCCTTTCTGGGAGTCTCCTTTTCATTGATCGCCATAAAATATACGCACACCGGCATTGCTGCCACACTCATGTCCATCGTGCCGGTGCTGATCATCATCCCCTCCATGCTGTTCTTCGACGAAAAGGTAACCTTCCGCGAAGTCACCGGCGCGGTCCTGGCCGTAGGAGGGGTGGCATTGTTTTTTCTGTAAATACCCCCTCATATCCCCCTGAAGGGGGAGGAGTAAATCGTCAGTACAGATCCAGTTTCAGGGTTACGAAGAACTCGCGCCCTGATCCCGGCTGATAGCTGTTTCCATCGGGATCGGGCTCGGTGAATGCGATATAGGATTCATCGAACAGGTTCTTCCCGAATACCGACACCTCACCTCTCAGGATTCCCAGCTTCCAGTGATATGCCAAACGCAGGTTATAGAGATTGTATCCTTTCTGGAATACATCCTTATGCACTGCATCGGTATAGATGTACCACCTGCTGGTCCACTGGGTGCTGGCCACCACTGAGAAATGCTTCAGGAAATCCCATTCCACCTGGGCATATAACTGGTGTTCAGGGCAGTTCGGGAGCCAGTTTCCGCTGATGCTGTCGGGGGAAGTGTACTTGAAGTGGTTGTAGGTGTATGCCACCTGGATATTCAACGGGTCCCACGGGGTGAGGGAAACATAGCTTTCCACCCCGAAACGTTCGCTTCCTCCGACATTTCCGTAAAAGGTCTCGAGCGGACGTGTCGGGATCCTGTACCGGTAAAAGTCATCCGTGGTCTTCAGATAGAAACAGGTCAGCTCATACACGTACCTGTTCCTGATGGTTCCCCTGACCCCGATCTCCTCCCCGTTGCTGGTCGCCGGTACCAGTTGCTGGTTAAAGCCGCCATAAGAAACGGGATTATTGATCAGCTCCTCTGTCGACGGGGGTAAAAAGCCCTGTCCCCAGTTGGCATAAATATTCAGGGCAGGATGGAAGGCATAGGAAAGGCCGATACGGCCGGTCAGTTTGTCAAATGTGGCATCCCCCGACAGTTTGTGAACCCGGTTCATTTTATCGGTCAGATCATTGCTGATGTTATCATAGCGGAGACTGAGCAACAGGTTCCATCTCTCGCCGAACTCCATCCGGTCGATCAGGAATATACCAATTCCCTGCTGGGTGATGCGCTGGTTGGCCAGCATCAATGAATCTTCGATCACGGTCTGACTGATGCTACCCCTCGATTCGGTACGGGCAGTGTCTTTGATATTCCCGACTTTATATTCCCCGATGGTCTGCCACGTTGCATCGGCGCCTACGCTCAGATGGTTGGCAAACCATTTCTTCTGCAGGTTCAGGGTATATTGCACCGAACCACCCGGGGCGGAGAAATTACGGTAGGTCACTGCTGTGGACCCGGTTTCCTTGTATGTCCCCATCCGGATCAGCCCGCTGAACTGGATCTGGTGATGCCTGCCCAGGTTGATGTTCCCGACCAGCCCATTGGTCAGGCGAACGGTTTTCTGATACTCGTTGCAGGGGATGGCATCGGGATTGCACTGCTTCGGATCGTCGAGTTGCGAAAGGTTAAGTCCTTCGGGGTTCTGAGTGAAATAATATCCGTAATTGATCACCGGTGTGATCGTGACCTTCGGGCCGGGCGTCCAGGTCCCTCTAAGATACAGGTTATTTCCACGGAACGCACTATGTTTCCGGTATCCGTCGCCGCGGATTTGGGAATATGAAACCCGGTAGTTGAATTCCTTCTGCTCCCCGTCGATCTGCCCAAGGACCTTCAGGAATCCGTTGGAACCACCAGAAGCAAAAAGTCTTCCGTTGACAGGAGACGGTTTGCCCCTTTGGGTCATTATGTTCAGGATACCGGCATTGGAGCCGCCGCCATAGATGGCGGCGGCAGGACCGCGCAATACCTCAATCCGATCCACGGTTTCCCAATCGATGTCATACAGATCGGGAACGAATCCCGAGGGATCGTTGAGCGATAAGCCGTCGAGTAAAACCTTCACACCACGAATCCCACGTTCGGTAAGGATCCCCTGGCCACGGATGGAAAGATGAACTTTTGACCCGTTCAGCTGGTTCTCGACCCGCACTCCCGGAACAGCGATCAATGCCTCATCGGCTGCAATGGATCGCGGCATCAGGTTCAGTTCCGTTGCGGGTACGATACTCGTAGCGGCCGGAGTTTTACGAAATGAGATGGATGTCCGGGGAGCTGAGATCACTACCTCCTGAAGGTTTTTGGCGGTAACCGTATCTTCCTCCGCCATGGAATTTTTATCCGGGATCATCTGCCCGTGACCAGTCAGGCAACTCATGATGAGACCCGGCAACAATATATATAAAGTTCTCATTCTGATATCATTTTAAGTAATACCCTGAAGAAATACAAATCCCATGACCGATCCTTCACTCAGATACAAACTGAACATCCGGCATCCAGTATCCGGAATCCGGCAGCCAGCATCCTATCCCCGTTCATGGGACGGGAAAAAGAATCGGTTAAGGAAAAATTTTCAACCTATTTCCGGAGGCGGAGCAGGTGGCGATTGTTGCCAGGAAATCAATGGGAAAGTATATTCGGAATACTGTATAAGGTGGGGAATTTCAAGGGGCCGGATAAGGAATGACGGGATCAGCGCCTGGTGGATCAGCAGGTGGGTAAAGGTTCTGGCCGTTTTACCGACTGGCCGTTTCGCGTATGCACGGATCAGTCCTTCTTCCTTCGTGTCGTGGACACACACGAAGGTCACCCTGCTTTCGGAAGTTCTTTCGGAAATAATATCGTACAACTGATCCCGGTAAATAAATTCGTATTGGTCCAGCCGGTGGAAAAAAGGATTGGTCCCGGGGGATTCGATCTCAAGAACAGTGACGGCATTTGTAAGCGCACCGGAAAGGATCTCTTCCCGGATCGTTTTCCTGATACAGGACCTGTTCCACTCCTTCAGCAGGTATACCCCTCCGAAATTAAGAAGGCAGATAAAAACCAGGATCGGTGAAACGATTTTTCGCAACTGATCATAAGATGGGGAAACAAATATAAAGCTAATTTGGGCAAAGGACAGACCACTTCCACATTTTTCACTGTTGTCCCGGATTCAGGATCAGGGCCCCTCCCGGTCCTCCCCTTGGTGGTTACAGGTCATTCCACCACCACCTTCTCCATCACCGCCCTCCTGCCGGGTATGCTTACCTTCAGGATGTACATCCCGCTTCCAATCCTTCCGATATCCCACTCGAACAAGTCCCTTTCCCGCGGTACCCGGCCATGCAGTACCCTTTGACCGGTGAGGTTATACAACTCCAGTTCCGCCCCCTCCGGGTTGATGTGAAACTCAAGGGTAAACTTATCAGTCACAGGGTTGGGATAGACAATAAACGGCTTCTCCGGGGTGAATGTCTTTACCCATATCTCATCCTGCCCCACCCAGCAGTTCCCCGGACTTTCGCAACCCAGGCTGTCCACCTTCAGCACCCATGAGTCCTGGGTGCCGGTGTCGGGAGGGTATGGCCACACCGTACCGCAGGCGATAAAGCCGTTATCGGAGGTGGGAATGACATTGTATAGTATATTCTTACTGAAGGTTGCCGTCAATAACATGTATTCCCTATACCAGAGTTCATTGCCGGCCGAATCGGTTTTGAGAATCCAAGCCGTCTCATTCCTTGTAAAATCAGTTGCATTATCGTAATTGCCAGTAACAATAATATCGCCATTTTCTAACACCCTTATTTTATTCAGTCTAAGCCAGCGTTTATGAATACCATATTTTTTATCCCAGATGATAGTATTGAAATTACTAATTTTAATAATATTAATCTTACTGAAATGAGCATTCGAACCCCAGCAGGAATCAGAATAAATTGTTCCAGCTAGCGCATTCCCATCTGCCGCTAGATCAACCATGGCGTATTCTTCAGTACAATCAGGATTCCCGAGATGCCTTAACCACTGTTGATTACCAAAACTATCCACCTTGATCAGTAGAGGATCATCATCCTGAGATGCTGAGCCATTTATGGGGAATATAACAGCCCCAATCATAAATCCACCATCTGATGTTCTGGTAACATCATAAGGGAGATAATAAAGATCAATCCCTGATCCATAATACTTTCTCCAGATAAGATTTCCAAGGCTATCGACCCTGTGAAGGTTAATTCTAACAGGCATGGGTCCGGTCACTAAATCATGACTTCCAACAATAATATAACCTCCATCAGGTAAGGGTCTAATATTCCTGAAAGTAAAACAGGTATCATATGGCGGATTATCAGTATATGTTCTGGTCCAAAGGGTATCAAGGTCATTATCGAACCTCCAAAGCATGCCACGGTCCCAGCGGCCATTCGGAACATAGGAATATTTAAATCCTAAAAGAACGTACCCATTCTGGTTTTGTGCTTTAATTAATGCTCCAGGATAGCCGGTTGCAAATCCGCATAAACTATCTTCATATTTTAAATCATTACTAATTCGATAACCCATTGAATCTAAAAAAATAAAACCGAATAATCTGTATTGCTGATTGCCATGGATAGATTCGTTAAGCAAAAGGAAATTATTTCCATCACGAATAATATCTCCTGAAAAACTCGGAGTTGAATTTAATAAGAAATCATACCGCTTGCTGAAATAAGTCTGTGAATTAAGGGAATTATGAGTTGTAAATACAACACCAAGAAAAAACCAAAAATATCTTTTTTTCATAGAATAACAGGGATCCCGCAATAATTGCAGGATCCCTGTTTGTTTTACTATTTATTAACAATCAATTTGGCGCTCTTTAATGTTGTTCCTTCTGAAAGAATTGAACAAATATACAATCCTGCGGGAACTCTTTCGAGCGGATAAATAAGATAATCATGATTATTCTTTAGGACTATCGATTTAATCTTTCTGCCCTGTTCATCTGAAATCACGAGCAGGCATCCCGGTTTAAAATCTTTCAGTTCTATCTCAAAAACGCAATAGGTTCCGGCAGGATTCGGATAGACCTTGAGGAGATTTCTTTCCGTGATTGTCCTTTTTGGCCATAAAACCTTTGTCTCTTTCATGCCCGGGGCCGGGAGGAGGTATGGTTCTGAATATTCACCTTCTCCAAGCGCAGCAAGGAGGTTTGTGGCATAGATTGAGGTAAGACCGGATGAATCCTGAATAATTGAGTTTATTGCAGATATTCCGGCTGAATCAATCTGAAGAATCGATCTCGAGGAATCCATACATTGCCTGAAGCGTTCGATCAGATACAAATAGTTCTGATGATCTGCTGCCATTGTAGTTGTGAATGAATACCCTGCAGCGATATTCTCCAGCAATGCCGATGTTCCGGATGAGTCACCCTTTTCATTCATGGCAAAAGCCTCGTGATACCTTGCCCAAAGGTAATCACTTTGGGCAAGCCAGGCGATCATGCTGTCAGACGGTGAAATGCTCAGGGTATCAGAGGTATAGTATCTTACAATGTTATTCAGCGTTTTTGAGTGGTTATTCCTGAAACCGGCCAAGTTTGATTCAAGAGCCTCTTTCGCTCCGGTGGTATAAAGCCCCTGCATGACTTCCGCCATCTGGTCATTCGACAGTGGGGTTATGCGATTTTCCAATTCAAATAACACCGTATCCGACTTGGCAGCCTGGGGGTTTTCCGAAAGTATGTCCGTTACCATCGCAGCATCGAGTACAGATTCCTGGTTTACCGCCGATACCATAACCGTATCCGAAAGATATGGAGATTTACCAATCAGATCATTATAGATCTCCAACGCTTCGGGAGGCGTACTCGAAACGACATCCTGGTTGGTTTGCTGGGTATTGCCTCCGTCCACAAGTAACGCCATCAGGTTGCTGACGGAATCGGCATCCGATCCGTACTCGCCGAGAAGTATTTTTTGATCCTCTATACCACCACCTC
>Ga0233425_10010337_pt1 | contig 11414 bp, 10 predicted proteins | sample Watercolumn_Towu_2_FD_181712 | JGI IMG/M metagenome (GOLD analysis project Ga0233425, IMG submission 181712) | Freshwater microbial communities from Lake Towuti, South Sulawesi, Indonesia - Watercolumn_Towuti2014_140_MG | ecosystem: Environmental > Aquatic > Freshwater > Lake | place...
GCTGATAGCTCCCCTAGAACCTGACCTCCCACCTCGCGCCGGTCGGAGTCAGCGAGAGCTCGCTGGTGGCGTGGACCTGTTCCCAGGCCTCGATCTTCTTGCGCTGGTCAGCCTTCCATTGCAGGCTGGCCTCGGAGACACCGAGCGCCCACACCAGGGCGAAGGCGCCGCCCAGGCTCCAGTTGAGGGCGCGGGCGCGCTTGAAGTCCTGGGCCTCGTCGGGATCGTAGGTCTCGTGGTCCAGGTACAGCGGGATGCCGGTAGCGAAGGTGCCGGCGAGGAGCCCGGCCTCGCTGGCGGCGAGCAGCGAGCCGGCCAGGATGCGCCCCTGCCTGAGCTGATGCAGGCCGAAGCCCAGATAGGCGCCTGCGGGAAGAGGCTTGATCTCTGGAGGGTCGGGCGGAGGAGCATCGGGACCCATGGCGATGGTGGCCGCCCGCACAGTCTCGAAGAAGTCCACCACATCGGGCGGGTGCTCGTAGGGGTCGAGGTGGTGGTCGGGTTCGTCCACCAGGATGGCGCGGAAGGCGTCCCAGGCGGCCTGGCGGCTGCCGTCGGCCAACAGGATCTCGCCGAGGTACACCCGGGCGGCGATGCGCAGGTCGCGGTCAGCGACGCGGGGGTCGTTCAGCAGCGCGGTGAGGGTGGCGCGGGCGGACTCGTGCTCCCCGGCACGGTAGGCCCGGATCGCGAGCACGAAGCGTTCGCTGCCGTACACCTGGCCGACCTGATCGTCCTGCGCGAACGCCGAGTTGGCGCACAGGAACAGCAGCAGGGAGAGGACGCGGCGCATTCCACCCCGGAGGTTAGCCATCCCGATCCGGGCGGTCAAACGGTACTGGGAGCGTCCTCGATGCGGCGCATTCCACCCCGGGGGTCAGCCATCCCGATCCGGGCGGTCAAACGGCGCTGGAGCGCCGACGACGCGGCGCATCCCAACCCGGCGAACGGCCATCCGGGCGGTCAGACGGCGCTGGGGGTGTCTTCGACGGTCGGCGCGGGCGCGGGCGTCGGCGAGGGCGGGTTGAGCTCCGCCTGGCGGACGCGCTCGGCCAGCCCCTTCATGCCCAGGGCCAGCTCCAGGACCTCCTCCATGCGGGAGCAGAACCGGAAGGTCATCTCGTCGCGGACCTCCTCCGGGACCTCGTGGAAGACATCCTTCTGGTTCCATTCGGGGAGGATCACCGTGCGGATGCCTGCGCGGTGGGCTGCGACGATCTTCTCCTTGACCCCACCGATGGGCATGACGGCGCCGCGCAGGGTGACCTCACCGGTCATGCCCAGGGTGGGCTCCACTGGGATGCCCGTGAGCAGGCTGGTGATCGCCGTGACGATGGCGATGCCCGCGGAGGGGCCGTCCTTGCCGATGGCACCGGCCGGGACGTGGACGTGGATGTCGTTCTCCTCGAAGGAATCTTCGTTGATGCCGAGCTGCCCGGCCATGGCCCGCACGTAGGAGCGCGCCACGCTGACGGACTCCTTCATCACGTCGCCGAGCTTGCCCGAGAGATGGAGTTGCCCCTTGCCCTTGAACTTCGTGGCCTCGATGAAGAGGATGTCGCCGCCCGCCGCGGTCCAGGACAGGCCGGTGGCCACTCCGGGCACGGCCACGCGCTGGGCGATCTCGTGGAAGTACTTGATGGGACCGCGGATCTCCTCGATGCGCGCCGGACTGATCACGGCCTTCCCTTCCTGCTCGCCGGAGGCCACCAGCTTGGCGACGGCGCGGGCGCAGGCCGCGATCTCGCGTTTCAGCGCGCGCACACCCGGCTCGCGGGTGTAGGCCTCCATCAGGAACTTGATCGACTCCTCGGTGAACTCGACGTGATCTCCGGTGAGCCCGTGGTCCCGCAAGACCTCGGGGATCAGGTAGTGGAAGGCGATGTTGAGCTTGTCCTGAAGCGTGTAGCCGGAGACGTACAGCACCTCCATCCGGTCGTACAGCGGGCCGGGGATGCCCTCGGGCCAGTTGCCGGTGGCGATGAAGAGCACTTTGGAGAGGTCGAACGGCACGTCCAGGTAGTGATCCGTGAAAGAGTGGTTCTGCTCGGGATCGAGCACCTCCAGCAGAGCACTGGCCGGGTCCCCCCGGTGATCCCGACCGAGCTTGTCGATCTCGTCGAGCACGAAGACCGGGTTGTTGGAGCCGGCCTTCTTCATGCCCTTGATGATCTTGCCGGGCAGGGAGCCGATGTAGGTGCGGCGGTGGCCGCGGATCTCGGCCTCGTCGTGCACCCCGCCCAGGCTGACCCGCACCATCTTGCGGTCGAGCGCGCGGGCCACCGAGGTGGCGAGCGAGGTCTTGCCCACGCCCGGGGGGCCGACCAGGCACAGGATGGGACCCTTCATGTCGGCCTTGAGCTTGTGGACCGCGAGGTACTCGACGATGCGCTTCTTGACCTCGACCAGGTCGTAGTGGTCCTCATCGAGGATCTGCTCGGCGCGCTTCAGATCGTGGTGGTCCTCCGTGGAGGCGCTCCAGGGCAGCTCGATGAGCCAGTCGATGTAGGTCCGGGACACGGTGTACTCGGCCGCACCCGGGTTCATCCGGGCCATGCGCTTGAGCTCCTTGACCGCCACCTTCTCGACTTCGGCGGGCATGTTCGCCTCGCGGATGGCCTTCTCGAGCTCCTCGAACTCCTCCTGGCGCTCGTCGGTCTCCCCCAGCTCCTTCTGGATGGCCTTGAGTTGCTCGCGCAGGAAGTACTCCCGCTGAGCCTTGTCCATCTCGCCCTTGACCTCCGTCTGGATCTTGTTGGACAGCTCCAGGACCTGGATCTCCTTGTTGAGCAGCTCGATGACCGCCTGGATGCGCTCGCGGGTGTCGAAGGTCTCGAGCAACCGCTGCTTCTCCTCCACCGACATGGACAGGTTGGACGCCACGATGTCGGCGAGGATCCCCGGGTTGTCGATAGAGCGGACCAAGAAGCCCGCCTCCGAGGGGATCTGGGGAGAGAGGTCGAAGATCTTCTGGGCCAACTCGCGCAGCTCGCCCAGCATGTCATCGAGGCGGGCGTCGTGCTCGGAGGGCTCCTCGAACACGGCGGCGTCGATGCGCAGGAACGGCGTGGTGTGCTTCCAGCCGCGCACCCGGATGCGCGCCAAACCCTGGATGATGACGTTGAGCTTGTTGCCCGGCATCTTCACGGACTTGAGCACCTTCACCACCGTACCCGTGGTGTAGAGGTCGCCGGGGGCGGGGTCCTCGTTCTCCGGCTCCTTCTGGGAGAGGATACCGAGCAGCTTGTCTTTCTCGAGGGCCCGCTCGATGGCCAGCAGCGACTTGTCGCGCCCCACGTTGATGGGGAAGGCCAGGACCGGAAAGATGACGGTGTTGCGGATGGCGAGGACGGGGAGGTCGAGCTCGCTGGGCAGTCCGGGATTGCTGTCGGGGGAGGACGCCATGGGAGGCTCCGCGCGAAGGGGTGGGGAGCGCCATGGCGGCGGCTCCGGGTCGTGACCGGCAGATGTATCCCCGGGGGGAGGTGGGTCAAGCCGTGGCCACCCTCAATCGGCGCGGCCCGTCCGCCCCTGGGTGTGCAGCACCTGCTCCCAGGCGGGGGGCGCCTCCTCGGCCCAGGTGCGCGTCTCCAGCGCCTCCGCGCTGGCCTCCAGCCCAGCCGGTGGGGAGGCTCTTCCGGTGAGGTCCCACACCACGAGCGCGCCGTCCACCGCCGCCGGGGGACCCAGCAGCCCGCGGATGCAACGCGTGGCCTCCACCGGCAGGTGCCGCAGGGCCGTTTCGTCCAACCGGAGCATGGTTGGCGTGCCATCCTCCAGGCGATGGCGGTTCTCGGCCTCGACCAGGTCGCGGTGCAGCACCACCCAGCGGAAGCCGTCGGCCTCCAGCGCGGGGATGGCCGCGGCCACCCCGCCGTCCTCCTCGACCCCAGCCCCGCGGGTGCACCGTCGCAACGCCCGGATCAGGCCGTTGGACAGGCGCTCCTTGAAGCCAGGCGGCCACATGAGCGGGGCGTTCTCCCCCATGCCGCCGAAGGTGGGTTGGTGATGGATGGTCTGCCAGACGATGGCCGGCTGGTTCACCCCGAAGGGCAGGTGGATGAGCCCACCGCCCTCCCGACCGATCCAGCGGAAGACCTCGGGGGGGGTGACATCCCGGGTGACCAGGGGCCAGCAGCGCTGGTGGTGGCGCTCGACCAGGTTCAGGCCGAGCAGGAGTGCCACCAGCACCGCAGGCATCCAACGCCCGACCCGGGGCACGATCGCCACGCGCGCGAGCAGGGCGGGCAGGGCAGTGGCCAGGCCCGCCGAGCCCACCAGGAAGACCATCACCACGCCGCGGTAGGGGAACCACAGGCGGTCCAGGAAGGGCACGGTGTTGTAGGCCAGTACGTAGGGGTACCAGGCCAGGCTGCGCCCGTCGCCCAGCGGCACCGCGGGCCCCAGGGCGAAGCACAGCACCAGGGCGGCGGTGCCGAGCCACCGCAGCCGGTTCCGGCCCCAGCCGAGGATCGCGATACCCACCAGGGCCGCGGTGAAGGTGCCGAGCATCGGTTCGCCCCAGCGCTCCATGAGCCAGTAGCCGTGAAGGCTGGTGGCCACGTTGTTGGCCAGCTCGGGGGGCATGTCCAGCAGCCCGCGCGCCCCGCCCAGGCCCGGCACGGCGCCCCGCCCCACCCGCCCGAGCATGGCCAACAACCAGGGGGACACAGCGGCCAGGGCGGTCCCCGCGGCGAGCGCCCAGCGCCCGAGCAGCCGCCGCCGATCCACGGCCCGTGCCAGCGCCCCGGGGGTCAGTCCCAGGAACAGCAGGAGCGCAAAGTGACCCATGAACCAGTAGACCAACGCCTGCAGCGCCACGAGGAGACCCAGCGCCAGCGCGTCGCGCCATCGGGCGTCCGGCTCCTCCAGCGCCAGGAAACGCTCCAGCGCCAGCGGCAGGAACCACAGGAATGCCTGGGTGGGGCGCCCAGCGTTGATCTCGAACAGAGCGTAGGCGCTGGTCTGCCACAGGGCCGTAGCGGCGAAGGCGGCCAGGCTGACCTGGCCCCCGCCGAGCGCGCGACGCCACCAGGGAGTGCCGTCCACGGGCGGCAGCCCGGCCAGACGGACCGCCAGCGGGCGGAAGGCCAGCGCGTTGCCCAGCAGCACCAGCGCGGTGAAGATCGGCTGGTAGCGGGGGAAGCGGAACACCCACTGCAACGGCACCGACAGGAGCGCGTCGAGGAAGTTGTCCCCCGTGTGCGCGAAGATGTCCTTGCCCAGCGGGTGGAAGAAAAGATCGGTGAAGCTCGGATTCCGCAGGTGGAGCACACAGTCCTGCACCCACCAGGAGAACCAGAGGGTGCCGTACAGGTCCACCCCGTCGCCCACCACGTGCCCGGCCCGCACCAGCGCCGGTCCCACCGCGCCGAGGGCCATCGCTGCGTAGAGCGAGAGCTCCAGCCAGCGGGGCAGGAGGGGATCGTGGGTGCGCATGTGCTGCGAGTATCAAGATCCTGAGCCCCTGGGCTCGAACCGGGCATCATCACCCCGCGAGTCGAGGTGCCCCTTGCATCCGGGAGGGATTGAACATATGTTCAAACCATGTCCACCCATCGCGCCGAGACCATCGCCGCCCTGCGGCGCAGCCTGACCGACCAGGGGCTGCTGGTGGAGCCGGCTGCGCGGGTGGCGAACCCCACGGGCTTCGCGGCGCTCGACGCGGCGGTGGGGGGCTGGCCTGCGCCGGGGTTGGCAGAGGTGGTGGGTCAGCCCGGAACCGGGCGGTTGGGGCTGATTCTGCCGCTGCTGGCCCGCCTGGGCGCCGCGGGGCGCTGGGTGGCGCTGGTGGATGTCCTGGAGCGGCTCTACCCGCCAGCGATCCGCGAGGTGGAGCAAAGCCGGCTGCTGCTGGTGCGCCCCGGGGCCGAGCGCGCGCTCTGGGCGGCCGAGCAGCTCGCGGCCTGCGGGGATGTCCCCGCGGTGGTGCTGCTCGATCCGCTACCCGTGGGGCGCGCGGGCTACCGCCTGCTGCGCGCGGCCGAGGAGGGTGGGGGGCTCGTGGCGGTGGTGGGGGAGCGCAGCGAGCAGGCCCTCCCGGCCAGCCTGCGCCTCGAGGCCCAGGGCGCTCCTCCCGGCGCCCTGTGCGTGCGCGTGCTGCGGGCGCCGGGCCGGCACGGGGAGGGGAGGGTGCTGGAGCTGGAGACGGGCTGACTACCCGTCCAGCAGCGGGTGGGTGACCAGGGCGGCGACGGCCTCCGCGCGGGTGTCGTACCACCGCACTCCGTCGGCGCCGACGATGGCCAGGCCGCGGTCCAACCTGCCCAGGACATTGGCGAAGACGAGGTCCGAGCCGCTGCGGGCGCGCTGGGCCGCCGCGATCTCGACCAGACGCGCATCCCCGGTTCCGGGTGGGGCGGCCTTGAAGCTCACCAGGACCAGCCCGGGCCCCGCCCAGCCGCGGATGTGGTCGAGGATCTTGGGGGTGGGGTGCAGGTCCAGGGACCAGGTGGGGCGGCCGCTCTCCACCTTGCCGGCGCTGGTCTCGGCCTCGTAGTCGCCGACAGCGGCGGCGTGGACGACAGCGCCTGCGGGGTGGGCGCGGACCCATCGCTCCACGCGCCCCATGAGATCCCGGGTGCTGCCGAAGGGCTCGATCGCCTCGATCCCAGCGGCTTCGGCGCGTTGACCGGCCTCCGGGCTGGCCAGCAGGTGCACCGCGTGGTCGGCCTGCAGGGCGCGCGCGATGGCCACGCCGGTGCCGCCGCTGCTGTGGGCGCTGACGCTGCGCATGGAGTCCAGCGGGTTGCGCGTGGCGCCAGCGGTGACCAACACGGGGCGGCGGCCCCAGCGGCCGGGGTGGATGCTGACGGTGAGGCCGCAGGTCCGCGCCCGCGCAGCGATGCGCTCCAGGGCCGGCTGTCCCAGGGCGGCGCAGCCCTCCTCGGCGGGGGCCCGCGCCACGGTGGTGACCTGCACCTCGCGCAGTGCGCCGCCCTGCTCCACGACGGCTTGCAGGCGCGCAACCCAGGCCTCGATCTCCTCGTCGGCGGGAGCCTTGCCCTGCCAGCGCGAAAACAGGCTCTGGACCACCACCGGTCGCTGGCGGGCGGTGGCGAGCAGGTTCTTGAGCACCCGCTCGAAGGGCACGTCACTGCGGTTGACCTGCCGGTAGGCACCCTCGGTGCCCGCATCGAGCTTGAACCAGACCTCGCCGCCCAGGGAGAGCAGCCGCGCCAGGCCACGCTGCGCCCCGGAGGTGTGCAGGTTGGCGCCATTGGTCAGCAAGCGCAGCGGCACGGCCGTGAGGCCGTGACGGGCGCGGGCCTGGCCCAGGCGTTGCACCACGGCGGCGAAGGTGGGGCAGGCGCTCGGTTCGCCGTCTCCGGCGATGGCGAGATCGGCCAGACGCCTGAGCTCGGGGCGCAGGGAGTCGAAGGGCGGGTCACACCAGAGCGCATCCGTGGCGGCCCGCACCAGCAGGGCCTCGAGCTCCGCCTCGAAGCACCCCAGGTCGATGGGCTCGGCCCGCCCGGGTCCTGCGCGCCGTACCTGGCAGTAGCGGCAGGCGAAGCTGCAGTCCAACCCGGGGTTGAGGTTGATCCCGATGGACAGCCCGCGCGCCCGGCGGGAGGCTACGGCGTAGACGTAGCGATTGGCACCGAGCTCGCGGCGGTGGTCCTGGAAGTCGAGGACTCGGGGCGTGACGTCCACGGCCGGCGGTTACTGCTCGATCACGGGTTCTTCAGGTGTCACGGGAGCCCCCGCGGGGTCAGGCTCCATGGCGGGCTGCACCGCCTCGGCAGGATCGCCCGCTGCCGCGGGCGCCACGCCGGGGAGGGTGGTCCCATCAGTGACACCCTCAGTCGGGACACCCGCAGCCGGGACACCCGCAGCCGGGAGAGCGGCCTGGGCGGTGTTTTCGGCAGGTGCCTCCTCCGCCGGAGCCAGGTAGGGCGCCGGCGGAGGGTGGGGCATCTCGGGGGGATCGGGCAGGCCACAACCAGCCAACACCACGGCGAGCAGCCCCAGGATTGGCAGCGCGGTCCTCAACGGCTTGACTTCTTGGAGCCGGAGCTGTGGGAGCCGGAGCTGTGGGAGCTTGAGCTGCGGGAGGAAGATTCGTGGGACGACGAGGACGAACTCTTGGAGGTGCGGGTCACCGGGGTGACGGTGTGGCGCGTGGTGTCGCTCTTGGCCTCATCGGTGGCCTCGTCCTTGGCGCCGTCCGTGGCCTCGTCCTTGGCCGCATCCTTGGCCGCATCCGTGGCGGGGTCCGTGGCATCGGCGGCCTGGTCGCCGGCGCCATCCTGGGTCGGGTCATCCGCGACGGGTGCGACGGGTGCGACCGGGACCGGTGCTACGGGTGGAGGAGGGGGCGGCTCAGCGGGAACCACCTGGATGTCGACGGGCTCCTCCTTGGAGCCACCGCCGCAGGCCAGTGCGAGAGCCAGCAGCGCAGAGAAGGCGAGGAACAGACGGAGTCGCATGGATGTTCGCTCCACAGGTGAAGGGGGGGACAGGCACCCTGGGAGCGATAATCCATGTCCGTCCGCGGGGCCACAGCAGGGTCTGGCGCCCATGGGCGCTGGTGAAACGGGCTTCCCGGGCTCGGACCTCGGGCCACGGGCTCGGGACTGGAGATGCCGACCTTTTCCCGTGGCCCACAGCCCGCGGCCCTTCCCCCAAGGTTGCGGCCTTGGGAACCGGCCCCTCCCGGATCAGCCCAGGTCGATGACCCGTCCGAGCCCGGGAAGCTCCTCGCGCAGCAGGGCTTCCACGCCCATGCGCAGGGTCATGGCGGCCCCGGGGCAGCCGCGGCAGGCCCCCTGCAGGCGCACGTGGACATCGGCACCCTCCACCCTGACCAACTCGATGTCACCGCCGTCCCCCTGGAGAGCCGGCCGGATCCGCTCGGCGATCAGCCGCGCGACCTCGGCAGCATCGATGGCAGAGGCCGCCGGCGGCGCTGGTCGGGGGGGGGCAGGGGTGACGGGAGGCGCGGCCACGGTGGGCTGCGGCTCAGGCGGCGCGGCGCGCCCGAGCAGTCTGCGGAGGCCTGCTCTGAGCTGGTCACGGATCACGCGGGCCTCCGAAAGCCGATGTGCCGCTGCGGGGCGGCATCCAGGCGGGCGGAACGGGCGAGGTCAGGGCTTCGTAGGCACACCCGCGGCGTTGGCGGCGGCCAGGATGGCGTCGCGGTGCTGGGAGTAGAAGAGCCACTGGGCGGCCATGGTGACCGGGAAGGTCACGAGCACGCCGACGTAGCACACCATGGCCCCGCCCATGTTGATCAGCCAGGCGATCAGGAGGAAGACCACGATGGCGCCGATGTTGGCCTTGGCATGGGCGAGTGAGGCCTTGGCGGCGTCGATGGCGGCATACCGCCCCTCGGCAGCCAGCATGGGGAGCCAGAAGAGCAGGAGCATCGCGGCGATGGCGCCGACGCCGCACAGCAGGGAGCCGATCCAGATGGCCACGGTGTACACGATCATGGCGACTGCGTCTTCGACGATGTGATCGAAGTTGAAGAGGGCTCCGATCTCGGGCGCGCTCTGGGCCTGGGCGGCGTTGCGGATCGCGCGGTAGGCGTTGGGCATGAAGAAGATCCCGACGCCGAAGGACATCAGCACCATGAGCACGATGCCGAAGATGATCCACCCGACGAGTCCGTTCTTGACGACTTGCCAGCCAGACTTGAAGTGATCGAACATGGAAGGCTCCGAGGCGCGCCGCGCCAGTCGAGGGGTGATGCCGCAGAGGTGGCGGACTCCGGCATGGTAGCGACCCCGTTGCTCCGACGCAAGGTTGTCCCGACGGGAGGGACGCGGCCAGGGTCCGGACCGGCTACGGGGTCGGTTCAGGCTCCGCATCCGGCGGAGGCTTGCGGACGAACAGATCCCGCAGGGCCTGCATTGTCAGCCGGGCAGATCGCTTCACGTTGCTCGACACCAGGCGCGCGGGCACGGGCAGATCGAGCCCCACCGCCACCCGGTAGGTCACCTGGGTGCCGCCCTCGATGGGGGCGAGCTTCACCTCGGCGTCGTAGCGGGTGAAGGAGGCACCTTCCAGCAAGGTCTCGCGCCATCCACCCAGGATGGGGCAGCGCAGGGTGGCGACCCGCAGCGGCACGACCAGACCCCGTGTGTCGGTGTGCAGCTCCTGGCAGGTGCCATGGGCGCGGATGTCCTGGGAGAGGACGTCCGGTGCGAGCCGGCCCAGGACGGCCGGGTCGGCCAGCATCCTCCGCACCTCCTCTTCGGGGGCAGGGACGAGCAGCCTGGTGACCACCGTGCCGGCCTCCTCGCTCTGGACGAGGGGTTCGTCCGGGGTCTGCGCGCGGACCGGGGAGGCCAGGGCCAAGACTGAGGCAGCCGCCGCCAGGCGGGCCAGGCTGGGTGCAGGGATACGCATGCTCGGAGAGCTCCGGGCACATGATAGCCCGGCACGTCGTCGGTCGCCGCCGCCGCCACCTTCATCCCACGGGAAACCTGTGTCGCGCGGTGTCGGATGGGGGCTATATGCACATGGTGCCGAGGTTCATCCATGCGTAGTGGGTGGGACCGCCGTAGTCGCCTTCGGTGTCCGGCAGGACCGTGCCTTCGGCGTAGCTGCTGTCGAAGTACCATGCTCCGTCTGAGACCGCGGCCTGGTATACCAGCAGGGCGTTGTCGATGTTGGGTTCGCCCGCGTACGTCAGGGTGTCGAACTTGAAGACCCACGGGTTGTAGTCGTTCTCGCCGCCCGCGTCCTCGAAGAAGATGCCGTCGTAGCCGTAGTTGCAGCCGATGTCCGAATCTTCGCTCTCCACGTACTCGCCCCAGTACTCCTCCTCGCAACTGTCGCAGGGGTCGTAGGCGCCCCACTGGTACCGCGTGGCGGTGCCTTCATAGGTCCACTCGTCCACGCAGTCGCCCTCGAAGCCCGCCTCACCGTGGAACCAGTACCAGCGCTCGATCAGGTGCAGCAGCATCACCTCGTCGCCATCCTCATCCGTGGTGGCCTCGGACCAGGCCTCTCCCACGTGGTAGACGGCCGCGTCGCCGGGGTCGCAGCCCGAGGCGTCCCAGTCCCAGATGCCCTGGTACTCGTCGGGGACCAGCGGATGGCTGGTGGGGGCGGTGTCCTCGGGGCCAGTGTCCTTCTTCTTGTCGCCGTCACCCTTGCCGAAGCAAGCGGTGGCGAGCAGCGGGAGGGCGAGGAGCGGGAGGGAGGAGGGGTGCATCGGAGGTCTCCAGGGCGCTGGGGGAGCCCTATCATAGCCCAGGAAGGACCGGAGGGGAGCGCCCGGTGACCAGCGGTGTGGCGTTCCCCGTCGCGCTTCAGGGGCGCGTCTCGTTGTCGTCCACCGCCTCGCGGTAGCTCTCCGTGGCTTCGGCCGGCCGGCCGCTCTCCTCCAGGATGGAGCCCTGCAGCGCCAGCAGGCGGCTGCGGTACACCGTCGGGTTGCCGCTGGCCGTCAGGCCACGCCG
>Ga0233425_10010338_pt1 | contig 11413 bp, 16 predicted proteins | sample Watercolumn_Towu_2_FD_181712 | JGI IMG/M metagenome (GOLD analysis project Ga0233425, IMG submission 181712) | Freshwater microbial communities from Lake Towuti, South Sulawesi, Indonesia - Watercolumn_Towuti2014_140_MG | ecosystem: Environmental > Aquatic > Freshwater > Lake | place...
CGTCGGGGCCAGGAACCCCTGCTGCGGGATTGAGCACAGGTGCGTTGGGATCGCTCCCGCCTGCGCCCAGCGGTCTCGGCTGCGGAGCGACCGCCGCGTAATCGACGGTTTCCCGCGCCACGATATCGCGCCGCTCTTGGGCTGCCCCGCCCGGTGCAGTGAGGTCACGATTGGAGCCCTGTTGGCTCGTCCCGGAATTAACCCACAGGATGCCCAGTACCATCGCCGTGCCGGCAAAGATGAGGGCGGTATTGCGCTTGGAAGGCGTCATCCCCCCGATCGGCTCGATACCGCGCTCGTGCAGGATCTCGTCTTTCTCCGGCGTGAGATCGGCGCTCGGCAGAAGGCGCGAAACGGAGGATGGATCTTCGGCCATGGCTCATTCCTGCGGATGTGTGATGGTGCGCTCGACATGGGGCGACCCGGTGTTCGTCCCATGATCGACCCCATAGGGTTGTGGCGCCTGATTATAGATGCACAGCACCTCGCCGCCTCGCCGAAGGCGCAGCTGACGCGCCACCAAATGGACGACGACGAATTCGTCGCGGACGTCGAAGGGGACCAGCGTCTCAGATCCGTCCGGTCGCACCAGATATATCGCCGGCACCTCGCGGTTCGCGGGGAAACGCAACACCGTGAACTGCCCGTTATCGGAGACCTCCGACGGCTGAAGCTCGCTGGAGCCCTGCACCTTGTAGTTCATGTTGCGAGGCCCCTCGACGACCGCATGATCGAGGGCGCCGCGAACGGCCCGGCCCTCCAAGGCCGCTGCCTGCATGGCAATCTGTGCAGCCCTGAGACGCTCGGCGCGGTCGGCGTCGTCCCTGGGATACCGGAACCTTACTTGAAAATAGGCTTGGCCGTTGCGGCCCGTGATGGGGCCGCTGCGAGCGGTCAGCTCGAACGCATAGCTGCGCAATTCGCCTCCGCGCGACGTGGTGACGATGAGATTGGTCGGTCCGGCACGCTCACGCGGCTTGAGGAACAGGATGTGCCCGGCGACGGCGACCTCCCAAGATACGGTGTCGCCCAGCGCGACGTGCTGGATCGTTTCATCGTCGCTCAGGACAATCTGTGTTGCGGCCCGGAACGTGCCGACGATCCGATAGACCTCGGTCTCTTCATATTCGACGAACTTGACGCGCGGGTCGGACGGACCACCTCGCGGAACTTCGACCGCGTGCGCCGCCGTTACAGGCACCAGCGCGCAAATGATGGCGGCGGAGAGCGCCCTCATCGGATCACCTCCGGATCGGCACGATAGTTTTCGACCTGGAATCCCAGCGGGTTCCGGTAGCGATCGCCTTCCGCCATGGGCGCGTTGGCGTAGGCGAACGTGATTGTGGCGATCCAATCGCTGTTCTGAACGTCGGTCTCGGTCTGGACCGTCCGCGTGAACCGCACATTGGCGACGCGATCATTGATGAAGGCGATGTTGCGCACGCGCGCTTGCACGACCGCATTCTTGCCCCAGACATTTTGGGGACTTGCACCATTGTTGCTGCTATAGAAACGCGCCCAGCGCTGCTGTTCAGTCGGTTGCGAGAGGATCGTCACGAACCGAAAATTTTCTTCGGCCGCTGCCGGGATCCAGCTTTCGCGGGTTCTCACATACTGGGCGAGGAAGTATTTGGTGACCGCCTCATCGTAGCGCATCGGCCGCTGGGTGAGCGCGGTCTGGACATCTACTGCGCCGGTGGTCTGGTTGACGCGAATAACATAGGGGACGACAGTCTTGAGAGGCGTCAGAGCCGCAACTGCAAAGATCGATGCTGCGGCCAGGAGTGAGGCGATGGCCGCGATGCTCCAAGCGATGCGGGTCGAGCGCAGCGCGTTCCGGATCCTGTCCTGATCCCAGCTTCGTGCGTCCCGGAAATAGCGCTGCAGCCCCGACGCCGGCACCGCCTCCGAGCGGTCATCAGCAGCTCGCATAGTGCGGTCCCCTTGGTGCGAACGAGATCTTGTCGTCCGAGGTAGACGGCGACGGCACGGCGGGCGGCGGGGGCGGATCGCCGTCTCGTGGGTGGGACAGGGGTGGTATGGGCGGCGCAGCTCTTGGTGCCGTGGTGGCAGGCACTGGCGAGCCAGGCAGGACGCTTCCGTAGATGTTCACGTCTCGCAGGCGATGACCAATGCAAACCGCGAGCTTCTTGGGTCCGGAAGCACAGCCCGCGACGCCGAGCACAGCTAAGCCACCGACCAGGCAAGCGACGCTGCGGCGGAAGCTCGAGGCGGAAATTCGCGGAAAAAGGAAAGTCATGATGATGCCTCACTACGCCGCTTCGATGGTGCCGCCGCGACGAGCGGCGCGCTCCAAGTTGCGGCTGTTGCGCATGACGCGACGCTGTCGGAAGGGAGATGCCATTGTGCCCCAGGCCGTTCCGGCGAAAGCGCCCACACCTGCAGCGGCGCCCCCGGCTATTCCCGTCGCGATGGCGGGCGCTTGGAAGAAGAAGATAGTTCCTAGAAAGAGGTAAACTGCGAACAGAACCGCACCGATCGTCACATCGGCCTTTGATTCAGCAGCGGCGATTGCGATGGTGCCCAGATCCGAGATGAGCGTCGTGATCGCAATGATAACGCCCATGAGGACGATGTAGTTGAAGGCTTGACCCAGCCATCCATGGAAGAAGCGACGCGTCGGCTCAAACAATGAGAGCGCTATGAAGATCGGACCCAACGCAATGATGATTGCGAGGGCAATTTTTGCGAAAATGGTAATTGCGAAGCCGATTGCAGCTGACAAGCCAGCCAACGCATAGATTCCAACGGCTAGCGCGATTAGCACCAAGCGCATCGGGTTTATCTCGATGTATGTAGCGGCCTTAGCGCGGATTATGAGAACTATACTATCCGCTTGATTGAAATAGTCGTCGAACGCAGCGCCGACGCTTGTGATCGTCCTACCGGAAAGCGCTTGAGAAAGAGCATCCGGCATCCCATGGAAGAGCGGCGTCGTGATCCAATCGGAATAGGCGACCGTCGTCGCAGCAACATACAGCAGACAGAGCTTCACCATCCGATAGAAAAGCTCGCCCCAAGGTTCGCTGATGATACCCCGCATCACCATGTAGCCGAACAGGGCAATGTAGATGACCAGCCCGACCGCAAGTGGGCCGCGAACAACCTCAACGACATTTTGGAGACGCTCGTTCAGGAACAGGTCGAGCTGATTGTCGACCTGCAGATAGAAATCATTGAAGAGAGTAGAAGCCATCGAGAATTCGCCAGACGTCAAAGAGACCGTTTGAGGTCATCAAGGCCGCCTCCGCGATCGCGGCATCGCGCGCTGCGAGGTCGCCGTTCCGCAAGAGGTTGTCGCGGGAAGCGCGCTCATACGCCGACGCACCTGGTCGCAATTCCGGCAAAGCGATACGGTTGGCGTCCCGGATACGGGTCGCGGAGCTCCCGAGCGAGCCCAGGCTGGCATTGTCCGACGACATCAGCCGGCTGATGTCACGGGCCTCCCGCGGCAGAAGGTGGCGCATGGCATCGGTGGAAAGAGATGATGCGATGCCGTTGACGTCGGTGACCTGGTTGAAGCTGCCATAGAGCTGCTTCGCTTCTGCGATCTGCTCCTTCCCCTGATCGATCATCGACAGGGTGTTCTTCACCGTGGCCAGCGCCTGCAGATAACCGGAGCTGTCGTAGACGGGGATGCCTTGCGCGACTGCAGGCCCCGCCATTCCTAGGGCGATGGCGCCAAGTGCTGCGTATATGCCCTTACCCATAGCTCATCCTTTCCTGGCCGATGCAGACCGACGCTGCTGGTGAAAAAGAGGCAGCCATTTCGCCGGGTCGTCGCCGACATCAGCGCGAATGGCATCGAGGAGCGTCACGGTTTCCGTGGTACCCGAGAGCACCGCGAGCTCGTCGGTGAGGCCGCCCAGGTCCAGTTCCACCACGATCGAGTCATGACCCTGCTTGATGAGGAAGCGGCGAGATTCGGGGTTCAGGTCGTGACGGATGAGCTTGAATTCCGCCTGGGTCAGGCCCAGCCCGTCGATATAATCCGTTTCACGCCCATAGGGGTTGGGCAGCAGGATCTTGGTCGCGACCTGCTCCATGATACTGTGTGAGATATCCGAGCGCAGCGCATCGGCCGGGCTCTGCGTGCCGAAAACCAGGAAGGCGTTCTGCTTGCGGTAGGTCTTCAGGCCATCCTGGGCAAAGGCGCGGAAAGCGTCATCACCCAGCGCCTTCCAGAACTCATCGATGTCGATCACCAGTCGGCGGCCATCCAGAAGGCCGTCGATGCGATGGAACATGTACATCATGATCGGCGTGCGAACTTCCGGATTGTCGAGGAAATCGGTCATGTCGAAGCCGAGGAACGGCGCATCGAGCGACAAAGCATCGATCTCGTTGTCGAACACCCAACCCAGCGATCCGCCTCGCGACCATTTCTCCAGCCGAGCGCCGATGCCTTCCGGATCGCGCTGGCCGAGCAGCTGGCGCAAGGCCAGAATGGATCGGTTCTCCGGCGCGAGCCGCCCGAGCGACGCCAAGCCTTCGTCGATCATGCGCTCCTGGGTGACGCCCAGCGTGCCGCCGGGCGGCGTCACCAGCTGCCGGATCAGACGACCGAGAAAGACGAGGTTGCGCGGTCCATATTCGAGCGCCCGCAGCGGCGCGAAGCCGGTTGGCTCCGCGTTCTTCAGCGTCAGATAGATCCCGCCAGCAGACCGCACGTAGATCTCGGCGCCGCGATCCTTGTCGATGAAAATCTGCTGAGCGCCCGTCTTCTCGAGCTGCGCCATCAGGAAGTTCTGAACGACCGTTTTGCCCGCGCCCGAGGGACCGATGATGAGCGTGTGGCCGAGATCCCCGACATGGAAGTTGAAATAGTAGGGCGATTGCGCGGCCGTCTTCATCAGCGCGATCGCCGGACCCCAATGATTTCCGCTCGGCCGGCCTGCGGGATAGGTATGAAAAGGCGCCAATGCGACGAAATTCCGCGATGTGATTGCCGCCGGCCGCGCCCGCCACGCGAAGTTACCGGGAAGCTGAGCCCAGAAGGCCGCCTCGAGCGCCGGCCCTTCCCTCGCCGATACCAGACCAGCGTCCGCGAGCGCCGCCCGCGCGGCCGACAGATTATCGGCGAGCCGTCTCTGGCTCTCGGCAAACACCCCAAGCGAGAAGTGATGTTCGCCCAGCACGAACCGATTGCTTTGAAGATCGTCGGCGGCGTCTTCAAGGTCGAGCGCCTGGCTTGCCGCCGCGTCCTCGGTCGAAGCCATCTGGTTCTGTCGCCGGCGCAGCCTTTCGGCCGCGCGCGCCTTCCCCATGAAGGTGAAGGACTGCGAGACGACGAATGCGAAATCCTGGCCGAGCAGAGCGTTCATCTGACCGGGGCGGGTGAGCGCGGGATATTCCCGGATGCCGAAAATCCCCAGCCAGCGGCTCGCATCATGGGCGCGGATCTCGACCGTCTCGCGTCCGAAGATCACCCGCTCGCCGTAGAGTGCGGATCCAAGATGGCCTCGGACCAGCGGCACCTTGGCCTTGGCGCCCATCATGACTTGCTCGAGCACTTCGAGCGGCCTGGAGAATAGGAGGCCATTTTGCTCATAAAGAGCGAGCCGCGCGGGGCTGCAACGCCGAAGCAGCTTTTCGATATCGCGCGCCTTCTCCTCGAAGCGGGCCAACTCGTCGGGGTCGACCTCCTCATCGGCCGCCCTGGCCTTGGCGATGCGCTTGAGGAGAAGCCCGGTCCGATCGGCCGAGCCGACCGCCGGTCGCATGATCAGCGTCAGATAATGCTCGTTGACGAACATGCGCTTGGCAGTCACCCGCGCACGATATTTTTCGTCCAGTTCGGCCGCGAAGTCCGAGCGGAATTGGCCCCTTCGGGATAGTCATCGACCGGGCGGCGAACGATGTGGGTCCAGAGCGCGAGCCGGTCGTCGGCAATGTTGCGCCAGGTGCCGTTGAGCTTCTCATGCCAGTCGTTGAGGTGGATCGGATCCGCGGTCTCGAAGGCAAGCCCCTCGAGGCGGAACATCATCATGAGGTCGCCGCTATCGAGCGCGATCACCTCGGACGTTACATGGCGCGCGTAGGGCAGATAGCGTCCAGGCTCGGCCTCTTGCCGCAATATACGCCACGGCGTCTTGCGCGGCGGGAGCTGGGCAGCCGCACTAGCCACGCGCAAAGCCCTTGCGTTTCAGCCCCGCGACCGGGAGCGGCGAATAGGAACTGCCGCCCCACCAAACGCGGTTCCGGCTTCGCGCCTTGGTCATGGTCCACAGCCACAGCAGGCGGAAGGCATTGGCATCATGCCGCACGATGAGCCGTGCAACAGCAAGACAGGCGCCTCCGATGGCGCCGGCATAGAGCGGGTTGCCGCTGACGATCAAAGTGAGACAGGCGGTGAGCGCGATCGGCAACGAGGCTTCGAGCGGCACGCCGAGCCACATCGTCGGCCGCGTGACCGCCAGAAACAGCGTCTCCTCGCGCAGCCGCTCGTCCAGGGCGGCGCTCTCCTTCACGCGCCACCCGTGATGGTGTCGACGATCCACTGCGCACTGAAGACGATGAAGATGCCAACGATGACCGTCACCAGAAGGCCGAGGCTGGCACGCCCGGTGAAAAACATGAACCCGACGATCACGACCGCGATCACGGCGATGGTCTTGGCGAAGGTCCCGGTGAGCCAGGTTTTGATGTTCTCCGCCATGGACGTGATGCCGTCGGCACCTTGCGCATGGGCGGGATCGCTCAGCAGCAATGAGAGAAGCACCGCCAGACCGACGATGCCGGCGATGCGCAGCAGAAGACGCGCCCATTGGGGCTGGGAGCCCAGGCGAGCGGTGATCGCTGTCATGGATGCTGTCCTTTCTGAGAAGCCGCCCCGTCCCCGAAGACCATGAGCGAGGCCTGCCGGGCATTGGCGGCGGTGTTCCAGCCGACTGCCTGCATCGCCACGAGCGTTTCGGGTTGCGGATTGGCGATCGCCGCGTCGGCAAGCGGGGCACGTGCCAGCATGACAGGCGCTGGGAGCCTGCCCCGGATCAGGGGGATGACGGTCGACGCGCTGGCATAGACCCTGGCGACATAGCCGTTGCGAAAGCCGCGCTGCCGGTCGCCCGTATTGTACATCGACAGGGCGGTCGCGATCGCATGATCTCGGCTCGGGGCAAGGCGCGCGACCGCCTGGTAGTTGGTCGCGATGACGCGGGCGGCGGCGGCCAGATTGGAGCAGGGTTCGAATGCATTTTCCACCGAAAGCCCCAGCCATCCGAGATTGGCGCTGTTGATCTGCCCTAGGCCGAGATCGATGTTGTAGCCTTGACCAATCAGGCTGCGCGCCGCTGCGATTGCCTGCGCCTTGGTCGCGGGCTTTGGCGCGCGCACGCCGGGACTGTTGACGCCGATGGCGAGACTGTTGAACCGGCTCTCGGTGTGGACGATCGAGATCAGAGTCTCGGGCGCCACCGTTGGTGCGCACGACCCTGCGAGCGAAAGAAGGGTGGCGACATCGAGGATCATCGGCCGCCGCCGTTCAGGCGCTCGATGCCGGCCAGCGAGTAGGTCTGGCTGCGGCCGTCGTTGAACGTGATGACCACCCGCCGGCGAGCTGTGGAATCGCGATCATAGACCTTCGTGCGGGCGACGCCGCCGCCGCCACAGCCGGGAAAGGAGCCGCCGGTGGCCAAGCGTTGCCAAAGCTTGGTCATCGGCGACACGCATTGCGCGTATTGGGTCGCGCCACCGGGATTGGAAAGACACAGGAGAACCTGGCAGCCCAGGTCATTCGCCGCTGCCGGTGCGCTTGGGAGGGCTGTGGCGAGGGCGAGCATCGCCATGCCGAATATCGCACGTTGCATCGGGTCTTCCCCCGCGAGAGACAGCCCCCGCGTCGGGAAATGCCGTCAGCTATCCGTTGGACTTCACCTCTCTTTTGTTCCGGCCGCGCTCGATTTCGGCAATCCCCCCAGCCGGGGGGAGTTGATCGGTTTGCTGTCGGAGGAATTCGGACAGAGCGCCTTCCTGGTCGGGTCGGAGAGCATCGATTGCGGCGAGATGGTCCGGCGGATCGCCGCCGAGCAGGATGGACGGGCACTGCCCGTCATAATTGCCGAGATTGGGGCGGTGCTGCTGGTAGCCGACCAGCGCGGCAAGCTCGGGATCGAATGCGCTGGCCACCTCGGGCGGATAGGTCAGCCACTGGTTCTCATAGGGCTTCAGCCAGCCGAGGCAGTAGCTGACGATGATGCCTCGGCGCACCGCGTTTGAATGATTCGAGCCGGCGCCATGGAGGGTCGATCCCAGAAATATGATCGCCGATCCCGGATCGGCTTCGATGGCGACCGGCTCCGCGCTGTCGTCACCCTGCCCGCCATTGTGGCTCCCCGGCCAGACCAGCGTTGCCCCATTTTCGGCCTTGAACGGCGAAATCGGCCACATGACGTTGACGAGATATTCGAGCTCGCCGGTCGGACCGCGCCACATGTCTTGGTCCCTGTGCGGAAATTGCGCTGGCGCCCCCGGGTGCAGCTCGAGCGCTTGCGTGAGGTTGAGCTGGACGGTGTCGCACCAGGGCTCGAGGATAGCGTGGACGAGGCGCATGACGGCAGGGTTTTGGACAAGACTTTCCACCGCCGGCGCGCGCTTCAGCAGGCCACCGAAGCGTTTTGTCCGAGGGCCGTAGAATCCGCCCTGGCAGAAAGGCGTGGCGGCAAAACGCGGATGGAGGGATCGATCGATCTCCTCGATGCGCGATCCGGGCTCGACGTCGCGCAGGATACAGAAGCCGTGCTGCCGCAGCTTTTCGTCGGCTTTGGTCGCGGCGGAGATGCCGCGCCGTGCGATCGTGGCCATGATCACCCTCCTCACGCTGCTGCGGGAAGATCGGCAAGGCCGACGGTGCGGAAAACACCGCTCGCGCGCAGCTGCTCGCGCGTCCGGTCGTCCACATCGATTTGCAAGGCGACGAGGCTTCGCCCTTCCTCGGACGTGGGAAGACCCAATGGTCGGCAAGTCCAGCCGAAACTCAGGATCTGCTGGAACCACGGCCACTCGGCGACCCCGGTGAAGCTGTGGATCTGGTTGGCGAGGGCATATTCGACGAGCGCGGTGACCAGCTGATTGCGCACCTCGAGACGCTCCCGGGCGCGCAATTTTCGCGCAAGGCAAAAGCGGGTGATTTCCAGGATTGCACCGCCGCGCGGCGGCGCTTCCTCGCAGAGATCTGGGAAGATCGTGCCGAGAATATGCTCGTGCGTGGTCGGCAGAAGCCGTGCGGATGCACGGTGTTCCCCGTCGTCCCCGGTAACAACGATGTAGACGGCGCGATCATTGTCGAACTGATCGATCTCGTAGCGACCGGCGATGACCGGAACGTCCCAGCGAAGAAGATCGACGAAGACCCGCTTGCGCTCCTCGAACATGGAGCGAAACAGGCGGTGTTCCATGGCTTGCGAAAAGCCGGTCCCGATGTGCATGACAGCCTCCTTTTGTGAGGCCTGTCAGTCGATCAGAGGCGGCTTTCTTGCGTTATCCCCAGTTCTGGGGAGATCATCGGCCGAACACATCGGCGAAGCTGATTTGCCCGTCGAACAAGGCGCGAATGGCAAGCAGGGTGCGCTTGATGACACCATAGCGGTCGCGCGCATCCTTCACATGTTGGATCACCGTTTCCTGGCCAATGCCGAGAATCTGGCTGATCTCCCAATCGGTCTTGCCCCGCGCGACCAGCGCCACGCATTCGGCCTGCCTTTCGGTCAGGCTCGGGCATTCGGATTGCGGCGCGTGGATCCGGGAAACTTGCGTGCCGCTTCGAACGCGAAGCTGCCGACGAGCTGCACGAACGGCAGCTGCCGATGGTCGAGCATCTCGCCCGCCGCCATCGCGAAGGAACAGGATCCATTGAGCTCGCCAGGAATATGGGCCGGAACGGTGAAGCCGTCGCCCAGCCCGGCCTCGTAGGCTTCTGCCAGGATCGAGCGATCGGCGGCCGTCAGAGAGATGATCGACTGAACCGCCGACCAGGCAAAGCCCACATTGGTGCGATGGCTGGCGCGGTGGATCGGGTCGCTCGCATAGAGGCGTCTCGCCTGGAAGCGCTCCACCCAGTCTTGCGGATAGTCGACGATGTGGACCGAGCGAACCGCAGGCTTCAGGTCGACATGATGGACTAGGGCATAGTGCCGAAAGCCCATGGCCTTCGTGATTTCGGCCATCAGGTCAGACAAGGCCGTAGCGTCCTTGATCGCGCCAGCGACAGCGCAGAAATCCTGAACTTGCCCAAGCCCGATCATCATATGGCCGGCGAGATCAGAGCAGCGCTTCCATGTTGAGATGACCATCGCGAACCGCGCGCAGCACCAGCTGCGTGCGTCGTCGCACGCCATAACGCCTGCGGGCCGATTCAACATATTCGTGCACGGTGTCGCGGCTGAGCCCAAGGATTTGGGCAATCTCCCAATCGCTCTTCCCCTGTGCCACAAGCGCGATGCATTCGACCTGACGCGGACTGAGGGAAACGAACGCCAAGGTCCTCATCTCTTCGCCGAGCAGTTCGCGCGCCCGGTCATAAGCGACCGAACCCAGCAACCGGGCGGTGAGAATTTCCGCCGCATCCAGCGGTTCATCACGCGGTCGGGCGACGGTGAAAATCGCCTCAGGTTCACCCGGCGTCCTGATCGGCAAACTATAGCCCGCTGCAAGGTCATGATTCCTAGCGCGTTTCAGGATGCTTCGCTGGCGCGACGACAGCTCAAGCACGTCGCCCACCCGATCCCAGGCGAGCCCCGATGGCGTGCGGGCGCAGGCCGCGTGGATGGGGTCCTCGATATAGTGGCGCTCCTCGAGCACCTCCTCGAGCCAGGCCGGCGGATAGGTGGTCAGGAACAGGCGCTGCCCGCCTCCGTGCCGAAGATCGACATTGTGGAGCAGCGTGAACCAGCGGAAGCCAAGTTCGCGCACGGCCGCATCGATCGTGTCTTGCAAATCGCCGAGATTTCCAACACGCGCACATTCCTGTGCGAAACGCGTGAGGTCGTCCAGGCGGCCGCAGTCTCTTATCCTGTTCGCCATAGACGGTCGAAGCTCGTCGCCAAAAGAACTTCTCGTCCAGCGTTAAGCGGCCAGCTCCGCGATTATCACGGTGAGTTGAGAACGATTCGCAACAAATCTGCTTGGAATGAATCGCCTATGACACTTTGCCTGCTGGTAAAGTGTCATAGGCGACAAAGAACGCTTCATGATGCGGATTTCGGATTCACATTGATCCTTGTATGTGCTTGATTCAGTCGCGTTATGTTTCATACTACCACGCCTCTCGAGCCTGCCGCCAGCTGCGATATCGCAGCCGTGCTCGAGAGATTGGCGCAGGTCTCAAGTCGCCCCCGCTACGCCTTCATGCTGCTCAACCTAATTGCGCAGGTTGCTGGCCCCGACGGGAGCGCCG
>Ga0233425_10010339_pt1 | contig 11411 bp, 6 predicted proteins | sample Watercolumn_Towu_2_FD_181712 | JGI IMG/M metagenome (GOLD analysis project Ga0233425, IMG submission 181712) | Freshwater microbial communities from Lake Towuti, South Sulawesi, Indonesia - Watercolumn_Towuti2014_140_MG | ecosystem: Environmental > Aquatic > Freshwater > Lake | place: Indonesia...
CACCAGCGGGGTATCGCCCTCGCCCGTCGCGACCAGGGGCGAAGCCTGCAGCCGGCGGCACCAGCCGTCCAATCCGACCCCGGCCAGAAGCTGCGACGGCAAGTCCGCATAATCCCGGTCCCATTCCCCTTCCGGCGGCAGCGACAGCGCTTCGTCCGGCGCTGCCAAGGTGGCGGCCAGGTCCAGACACAGGTGACCCCGTCCCGACTGGTGGCTGGCCAGCATCGCCGCCAGCAGCACCAACCCGTCGGCGGCCGGCTCCAGCTCCGCCAGGAAGCGCAGGAAAGCCCCGTCCAAGGGGCGCAGCCAGCCACGGTTGCACCAGTCGCGTGCCAACCGGGTCACGGCGGCGTACCCGTACTCCCCCCCAATTGCAGGCGTTCCGTCCGGCGGCGAGGTTTCTTTGGAGATCATCGGCTTGCGGTCCTCATCCGGAGTCTATTCGGCAACCGACCCGTGCCTGGCTGCGGGCGCTGCGGTGCCCTCGAACAGCCGGTCCAGGCCCTCGATCAGCTCCCGCGGCGGCCTGTCCCGGTAGACGCCGGCGGAACCGGCCCGCAGAAACCAATAGACCGCCCCGCCCACATCCCGGTCGTAGTCGTAGTCGGCCAGCCGCGCCCGGAGCTGGCGGTGCAGCGCCAAGAGATACAGGGCGTACTGCAGTTCGTAGCGATGTTCCAGCATCGCCCCTTGCATCGCCGCCAAGGTGTAGGCACCGGTATCGGGTCCCAGCCGGTTCGACTTGTAGTCGGCCACGTAGTAGCGCCCGCCGTGGTGGAAGGCGAGGTCGATGAAGCCTTTCAGCATGCCGTTGAGCTGGCCGGGAAGCAGAGCCGGGCGCGGCTGGCCCGGCAGGAGGTGGGCGCTCACCAGCCGGTCCAGGGCGAGATAGTCCACCGCCTCCGCCGCGAGCCAGAACTCCAGTTCGGCCCGGTAGCTGCCCGGTTCCAGATCGCGCAGCCGCAGCGGACCTTCCGCCAGGACCAGGGGAGCCGCCAGGAATTCCGCGAGCCACCGATCCAGCAGCGGGATCCAGTGGCTCCAGGAACGCCTCTGGCAACGCCGGGCGATGGCGTCGCTGCGCAATTCGGCGTCGGCCGCCGCCTGCGCGAAGCCCGTCTCCGCCGCCCATTCCAGGAGCCCGTGGAGGAAGGTGCCGGGCCGGCTGCCGCAGGGAAAGGCATGGAGGCCGGCAGCGGCCTCCGATAGCGGCACCGGCAGCTCGCCCAGCCCCTCTGCCTCCAGCAGCCTGGCCTCATCGGGCGTGTCCGGAGCTTCCGTTGCCGCGGCAGCGGCCTCGCCCTCCCGGTCCACGGGCAGCGCGCTGTAGCTGCCCACCCACCAGGGTTCGGCTGTCCCGGCCAGATCGCGGCGGGCCGGCGCCAGCCCGGTTCCCGCCGCCGCCGGGCGGTAGGATTCCCCGGCCGCCGGAGGCGGCTCCAGCGCGATGTCTGGGCAGCCCTGCTGCCATTCCGCCAGCAGACGACCCAGGTCCTCCGGCTCGATCGCCTCGCCCCCCGCCAGCAGATGACCGATGGCGCTGCGCGGCAGCGCACAGGACTTGGAGTTGCCGATCTTCAGCGGCGCGATACCGAGCCAGCAGGCGTGGCGGGCGCGGGTGATGGCGACGTAAACCAGTCGCAAATCCTCCTGCAAGCGCTCGCCATCGGCCGCCCGCTTGGCGGTCTCGCTGCCGGCCAGGTCGATGCGGCGCTCGCCGTCGGGGCCGTGGTAACGGCAGCCGGAACCGCTGCGGCCGTCCACTTCCCGGAAGGAGCAGACGAAAGGCACGAACACCAGGGGATACTCCAGGCCCTTGGACTTGTGGATGGTGACCACCTGGATCAGGTCGGCGTCGCTCTCCAGCCGCATCAGCATCTCGTCCGCCGAACGTTCCGGCGCCGCCAGGGACTCGGCCAGGTGGCGGAGCAGCGCCGGTTCGCCGTCCAGGCGCGCGGCGGCCTCCTGCAGCAGCTCCGCCAGGTGCAGCAGATTGGTCAGGCGCCGCTCGCCCTGCTCGCGCCGCAGCAAGCGCGCCGGCACCGCGAAATCCGCCAGCAGCCGCCGCACCATGGGTAACACCCCCTGGCTGCGCCAGCAGGCCCGGTAGCCGCGGAAGCGCTCCACCTCCGCCTCCCACAGCAATTCGTCGCGGCCGAGTTCCTCCAGCCGGGCGTAGCCCAGGTCCAGGGTGGCGCTGGCCAGGGCGGCGCGCAGCTTGCGGTCCTGCTCCGGCTCGGCGCAGGCCTCCAGCCACAGCAGCAGATCGGCCGCCTCGCGGCTGTCCAGCACCGATTCGCGGTCCGACAGGTAGACGCTGCGCAGCCGGCGCCGGCTCAGGGCTTGGCGCACCGCCTCGGCCTCGCTGCGGTTGCGCACCAGCACCGCCAGATCCGCCGGCCGCAGCGGAACCAGGCCGGAGCCATCGGTGAAGCCGGCCAACCCCGCGCCGGCCTGGTTCAGCAGGCGCGCCAGGGTCAGCGCAACCGCCTCGGCCATGCTGAGGCGGTAGTCCGCCGCCGCCACGCAATCCGACTCCCCGGCGCCGCTTCCCTGCCACAGGGTCAGGGCCGGCAGCGGCCGCTCTGCCACCACCAGCCGCTCGTTGCGGCCGCGGGCGCGCACGGCAAAGAACGGCAAAGGGTCGTCGGCCTCGCTGCGGAAGCGGAAGGCGCCGCCGGGAAACCCCTCAGCGCGCAGGAAGATCCGGTTCACTGCGGCGACCAGCCCGGCCGTGGAGCGGAAGTTGCGGTCCAGGGTGTAGTGGCGGCCGGCGGTGGCGCGGCGGGCACGCAGATAGCTGTGGATGTCGGCACCGCGGAAGGAATACAGGGATTGCTTCGGATCGCCGATGAGGAATAGCCCCAGCTCCGACCGATTCTCGGCGATGCGGTAGACCGCGTCGAAGATGGCGTACTGCAGCGGGTCGGTATCCTGGAACTCGTCGATCAGGGCCACCGGGTAGCGGCTCTGGATCCGCTCCGCCAGCCGCTCGCCGCCGTCCCGCTGCAGGGCCTGTTGCAGCAGGCTCAGCAGGTCGTCGAAGTCGAGCCGGGCGCGGCGCCGTTTCTCGGCGGCGAAGCGCTGCCGCACCCAGGCGGCGGCGTGGGCCAGGATCTCGAACTCCACCTGGGGTTCCTCAGCCCACGCATCCTGCAAGGTATCCAGGGCCGCCAGCGCCGGCTGCTGCGGGCGGCGGTCGGAGAACCTGGCGTTCATGCGGATGCGGCCCTGGCCGAAGCCCGCCAGCCATTCCCGCTTGCACTCGGCGACTCCGGCGGCCCAGTCGGCCAGCGCCTGCAGGCGGGCCTCGAAGTTCGCTTTCGGGTAGCTGCTGGCGTTGAGCCAGCCGCTGGCGGAGGCCTCCCGCAGGCTCGCCTCCAGCTCCGCCCGCCCCGCCGACCAGGCCTCGCGGGCGGCCTGTTCCAGCGCCGCGACCCGCTCCAGCCATGCCGCCAGCTCCCCCAGCAGCCGGCCGGGATCGGCGGCGGCGGCGATCGGCCGCTCCCCCGCCAGCCAGAGGCCCTGGTCTTCGCCGAGCAGACCGCCGAGGCGGGCCAGCAGGGCGTCGGGTCCGCTCCACAACCGCAGAACCGCGGCGCAGACCGCGTCCTCGGCGGGATAGAAGAAGGTCCGCCAGTAGTCCCGCACCGTCTCGTGCAGCAGTTCGGTATCGGCGGCGTCCAGTTCCAAATCCAGCAGACTGCCGCTGTCGAAGGCGTGCTGCCGCAGCATGCGGTTGCACCAGCCGTGGATGGTGAACACCGCCGCCTCGTCCATCCATTCCGCCGCCACTTCCAGGCGGCGGGCGCAGCCGGGGTGGGCGGTCTCGGGGTAGTCGGCCATCAGCCCCGCCAGATAGTCGTCCGCCGGCTCCTGGCCGCGGAAACAGCGGGCCGCCTGGCTCAACCGGGTGCGGATGCGGTCGCGCAACTCCAGGGTCGCCGCCTCGGTGAAGGTCACCACCAGGATTTCCGGCGGCAGCAGGGGACGTCGGCGGCCGGCGCCGTGGCCCAGCACCAGCCGCAGGTAGAGGGCGGCGATGGTCCAGGTCTTGCCGGTTCCAGCGCTGGCTTCGATGAGGCGGCTGCCGTGCAGTGGCAAGCGCAGCGGATCCAGCACCGGCGCCGTCATGACCGGTCCTCCACGACCACGGCGCGGAATAACGGTCCGTACAGGCGCTCGGCCCAATGGCCGAAGCCGCGGCCTTCGGCAGAATCGGCGAGCAGCCGTTCGAAGTCCGGATAGGCCCGCAGCAGATAGGGGTCCTGCTGGGCTTCGCCGGTCCGTTGCCAAGCGCCTTGATAGACCTCGGCGGCGGCCCGCATGGCGGCTTCTTCGCCTCTTTCGCCGGCTGCCAGCCAGGCCAGGGCGGTGCGGCAGGCCACCGGCAATGGACCACTCAATCCCTCCAGCCAGGCGCACGCCAGATCCTCCAGCAGCGGCAGCGCTTCCGCCGCCGCCAGTGGCGCCAGCCCCAGGACGGCGTCGGTACCCGCCAGAAAGGTGTGGAGCGGCAGACCGCCGGCACAACCCGCCAGATGGCGCACCCACAGCGCCACCAGGCTGTGGTGACGGGGTGCGCCGCTGCGGTCCAGGACCGCGCCGGCGCGTACCTGGATCTGCGCCCAGTCGCCGGCGCCGTCACGGCGCAGTCCCGCCAGCCAGTCCTCCAGCCGCAGAGCCGGCGCCGCCGCCAGAACAAACGCGATCTCCCGGGGCTGCGGCTCGGCCGCCGGCCAGCGCCGATGCAGGGCGCGGAGCCGGTCGTGTGCGCTGCGCGCCGCTTCGGCGCAGGGCTGTTGTACCGGGTCGGCGAAGCCGCCCAGCGGCAACACCCCCTGGCGTCGCTGGCGGAGCAGGCGTTCACGCACGGCTGCCTCCGCATCGTCGGCCGCAGTCGCCGCCTGCAGCAGCTCGTCCGCCAGCCGGTAGCGCTCCAGCGCATCGAGGCTGAACGGCTCCTGCTCTTTCGCCAGCACCGCGTCCGGCTCGAACCAGACCCCCAGGCGCTGGGTGAAGAAGGCCTGGACCGGATGACGCAGAAAGCCGGCGAGGAGATCCAGGGTGAGGGCGGTCTCCACCAGCGGCGGCGGCAAGCGCGGCACCGGCTCGGGCTCGCCGGGGACGGCGTCCGCATCCAGCGCCGCGCGCCACTCGTGGGCGTAGGTGAACAAGCGCGGGTCGCCTCCGGCCGCCCCCGCCGGCTGGAAATAGCGCGCGCTGAATGGCTGCAGCGGGTGTTCGACGGTCAGCGCCTGCAGCAAGGACTGGCCGGGGTCCTGCTCCGGCGCCGCCGGCGACTCCAGGCACCAGCCGCCAGCCAGGTAGTCCCGCAGCCGCGCCACCAGCACCGAGGGCGGCCGCGGGCTGTTGTCCTGGACGCTGCGGCCGATCCAGCTCACGTAGAACAGCCGCCGCGCCGCCAGCAGCGCCTCCAGGAACAGGTAGCGGTCGTCGTCGCGGCGGCAGCGGTCGCCGGGCCGGTAGCCGCCGGGCTGGGCCATGAGGTCGAAGCTGGGCGGCAGCGGACTGCGCGGATAGTCGCCGTCGTTCATGCCCAGCACGCACACCACCTCGAAGGGGATGGTGCGCATCGGCATGAGGGTGCAGAAATTCACCCGCCCGGCGAGGAAGCGCTGCGACAAACTGCGCTCGTCCAGGGCCGCCAGCCAGGCTTCGCGCACCACGGTCAAGGGCAGAGCCTGCTCCAGCGCGGCGCGCCGGCAGCTCGCCGCCCACTCCTCGAGACGCGTCCCCAGGCGCTCCAGCAGGCGCTCCTCCTCCTCCTCGGCCGGTGCGAAGAAGCCCTCCGCCAGATCCTGCAGACGTTGCTCCCACCGTGCCGGCGGCGCCGGCTGCCGCAACTCGACCCAGGCGGCTTCCAGGGCATCCAGCAGATCCGCCAGGGGACCGGCCCGGGCGGCGTCGAGACCGCCCACCTCGCCGTAGGGTTCGATGCCGGCGAACGCCGCCCCCTCCCCCACCGCGTAGCCCAGCATCATCCGCCGCATCCCGAAGCGCCAGGTGTTCTGCTCCAGTCCCTCGGGCAGGCCGAGACCACCGCGCTGGCGGCCGTCCAGGCCCCAACGGATTCCCGACTCGGCGATCCACTGGCGCAGTTGCGGCAGGTCTTCCCCGTCGATGCCGAAGCGCCGGCGCAGGGCCGGCACCTCCAGCAGCTGCATCAGCTGACTGGCGCCGAAGCGGACATCGGGCAGGTGCAGCAGGGTCTCCAGGGCTATCAGCAGGGGCTTGCGGCCACGCTCGCGCTGGTCGCTGAGACTGAAGGGAAGATGGCGGGGATCGTCCGCCTCGAGCCGGCCGAACACCGCCCGAACGTGCGGGGTGTAGGCGTCGATGTCCGGCACCATCACGATCACGTCCCGCGGCCGCAGGTCGCTGTCCGCGGCGAACCGCGCCAGCAGCTGGTCGTGGAGGATCTCCACCTCGCGCTGGCGGCTGTGGGCGACGTGGAACACGATGCCGGCGGAAGGTGCCGCCACCGCCGGCCGCTCCTCGCCACGGGCAGGCTGCGGGCTGAGATCCAGCACGGCCTGCTGCACCTGCTGCAGCAGGCCCTGGCGCTCGGGTGTGCAGCAATCCTCGAACAGGTCGATGCGGCGGAACCAGGACCGGTAGCGCTGCGGCTCGTCGAACTCGTCCAGCAGCCGGATGTAGTCGCGGCCCTGCTTGCCCCAGGCGGCCAGCAGGGGGTTGGCGTGGAGGTGCAGGTCGGCGTCGCCGAGATCGGCCGGCATCCCGCCCTTGGCCGCCTGGCGCCGCCGCTCCGCCCTCAGCAGCTCCTTGTGCTCGATGATGTCGGCCCAGTAATAGCGGCAGGGGTTCTGCACGCACAGCAGGATCTGGCAGAAGCGCCCCATCTCCGCCAAGGCCGCCAGGGTCTGCCGGGGCAGCGAGGAAATGCCGAACACCACGATGCGGCGCGGCAGCGCCCGCGGCCTTTCCGGAAGCTCCCGCAGCCGCCGGAGAAAACGCCGGTGCAGCAAGGCGCGGCTGTTCTGGCGCAGCGGTTCCGCCAGATCCGCCAGCACCGCCCGCCACAGTTGCGGTTGCCAGGCCTGCTCCGGCGGCATCGGCAGGGACTGGCCCAAGGCGTCGCGCAAGTGGTCGGCGCCCCGCTCCCAGTCCTCCAGCCAGTCGGCCCGGTACACCTGGTACTGGTCCAGCAAATCCGCCAGGCACTGGGCCAGCTGATGGCGCTTGCGGGTATCCTCGTCGTCGGCCAGAAAGCGCCGCAGCGGGGCGAAATCCTCCTGCACCAGCAGTTCCGGCAGCAGCCGGAACAAGCGCCAGCCCAGTTCCGGCTTGGCCAGGGGTGACTCGTCGGGTACCTGGTCGGCCCCCAGCACCGCCTGGTAGGCCTGCCACAAAAACCGGCCCGGCAGCACCGCCCGCAGGGCGGCGCAGATCCCCAGCCCGTCCCGCTCCGCCTGCGCCAGTTTGAGCCACTGCGCCATCCCGTTGCTCTGCACCAGCACCACATCTTCCTCCAGCGGCTCCAGCGGATGCGCCCGCAACCACGCCACCACCAGCTCGCGCAGGCTCTCCAGGCGGTTGGCGTGAATCACCGCCAGGCCGGGTTCGAGGGGGGAATGGGCGGAGTGCGGGAGCATGGCGGAATCAGAGATTTTGGCGAAAGCATGGTGACACGGGCGCCACCATGCATCGCCACGGAGTGGTCGTTACCAAACGTGAACGCGATTCTATCGGGAATGTGGCCGCGGTACAGCCCGGAACCTACGTTTGGCGGCGGATGGCTGTTCCATCGGTTTCGGCTTCGACAACAGTCGCACGTACCAGCAGTCGGCGGGAAGTCGGTACCGACCGAATCCATAGGTTTTCGAGATAGCAAAGCAGGGCGGACCGGTAATGAAGCCGGGCCTTGGACTATTATTGCGCAGTCCTTCCGAAATCGACTAGGACGAACAATTGTCGTCTCCCTGCGTTGCAGCAGTCGTACTCAGAGATCTTCAGCAAGCGGAAAAGCGTAGGTACTTTCCAAATCGGAGTCACGGTAATAGCCAAACCACGGTGTGGCGCAAGGAATACGGCTAGCGCCAGCCATAGTTACGGAAATCGGTTTTGTGAAGCTGAAGGAAGACGGCAACTGCACGACATAGGGCTTGTCAGGGTCCATATGCCATGGATCTACCGCCCAGATCGTCTCCTTGTAGTCTTTTACCACTGTAATGAAGTGCCCTCTCCCAGGCAGATCGTGGAACTTCACGCCGACAACGAGCGGAACATGTTTCCGCAAGAGTTCGTCGCCCGCTTCCGGTCGACCTTGGAAATAATGGAAGGCGATTGGCCAAGGACCTGCACCTTCTTTTCGAACTCCTGCGGTCGGATCGTTGCAGGCCGCCGGCAAGACAGACCGATTGAATTCCGGAGTGTAGACATCGATGGTCCACCCCCAGCAGTTGACCGGGTTCTTGTCCCGGTTCTTCCTGGCCCACTCCGAATGGACAAAATCATTGAGCTTTTTTGTGGAACCGACCGCGCCTACCAACTTTAGAGCAAAAAACTTTGCCGACCCGAGACACATAAAGGGACCGGTAACGGCTTCAATCTCTCTTATCTTGAGCAAATAGCTCCGACTGAGGCCAGACATGTTTTCATCCTCCATATACTTGTCTAATCGCCAAATCAAGGTTTAGGGTCGGCAGCAACAGCAATCCAAGGCAACCGCGGGCTTGACGCTTATCGGTCACTAGACTGGGTACCGCCCAATGAGGTGGAAATTCCCACACCAAACTTCGGGATAGATCGAACCGGGATCGATGTGAGAATAACCGGGCGTGTCCCTCCCGCCTGATTCACTGCGGGATATAGCTCTTGTCCTTTCCGGCGTTTGTCTGGCGAATACGGACGATTCGGCAGATCGCCACTTCCCATTGATTCCTTACGGGACGGTGATCTACGACTCTTTTGGGGATGGCGACGACGACAACCCAAGCACGAACTGCGACTAACCGAGAATGAACCGGATCGACTACGACCCCAGTAGAAATTCGCTTTACAGGCCGGGCAAGGCGGATGACTTCTTTCAAGTCTCCCCGCTTTCCGGCGAGGCGGTCGTGTGCGCGGAAATTGCGCGACTGGCCTACGTCAGGCAACCCGAACGGGTCGTGGAATACCTGAAACGCGCGGATTTCGAGCCGCTGTGTCTCGTTGGTTACGAGCGTCGCCACGGAACCCAGCTTCTTGCTTGCGGTGCGCGCAATCTGGCGGATGGGCGTAGAACTGTGGTGGTAACGTTCCGCGGCACCGAACCGGATGATCCGTCGGATCTGGCCACGGACGCCAATTTGCTTCTGGAACCTTGTTCCGACCAATCGGGGCGGACCCTCGGCAAGGTGCACCGGGGATTTGCCCGGGCGATCCGACAAGGAAACGGCCAGGGTCCGCTGTTACGGGACTTGGCGGGTCGCCTGCGATCTTTGCGGTCGGAACCGCTGCTGGTCCTGCTGACCGGCCACAGCCTGGGTGCCGCCCTCGCCACCCTGGCCGCCAGGTACCTGGCAGGCGGCGAACTGGCTGCGGACCTGCGGCTTTACAGCTTCGGCTCGCCGCGACCGGGGGACGCCGCCTTTGCCACGTCCATGGAAAAGGTCCCCCATGCCCGCTACGTCAACTGCTGCGACCTGGTGACCCGCGCGTCCCGCCGCAGGAATTCGGATACGTCCATAGCGGCTCCCTGCACTACATCGACGGCGAAGGGAATGACCTAGGTCCGCTGCCGGCCACGGACATGGCCCGCGACCGCAGCAAGGCCAAGGCGCACTATCTGATCCGATATGCCTTTTTGCCGGGAACCGTGTGGGTCAGGGAGATGGCCGACCACAGCCCGATCAACTATCTGTCGGGAACCGCGGGACTGCGGGCCTAGTTCTCCTTGGCCGGATTCCATGGCCTGCTCGGACCGGGGAACGATTCGGCTTTGAATCGCTACGCGATGGCTAGATCGAATGTGGGTTTCCATTCGACGCAACTGCAGGGATTCGTTCAGCAAGGTCCGCAGAAGTCAGTCCACCGGCGGAAAGCGGAGGGTTTGTCGGATCGGAACAGCCGTCGGTGTCATTTTTGGCCTTGCCCGAAGCGGTATTCATGAGATCCCTTCCAGATCAATTGGTTAACCCCTTATCGGCTCGGTTTGTGAACAATCCGGGTTAAGCGAGGTAGCGGAACCCATGAACGATTTCCCACATTTCCGACCGATTCCCTCGGATTGGGTTGCCGGAAAGCCGGCCCCCGAGAGCGAAACCGCTGCAGAGCGTCCCTGTCAACTGTAACTATCTTGCGACACTCACCCGATCGAGAGAGAATAAATCCGGCCTTCCTCGGCGCCCTCCAGAGGCGGCGTCGCCTTGCGGTTCAACGATTTTTCCTCACGGCTCGCCTATGAACACCACCAGTCGCGACCACAAGATATTGACGACACGAGGCTTTTCCGAAGCCGAGTCGATTGCACTGCAAGCGATTCTGGCGCTCTCGGAAAGCGCTCTCCAAGTACCGTGGGAATATTCCGCACAGGACGAGTGTGCCGACGCGGTATTGGTCTCCCTGGATAGCGAGCCAGGGAATCGATGGTGGGCCGACCACCGTGCATCGTCTTCCGGCCGGCTCGTGGCCTGCTCCCGCAGCACCCAGACCGACACCTCCTGGGGTCTGGTGATGGGGCCTAAACTCCCTCCCAGCCGCCGGGCTTTCGTTCATCTGCTGAACAGGATTTCCGAGAATCCCGATAAGGATGCGACAGAGGAAGAATCCTTCCGGTCTCCTACCCACACCGAGCCTGGGGCGGCGAGCGCGAATGGACCATCTAACCGCCCGCAGAAATCAGCAACAACCCCATCAGAGCAAAGCAGCAGAGCCGGGAAATCCCCCGCCGCCCTGCCGCAGAAGGCAATTCGCGATTTCAAAGCCAGCGGAATGGTCGTTCAGGTTTCCCCCGACCTGGACAAAGGTTTCGATCCGGATCTGCATCTGACGGGTGTCATCGAGACCGCCATACGGGAAAAAAAGAATTTCGAACTTGAAGCCGGCGGCATCGTTGTCCTGGTTTCGCCTGGACTGGACCGATACTTCATCGCCGGAGGCCTGGACGAAATCGCTCCGCTCTGTCACCTGGAGCCCGAAGCCATGCGTCGCCACCGGCCGCTCACCATGAAGGACCTGCTCAAGTTGGTCGCCCGCCTGAAACTCAAATCCCGCCCACTCGATGAACTTCGCTGGTTCGCGGCATTGATCGGATCCGACGGCCGGCTCTGGAAGGATTGGCAGCGTGTCCCACAGAATTGCTATGCCTAACGGCGCTCCCGACGCCGCACGGCCGCAATTCGCGGGACGGTTATTGCCTTCGGCGCCCCGGACGTCCCCGCTCGACT
>Ga0233425_10010340_pt1 | contig 11411 bp, 7 predicted proteins | sample Watercolumn_Towu_2_FD_181712 | JGI IMG/M metagenome (GOLD analysis project Ga0233425, IMG submission 181712) | Freshwater microbial communities from Lake Towuti, South Sulawesi, Indonesia - Watercolumn_Towuti2014_140_MG | ecosystem: Environmental > Aquatic > Freshwater > Lake | place: Indonesia...
GTGAGCCAGCGGCAAAACGCGACTGCCTCGTACCACGACACGCCAACGACCGGGTGATTTTCTAAATTGAATGGCGCGCTAAATGGATACGCGCCGACACGCCATTCGCTTTCGAATTGTCCTTTGAACTTTCCATCTTTCCAGTATTTGTGTGCAATCGCTTCTTGCCAGTACTGCGCGTTGGCGTAACCGCCCGCTTGCACAAACGCGTTGTACTGCGCGTTCGTCACCGGATATTTGCCGATGAGGTACGCGCGTGTGATACTTTTTTCTTCGTGCTGGGGTGTTTCCCACTTGTAATACGATTCGTCGCCACCGTATTTTTTGATCAACCCAGGAATATCTTTTTCGCGTGTGCCCATTGTGAACGCGCCTGCCGGGATTTCGCACCACAAAATATCCGGCAAACCAGCCCCCATCCCCTGCCCTTCCCCCGCACGCGGGGGAAGGGTGAGTGCAACACCCGGGCGCGGGTCGCCGAGTCCCGGCGAGAAATTCCTGGAATGTGCGATGCGGAAAGGTATAAACCGGCTCGCTTTCGTCCGCGCCGCCGCGCCCCACGAGCAAGCCGGCGCGTTCGTCCACGTGTTCAAGAAAATGTTCGGCGTTCGCATAATTGCCCATTTTCTTGGCGAGAATTTTGATCACATCGCTCTTGGGCAAATCAGCGGCTTGACCTGGTTTACCGCGCGCGTGCGCTTCAAATGCGACCGCCCACAATGCTTCGAGCAAACCGGCTTCGGACAAACCGAGTTCAACAAGCAGAGCCGATTCGCCTTGTTTGTGTTTGTGCCAACGCCGCAGTAAAAGTTCGACACAGCGTTGATACAACACCGCGCGCTCGCGCGGCAATTCGACTTGCGCGGTATGCACGACCGCCATCGTCGTGAGCAAGAGCGGCGTCTGCGCGAGTTCGTTCAAGCGCGCGACCGCCTCTTGCAAATCCTCGGCGCGCGCATCGGCACGTTCGCGCGGCATCAAACCCAGGTCGGCTTGCGCGATGTACCACGCGCGCACAAAGTTGTTGATTTTTTCTTCATCGAACGGCGCGAGCGTTACATCCACGAACGAGGGCAAGCGCGCGTCGTTTTGATACGAACGGACGCGGCACGTTACGAGAAAACGATTGTCGCGATAGTGCGTCGCGAATGTTTCGACGGTTTCGCGCGTCAAGCGGCGGCGTTCCGGCGATACTTCATCCAGACCGTCGAAAATAATCAAGCATTCTCCGGCGGCGATTGCATCGAGAATGAGCGGCGCGGCAAGCCCGGCTTCGAATGTCTTGTCCACGATTTTGCTAATGTGATCGCGCACCGCGTCGCACAACGCGCGTTCGCGTTGATCGGCGGAAAGCCGCGCCAAATCTTTTTCGTCCGGCAATGTTGGCGCGAGTTCGCGCAGTAACACACGCACCGGCAATAACGCGCCGTGCGACCACATCGCGGGCAAAGATGTCGGCTTCAAGCGCGCCCCCGCGAGCAAGACCGACAAATTGTTGACGAACGACGATTTGCCGCTTCCCGGGTCGCCGATGATGACGAGACGCGCATTTTGATTCGCGGCTTGCAACACCGGCAGAGCGCGATCCTCTTCGCGCCCAACACCGAATCGTTCTTTACGCTGTTTCTTTTCTACGTCGGTCAACGGCACGCGCGTTGTCGTGTCGAGCGCGATGTAGACGCGGTCCAATGTGATGTCCGCGCGACGATGCACGTCGGCGTCGTCGGACAGCGCGGCAAGCGGAAGCGCGTTGCAGATGCGTTGCAAGTTTTTGAGATAGCGATTAAGCGCGGCGTGGCGTGCGGTCTCTTCAACTACCGGCGTTGAAACCATCGTCTTGGCACGCGACGCTGTATCTTCTTGGGGTGAACCAATCTTTTTCTCCGATGCCGGTAATGTAAATGTAAATTCGCCATTGCTCGCATTTTTGTACGTAAGTGTATCTTTCGTCCAAAAACCACCTCGCCGATCACTGTACGTCCGCAAGTAGATTGTTCCCCGCCCTGTCTCCACATCGAGCCGCACCCAATTGTAACTATTGGCAGATTGCCGCGTCTCATACGACGCGCCCGCGGCAATAATCATCGCGCCGGCATCCGGGGTTTTCAAATTGAGCAAGCCGGTTCGATGCAAGTGCCCGTGTAAGATAAATCGGCATCCTTCCATCAACAGGTCTTCGCAATTATTCTGATCAAATTCCAACAGCCAGTCGAATGGATGATGAAGCAATGCAATTCGCCAATCCGCATCTTGGCTGGCTTTTAATGCTTCGCGTATCTGGCGTTCGGACAGAGCAAGGCGTCCCCGATCATTATCCCCCGCCGACAACCACGCGGTATCGAGTCCCAACAAAGCAATGCGCTGACCAGCGACCTGGATTTGTTCTACGTAAAAGTAGTGTTCATCGTCAAATCGTCGCTCTTCACCAAAAAAATCTTTGACAAAATCGGCATAATGACCGAGCCGGCGAAAGACCAAGCCGCGATCCTCCGGTGTGATCAAGATTTGATCAAGCGATGCGTGGCTGGTCAAGGTAAAAGCAATCGCATTCGCTCCCGGTGTGATTGCCGAACGATTCACATCGTGATTACCAGGCACGATAAACAAACGCAATTTGGGCACTTGAGTTATCTCAAGCAATTTATTCAAAAACTCGCCCGCCAATGTGTATTCATCCGCCCGACCGCCGAAAGCAATATCACCAGACACCACAATAAAGTCTGGACGCAAACCCGCTTCACGCACATCATTCAGCAATGCGCGCAGGACAATGTCCTCATCCCAGGCATGCTGTTGCCCGGTTCGAAAATGCAAATCGGATAGATGCAACCAAGTAATCGTTGACATTTTACGCCTCCAAATTTGTTCAGTATGAGCAATCATAAATCAGAAATCACAAATCCTAAAACCCCATGGCGCATCCATCCGCGCGCGGATCGCTTCCGCCGCAGAGCACGCCGGTCTCTGGGTCGCGGCGAATAATTTGCCCGCGTCCGAATGTCGAACGCGCATAGCCGGTGATTGGTGCAACTGTGTGCCCCATCGCCGCGAGTTGCGCGAGTGTTTCAAATGGCACACCCGCTTCGATTTCGACGCGGCTCGACGGCGATGCCTCGCTCAAACAAAACCTGGGACGGTCGAGCGCGGCTTGTGGGTCGAGCAAATCATCCATCAATCCAACGATGACTTGCATGTGCCCTTGCGGTTGCATAAATCCGCCCATCACGCCGAACGGCGCGTACAACGATCCATCAGATTCGCGCGTAATCATTCCTGGGATAATCGTGTGGTACGGTCGTTTGCGCGGCGCGAGCGCGTTCGGATGATTCGGGTCGAGCGAAAAATTGTTGCCGCGATTTTGGAGCGTGAATCCCCAACCCGCCGGCACGATGCCGGTGCCGAATCCCATGTAATTCGAGTTGATGAATGAACAACTATTCCCCGCGCCGTCTACGACGCAAAAATAAACCGTGTCCGACGACGCAACCGGCGAACCGTGTTTTGTGTCGAGCGTGGCGCGATTCGGATCGATCAACGCGCGCCGTTCCGCCGCGTATTTTTTCGAAAGCAATTCCGCGACCGGAATTTTTGCAAACCCAGGATCCGCGACATACCAACGCGTGTCCGCGAACGCGACGCGCATCGCTTCGATTAATAGATGCAAACGTTCCGCGCTCAACGGCGCATGCTCCGTCAAATCAAATCCTTCGAGCAGATTCAGCGCGAGCAACGCGGCGAGTCCCTGCCCGTTCGGCGGACATTCCCACACGCGATAGCCGTGATACGTCGTACTGATTGGTTCGTCCCAGGTTGATGCGTGCGCGGCGAGATCGTCCATCGTCATTACGCCGTCGGATTTTTCGATCACATCCACAATCGCGCGCGCGATGTCGCCGCGATAGTACGCGTCTTTGCCGCCTTCGGCAATCGCGCGCAGGGTGCGCGCCAAACCTGGGTTGCGAAAAATCTCGCCCGCGCGCGGCGCGCGCCCATCAATCGTCAATGCGCGTCCGTTCAACGCGGATTTGAGTTGACGTTCCGCGCCGCGTTGCCAAAAGTGCGCGGTGATCGGCGCGACCGGAAAGCCATTTTCCGCGAGTTCAAGCGCGGGCGCTAAAATATCGCGCAAGGGCATCGTGCCGTGTCGCGCGATTAAATCGCACCAGCCCGCGCACGCGCCGGGGACGGTGATGTTGTGCGCGTGAAAGGGATCAGAGATTGAGAAATTGGGAGATTGGAGATTTTGTTGGCGGAGCAAATCAATCGTGAGTGCGGCGGGAGCACGACCGGAACCGTTGAGTGCGGTTACGTTTTTTGTTTGCGCGACGTAGAACATCGCGAACATATCACCCCCGAGTCCGGTTGAAGTCGGCTCGGTAACGTTGAGCGCGGCGGCGGTTGCAACCGCGGCATCCGCGGCGTTGCCGCCGTCCATCAAAATTTTCACGCCCGCGATTGTCGCGAGCGGTTGCGATGACGCGACCATGCCGTTGCGCGCGAACACGGGCGAACGGTGGGAATTGAAATTCATCGAAGGTTTCCTCGTGAAACAAAATTCTTAATTCGTATGAATTTTGAATTACGAAATTACGAATTACCCGGCGCGCGACCCCGGCACCGCGACCGAATGAATCAACTCATCCACGACCGCGCGCGGATCAACATTTTTCAAGCGCGCCGCCGGGCTCACGATCAAACGATGCGCGAGCGCGGATTCCGCCAACGCTTTGATGTCGTCGGGCTGAACAAAAGCGCGACCCAGGATCGCGGCGCGCGCTTGCGCGGTTTTGTACAACGCGAGCGAGCCGCGCGGACTCGCGCCGAGATAAATGTCCGGGTGTTTGCGCGTCGCCTCGATCAACATCAAAATATATTCTTTGACGAGCGCGTCCACGTACACTTCTTTGACCGCGCGTTGCGCGGCGATCAATTCCTCCGCGCGCGCGACCTGGGTCACCTCGTCAATCGGATGCGCGACGCGTTGCGCGTCCAACATCGCGAGTTCATCCTTCATCGCCGGATAACCGAGATGAATGCGAAGCATAAATCGGTCGAGTTGCGCTTCGGGCAAAGGAAACGTGCCTTCGTACTCGATTGGATTTTGCGTCGCCATCACGAGAAACGGTTGCGGCATCGCATACGTGATGCCGTCTACCGTAACCTGGCGTTCTTCCATACATTCGAGGAGCGCGCTCTGCGTTTTCGGCGTCGCGCGATTGATCTCATCGGTGAGCACAATTTGCGCGTGCACCGGTCCGGCGCGAAATTCAAACTCGCGCGTTTTTTGATTGAACACGCTCACGCCGGTCACATCGGTCGGCAACATATCCGGCGTAAATTGCAAACGTTTGAACGAACAGCCGAGCGATTTCGCGATTGCGCGCGCGAGCATCGTCTTGCCGACGCCGGGAACGTCTTCGATCAGAACATGGCCCTGGCACAACAACGCGACGAGCGCGAGTTCGATCTCGCTGTGCTTGCCCAAGATCACACGTTCGACATTTTCAGAAATTTTTTGTGCAAGTGATTGAATCGGTTGAATGTTTGCCATAGCGCCGATTATACTCGCGAATAAATAAATCGAAAAGAGGTTTGTTTGCAATCTGGTTTCGTGATATACTCCGCGCCGTTGATGGAGCTTGGATGTTAGACGCTTCGCGTGGGGGTTGGACTGTGATCCAACTTCCACGCGAAGCGTCCAACGTCCAACTTCCATCGTTGAACCCCAGTTTCCAAATGCGGAGGAGTTGATGTGGCGCGGTGAAAAAATCGAATTGTCCGAAATCAAACGCGAGTACTTGCCCCAGTACGTCGCGTGGTTCAACGATTGGGAGGTGAGCCAATTTCTGATGCCGGGTATCCCAGCCCCGATGAGCATCGAAAGCGAAACCGAATGGTTCGAAAACATCCGCAAGCGCGCGAACAATTACGTGTTCGCGATTCTAACGCGCGATGGCAGTCAGTTGATCGGCAATTGCGGTTTGCACGATGTGGATTTGAAAAATCGGAGTGCGGTCTTTGGAATTGTGATCGGCGACAAGAATTATTGGAGCCAAGGGTACGGCACCGATGCGACGCTCACGCTGTTGCGTTTCGCGTTCGAGCAAATCGGTTTGAATCGCGTCGAGTTGTTCGTGTACGATTTCAACCCGCGCGCGCAACGCGCGTACGAAAAAGCCGGGTTCAAACGCTCGGGCGTCAAACGCCAGGGGCTGTTTCGCAACGGCGCATTTCACGACGAAATTATGATGGACATTTTGCGCGAGGAATGGGACAAGCTAAAATGAATTGGACGCGGACGAGCGCAGACGAGCGCAGAAAAAATACCTGCATTCACCCGCGCGCGTCCGCGTCCCAAAATTTCACTATGGAAAACGGACTGTGAATCTCAAAGATATCGCGCCGGACAAAACCTGGGCGTTTATCGAGTACACGCCCGCGCAAACGCGTTACATCACGCATGGCTATTACACCTATCCCGCGAAATTTATTCCGCAACTCGCGGCGCGCTTGATTCGCGAATTGTCGCGCGCAGGCGAAATCGTCGTTGACCCGTTTATGGGAAGCGGCACGACGATTGTCGAAGCGCTGGCGCAAGCGCGCGTCGGCGTCGGCGTGGACATCAACCCGGTCGCGCATCTCGTCGCGCGCGTCAAGGCGACGCCGCTTGCGCCGGGTTTACTGAACGAGACGTACGCGCATCTCGATTTCAAATCGCGATCGATCGCGCCGGAAAACGCGCGCATTGATTATTGGTTTCCGCGCGCACAAAAAGAAAAACTCGGCGCGATTCTCGCGGCAGTAACGCAAATCGAAAACGAATCCGTGCGTGATTTTTTCCTCGTCGCGTTCGCGCAAATTTTGAAATCGTGCTCGATCTGGTTACAGCGAAGCGTCAAGCCGACGCGCGATCCGCACAAAACGCCGGCGGACCCGTTCGCCGCGTTCGCGAAACAAACGCGCGCGATGCAAAAACAAAACGCGGTATTTTGGGATGTGCTCGCGCCGCGCGTGCGCGAGCATCCCGCGCAATTTCGCCGCGTCGAGTGTGCGGACGCGCGCGCGTTGCCGGTCGCGGATAATGCGGCGTCGCTCGTCGTTACCTCGCCGCCGTACGTTACCTCGTACGAGTACGCCGATTTGCATCAACTCGCCGCGTTGTGGCTTGCGTATTGCGAATCGCTTCCGGAATTTCGCAAACGTTTCATCGGCACGGCACATTCGGAACGAGCCGAAATTGATTTACAGAGCGCGACGGCAGATCACATTTGCGCCGAACTGGGCGAAAATAAAAAATCGCGCGAGGTCAAAAATTATTTTGCGGACATGTTGGAATGTTTTACCGAGATGCGCCGCGCGCTCAAGCCCGGCGGACACGCGTGCATCGTGATCGGCAACACGGAATTGAAAGGCGTCGCGATTTTGAACGCGGAGGTCTTTGTCGAGCAAATGCACAACAGCGGCTATCGCGTGCACGACATCATCAAGCGCGAAATCCCATCGAAAATTTTGCCGCAGACTCGCGACCCGGAAAGTGGTCGCTTTACGAACGCGACGAACTCGAACAAGGTGCTGGCGTACCCGGTCGAGTACATTCTCGTGATGGAGAAAATATGATTCGCGAATTACGCGAATCAACGCGAATAAAAAAATAATTCGTGTGGATTCGCGTAATTCGCGGATCAAACGGTTTCTGTATTGCTCAGATGTCTACAAATAAATTTTCCGCGCGCCTCCTCGCGTGGTACGCCGCACACAAACGCGATCTCCCCTGGCGGCGCGACGCGCCCAATCCATATCGCGTTTGGATCTCCGAAACGCTCCTCCAACAAACCCAGGTCAAGACCGTCATTCCGTATTATGAACGCTTCCTCGCGCGTTTCCCCGATGTGTTCGCGCTCGCGTCCGCGCGGCTCGACGATGTGCTGAAAACCTGGGAAGGCGCGGGCTATTACGCGCGCGCGCGGAATTTGCATCGCGCCGCGCAAGAGATCGTGGCGCGATTCGATGGCAAAATTCCCGGCACGGTTGAAGAATTGTTATTACTTCCCGGCATCGGTCGCTACACCGCCGGCGCGATTGCGAGCATCGCGTTTCAGCGCGATGCGCCGGTCGTGGACGGCAATGTCGCGCGCGTGTTGGCGCGCCATTTCAACATCGCGCGCGATTTGAAAAACGCGGAAACGCACAAAGAACTGTGGGCACTCGCGGAAAAATTATTGCCGCGCGGACGCGCCGGCGATTTCAACCAAGCGCTGATGGAATTGGGCGCGACCGTTTGCGCGCCGCGCAGTCCAAATTGCAACGCGTGTCCGTTGAAGCGCAGTTGCGCCGCGCGGCAGTTGAATCTCCAAGAAAAATTGCCGGTCAAATCGAAAAAGAAAAAGTTGCCGCATTATGAAATCGCGGTGGGCGTTGTGTGGAAACGCGGCAAAGTTTTGATCGCGCGGCGCAGGGAGGACGCGATGCTCGGCGGTCTGTGGGAATTTCCGGGCGGGCATCGCGAGAAACGCGAATCGCTCGAGCACTGTGTCGCGCGCGAAGTGCGCGAAGAGTTGGGGATTGAAATCGCAGTCGGCGAAAAATTTGCGGCGGTGGATCACGCGTACTCGCATTTCGCGATCACGATGCACGCGTTTCATTGTCGCCACGTACGCGGCACGCCGCGCGCGATCGGATGCGCGGCGTTCAAATGGGTATCGCCGCGCGCGTTGAGCGAGTACGCGTTTCCGAAAGCGAATCGGATGGTGATTGAAAAACTATTGCGTAAAACGTAATAATCGCCCCGGAACCTTACGTTTTACGCTTTACGTTTTATGTGTTACTTCCTCGGCTCAAACAACTTGGGATCGTATTGCCCCGTCCCGTTCCAAAACAACCAGCCCGCGCTTCCCGCGTCGCTCGCGGCTTTTTTCTGGAGGCGATATTGCGCGAGTCCGAAATCGCCGCGCCCCGAGTATGCTTGTAACCAGGGACGCACGCGCGTCGTCGTTTTTTCGGTCGCGCGTTTGTAACTATTGAAGATGACTTCGTACGGACAGCGAATCGCCTCGGTGCAATTCGCAATTTGCAAACCACGCGTCAACAAATCTTCCGCGCGCACCCAGGTATCGGGATAGACCATCGGCGAAACGTAATCGAGGTACGGACCGAGATCGCGCAAGCGTTGCCCGGTGTGTTGATCGTCATCGGTCGCGGTCGTCAAGCCGAACACATCCGCGGAAATGAAAACGCCAGTCGCGCGCAACTCTTTTTGAGCGCGCGCCAAAAAACCGGAAATCGCCGCGCTGCGCGCGTCTTCGGAATTGGGGACACCAAAATATAAATTGGGCCACAAACCAGGAAAGCGAATGTAATCGAATTGAATTTCGTCGAAACCCAACGCCGCGATTTCTTTCGCGAGCGCGAGATTGTAATTCCACGCGTCCTGGTTGTACGGATTTGTCCACGCCGAGCCGCCGTTCTCTGAAAACACGACGCCGTTCGTGTACTTGATCGCGAGCGCGGGGCGCGATGTCGCGAGCAGAGTGTCTTGAAATACCGGCATGCGCGCGATGCAATACACATTGTGCTTGCGGCACAGATCGAGAACCATCGCGAGATCAACGCTCTGCGAAAAACGCGCGCCGATTTCTTTCGCGAGCGAAACCTGGGAATCCCACGCGATGCGCCCCTTTTCCGATTTCACATCTACGACGACCGCGTTCAATTCGGATTTGGTTACGATGTCAAAATTTTCGCGCACATGCTCCGCATCCGCGCCGAATGGAATGCGAATGCCTCTGGCTTGAAACGGATTGAGTTTGACATCCCGGCGCGGCATCGCGCTCGCATCAACTTTTAATTTGCTATATCCCGCGTTTTTGAATGTGAGCGTCGCTTTGTCGGGAACATTTTCAAAACGATATTTGCCCTGCGCGTTCGTCGCGAGGATCGTATTTCCAAGATAAACGAGCGTGCCACTAATCGGCTGATTCGTCGTCGCGTCGAGCACTGTGCCTTCAACGGTATTCACACGTAGAGCGATTGGCGCGAGATCCGCGCCGGTGAACACAACGCTCGCGTTATCGTACCCCGGCGCGGACACGCGAATCGTCGCGCCCGGTTTCACGCGGCGCAACGCGGCGCGCCCGTCCGCGCCGGTTGTCGCGCTTTGATCGTCCACTTGAATTTTCGCGTTCGCGAACGGATGCCGCGAAAATTTTTCGATCACGGTAATCACGATTGAATTGGAGACGAGCGGCAAATCGAGTTGCGCTTGCCCTTCGAACGCGAACGTGCGCGGTTGATACCCGAGCGCGACGACGGCAATCGGTGCGCCCTTTTTAATTCCCAGGATTTCAAATTCACCTTGCGCGTTCGCCATCACCAATTTTCCACCGGCGATCAATTGCGCGTGCGCTAACGGCGCATGCGTTTCGCCATCGCGCACGATGCCGCTGACGCGATTCGGCGCGAGGCGAATATCCAATTGTAATGAACTCGACATGATATTCGTCGCGTCCACCGGGATTTCTGCAAGCGCATAGCCATCGGATTCGACAATCAATGTGTGATTGCCAACGGGCAAAGTCACCGCGTATTCGCCGAACTCATTCGTCGCGGCGAGATGACCGGCAAGATTCAATAACACATCGGGAATCGGTTGTTGATTCGTCGCGTCGCGCACGACGCCAAGTAATTGACGCGTCTCTTGAGTTAGATACATCAGCAACACTGCGGAGATCAAAACTACGAGGACGAGCAAGAGGATAACCCATTTCGACATTGCGGCGATTATAGCACAACTTGTGTCCACATCCAATCCACAATGTACAAGAATTTCGTCCACATCACTTGTGGCGCGCGCGTGGATTGACCACTAGCCGTTGGACTGACGCGCGTGAAATTTATTTTTATTCAACCATCATACACCGCTTGTCCACACGATTTTTTTCTGCGCGCGAAAAAATTTTCGTCAAGCTTATCTTAAAAACCGTGCGCGCGTTTTTCTTTTTTAAGGTAAACCTATTGCGCGCGTCAATTTGTTGTATTACAATGGCGCGGCACGTTTTCCTCTGTTTGATTCTTCCTTGATTGGTGAAAAAAATGAATGCACAAGACATTTGGCACGCGACGCTGGGCGAACTGCAATTGCAAATGACCAAAGCGACATTCGATACCTGGGTGCGTCCAACGCACGCGCTCGCGTATGCGGATGGCTCGCTTGTGGTCGGAGTGCACAGCCCGTACGCGAAAGAATGGTTAGAGAACCGATTGTCCACGACAATTCAACGTACGCTCACCGGCATCATCGGACGATCCGCGGAGGTACGCTACGTGGTGAAAGATGTAAAAGCGCAACGCAACAATGGCGCGGAACCGGAACGCGCGCGCGAAGAATCAAAACCGGCGTTGTTGCGCCGCGCGAC
>Ga0233425_10010341_pt1 | contig 11408 bp, 7 predicted proteins | sample Watercolumn_Towu_2_FD_181712 | JGI IMG/M metagenome (GOLD analysis project Ga0233425, IMG submission 181712) | Freshwater microbial communities from Lake Towuti, South Sulawesi, Indonesia - Watercolumn_Towuti2014_140_MG | ecosystem: Environmental > Aquatic > Freshwater > Lake | place: Indonesia...
GAGAAAGGCCAGACGCTGGTGTTCGAGGTCCTCGCGAGCCGGTTCGGCTCGCCGCTGGACGCCCTGCTGACGCTTTTGGACCTCAACGGCAACGTGCTTCAACGCAATGACGACGCCGCCGGGTCCGACGCGCGCCTCGAGCGGCGGTTTGACGAGGCCGGGGAGTTTCTGATCTCGGTGCGCGACTTGTTGGAACGCAACGGCGAGGATTACGGCTATCGGCTGGCGATCAGCGTGCCCGCTCCGTCCTTCACCGCGCGCCTGCTCGTGGATACGCCGCGCCTCTGCCGCGGCGGGCTGACGGCGGTGCGCGTCGAGGTCGAGCGCCTGGCGGGGTTTGGCGGCGGCGTCGAGATCACGGGCGATGGTCTGCCGGCCGGGGTCAACTGTTTCCCCCTGGTGATTACTCCCGAACTCACCGGCGGAACGCTGATGATTGCCGCGGCGCCCGATGCCCCACTCGGGAGCGCCGCGTTCAAACTCGCCGCCAGCGGCGTCGTGGCCGGGCGCAAGCTCGTGCACGGCGTCCAGTCGTTGTCCGGCGACCGGATGGTCAAAGAGGCGTTTGTGACCGTGCTCGAGGCGGCGCCTTTCGGGGTCGAGCCACTCACGTTGAGCGTGACGATGGAACAGGAGCAATCCGCCGGGCTCGAAGTCCTCGTCCGCCGGGCGGAAGGATATCGTGAGGACATACAACTTTCGCTCGAGGGTTTCTCGACGGGCCGCGAGGCGATCACCCGCAGTGTCGATACCGGCCCCGTGACGCTCAGAGGCTACGACACCCGTGCGACGTTCAATCTTCGGGCGCGGTTGGACGCCGAGCTGGGCACGCGGCCCATTTGGGTCCGGGCCGAGGGCAGGGCAGGGGGGGAGCCGGTGGTGCTGGTCAGCCGGGCGTTGCCGTTGACGATTCGCGAGTTTCCGTTCGCGCTCAACAACTCACTGCCGCGCCTGCTGGTGACCGCCCTGCCGGCGGCGCTCAAATCGGCGGCCAGCGAGGCGGAGTTCACGGTGCGTGTGAGCCGCCGCGGCTGGTTTACGGATGACATCAGCCTGGCGCTCGAGGGGCTGCCCGAGGGTGTCACAGCTACTTCGACCAACCTGCCGCGCAACATCGCCGAGGCCGCTTTCAAGCTCACGGCCACCGAAAAGGCGCCCGCGGGCAAGGATGTTTCGCTGTTTGTGGTGGGAACCGCGAACGTGAACGGCCGAGGCTACCAGGTGCGTTCACCGGAGTTGAAACTCACCATCAACCCGGCCCCTGAAACCAACACGGTGGCGGATGCCACCTCGTCAGCCAAATGATTCGAGCGAACCTTGGCCCCACGGCGCGCGGCATCCTCGGCGGGATGGTTGCCTTGCTTTGCGCCCAGGCCGCCGCGCCAGCCGCCGAACCCGGAACCGCGGTTAGCTACCACCGTGACCTCGTCCCGATCCTCAAGCGGAGCTGCACCGGTTGCCATCACCCAGGCAAGCTCAAAGGCGAACTGGACCTGACCGGCTACGCCGCCTTCCAGAAAGGGGGCAAGCACGGACCCGCGTTCAAGCCCGGCGAACCGGCCGCCAGCCGGATTGTGGACGAGATCAAGGGGGACGAGCCGAGCATGCCCAAGGAAGGCGACCCGCTCACCAAGGCCGAGGTGGCGTTGTTCGAGCGCTGGATCACCGAAGGCGCCAAAGACGATACCCCGCCCGAGGCGCTCGCGCTCAAGCCCAGGGAGCCGCCCGTGTACGCCGCGCCGGAGGTGATCTCCGCCCTCGCGTTCTCGGCCGACGGGAAGTTCCTCGCGATCTCCGGCTACCACGAAGTGTTCCTCTACAATGCGGAAGACCTGACGCTCATCGACCGCTTGCTCGGCGATTCGCCGCGGATCGAGTCGCTCTGCTTTTCTCCGGACAGCAAGTTCCTGGCGGTGGCCGGCGGCGCGCCCGCCCGTTTCGGCGAGCTTCAGATCTGGGACACGGCCACGCATGCGCAGACCAAGGCCTGGAAGCTCAGCACCGACTCGCTCTATGGCGTGAGTGTCTCGCCGGACGGCTCGCGCGTGGGCTGCGGCGGCGCGGACAAATTGGTGCGCGTCATCTCGGTGAGCGATGGCAAGGAATTGATGCGTTTCGACAATCACAGCGATTGGGTTCTCGGCACGTTGTTTACGGTCGATGGCAAGCGGCTCCTGTCGGGCAGCCGCGACCGGGCGATGAAACTCATCAACGTCGCCAACGGCCAGTTCATCGACGACATCAACAAGCTGCTCGAGGGCGTGGTCTGCCAGGCGCGCCACCCGCGCGAGGACATTGTGGCCTACGGCGGGGACCTGGGAACGCCGCGGCTCTATCGTATTGCCGAGAACCAGGGGCGAACCGCCGCCAACTACGACGTGAACCAGGTGCGCGAGTTCGAACGCCAGCCCGGCCCCGTGCGGGCGATCGCCTACAGCCCGGACGGCGGCCAGATCGCGGTCTCGGGCGCCAGCGGCGAGGTCCGGCTCTATCGGACATCCGACGGCGCCCGCGCCGGCACCCTTGGCGGCCATAACGGCGCGGTGTTCGCCCTGGCCTATCATCCCACGCGGCTGCGGCTCGCGACCGGGGGATTCGACGGTTTGGTGCGGCTGTTCGATTTCACCAACGGCGAGTTGGTGGCCGTTTTCATCCCGGTCGAGATCGGCGCCGCCAACACGGTCGCCGCGGCCGCCCGGTAACCTGCTCTTGCGCCTCCCGCCCCGCTCCCGCAGGCTCTGACGCGATGCGTCTCCTGGTGGAAAGCGGCGCGTACGACGTTCGGAACCTCGGGGACGTGGCGATGCTCAAGGTGTGTGTGCGGCGGCTCCGCACCTTGTGGCCCGAGGCGCGGATCGACGTCGTCACCGCTGATCCTGCGCGCCTCGCGGCCGCCGTTCCCGACGCAACCCCTTTGCCGCGGCATCCGCTCGGCTGGTGGCCGGACAAGCCGGTCTTCCACGTCGCGTCGCTCCCGCGCTGGCTGAGAGGCCCGACCCATGCCACAGATCGCGTCGTGCGTCGTCTCGCGCCCGTCCTGGCTTGGCGTGCTACCCGCCTGCGCGACCGGCTGGCCGGCGCCTGCCGGCGGCACGCCGCGGGGATCGCCTCGTTCGAGGGTGCCCTCGAGGCTGCTGATGCGGTCGTCGCCTGCGGCGGGGGCTACTTGGCGGACGATTTTGCCGGTCATGCGGTGCATGTCCTGGGCGTGCTTGCGCGCGCGCGCGCGCTGGGCAAGCCGGCCGCGATGTTCGGGCAAGGGCTTGGCCCCGCGCTTCATCCGGTCTTGCGCCATCGCCTGCGCGCGGGCCTGCGCGGGTTGGCCGTCCTCGCTCTCCGCGAGGGCGTGCGAGGCCCGGCGCTGATCCAGGAACTGGGCGTCCGTGTCCCGGAGACCATGGTGACGGGCGACGACGCGCTCGAGCTCGCCTGCGGCGGCGAGCCGGTCTCGACGCCCGAGGCCATCGGGTTCAACCTCCGCCTCGCCTCGTTCGCGAACATCGAACCCGCTCACGCTGGACTGGTCCGCGACGGCGTGGTGCAAGCCGCCCGGACGCTGGGCCTGCCGATCTTGCCGCTGCCGATCTCCTGCTTCGACACTGTCAACGACAGCCGTGCCGCGCGGGAACTCCTGGGCGACACGGGACTGCTCGAGGCCGGCTGGGAAGGGCAGCTTACTGTCGAAGAAGTCATCCGCAACGCCGGCCGTTGCGGTGTCGTGGTTACCGCCAGTTATCATTCCGCGGTGTTTGCACTGGCGCAGGGGGCGCCGGTGATCGGCCTGACGCGGTCGGCTTACTACGCGGACAAGTTCAACGGGCTCGCCGCGCTTTTTCCTTCGGGGGTCGAGGTCCTCGCGCTGGACGAACTGGGGTCCGCGAACGATCTCGCCTCGGCCACCGTCCGGCTATGGGGCAAGCGCGAGGCGCTGCGTCCCGCTTTGGTTGCCGCCGCCATCCAACAGCGCGACACCGGCCGCCGTGCCTACGCACGGTTTCAGGAACTCGTTCAATCTGGCCGGCGACCTCGGGTCTGACCGCTCACGGACAGCATGGCGGAACGCGTGACCACTCGTGCCGCCTGTGAACGTGGTCATGTGCGTGGTTCAACCATGCGGTACCGACGCCACCGCCAGTGCATACGGAGTTCAGGCGGAACGATGGCGCGGGACGGTGGACACCATGTCGGCTTTGGCGAGCAGGCGATCAAAGTTCTCGAGGCACAGCCTTGACCAAGACTCGTAGTCTGCTGCATTGCGGACGGCATCAGCGATCGGGACAAACTCCGGGGACACGATCCCTTTGCGCCGGCCTGCGGCGGATTCGTCCGCGACACGCAGAATATGGATGACCCCGAAGTGCACGGTGCCTACCTCGGTGGTGTCATCATTGATCACCGCCACGGCTGCTTCGCTTAATGGCTCGATGTCCACCTCCTCTCGGAGTTCGCGCCACATCCCGTCGTAGTAGCCCGCGGAGTCCGTTGAGAATAGGCCCGAGTCTTGGTCGGAGATGTGGCCGCCCACGCCAACGGAGAACAGCCCGTGCAGGCGGGTTTCTTCCCCGCCCTTGCCGCGGCGATAATGCAGGACGCGGTCGTCATGCACGAGAACGACGTAGGGGATCAACTGTTTGTAACGTGGGTCCTGTTCCGCTTCGCGGCGGTTGCGATAAGTGAGGTTCGACGGGGAAGTCACGACCCCCAAATACTTGTCCACATCAAAGGCTAACCCTTGAAAAGCGCCGATCTCGTCGAGAAGCCGGCGTTCGAAACACAATACTCGTTCTTCTGCTGGCATACAAAGTAATCTTCTACATCAGGGTCCTCGTGCCTTCCGATCCGGCCGGTCACCTGCCGATGTAAGGACTCGGTGCTGGTATTGCCGCTCGGCAACGATGAAAAAACTGCACAGTTGTTTCATCATGTTGCAAGCCTCTTTTCTGCCTGGCGTTGGCATGCGCCGCGTGCCGCGCCGAGACGTAACAACCACGCCACACCTCCTCTTTCGGCCAAAGCGAATGGGGAAGGTCCGAAGGGGAATCCGCAGATTCACGGAGACGAACGCAGCCGCAAAAGAACGCAAAGAACGCAAAACGAGGGATGTGTGGAGCCGGCGGCACAGGGCCCAACCGCGCAGTGTGAAGAGCAACCTCGAATCCCGCGGTGGCGCGCGGTGGCGGGACGAATCAACCGAATCCGGTGGTTGCGGGACGGAATGGCCACAAAGATCACAACGATCACAAAGAGCTGCCAGCCCTTCGTGCCTCCGTGGCCTCGTGTGAGCCCGCGGGCGACTAGACGAGCGCTCGCACGAGCAAGTAAAGGCCGCCGACAACACCGCACCCGGCCAGCAGTGCCAGTCCGAAACTCAGGACCTGCACGGCCGTGCTCTCCGGCGAAAGAACCCCCAGCCCGAAGGTGAGGTAGGCAACCAGCAGCCAGAGCCCAATGAACAGACCGCCCCAGAGAAGGAAGCTGATCGCACTGCCGAGGCGCTGCACCCGCGTCATGCGGGCGACATCGGTCCTCGGGCCGCGCTGCGCCAGCATGAATCGCGAGAACCGCGAATCGGGATGGCCGTTGATCCACGTGACGACCGTCTTGAGGAACAGTTCGACGAGGAGATGCACGGGTTTGCTCCGGTGAGGGGATGTGATGTTAGCGTTTGACCTCTTGCCACGCCGCGCCCGGATCGTTGTCGTCGTTCTTCTTTGTAAGTCCTTGTGTATCAGCGTGGCGCACCCATCAGGAGTTGAACCTGAAACCTTCTGATCCGTAGTCAGATGCTCTATCCAATTGAGCTATGGGTGCGGCCGAAAGCCGGAATGACGCCGTTGGCCGGGGACGCCACGACTGCACGGGCTTGCACGTCCCACAGGCGTTAATCTCGCCCCGCACGGGGCTGGTGGCAAGTCAATTTGAGGCCTCGCCTGTCCCGCTGTCCTGCCTGCCCCGCCGCGGCACCTCTGGCGGGTGCGCCCCCGGTACAACCCGGCCTTGATGGTGCGGAACTTGAACGCCCCCGAGGCCCCCGTCAGAATCTGGCCGAAACCGGCGAAGTTCGCGTCGCACGCGGGGTTGCGGCCAACGCCGGTCGAGCGATGGGGATGTGAAAGGGCGCAGGGGCAGTGCGCCTCGCGGTCGGATCGTTGTTCGTTCGATTCATCGCGGGCAAACTACACCGGCCGTCATTAAGCGCGTATTAAGATGCGCATCAGCCCTCGAACCTCGCGGGTTGACCGCGCGCCGGTCCTTGCGGAGAATCAGCGCGGCAGCCTCGGCTATGCACGGCGTCGCGTTTCTCCAGGACCTTGCGGTAGTCATGATCGTCGCCGGCCTGGTGACGGTCGTCTTTCATCATTTCAAGCAACCGGTGGTGCTGGGTTACATCCTCGCCGGGGCGATCATCGGGCCCCACATGCCGCCCTTCCCGCTCGTGCGGGATCAGGACGCGATCCGCACGCTGGCGGAGCTGGGAGTCGTGTTGCTGATGTTCTCGCTCGGGCTCGAGTTCAACCTGCGTCGTCTGCACCGGGTTGGCGTGACGGCGTTGCTGGCCGCCGCGTTGGAGATCCTCCTGATGGTCATTCTGGGCTACGGCATCGGCCGCATGCTCAAGTGGAGCGCCATGGACAGCTTGTTCCTGGGAGCGATGTTGTCGATCTCCTCGACGACCATCATCGTCCGGGCGCTGGCGGAGTTGGGCAAGACCCGGGAGCCGTTCGCCGGACTGATCTTCGGGATTCTCATCATCGAGGACATCCTGGCGATTGTCATGATCGCCTTGTTGTCGGGCATAGCGATGACCGGGGCGTTGCGGGTTGCGGACGTGGGGGTGACCGTGGGGAAGCTGGCGTTGTTTCTCGCGGCGGCGGTGGTGGCGGGTTTGCTGGTGGTCCCGCGGCTGCTGGCGTATGTCGGGCGATTCAAGAGCGATGAAATGCTCCTGGTGACGGTTCTGGGCTTGTGTTTCGGCTCGGCGCTGCTGGCGGCGCGGCTTGGTTACAGCGTCGCCCTGGGCGCGTTCATCATGGGGGCGGTGATTGCCGAGGCGCGTGAGATCGGGCGTATCGAAGTGCTCACGGCGCCAGTGCGGGACATGTTCAGCGCGATCTTCTTCGTGGCGATCGGCCTAATGATCGATCCCGCCCTGGTGGTGGAGCACTGGCGCCTGATCCTCTTGCTGAGCCTGGCCGTGGTGGTGGGCAAGACGCTGACGTGCGCCCTCGGCGCCTTCGTCGGCGGCCACGACCGCCAGACCTCGTGGCGGGTGGGGATGGGGATGGCGCAGATTGGCGAGTTCTCGTTCATCATCGCTTCGCTCGGGCTGACGTTGAAAGTGACCAGCGAGGTGCTTTATCCCATCGCGGTGGCGGTCTCCGCGGTGACGACGCTGGTGACCCCCTTCCGGCTCAGGCGCGCCGATGCGATCATGGCCGGGATCGAGCGGCTGGCACCGCGATCGCTCCTGGTCTCGCTGGACCTCTACACGCGCTGGGTGGGAGACATGGCTCGCCAGCGACACGGTGGGCTGGCCGCCAAGTTGATGCGGCGCTGGTCCTGGCAGATGACCCTCAACGGCGTGCTCATTGGGGGGGTGTTTGCCGCCGCCGCATGGGCCGCGCAACACCCGCCCCTCTGGCTGGAACGCATGGGCCTCGAGCAGGACGCGGTGGACGCGGCCCTTTGGCTCCTGGCGGTGGTGGTCGCGCTGCCGCTGTTCATCGCCACGATTCGCAAGCTCCAGGCCGTCGGGCTCCTGGTCGCCGAAACCAAGGTCAACGCTCAAGCCCTCGGCGAGCGGGCCAAGGCGGTCCGTCACATGGTGGCGCAGGTGGTGTCTCTCTCGGGCACAGGGGGCGTGATCTTGTATGGGTTGTTGTTGAGTTCAGCCCTTTTGCCTGCCCTGAACGTGCTGCTGGCCCTCGGGGTGGTGGTGGCGCTCATCACGTGGCTGCTCTGGCGATCGTTCATCCGGGTCTATGCCACCGCGCAGGCTGCCCTCCAAAGCACGCTCAGCCAGCCGCCCGCGCCGCGGCAACCGGAAGCCGTCGCGGTCCTCTCTTCGATCCTCAGCCAGGCGGACGTGCAAACGATCAGACTGGCGCCGCGTTCGGTGGCGGCCGGCCAGCTCATCCGCGAGGTGCAGCTCCGCACGCGCACCGGCGCCAGTATTGTCGGGCTCGAGCGCAACGGGGTCGCCATGATCAATCCTGGTCCTGACGAAGAACTCCAGGCGGGCGACCAGGTGTTGTTGCTGGGCAACGCCGCCCAACTGGCGGCCGCGCGCGCGGTGTTGGAGCCGACGGACCGGGCCGGGTGATGGCGCGAGGGCCGGGGAGGCCACGGGCGCCGGGCCGGCCCGCCAGGGCTTGATATGAATCAAGGCGGATTCGACGGGTGTCGTGTCAAGTGAAGTGAAACTGATATGTATTTGGCAACTAACGAAGGCGGCGCCCAGTTGGCCGTGCCCGCCCTGGACGGCTTCCTCTTCGGCCGCGCGCCCCGGCCGGTGCGTTGCGGGCGAGGTGTGGAATTGGGGTTGGGAACAGTCGTGCCCGAGATCAATTTCACGCTCCCGCCGATCGATCTCACGGACGCAACGTGGCCCGAGGTCCGGCGTCAGTATGGCGAGATGATCGAAGGGGTCTGCCGCCGCGCGGTCGAACTCGAGGTCCCGGGTTTGCTGGTCGAGTTCGAGACCCTGCCCCCGATGACCACTCGGCCCGAGTGGGGCGGCGAGATCACGCGCATCCTGTCGGAGACCTTGCGTCGTTACGCGGACACGCGCGGCCTCAAGAACGCGTTGCGCCTCACTCCGAATGACAACCGGGATCACGAGCGTCCTGCCCGCATGAGGAGCGGACCCTATTGGGAGGGGATGGCTGAGTTGTTCGCTCGCGCCGCTGAAGCCGGGGCGGACTTGCTGGCCATCGAATCGACAGGCGGCAAGGAGGTTTGCGACCAGGCGCTGATGAATGCCGACTTGCGCACGTTGGTATTCGCCCTGGGCGTTCTGGCGCCGCGAGACATGCGGTTTCTGTGGCAGCATATCGTGGGCGTGTGCCGCGGTTCGGGGATCATCCCTTCCGGCGACACGGCCTGCGGCTTCGCCAACACCGCGATGGTGCTGGCCGAGCAGAAATTGATCCCACGCCTGTTCGCCGCGGTCGTGCGCGTGGCCACCGTGCCTCGGAGCCTGGTGGCGTACGAGATGGGGGCGGTGGGGCCGAGCAAGGATTGCGCTTACGAAGGGCCGTACATGAAGGCCATAGCTGGGGTGCCGATCTCGATGGAAGGCCGGACCGCCGCCTGCGCCCATCTCAGTCCGGTGGGCAACATCGCCCAGGCGGTGTGCGACTGTTGGTCCAACGAATCGGTGCAGAACGTGCGCCTCTTGAGCACCTTCGCGCCAACGGTCTGCCTCGAGCAACTGGCCTATGATTGCCGTCTCCTGAACACGGCCTCGGCCAGCTCCAGCGATGATGCCTGCCGTCTGCGCGACTGGCTCGTGGCCTCGGACGCCGCCCTCGATCCCCAGGCCCACGTCCTGCGCCCCGATGTGGTGCTGCGGTTGTCCGCGCAAATCATGGCCGAGCCGACACCCTACCGGCGCACGCGCCGGGCGGTGCTGGCCGCGCTCGAGGAACTCCGGCTCGCCTTGAGTGAGAATCGCGTGCGGCTGCCCGCGAGGGAGATGCGCTGGCTCGAGCCGCTCCAGCGACAGGCCGACAGCCTCCCCGAGTCCGAGGAGGACCTGATCGCCGACATGTTGCGGGGGCCGGAGTCCGCGGCGTTCCTGCCAGGGGAATACGGCCTCGACCGCTGAACCGCAACGCCTGGCGTGGCCAACCGTCCCCTCGAGGACACGCCGCGGACCTCGCCCGGGTCGGACTCGGCTGGCTGAAGACGCTCCCGGTTAGAGTGCCTTCAGCTTCTCGCGCCAGCGTTTCCAGCCCTCTTCGCGCGCCTTCTTGTTGATGTCCTTGCCGTCGGGCTGCTCGCCTGAGCGCATGAAACCGTGGCCGGCGCCTTCGTAGGTGACAGGCTCGTAATTCTTGCCGAGCTTTTTCATGAGTTCGGTGCTGTTCGGCACGGTGGCGGTCACGCGCGCGTCGTCCCCGCCGTAGAAGCCATAGACCGGACATTGAATCCGGGCGAGGTCATCTTCCTTGTCTGGTCCCGTGCCATAGAACGGGAAGGCCGCCTTTACCTGCTTGTTGTTTGTGGCGAACCGGAAGGTCTGGCTGCCCCCCCAGCAAAACCCACCGACGGCCACCTTGCCATTGCAGGCGGGGAGCTTGACCAGGTACTCCAGCGCGGCGTTGAGGTCCGCGGTGATTTGGTCGGGCGGCAGCGTCCCGATCACGCGGCGCACGGCGTCGCCGCTGCCGAGTTCCGCGGTGCCGCCGCCGTTCGGAGCGGCGCCCGAGAGCAGGTCAGGCGCGATGGCGATGAAGCCCGCCTCGGCGAGTTGGTCGGCCACGCCCCGCACCCAGTCGGTCAAGCCGAATATCTCATGGATGACGATTACGGCGGTGGCCTTCTCCTTCACTTCCGGGAAGACAATGAAGGCCTGGAGCTCGCGTGAGCCATGCTTGAGCTTAACGAATTCCTGATGGCGCGGCGATTGTTCCAAGCGTGGCTTGGCCCAATCCTGTCCGAGCGCCGAGGCGCTGGCCAGTGTGAGTAAGGAGGTGAGGAGGATGCTGTTTTTCATAAGAGTGAGACGCCCCCTCTCCCATCGGATGGGAGAGGGTGCCCCCGCGTCCGCGGGGGCGGGTGAGGGTGACAAGGTTCGTGCCAAGTCATGAGTGGCTCAGCCCTTGAACGCGGCGCGGGTTCGGTTGACTAGCTCGTTGTCGGCTTCGCCCGAGCCTTTGAGGTGAAACACGCTGGCGGCGAGGAACCGATCCCGCCACGGCGGCGCCATGGCCTGGTAGTCCTCGAAGACCGCGGAGCTGAACTTGTAATCGTGCGAGTCGCGCCCCTTCAGAAAGACCAGCCTGCGGGCGGCGTCGGCAAACGGCCGCGGGTCCTGGCTCTGCCGCAGGTACGCCAACAGCTTCCGGGCGGCTGTTTGGCGGTCATGCCCAATGGCCGCGAAGATCTCCGCGAGCGCCTCGGGCCCGGTGGCCTCGAGCGGGGCAGGTTCGAGTTGGTCCAGCTTCGCGCCGCCGCTGAGGTCCCCGCGATAGAGCGGCAGGAACGCCACGGCCTGGAGCAACTGAATCTTCCGCGTCTCCTCGTGGGCGCAGCGTTGCCAGGCGTGGTCGAGCGCGTTGGCGAAGGTCGTGGCGTGAAGCGACAGGATTCCGGGACGGCGCATGAGCAGCTCGCCGGAGCACACCCTGCAGGCATCGAGAATCGAGTGCGGCGCAACGCCGCGATTGAGCAACTCGACGGCC
>Ga0233425_10010342_pt1 | contig 11408 bp, 8 predicted proteins | sample Watercolumn_Towu_2_FD_181712 | JGI IMG/M metagenome (GOLD analysis project Ga0233425, IMG submission 181712) | Freshwater microbial communities from Lake Towuti, South Sulawesi, Indonesia - Watercolumn_Towuti2014_140_MG | ecosystem: Environmental > Aquatic > Freshwater > Lake | place: Indonesia...
CTTGCCCCCCGTGGCCGACGCCGGCAACGCGGGCAGGCTCGAGCCCGCGAGCGGGGCCGCGGTCGTCACGGTCGTAGCCGCGCCCTTGGCGGCGTTGATCACGCTGTTCATGTTCTGGGCCAGCTCGGTGATCGAGTTCATCATCTTGTTGGCGTTGTCTACGGTCTTGCAGCCGAACAACAACGCCAGGAGCAGTCCGGTCGAACCGATCAGTCGCGCCACGTGCATTTTGCTCATTTGCCCCCCCCAAATACTGGTTTACGCACTTATATGCCTTACGTGGTCGAAGTCGTCAAGCGCGTTCTCGAGCCCGCGAAGGCGGGCTTCGTACCCTCCACCAGCCTTCGCCAAAGCTTCGGCGGTCAGGGCCGCTACTTCAGTCGACGGCTACCCGTTCGGTTGGTATACTCAGACCATGAAGACGCCGCGGTCCCGCTCGATCCTTCGCAAGCTGCCCCTCGGGCCCAACGCTCCGGCGGCGGCCCGAGGTTCGTCGGCCTCGGAGCGCGTACAGATGGTCTGGGAGCTCACGTGCACGGCCTGGGAGTTCATGGGGAAGCCCGTCGATGAATCGCGACTTCCGCGACATGTTGTCCGCGTTGTGCGAGGCGCAGGCTGACCACCTGCTGGTTGGGGCCTATGCGCTGGCCGTTCACGGCGTTCCGCGCGCCACCGGAGACCTCGACGTGTGGGTGAGGCCGACGCCTGGAAACGCCGACCGCGTCTGGACCGCCCTCGCGGCCTTCGGCGCGCCGCTCGACGCGCTGACCAGGGCAGAGTTGGCCACTCCGGGCATGGTCTTTCAGATCGGGGTCGTCCCTCGCCGCATCGACGTGCTCACCGCCATCTCCGGGCTGGGCTTCGACGAGGCCTGGGAAACCCGCGTGACGGTGGAGATCGACGGCCTGATGGTGCCCGTCCTGTCCCGCGAGGCACTGATCCGGAACAAGCAGGCGACGGGCCGCCCGAAAGACCTGGCCGATCTGGCGATGATGGACGAAGCCGGCGCGGGCGAGTAGCCCTCCGATACCGTCACACTCCCGCCATCGATTTGTATCGCGCGCGTCACGAAAGCGCCTAGACTACCCGCGTTCGGGCGACGGTGGCCCGGTGGAGGCAGCATGGCGACGCGCTTTCCCTGGTTCCTGGCGGCTATGGCGGTGGTGGCGTGCAGCGGTGGTGGCGGCGGCTCCGACGTGGCCGTACCCGACGCCCCGGACGCCATCGATACCGTCGACGACGCCTCGCTCGATAGCGCCGACGTGGCTTCCGACGCGGTCGAGGCCGACACCCTGCCCGACGTTCCCCCCCTGCCCTTCGTGCGCGCCGCGATGCTGACGGCCGACGACGAGGGCGTCTCGGGGCCCAACGCGGCGTGGCTGCCCGGCGACTACCTGCTCGAGAACGCGAACGCGCGATTCGTGATCCAGGGCGACAACCCGGCGCGCTCGTGGGTGCCCTACTCCGGCTCGCTCATCGACGCCGACGTGGCGCGCGCGCCGGGCGAGCCCGGGCACGACAACCTGGGCGAGCTGTCCATCGTCACGGGCATCCTGCGCTCCATGAAGCCCGCGGCGTGGGAGGTCGTGAGCGACGGCGCCGACGGGAGCCCGGCCCACCTGCGCGTCACGGGCAAGGACATCGGCGTGCCCATCGTCGACGCCACCATCCCCCTGCCGCCCTTCGGCTACGAGGTGGCGGTCGACTACGTGCTGGCGCCGGGCGACAACGCCCTGCAGATCACCACGACCGTCACGGCCTCGAAGGCGCGCAAGGCCGACCTGGGCGACGCCCTGCTGCCCGGCGACCGCGTGCGGCCCCTGTTCGCGGGCTTCGAGGCGGGGCCCGTCAAGCCCGTCATCACCGACCCGGTGCCCGCCTACCTGATGGTGGCCGAGGGCGTGGCGTACGCCGTGGCACCCGTCGAGGGCCCCGGGCTCAAGGCGCCCATCGGCGAGGGCGACGTGATCGCCCTGGTCGGCCTGGGCCAGAACCTGGCCGCCGGGGCCAGCGCCACGTACTCGCGCCTCTTCGTAGTGGCCGCCAGCGTCGACGAGGTGCGCGCGCGCCTCGACACCCTGTGGAGCCGCGCCAGGCACCCCGTGACCGTGCACGTCGCGCTCGACGACCCCCAGGACGCGGGCGAGGCGGCCGAGGTGGTGGTGTACGACAAGGACGGCAACCCCGTGACCCAGGCCTGGCTCCCGGCCGCCGACGTGACGTTCGGCCTGCCCCCGGGCGACTATGGCGTGGCCGTGCGCCAGGTCGGTCGCCCCGTGCTCGAGCCCGTGCTGGTGCAGGTGCCGAGCGACACCGAGGTCACGGTGCACATGCCCGCCACCGGCCGCGTCGCCACCGCCATCGACGGCGACGACTACCTGTACGCGCACCGCGACGGCCTGCCCTGCCGCGTCTCGGCGCAGTTCGGGCCGGCCGCCGACGTGCACGCGCCCGTGTTCCGGCGCGTCTACCCGGGCTCCGACGGCAAGCTCACGTTCCTCATCGAGCCCGGCACCTACACGCTGACCGCGGCCCGCGGCTACGAGTACGAGGTGGCGCGGGGCGACGTGACGGTCACGGCCGGCCAGACCGCGACGTTCGCGGGCACGCTGGTGCGCTCGGTGCACACCGAGGGCTGGGTCGCCGCCGACTTCCACATGCACGGCGAGGGCTCGGCCGACACCACCATCCCCATGGAGCAGCGCCTGCACCACATCGCCTCGGTGGGCCTCGAGCGCCTGCCCATGACCGACCACGACACCATCACCGACGCCGACCCGTTCCTGGCGCCGCTGGGGCTCGACGAGTGGGTCATGATGATGGTGGGCGTCGAGGTGTCGCCCGTGGGCAAGCACACCAACTCGTACCCGGTGGTCAAGGATCCCGCGGCGGCCACGTACTACGGCACCGACATCTCGTGGGGCTACGACGCCGAGGGCAAGTTCCTCGGCAAGAAGACCTTCCCCGAGATCTGGACCATGATGCGGCAGCAGTTCCAGGCCGGCATCCTGCAGATCAACCACCCGCGCGCGGGCCAGGGTTACCTCGACGCCATCGGCTACGATCCGGCCAAGGGGGTCGAGGCGCTGGATCCAGGGGTGTTCTCGACCGAGTTCGACACGATCGAGCTCATCAACTCGGGGGCCATCCCCGAGGCGCTCGACCAGATCCTGCCCGACTGGTACAGCTTCTTCCGGCAAGGCATCGTCAAGACGGGAGTGGGCGTCAGCGACTCGCACAGCGACGGGAACTGCGGCGACGCGCGCTCGTTCGTGCGCGTGGGCAAGGACACGCCCCGCGACATCTCCGACGCCGAGATCGTGACCGCCTTGAAGGAGGGTCACGTCGTCGCGGCCTCCGGGCCCTTCCTCGACGTGACCATCGGCGCCGCGGGCCCAGGCGACACGATTGCCGCCGGCGGCACCGTCGATCTCGACGTGCGCGTGTGGGCGCCCACGTGGATGCCCGTCGACTGGATCCGCGTCGTGAAGAACGGCGAGACCCTCACGGAGCAGGCGCTCGCCGGCCCTGCCCGCCGAAGCCTCGGCGAAGGCGGGACCGAGGCCCTGCGCTTCGACGGCTCGTTCCCCGTCGACGTGGCCCCGGGCGACTGGATCGTGGTGCTCGCGGGCGCGCCCGACAAGGACCTGGCGCCGGTGTCTCCCGGCCAGCGCGTCTTGTCGATCGCGAACCCCATCCACGTGGCCGAGTAACGGTGGCGTCCCGTCATCCGTCGCGGCCCGGGATCGGACGATCTCGTCCAGCGGGAGCTCGCCGCAGACGAAGTCCCCGTCGGACGTCGTCCAGGTGGCGTCGCCCCGACCGGGCAGCCGGACCCCGCTGCCGTCGCGGAAGGCGCTCAAAGGTGTCGACCAGGACAACTTCTGGTACGTCTTGCCGTCGGCGCTGAGGACGCGGTCCTTCGACACGACGTCGATCAGGTCGCCGGCCTCGTCGAAGGTCAGCACCGCCGAGATGGTCTGGTCGCCGCGCGTGGCATCGGCTCCTCCCTTCCTCTCGAACCAGGCTTGGCCTGGCGCACGGGCTCCCGCAAAATCCGGTGGACCGCGAAAACGGGCGTCGCGGCCCAACCTGGGAGCGACCCGTCAGAGCGGATCCGGAGTGCTCACCCGCCCGGGCGGCCCTGCGGGCGGCAGAGCCCTTCAGCCCCGCAGGTCAGCGTCTGGTCCGGCGGCTCGGGGCAATCGGCGGTCGTGTCGCACGCCGGGATGCAAAGGGTCCCCTGGGGTGTGGTCGAACAGGCGCAGCCCTTGGGCGCATCCGGCGGGCACGCGCCGGCCGCCTCGCAGTCAGCCTGCACGGTGCACGGCGTGGGCCCGGCCGAGATCGCGCAGTCGGCGGGGCAGGTCAGGTTCTCGCCCACGTCGCAGGTGCCATCGCCGCAGGCACCCGGGCTCGTACCCCCTCCGCAGGTCTCCCCGGTGCCGGTGAAGGCCGCTATGTCACCTGCGCGCACGCAGCGCACGTAGTTGAGGATGCGGATGGCGTCGCCTTGGGGGCCGTGCCCGGTGGGCCAGTCGGCCGGGTCGCCGGCCTTGGGGTCGCTGCGCTGAGCGCCGGCGCCGTGCACGTCGATCCAGGCCCCGTTCATGTAGCCGAGCGCGCGTCCGAAGGCCACGTAGGCCGCGTTGGCGCCCTGGTGGCCCGCGGTGCCGTTGACGTGGGTAGTGCTGGTCCAGTAGCAGGGGAAGTCGGGCTGGGCGGCCTCGTTGGTGATACCGGTGCACGAAAGAATGGGGTCGATGGCAGGAGAAGCCGTGGCGTCGGGCGAGCGCGTGTAGTCGACCAGGCCCTGCAGCTCCTTGGCGTTGGGCAATCGCCAATCATCGTACCCGGCCAACGCGAGGGCCTCGCAGTGCGCGAGCGCGTCCTGCCAGGTCATGCCGGCGCCGCTGTCGGCCTGCTGCCAGGTGAGACCCGTGGCCTTGTCCGTGACGGTGCCGTCGCCGTTGTCGGCGAAGGCGTTCACCCCGTAGCTCGCAGGGCCGCGCACGTAGAGGGCGTAGTAGCCCGCCTGGGAGCGCCCGCCGCCGCTGGTGGGGTAGCACTTGATACGCCCGTCGGCGAAGTTGACCCCGAAGAAGCACTCCTGCCCGCCGAACACGGTGCCGGTGTAGACGGTGCTCGTGACCCACTGCGAGTCGATGAGACGTTGACCCGCGCTGGTGTCGCCGTAGGAGAACACGAAGGCGGCCGTGTCGAGGAAGGGCACCAGGCCGGACGTGTCGGAGCCCTCGATGCCGCTCGGATCCTCGCCGTTGAAGCGGATCAGCGAGTAGAGCTCCTTGATGGTCGGCACGCGCCAGTCGTCGTAGCCCGCCAGCGTGAAGGCGTCGCCGCCCGCGATGGCCTGGGCGTATGACTGCTTGGCCCCCGGATCCTTCTGCCAATGGAGGCCCGTGACCAAGTCGGTGACCGTTCCGTCGCCGTTGTCGCGGTAGGCGGGTTTGGCACCGACCACCTGCGCGTCCTGGCCCGCGAAGGGCCAGCCGGCCACGGGGCACGCCAGGCAGGTGCTGGTGTCGAAGCAGATGGCCTGGTCGGTGTCGACGATGGGGAAGGTCGGCGACGGCGGGAGCGTGACCTCCGCCGGGGTCTCGGCATCGGGCGCGGCCGACTCCGTGCCGTCCGGCACCAAACCGTCCGCGCCCGCATCCTTCAGCTTTCCATCGTCCGTGGCCGTTCCGGGGTCGTCGATCGGGACGTCGGACACGACCTCGAGGGTGACGTCGGTGACAGGAGCGCCGCCAGATGGCGTCGCGCCGCAGGCCAGCACGAGCGCACCAACGATCGAGAACTGCACCCCGAGGGTCCTTGGGTTCTTCACGACGGCCTCCATCTGGATGGGCGATCGATGTGCCCTGCCACCGAGACACCATACATGCCTGCGCCTGCAAAAAAAAGTTCGAGTCTATCCCTTGAACCCCGGCCGAACCTCGCTACGTTTACCTCGTAGAAAGCACGGACCGAAGGCGCGCCATGATGCTGCGCACCGATCCCCTCTACGGGCAGATCGTGCTGACCTGGGAGCAGATTCGACGGCGTCTCGACACGGGGAGCGGGTTCGACGACGACGACTTCGCCTGGGTCGACGGCGGCCTGCTGCTGTTCACGCTGCTGCGGGTCTTGCTGCGCGATCCGCGGGCCGCCAGCGAGGCCGTGCGCCGCGAGATCGCCACGACCCTCGACGACCTGGGCGCCCGCATCGACGGCGCGCCGACGCGCGGAGGGGGCCTGCCCGACGAGGCCGAGCTCGGCTTCCTGTCCGCCTTCAACGACTACCTGATGGCGCGCCACGACGAGCGCGTACGCATCGAGGAAGGCGGAGGGCTGTCGCTGGCCGCGCTGGCCCTGGGCGACCGCCTGCGGGTCGCGGTGGCCCTGTCCGACGAACGGGCGCCGTAACCCTCACCCCCCGCCCCTCTCCCGCTGCGCAGGAGAGGGGGGTTCTCGGCCGTCGACGGCGGGCATCGTTTCTGGCATCCTCCCCTCATCGACCTCGTCACCTCGCATCGGAGGCCCCCATGTACGAAGCCCTGCTCAGCCCCGAGCACCTGGCCGTGGTGGCCGAGGCGCGCGCGTTCGCCAGGGCCGTGCCCGCCGAGCTGCTGCGCAGGATGGACCGCGAGGAGGTGACCTTCCCCCGCGAGTACCTGGAGGACCTGGGGCGCGCCCACCTGCTGGGCCTGCGCTTCCCGAAGGAGTGGGGAGGCCGGGGCCTGCCCTGGACGGTCGAGTCCGCGGCCCTGGAGGAGATCGGCGTGCTGGGCACGTCGCTGGGGTGCCTGTACTCGATGCCCTCGATCGTGGGCGAGGCGCTGGACCGCTTCGGCACCGACGACCAGAAGCGGCGCTTCCTCGCGCCCATCGTGGCGGGGACCAAGGGCTCGGCCGAGGGGCTGACCGAGCCGCGCGGAGGCAGCGACTTCTTCGGCGCGCTCACCAGGGCGGTGCGCAGGGGCGACCACTACGTGCTGAACGGCCAGAAGCGCTTCGTGGTGGGCGCCGAAGGGGCCGACGTCTTCCTGGTGTACGCCGTCACCGAGCCCGGCGCGCCGCCCCACAAGCGGCTGTCGCTGTTCGTGGTCGAACGCGACCGGTCGAAGGAGAACGACAACGGCGTCGAGGTGAAGCACGCCTACGGCCTGCTGGGCACGCGCGGCGGCGGCACCGGGCGATTGTACTTCCGGGACACGGTCGTACCGGTCGAGAACCGCATCGGCGACGAGGGCGACGGGGCCACCATCTTCAACCGCATGATGCTGCCCGAGCGCATGACGTCGGCCTCGGGCGCCATCGGCCTGGGGCGCGCCGCGCTGGAGGTGGCCACGCGCTACACCACGCGCCGCACGGCGTTCGGAAAGCCCATCTTCAAGTACCAGGCGGTCAGCTTCCAGATCGCCGACGCGGTGGCCGGCATCGACGCCGCGCGCGCGCTGACCCACGCCGCCGCCCGCATGATCGACGCGGGGCTCGACGCGCGCCGCCTGGTGTCCGAAGCCAAGAAGGTCGCCACCGAGGCCTCGTGGAAGGCCGTGAACGCGGCCATGCAGGTGCTGGGCGGCATCGGCTACACCGAGGTCTATCCCATCGAGCGCATGCTGCGCGACGCTCGCCTGCCCATGATCTGGACGGGCTCGAACGAGATCATGAACCTGCTGATCCAGCACGAGTGGTACCGCGAGGTGGCCGAGGGGCCGCGCGGGCGCGACGTCGAGGACGACTGCCTCGACCCCGAAGGCGCGACCGAGAAGGTCTACACCGACGCCGACCAGGTGTGATCCGGGGCCGCACGCCACGCGCGCCCCTGCTCCGCGGCTTGCCAGCCCCGGCATGCGGGCCCCATACTGTCCGTCGATTTCGCCCGGGAGACGCGATGCGCAAGGGTCCCCTGACCAACGTGAACGTGGTCTCGCAAGAGACCCTGGTGACACCCGCACGGCTGGCGCGCAGCCTGCCCCTGGGTCCGGCGGCCCGGGCGGCCGTGCTCGCGGGCCGTCGCAGCGTGCAGGCCGTGCTCGATCGCACCGACCCGCGCCTCCTGGTGATCGTGGGACCGTGCTCCATCCACGACCTCGACGCGGCGCGGGAGTACGCGCACCGGCTCGAGGCGCTGGCCGGCGAGGTGGGCGACACGCTGATGCTGCTCATGCGCGTGTACTTCGAGAAGCCCCGCACCACCATTGGCTGGAAAGGCTTCCTGAACGACCCCTACCTCGACGACTCGTTCCGCATCGGCGACGGGCTGCGCCTGGCGCGACAGCTGCTGATCGAGCTGGCACGGATGGGCGTGCCCGCCGCGGCCGAGGCGCTGGACCCCATCACGCCCCAGTACCTGGGCGACCTGATCACCTGGTACGCCATCGGCGCGCGCACCACCGAGTCGCAGACGCACCGCGAGATGGCCAGCGGGCTGTCGGCGCCCGTGGGCTTCAAGAACGGCACCGACGGGGGCCTCGACATCGCCGTGGCGGCGCTGAAGGCGGCCTCGCACCCCCACGCCTTCCTGGGGATCGACGGCCAGGGACGCAGCGCCGTGGTGCGCACGCGGGGCAACGCCTACGGGCACGTGATCCTGCGGGGCGGGCGCGAGCCCAACCACGACGCGGCCTCGGTCGCGCGCTGCGAGGCGGCGCTCCGGAAGGCCGGCCTGCCCTGCAACCTGGTGATCGACTGCAGCCACGGCAACTCGGGCAAGGAGCCCGCGCGGCAGACCGACGTGTTCCTCGACGGGGTGCGGCAGTTGGAGGCCGGCAACCGCTCGATCGTGGGACTGATGCTCGAGAGCAACCTGGAGGCCGGTGCCCAGCCCTTCTGCTCCGACCGCGCCGCGCTGCGTCCCGGCCAGTCGGTGACCGACGCGTGCCTCGACTGGGAAACCACCGCCCGGCTGCTGCGCGAGGCCCACGCGCGGCTCGCCGCGATCCTGGCGCGCCCCCGTGCTGGGTGAGCAGCCTACCGAAGCGTCTTCGACAGCACGATCTCGTGGCCCCCGTCGGGCGGGTCGGCGTAACGGACCTGGTCGACGAGCCGCGCGACCACGTAGAGCCCGAAGCCGCCCTCGCGGGAGCCGTCGAACGCGGGAGGGGGCACCGCGGCCGGGTCGAAGCCGCGCCCGTGGTGGGTGAAGCGTACCTCGACGTGGGGGGCAGACACCGACACCGTCACCGCGTAGCGCGCCCGCCGGTCGGGCAGCAGCGCGTGGCGCACGACGTTCGCCGCAGTCTCGTCGACGACCAACTCGAGCTGCCCCAGGGACTCTTCGCCGACGATCAGCCCGGGCGCGGCCAGCACGGCGGCCCGCACGAAGGCGCGCACGGCCGGAAGTTGCTCCACGTCGGCCGCGAACGTTCGGCGTTCGACCCGGCGCTCGGCGGGCGGCCCACCGGCCGTGGCGACCAGCACGGCGGTCACGTCGTCGGCGGGTGCCGCTCCGCCCGCGAAGGCCGCCAACTCGGCGGCCAGGGCGTCGAGCACGGCCCGGGGCGCCGTCGACGCGTGGCGCTGGAGCAGCGCGACCAGGCGTTCGAGGCCGAAGCGCTCGCCGGAGGGCGCCTGCGCGTCGAGCACGCCGTCGGAGTAGAGCAGGAAGCGATCGCCGGGCTGGAAGGAGAAGCCCACCGAGCGGTAGACCTCGTTGGCGTCGAAGCCGAAGGGCAGGTTGACGCCCTCGAGCGGCTCGACGCTGCCATCGGCGGCCCTCTGGTGCAGGGTGCGCGTGTGGCCGCAGTCGACCAGGTCGAGCACGCCCCGTTCGAGATCGACGTGCACCAGCGCCGCGGTGATGAAGCTGCCGAGGGTCTGCAGCTCGGGCGTGAGCACCGCGTGCACCAGGTTGGCCGTGTCGCCGGGGCGGGGCGGCAGGCCCCGGGTGGCCACCAGCAGGTGCGACACCGCGCGCGTGAACTGGATCTTGGCCGCCGCGCCGAGCAGCGCGGCCGGGATGCCCTTGCCCATCACGTCGCCGAGCACCACGTCGAAGCGCCGATCGTCGTAGGAAAAGAAGCCGTAGAAGTCGCCGTCGATGGTCTGCGACGGCAGGGCCAGCGCGACCACCTCGGCGCCCCCGCCCAGGGCCGGCGGCACGCCCAGCAGGATGGCGTTCTGGATGCGCGCGCCCACCGTGGCCTCGTACGCGCGGGCCTCGGCCAACTGGCGCCGGCTGTCCAGGAGCGCCTGCAGCGTGGCGTGGTGGCGCACCGCGTAGCGGATGGAGCGTTCGAGCAGCGTGGCCGTGATCTGGCCCTTGACCAGGTAGTCGGTGGCACCCGCCTGCATGGCCTCGACGTCGAGGTCGTGGTCGCGGAGGCCCGTGAGCAGCAGCACGGGCACGGCCGCGTCGCGGGCCCGTACCTCGCGCAGCAGATCCACGCCGGTCAGCCCGCCGATACGGTAGTCGAGCAGGTACAGGTCGTGCCGCTCCGCCGCGATGACCTCGAGCGCGCGCTCGCCGGTGTCGGCCCAATCGAGCACGTAGGGTTCACCGGCGGCCTCGGCGAGCAGGTCGCGCGTGACGACGTAGTCGTCCTCGTCGTCCTCGACCAGCAGGATGCGCAGGGGCGCGCGTCCGTCCGCGGACAGGTCCATCACGCGCGCTCGGATTCGGCCGGCAGGCGGACGATCTGGAACCAGTAGCGGCCCAGGTCGCGCACCGTGGCCACCAGCGCCTCGAACGACACCGGCTTGGTGATGAACGAGCTGACGCCCAGCTCGTAGCTGCGCACGATGTCCTCCTCGAGCTTGGAGGTGGTGAGCACCACCACCGGGATGGTGCGCAGGGCGGGGTCGGCCTTCAGCTCGGCGAGGGCCTCGCGGCCGTCCTTGCGCGGCATGTTGAGGTCGAGCAGGATGATGCCGGGGCGCGGCGCCGAGCCGGGCGCGCTCCAGCGTCCGCGCTGGCGCAGGTAGTCGAGCAGCTCCTCGCCGTCGTGGACGAAGCGCAGCTCGTTGGCCATGCGGTTCTCGCTCCACGCCTCCTCGAGCATCAGGCGATCGTCCTCGTCGTCCTCGGCCACCAGAACCATCAGGCCTCCGCGGCCAAGCTCGCTCGTGCTCATGTGCCCCCCCCTCGGATGGCCGGCAGTCGGAAGACGAACGTCGCCCCCTCGCCCGGCGCCGACGACGCGGTGATGGCGCCCCCGTGGCGCTCGACGATCTTGCGGCAGATGGCGAGCCCGACGCCCGTGCCCTCGTACTCGCTGCGCGCGTGCAGTCGCTGGAACACGCCGAAGATCTTGTCGGCGAAGCGCGGCTCGAAGCCGATGCCGTTGTCGACCACCCGGAGCTCCCACCAGCCCCCGCCCTCGCCCCCCGCGTCGGCCTCGCCGACACGCTCGGCGAGCACCCGGATGACCGGCGCCACGTCGGGGCGGCGGAACTTGAGCGCG
>Ga0233425_10010343_pt1 | contig 11407 bp, 6 predicted proteins | sample Watercolumn_Towu_2_FD_181712 | JGI IMG/M metagenome (GOLD analysis project Ga0233425, IMG submission 181712) | Freshwater microbial communities from Lake Towuti, South Sulawesi, Indonesia - Watercolumn_Towuti2014_140_MG | ecosystem: Environmental > Aquatic > Freshwater > Lake | place: Indonesia...
ATGCGCGAGCTGGCGCTCTGGGCCGACGACGACGCGCTCGAGGCCACGTTCGTCGACGTCGACGAGATCGCGCGCGACTGCCGCTTCTCGGACTGCTCGCACGAGTCGGAGCCGGGATGCGCTGTGCTGCAGGCAGTTTCCGACGACGTCCTCGACGACGACCGGCTCGCCTCGTGGCGCAAGCTGCAGCGCGAGCTCGCGCACCTCGCGCGCAAGCAGGACGTGCTGCTGCGCAACGAGGAGCGCAAGAAGTGGGCCCGCATCACCCGCGAGGCCCGCTCCCGCAGCAAGCCCTGACCCGCTCTGGATGGGTGAGCGACGCCCATAGCCGTCGCTCACCCATCCAGAGCGGTTCCTACGCCGTGCGCTCCTCGTCCTCGGCCACGCAGCAGAACGTGCGCCGGTACGCCTGGGGCGAGATGCCGCGGATCCGGCCGAAGTGGTGGCGCAGCACGGTGCCCGAGCCGAACCCCACCTTCGACGCGATCTCGTCGACGCCGAGGGTGGTCTCCTCCAACAGGCGCGACGCGGCGTCCACGCGGCGCGCGAGCAGCCAGCTGTACGGCGTCGTGCCGGTCTCGTCGCGGAACCGGCGGGCGAAGGTGCGCGGGCTCATGAGCGCGTGCGACGCCATGTCGTCGACGCCGAGCTCCTGGTCGAGGTTGGCGATGATCCAGTCCATCGTCGGGCCGAGGCCGTCGTCGGCGCAGACGGGGACGGGCAGCGCGACGTACTGCGCCTGGCCGCCGTCGCGGTGCGGCGGCACGACCATGCGGCGGGCGATGGCGTTGGCGACGCGCGACCCGTAGTCCTGCCGGACGACGTGCAGGCACAGGTCGATGCCGGCGGCGGTGCCGGCGCTGGTGAGGATCGGGCCGTCCTCGACGTAGAGGACGTCGGGCTGCACGTCGACGAGCGGGAACCGCTGCGCGAACTCCTCGACGTAGCGCCAGTGGGTGGTGGCCTTCCGCCCGTCGAGTAGACCTGCCGCCGCGGCGACGAACGACCCCGAGCAGACGGTGAGGATGCGGCCGCCGCGCTCGACGACGGCGTGCAGCGCCTCGACGACCGCGGGGTCGATCTCGAGGTCGATGTGCGGCCAGGTCTCGAGCCCCAGGGCGGGGATGCAGACGATGTCGGCAGTGGCGACGCGCTCGAGCCGGTGCTCGGGAAGCAGGTCCATCCCGCCGTACGACGCGTGCACCCGCTCGTGCACGGAGGCGACCGCGAAGTCGAACCTCGGCACGCCGTCGCCGGTGCGGTCGATGCCGAACACCTCGTAGACGACCCCGAGCTCGAACGGCGCGTAGTGCTCGCCGACGAGCAGGGCCACGACGTCGACGGCCGGGCGCCGCACCTCGGGCTCCGGGCGGTTCTGGAGCGGCTGCTGGCCGGATCGCTGTGCCATACCCGCATGCTGCCACGGTTCTGGCAGTAAGTCTACGCAGGATGTCCTTCCTGCCACTGTGGCGGGATTGTGGATCGGGGCAGGATTCCTGCCATGACGATCCTCATCCTGCTCGTGCTGCTGGGGGCAGCCGCCGTCGCCGCCCTCCTCCGCGACCTGCGTCGCGACCCGGCCCGTTCCATCCCGGGCTCCCACGCCGACGCCTTCGCCCCCCGCTGGGCCGACGCCGGCACCGGCCGCTGGTCGCTGTGAGCGATCCCGGCCCCGCCCACCGGCACCCGGCCCCGGCCGCCGCACCTGATCCCCCGATCCGCGGCGCCGGGGCCGATCCACGTCCGGACCGCGCGCGGCACCGGCGTCCGCTGCGCCCGCTCCGCCGGTTCCGGACGGTGCCACCCTCGCGGCATGACCTCGGAGCAGGCACGGCAGATCGGCCGGCTGTTCGACACGCTGGCGCCGGAGTACGACTCGGTCGGCGTCGAGTTCTTCGGACCTATCGCCTCGAGCCTCGTGACGGCCCTGGCACCTCGCGCCGGCGAGCGCTGGCTCGACATGGGATGCGGGCGCGGCGCCGTGCTGCTGCGCGCCGCACCCATGCTCGGCGACCGGGGGCTGGCGGTGGGCACCGACATCTCCGCCGGCATGCTCGCGGCCTGCCATGACGCCGTGCACCGAGCCGGCCTGACCAACGTCGCGCTGCACCAGGACGACGCGCAGGCGCCGTCCCTGCCCGCCGTTCCGGGCGGCTTCCACGCGATCGCGTCGGCGGCGGTGGTCTTCTTCCTCCCCGACCCGGCTGCGGCACTGTCGGCGTGGCTGCCGCTCGCGGCCCCCGGCGGCCGGCTCGGCATCACCACGTTCGCCGAGCTGGACCCCCGGTGGCAGGCGTTGGACAGGCTGTTCGACCCCTACCTGCCTGTCGACATGCTCGACGCCAGGACCACCGGGGCGGCCGGCCCGTTCGCGAGCGACGACGGCGTCGAGGAGCTGGTGGCGGGCGCGGGCTGGGCCGAGGTCAGGACCGTGAGCGACGAGGTCGAAGTGCGCTTCGCCTCCCCGGAGCACTGGCGCCGCTTCTCGATGTCGACCGGCCAGCGGCGCATGTGGGCTCTGGTCCCCGACGACGAGCGCCAGTCCGTGGTCGACCGTGCCTTCGCCCAGCTGAGCGCCGACTCCGCCGCCGACGGGTCGACGACGTACTGGCAGCGGTTCCGCCACACCCTCGCCGTCCGGCCCTGAGCCGTCCCTGGTTCGCGGGGGCCGGGAATCCGGGGGAGGGCGGGGCGGTTGTCGGTCGGACACCGACCCACGAGGAGCCCCCATGGCCGACGCCGCCGACTTCATCGCCGCCTACCGCCGCAGCCACGACCGGCTGGTCGCCGCGTCTGAGGGGCTCACGGAGGAGCAGCTGCGGTCGCAGTCGTTCGACACGGAGTGGTCGGTCGCGCAGGTGCTCTCGCACCTCGGCAGCGGCGCGGAGATCTTCGGCCACATCGTCGATGCGGGCGCCGCGGGGGAAGACGCGCCCGGCATGGATGTGTACCAGGGCATCTGGGCCGTCTGGGACGCCAAGGACGCCGTGTCGATGCGCGACGACGCACTGGCCCAGGACTCCGCCCTCACCGAGCGGCTCGAGGGCCTGACGTCCGAGGAGGCCGACGCGTTCGGCATCACGCTGTGGGCGGGCCCGATGGACCTCGCCGCCGTCGTGCGCATGCGACTGTCGGAGCACGCGCTGCACACCTGGGACGTCGAAGCCTCGTTCAGCACCTCGCCGACAGTCCCTGCGGACCTCGCAGGCCTGCTGCTGCCCGGCCTGGCCGCCATGGCCGGGCGCGCAGGCAAGGCGCAGGACCCCGGCTACCGCGTGGTGCTCGAGTCCACCGACGGCCACGGCGCCTTCACAGTGTCGACCGGCGACCCCGTGACGCTGTCCGAAGGAGCCGACGCCGACGCGGACGGCGTGGTGCGCCTGCCGTCCGAGGCGATCCTGCGGCTGCTGGCCGGCCGGCTGCGCCCGGCCTTCACTCCGCCCCTCGAGGAGTCCGGCGATCGCGGCATCGCCGACCTGCGCGCGGCCTTCCCCGGCTTCTAGGGGCGAGGGAACGCTTCCGGGCAGGGAGGCGTTACGCACGGGCTGTGATCGTTGCGCCTTCGTGTCCTGCCGGGCTGGCTCGGCTGGAGAACGCCTGTCGCGCAGGACATTTCGGGCTTTCCTCCCACAGGCCGAAGCGCTGCGCGACGACCCGGGCACACAGCGTCGATAGTCGTCACCCTCAAGGAGACGGACCAGCCCAAGCCCTTGCGGCGGGGTGGTCACCAGGAGTAAGCATCGGCGCCTGAAGACGCCGCGGATGGCCGCTGGGGGCGGTCGTTCCTGATTCGCCGGCACTGAGCGCCGTGGGGGCGTCATGCGGGGAATCTTCTCGTCGTCCATGTCAGGCCAGGGGGCCGGCCAGACCGAGCCGGAGCGGGCCGCGTCGCCGTGGTTCCGTCGCATCGCGACGGTCACTGCCGCTGCGCTGGCGATCGGGCTCGGCGGCGCCAGCGGCGCGTTCGCGGCCGATCCCTTCGTCCCGAGCGGCGACCCCACGATCGTGAGCGACAAGCTGGACTACGCGCCTGGCTCGCAGGTGGACCTGTCGGGCGAGCAGTGGTGGCCGGACCTGCCGGTCCGCGTCGTCGTCAACGACGACCCGGCGCTCAACCTCGGCGAGGACCGGCAGTGGAAGCTGGACACGACGGCCCAGGGCATCGACCCCGTGGCCGGTGCCGGCGGCTCCCTCGCCTTCTCGTTCCGGCTCCCGGACTGGTTCATCGCCACCTACCGCGTGACCGCCACCCAGACGACGCCCACGGGGTCCACCATCACCGCCACGGCGATGTTCACCGACTCGCCCGGCGCGTACAGCCTCGACCTGACGGCCGCCGACCCAGCGGCCGACAGCGGGCCGTACGACCCGACGTACCCGAAGCTGCCGCCGGCGCTCAAGGCCTGTCCGACCCCGAGCGGCGGCACCGGCCGGGCGGCCGACCCCCTGCAGGACGCCGTGGCCTACGGGCCGACCGGCGCCAGCAGCGACAAGGACGCCGTCGAATCGCTCTCGCCCGACGACATGGTGCTGGGCCAGATCGTCCCGTTCGAGCTGATCATCACGGTCAACGGCGACACGATGCCGGAGGACGGCTCCATCTCGATCACCAACGAGTGGCTCGAGAAGACCACCAGCGGCGCCGACTTCGGCTACGACGGGTCGTACGGGCTGTACTGCGCCTTCGTCGACACCGCCGACGCCGGGAGCACCGCTCTGGACGGCGACGAGAAGGTCGTCTCGTTCACGTCGAGCACGATCGGGGCCGGCACCAGCAACCAGCGCATCAGCGGGACCACCAACGTGGCCGGCCTCGACTCCGGCGACCGAGTCGTCGTGGAGCTGTGGGTCGTGCTCGACAAGAGCATCCCGTCGGGCACCAGCGGCAACGTGCAGAGCTCGGTCGAGTCGGCCTCCACCACCACGGCGGGCAACCCGTCGATCAACGTGGGCAACCAGACGGTCCCGCTGCTCCAGACCCAGCAGTTCTTCACCAACGACGCCGATCTCTCGGTCACGAAGTCGGACTCGCCCGACCCGGTCGAGGCGGGCAGCCCGCTCAGCTACACGATCACGGTGGCGAACAACTCCGCCGACACGACCGCCAACGACATCACCGTGACGGACACGCTCGACCCCAGCACGACCTTCGTGTCGACCAGCACGTCGGCCCTCTACTCCTGCGCTCACGCGAGCGGGGTGGTCACGTGCACCATCCCCGGCCTTGCGCCCGGGGCGAGCGTCGACATCACGGTGAACGTCGCCGTCGCGTTGACGGCGCCGAACAACGACACATCGCTGAACGCGGAAGCCGGCAACGCTGGAGCACCCGGCAGCGGCCTCACCTGCACGACCACCCCGAAGGATCTCTGCAACGTCGTCACGATCGAGTCGATCACCGACGACCCCGACCTCACGGACAACGGCTACGCGCAGCCCACCAACGTGGTGCCGGCAACCGCGGACGCGCGCGACCTCGAGGTCGACAAGACGGTGGTGCCCCGGTTCACGCGCACCTACGACTACACGATCGCGAAGTCCGTCGTGGGCTCGGACGAGTCGGCCGCGTCGGACGGCGAGGCGACGTTCTCCTACAAGGTGGAGGTCGGGAAGGGCGGCTTCGTGGACTCGGCGTTCTCCGTGGTCGGCGTCATCTCGGTCACGAACCCGAACACCGTCGCGGTGCCGGGCGCCTCGGTGTCCGACTCGCTGACGGCCGATAACGACTGCGTCGTCTCCGAGTCCAACGAGAACGGGCTCGACCCGGATTCGTTCACCATGCCGGCGGCTGACGGCGAGACCCCGGCCGTCGAGACCTTCGACTACGCGTGCTCGTACACCGGAGCGCCCCCGCAGTCCGAGTCGAACACGGCCACCCTGTCGTGGACCAAGACCTGGACGGCCAACAGCATCACCTACACGACGCCGGGCAGCTCGGACACCGTGGTCAAGCCGGTCGTGTTCGGGACGCCGACCACCGAGGTCGACGAGTCAATCACCCTGGACGACACCGAGTACGGCGAGCTCAACGACGGCGACCCGATCGCTTACGGCGACCTGCCCCAGACGTTCGAGTACGACATCACCTGGGACTCGGAGCCGGGCACCTGCGCCGACCTCGAGAACACCGCGACGTACACCACGAACGACACAGGCGCCAGCGACAGCTCGACGGCGACGGTGTCGGTCTGCGACTACCTCGACCTGACGGTCACCAAGACGGCGGCGCCGGCGTTCACCCGGACCTACGCCTACGAGGTGACCAAGACGGCCACGGACTCCCAGCAGTCTGCCTCGGACGAGGGGTCGACCTTCGAGTACACCGTCCACGTGGCGCAGGGTGCCGCCACCGACTCCGACTGGGTCGTGACGGGCACCATCACGGTGGACAACCCGAACAAGGTCCCGGTCAACGGCGTCGCAGTCTCCGACGCGATCGTCGGCGACACCGGTGCCACCTGCCTGGTCGAGGACGAGGCGGAGCACACCGTCGACGTGCCGGCCGAGGCCAGCGTGACGGTCGACTACGAGTGCGCCTACTCGCAGGAGCCCGCGTCCTCGTCGCAGACCAACTCTGCGACGGCGGTGTGGGACGACTTCGGCTCGCCCACGACGTCCGACTCCGGATCCGCCACGGTCGAGTGGGCCGACGCGTTCGTCACGGAGATCGACGCCACGGCGGTCCTGACGGATTCCGAGAAGGGGGCGCTCAACGACGGCAACCCGATCGCGTGGGCGAGCCTCCCCTACGACGAGACGTACACCCTGGCGTGGGAGGTCGAGCCGGGCACGTGCGGCACGTTCTACAACACCGCCACGGTCACCGGCGGAGACACCGACGCCATCCTGGACGAGGACACCGCCACCGTGTCGCTCTGCGACCGGCTCGACCTCGTGGTGACCAAGACGGCCACCCCGGAGCTCGAGAGGACCTACGACTACCTCGTCACCAAGACCGCGACGGACGACGAGCAGTCCGCGAACGACCCGGACGGCTCCACCTTCGAGTACACCGTGTCCGTGTCCCGCGGCGGCTACACCGACGGCGGGTGGACGGTGACGGGCACGATCAGCATCGCCAACGGCAACGACATCACGATCGAGGACGTCGATGTCAGCGATGCGATCGCACCCGGGGCTATCTGCCTCGTCGAGGGCCAGGCCGTCGCCACGGTCGACGTCCCGCCGGCCGGTGCGAGCCTGGGCTACGAGTGCACCTACTCGCAGCAGCCCGCGACGGCGTCGCAGACCAACACTGCGACGGCGTCCTGGGACGACTTCGGATCGCCGACGACCTCCGACACCGGGACTGCCCCCGTCGACTGGTCCGCGGCGCTGCTCGACGAGACCGATGAGACCGCGGTCCTCATCGACTCCGAGGTGGGTGCGCTCAACAACGGCGATCCCATCGCCTACGCCGACCTCGAGGAGCCGTTCACCGAGACCTACGAGCTGGACTGGGTCGGCGTCCCGGGGACCTGCGAGGACTTCGACAACACGGCGACGGTCTACGGCGGTGACACCGACGACAGCCTGTCGCAGGACACCGAGACCGTGACGCTCTGCGACTACGTCGACCTCGTGGTCACCAAGACGGCGTCGTCGGCACTCACCCGCACCTGGACGTGGGGCATCGACAAGTCCGTCGACAAGACGTCGGTCACGACGTCGGCGTCGACCGCCACGTTCAACTACACGGTCAAGGTGACGCGCAGCGCACCGTCCGACTCGGGCTGGACGGTGACCGGGACGATCAGCATCGCCAACGGCAACGACATCACCATCGAGGATGTCGACGTCAGCGACGCGATCGGGGCCGGGGCGACGTGCCTGGTCGAGGGTCAGCCGGTTGCGACGGTCGACGTGCCGCCGACGGGAGCCACGCTCGACTACGAGTGCACCTACTCGCAGGGCCCGGCGTCGTCGTCGCAGACGAACACGGCGACGGCGACGTGGGACGTCTTCGGATCTCCCACCACGTCGGACACCGGCACCGCCTCCATCGACTGGACGAAGGCGACCGTCACGAAGGTGGACGACCAGGTGACCGTGACCGACACCCAGCGGCCCGGCTGGTCGCAGGTGGTGAAGGCCACGGACGCGACTCCCACCACCATCACCTACAGCAAGACCTTCCCGGTGGTGACCGGCTGCGCGTCCTACGACAACACGGCGGGGTTCGTCACGAACACGACCGGCACGACCGGCTCGGACACCGTCACCGTGCGCGTGTGCAAGTCGATCACCGGCGGGTACACGATGGGCTACTGGCAGAACAAGAACGGGCTCAAGGACATCGCCAAGATGGGTGTGGCCGGGTGCACCGCGCTCAAGACGGCCTACCCCAACGTCCTGTCCGGGCTGAACTGCTCGTCGACGACGACGTTCCAGTCGTCGGTGACCGCCATCATCAAGGCGGCGGAGGCCAGCGGCGACGGCGATCCGATGTTCAAGGGCCAGTTCCTCGCCACGGCCCTGAGCGTCAGGAAGACCAGCGCCCTCGGGAGCACGTCGATCAGCGTCAGCACCGCGGTGTTCCCCAGCGCCTGCATGACGGTCAACCAGCTGCTGGCCTACGGGAACGCGAACTACGCGGCGCTCAAGCTCGACAAGACCGTCTTCATGGCCGTGAAGTCGGTGTACGACGACATCAACAACAACCGCGCCATCACCTGCTGATCCGCTGACGGCAGGAGAGGGGGGCGGGGCCTTGGCCCCGCCCCCCTCGCGCGCGTCGTCAGGGAGCCACGTGCGTCACCGCGAGGGTGAAGCTGGCCGACGTCGATCCGCCGACCACCCAGGAGTACGTCCCGGCGCTGAGGGTCGGAGAGAGCGTCAGGCCGCTGGCTCCGCTGCCGTAGGCCACCACCGTGCCGTCCTTGCGCAGCACCTTCAGCGTCAGCTGCACTGCGGTCTTCGATCGGCCGGACGCCGAGAACGTCAGCCGTCCTGCCGCTGCCCCGGAGCCTGTCGGCACGCTGAACGCGACCGACGGCTTCTTGCTGGTGAGGCTGCCCGTGAAGGTGTCCGTCGTCGTCGCCGGCGTCGTCCCGCCGCCGGGCGGCGGATCGGCCGCGGTGAGCGAGGCGGCGAGGAACACGCTGCTGGCGGTGTTCCAGTGAGTCGCGAGGTACGAGCCAGGGGATGGGCTGACGGCGAAGTAGTCGTCGTTGCCGCAGTCGAGCAGCCACTCGTTCTCGGCGGGGCACGCCTGCGTCGTGGTGACGCCGGCGGCGTCGGAGTAGCAGAGCGCGTCGCTCTCGTCGGTGCAGTGGTAGAGCGCCGTGGAGTGCGGGGCACTGGGCTGGACCGCGCCCAGCGTGTGGAACAGCTCGTGCAGCGGCGATGAATGGTCGGCGCGGTTCCAGCAGCCGGTGTCCACGCGGCCGTAGGCGGGGCCGGTGTTCGCCGGGTTGGACGCGTCGGCGGAGTCGTTGCCGACGACCTGCCCGATGCCGCAGTAGACGGTGGCGTCCGCCCACACGATGTAGCGACGGTCGGTGCGGGAGAATCCCTGCGCCTTGAGCTCGGCGATCATGGCGCCGAAGGTGTCGTCCCCTGCGGCCGTCAGGGACGCCTTCGCGACGTCGAGCGCGCACCCGGGCGTCGTCACGAACCGCAGGTACCGCTGGCCGCCGCCCTGCAGAGCGCTCTTCTCGACCGCGTTCTCCATCTGCCCCGCCCATGTGACGATCTGAGGGGCCACCGTCGAGAACCTGTCGGTCCGGTCGGCAGCCACCGCGTAGACCACCTGCACCCGCGGGCCGCTCGTCCCGTCGCCGATGCAGGGGATGGGGACGGAGTCGACCGCCGTGCCTCCGGAGGCCACGGCGTCGCCTGCGGTCACGTCCACCCCGGCAGGCGCCGGATCGGGCCCATGGCTGCACAGCCGCCCGAGGCCTGGTCCGCGGATCTCGAACCCGCCGGCGCACGGCCCGTCGCTGGCCCTGGCCAGGCCGGTGTAGACCAGGCCCCGGGCACGGGCGGCGTCGCCCGGCGAGGCGGGCCCGTCGCCCCAGGCGGCACTGCCCGAGGCGGCCGCGACCAGGACGAGAGCTGTGGACGAGACGGCGACGAGCGCCCGTGGCGCGAGGCGTGACGCGGTAGTCATGGACCGGTTGTCGGGCGCGGGGCAGGCCGGTCTTGACCGGTCGTCAGGCGAGCCTCGTCTCATCGGCGGTACCGGCGTGACCGGTGTGGCAGCGGTGCCCCTCTGCCCGGTTTGCACCGTCCGGGGCGGTCCCCAGGCCGCGTGGAGCGGAGCCGATTAGGTTGGCGGCATGAGCCAGCGCGTCCTCGTCGTGGGTGCCGGCCTCGGCGGGCTGCGGTCGGCGGAGGCGCTGCGCGCGCAGGGGTACCACGACGAGATCGTCGTCGTCGGCGACGAGCCGCACGCGCCCTACAACCGGCCGCCGCTGTCGAAGGAGGCGCTGGCCGACGAGGTCGCGCACGAGCGGCTCGCGTTCCGGCAGAAGGCCTCTGTCGAGGACGTCGTGTGGCGGCTCGGCGAGCGGGTCGACGCGCTCGACCTCGAGGCCGGCTCGGCCGTCGTGTCGGGCGAGCAGCTCGACTGGGACGCAACCGTCGTGGCGACGGGCGTCTCGGCACGGCGGCTCACGGTCGCGGGACCGCCCCCGACCCACGCGGCCGGCAGGCACGTGGTGCGCACGCTGGACGACGCCCTGGCTCTGCGGGCTGCGCTGTCGCCGTCCACCCGTCTGGTCGTGATCGGCGCCGGCTTCATCGGCTGCGAGGTGGCGGCAACTGCCCGCACGCTGGGCTGCGAGGTCGACGTCGTCGCCGTCGACGACTACCCGATGCAGCGGCCGCTCGGGCCGATGCTCGGCGCCGAGCTGCAGCGGCGGCACGAGGGCCGCGGAGTCCGGTTCCATCTCGGCGTCGGGGTCGAGCGCCTGCTCGGCGACGGCCACGTCACCGGTGTCGTGCTGTCCGACGGCGCCGAGCTGGTGGCCGACGTCGTGGTCGAGGCGCTCGGCTCGCAATGCAACGTGGCCCTGCTCGACGGCCAGGGCCTCGATCTCTCCGACGGCGTCCTCGCCGACCACGCGCTGCGCCCGCTGCGCTTCGGGGTGCCGGTCGACGGCGTCGCCGCCGTGGGCGACGTCGCACGGTTCCCGAACCCCAGGTTCGACGACCGCGCGTTCCGGGTCGAGCACTGGAGCCTGCCCACCGACACCGGCCGGCGGGCCGGCGAGGTGCTCGCCGCGTTCCTCCGGCACGGCCCGTCCGAGGCCTACGACGCCGTCGCGTCGAGACCGTGGGAGGTGCTCCCGTCGTTCTGGAGCGACCAGTTCGACATCCGGATGCAGTCGTTCGGCATGCCGGGGCTCGCCGACCCGGACGGCGTCCAGCTGCTGGAGGGCGACCTCGCCGGCGAGTGCGTCGT
>Ga0233425_10010344_pt1 | contig 11406 bp, 4 predicted proteins | sample Watercolumn_Towu_2_FD_181712 | JGI IMG/M metagenome (GOLD analysis project Ga0233425, IMG submission 181712) | Freshwater microbial communities from Lake Towuti, South Sulawesi, Indonesia - Watercolumn_Towuti2014_140_MG | ecosystem: Environmental > Aquatic > Freshwater > Lake | place: Indonesia...
CAGTTACCTCAGTCATTGGAGAAACAGATATAGAAGTTTCAGCATATTATCCTCTTGAAATAAAGCAGGGAGATGCAGTCTCAACACAGGCAGAATTTACAGCATCAATGCCTTCTGGCTTGAAAAAATCATACGCTCTTGCAAAAGAAATTGCAGAAACTGAATTAAATACCCTTTTCCTCGAACAAACAACAAGAAATCTGCTGTCAACATACGGTCAGGTGGATAAAAATTATCTTCCTCCAATGGCAGGTGGCCTTCATTTCGAAACATGCGCAAACAGGGTGTTTTGGTTTTATCCTGATGTCAAGGAAGATGTGCAGTATATGCTTACTGCAAACATTCCATATATCAGTGTTGAAAATACTGAAAATAGCAGAATTATCATAGACAGCAAAAAAGAGCAAGATGACAAAACACGAGAACTTAGGCAATCAGTTTTTGATAGTTTCATTCTTCAATCAGATGCAGATGCAAGTCATGCAGGTTTGACTGCTTCATTCAGTTATCAGCCTTCATATCCCATAGACCTTAGGTTTGGCAATAATGTAGGCTATGGCCTTTTGCAGCCAGATACGTTTGAAATAAATCTTCTTGTTGCAAATCTCTGCATGTTCGAGTACAGTTTCCTGTATAATCTCAAATATCCTGTGCTTGTGACAATTACTGACACGCAGAATCCTATTGAAGGGAATGCGTTTGTCTTTCAATTTCCTCTGCAGGTTATTATCAAAAATAATAATGCAAGAATACGATTAAATGATATTTTACGAAAGCAGTATGTGATTCCTGAAACAAGTGATATGCCGTCTTATCAGTGCGATCCAGAACAGCGCCTCAGTGGAGAGAGTACAATGATAGTAACAGATGCAGATGCAAATCCAGTGCAGGACGCTGTTGTGACATTCCAGTGCGGTCCGAGTTATGTGTATGAGTATGATGTCAATGGCACGCTTCAAACAGTGCATCAGTTTGCAGAAACCTGTTTTATGGGAACAACAGATGAGTTAGGAAAACTCACCACAGCATTCCCTCCATGCATTGGCAGCGGTATTGCAACTGTCAAGCATACGCAGTATCTTGAAAAAAGTGTTGCAACAGGAGATATTCTGCAGGGTGAATCCTTTGAACAGCAGATTACTCTTGATAAAGTGTATGCAAAAACTCTGAACATCCAGAAATATTTTGTTGCTCCTCCCGCAGAAACAAATGAAGAAGGCATTGGCATTCATTTAGATGAAAATGGAAATATTATTGCGTGCAACATTAATCTTGAGCCAAAAGAATTCCAGCCATACGAATCTGCAATTGTGACCTTGACAAAATTAGATGTGCAGAATGGAATCTTGAATACCATTCCTGTTATCATATACAATGGCTCTGATGGAGCAATAGACATTGCGCCAGGTCAGTATTATGTTGACATTATGCTGTTGAGAGAAGAAAAGTATCCAGGAGAAATGACTATTCCTGCGCACAGCGAGGCAATTACTGTCCCGACAACATTTGGCCAGAATACAACAACATATCCTGATGAGGATATTCTTGTGCCGAGCACATTTTCAGGCGGTTCAGTATTTTTGTGGAATGTCACAGCAGCAGAGCTTGAGTCAGGCAGTACAATACAGTTTGCAGTGTTTGATGAAGGTCCGCCAAAAACAATTGAGCAAGTCAGTGCAGCGTTGATGCATCGAGAAGCATGTTCAGCATTGCAGTCAGAATTAGTTGCAGTCAGGATTAGTTGAAGTGAGTATACAATGAACGCAAAAAAATATTCAGCATTGTTCATGATTTTCTTAGTTTTATCTCTCCCTGTCATTTCAGCATCAGCATTTGCCTCAACAACAGTATCCATCACAAGTTATGCTGGAAAAGACAGCGTGCAGGGATATATGAGTGAATTTGATGATGCAGTAACTGTTCAGGCTGAAATTATTCCAGATACATCAACAGACACATTTGCAAATTTCACGCAAAATAATGTGTATGTGCAAGTTTTTGGCAAAAAAGAAGCATTTGACTCATGCAGTCAGAGTGGCAGCACCTATTCCTGCTCTTATACCAGCGCGCAAGCAGATAGAACAGCAGGCCAGCAGTCATTGTCAGTTTCAGTGTATGATGATGACATGACAGTTGCTGCAAGTGAATCTGCAACAGTATATATTGACGGCAAAAATCCAAGTATTGCAAAAGCATCTTCACCAGCTATGTGGACAGGAAATGTCAACATTACGCTTGAGGTTGAAGATGAGGCATGTACTGGGTGCAGTGGAGCATGCAGCGGTATTGATAGAATAGAATTATTTTTTAATAATACGCTAAAGGACAACATCTCTATTGATTCGAGTGATTGCGATTATGAAACAATTCTTGAGACTTCTGTTGCAGATATGGCAATTGCAGAAGGTGCACAGCAGTTTTGTGTGTATGTATATGACAATGTCCAGAACAGTGCAAAAAAATGCAGTACTATTACAGTTGATACAGCAGCACCAGCAATTTCAAGCAGTTCTTTTGTGATAAAAGACGATAACGGCAATGCAATTGAACATAAGGGTACAGCAGCAGTGCATGCAACTGTGCAGGTAAATATAACAGACAGCGTCACTGGAATAAATACAAACGCAATCTATGCAAATCTTTCTGCATTGAACACATATGTTGGTGAAGAATATAATCTTCTGCCAGCAGCATGCAGTGAGTATGAAAATAATGTTGTTGTCTGTACATGGGATGTGTATATTGACACAAGTGAAACATCAGCAACAGTGAATATCTATGCAGAAGACAATGCAGAAAATTCTGCTGTGTTGACAAAAACAATGAGTTTTGTTGAAGACACAACAGCGCCTATTGTGTTATCATTGAAATCTGCATTTAATGGATATATCAATGCAAAAAATAATACCCTTACATTAGAAATTCAGGAGCAAGGCAGTGGATTTGACGATGCAAATGCATATCTGAATCTTGCTGAAATTTTACTTAGCAATCGTCAGGCAGATTCCTGCAGTCAGTCTGGTACAGTATGGAATTGTTATTGGCAGTTTGCAGTGCCTTCTTCAGTGAGGCATGGACAGAGTGTTGATGTGACTATATCTGTGTTGAAAGACGATGCTGGCAACAATTATGACTCAGCAAGTTTTGAAGAAGAAACATTCATCTATGACGAAGAAGCGCCAGTATTCATCAATGCAACAATTGCTGCAGTTGGCAGAGAAGCAGATGTGATTACAGAAGGAGATATTGTTGCTGTTGAAGCATATATTGAAGAAGATGTTTCAGGATTAGATGCAACAAATGTGTATGCAGATTATAGTGACTTTGACGATTCTCAAGACCTTTCTCCAGCTCAATCATGTACAGAAGTCAGCGAAGATGTCTGGCTTTGTACGTGGGAGTACACAGGTCCATTGACAGCAGGAGATAATGTCGAGTTAAATATTATTGCAGCAGATAATGCAGGCAACACAAAAGACAGTGATGATGACAATGTAATTGCAGAGAAGCATGTTGTTGGCATGATTGAAAGTGCAGTTGATTATTGGCAGTCAGAAGCAGATGTTGAAGATGTACCAATGTTGAATCCAAACTTTTTGTATTTCACCTCAGCAGGAACTATCGTGCGCCTTGACACAGCGCTTGAGCCAAATGGTGCAGTGCCGTATATTCATGCATATGCAGTCAGCAATTGTCAGGCAGCATATTGGTCTCTTGAGAATATGACTTCAATGCAGTGGTTTGATGCAGGTGTTGTTGGCCAGTATTATACTGCTGACAACAAGCAGAGCAATTATGTTCTTGTCAATATTCCTGCGCTCTTTTATGGAAAAGTCAATATGACAGTGCCAGAGAATAGTTATGTGGAAGTCTATTGCACTGCAACAGTGGCGCAGTCGCGTTCAGAATATTCAGACATTTATTCGCCGAATGAAGAGGTGAATATTTCTGTGTCAATTCCATTGATGACTGGCTTGTATACAGAGCCAAGTCTTGCAACAGTGGACAAGATACAGAGATATGAAAAGTTCCTTACAGGATTGGAAAAAGTCGTTAATTTCCTCGGCAAGTGGACAGAGTGGGGAATGAAGATTTGCGGTCCAATGAACAGTGTGCTGGCAATTGCGAATAATCTTGTCACAATATTGAAAGCAATTGATACATTAACAGTTGGCGAAGCAACACCGCTTGTTGCAGGCGGAGTTAAAGTTACAAATTTCCTCAATGGGATTTGGTATGGATATTATACAAAAGAGCAGGTCGAAGGTGCAACAGACAAAGGAAAAGTCCAGCAAACAAAAATAGGTGATGAGAAAATTGCAGGCAGTCAAGTATATGAAAATACATTCCAAAGCTCGCCAGGAAAAATCTTTTCAAACAAGTTCAAAACACCAAGTTTAGGTCTGCTTTGTGATACAGTTTTGTGTGAAAGTTGTACAGAATCCTGGAACAAGGTAATTTTCCCAAGCAAAAGAGATGAGACACAGCCAGTCGGCGGATATGTTGGCGGAGAGTATGTGCCAAATTGGCTGCAGATTAAGTCAATTCCATTAAATCCGCGTGAAAATTTCATTGTTGCATTAGTCTGCTGGCCTCCGTGCATCCCAGGGATATATTCGCAGTTAAATGTGTATTATGAAATATTGGTTGCGTACAATACCTGCCTAAACATTGCAACAATTAAAGGAGAAGATATTATAGAATGCGATCAGTTTTTGTCAGCGCAGATATGCCAGAATGTTGTCAATGCATTTTTTTGGCATTGGTTCTGGGCATTGAAAGACAGGGCAGTATCAGCAGGAGTCATGAAGGCAGTTGAATATATCAAGAAAAACTGGGTAGAGTGTCCTCCTTCAGGTGGAGATACTACTAATCCTGGTCCTGCCTGCAGTATATGGCGCAGTATTATGGCAATTGTCACGCTTGCAACAACAATCCCAGATACGATTAATGTTATTTCAGGATTGTTTGACTTTAGTTCATCGAATCAGACAGTTGAAGAACAGCAGGAGGAAATCAAGCAGGGCATAGATGAAGAAATCCAAAGCCAGCTCGGCACAACGCCGTATTAAACATGAAACACCACAACAAGCATTTCATTACAGCATTGAGTATGATTGTGTTGATTATAGTAGGTGCAGGACTGTTGCTGTGGAATTATGAAGGAAATGTTGTTGGCTTTAGTGTGATGAGGGATATTATAACTATTCCGTCAGGACATACGTATACTGAAACCAGTGGGGCAGTTAGTATTTACATATATCCCTCTGAAGTAACATTTGGAAACAAAAAAGGACAAGTATTTATTACAACTGTTAATGGAGAAGGTTTGGTCACCTCTGTTGATGAAGTTTATAATCTTATAAAAGATCAAAACAAAAATACATATTTTGCAACAACTAAAGAAGATACTACATATTATACACTCAGTGGCGAAGAATATACGCCAGAAGAAGTAACAGCAACATTTGAAGGAGAAACAGTAGGAACATATTTTTATTTGCAGAATAGTGGTAGTAAGAGCGATGTTTTGACAGATGAAATGCTTAGCAAGATGGCAGAAACTCTTAATGAGATGGACATTCAAATAGGTGAATTATTTCTTTCAAAAGAAGAAGCATCTCAAGCTGCACATACCGCAGAAATAACAGCATTTGCACAATCTATGAGTAGCAGTGGCATTAGTGAATCTGCAATCCAAAACGAAGAAACAGCAATTAATAATTATTTGCATAAAGAGGGTTCACAATATTCTAAAGTTTCTTACGACGTTACCACAGGCCAATATTCTGGAACATTTGGCAGTTCAGAGATTGCATGGGACAGCGACAGAATGTATGTAACTTCTGAAGGTAAAACATACTATTCTGAGAAGAAAAATGGCAGACCTGTATATTATGAATGCACTAAAGATGATTGTTCCCAAGCAAATATCCTATCTGGTGATGATGCAAAGACAGCAAAAACAGCATACAAAACAGCAGAAGATGCGTATGAAAAACTTCAAGAAACAATAAATGATGAAATGGAAAAATGCAAGAAAGATAAAACCAATTGTCAACTCACAACAGGAAAGACTGCAATCACTGAATCTGTTCGTCAGAGTGCATATCTCAACAGCATATATGAACAGCAGGAGAGGCAGGCAGTTGGGGTTCTTACAGGATATCTCAATAAGTGGATTAACAAAGTATTAGGAAGCTGGAGCAGAGGGGTTCCTGCAGGCATTTGCAGGATTTTTGGATTAGAGTATTACAAAAATCAAGGATGGATGGCAATGCCGGCAAATACCTCAGCAACACAGTTGCAGTCAACACTTATTGAGAATAGCAGAACTATTGGTATTGATGGAGAGAAAGAAGAAATCACAGAAAATCTGTACAGGTATGCGTATACCATTCGATTATTGTCAAATGCCTCAATAGAATGGACAACATATCTCTATAATAGTTGTGCGCAGAAAGATTCAACAGAGCAATTTTACGATTATGGCGCGCTTGGTTCAGGAGATTATTATGCGTTCCATTATGCTGGTGCAGGAGAGCAGGACATGATATTTGACTGTGCAACAGAAGACTGCCTCTATGACCAGGCGTGTGTGCAATTCAGCGACAGTGCACCAGTATGTGTGAGTTTAGTGCATGGTGAAGGGTTTACAACACCAACAGCAGGCAGTGATTATGATTGCGCAATAAGCTAGTGGGACTGAAGCGAAGCGTAAGTCGCACGTCGCTTCCAATTGGCGAAAGAATTGTATGATTGCGCAATAATTTAACATGTGAGGCGGTGCTTATTAATCTCAAAGAAACAGCATTCATTAAAAGCTTCAGGGCAAAGTCATTTGTCCCTGCGTTTATCTTGGATTTTGTGTATTATCTGATTTTGTTATTTGCAGGTTCGTTTTATGTTTACAGAATCTTGCCAGAGTTCTTAAACACATTAGATGCTGTGGAGATTCTTCAAAATAATTCATTTGCCTCTGCAGCAGAATTTATCGCAGAAATAGAAACCACGACCCAGACATGGGCATCATTCAAAATATATACTGTAATATTTGCAGTGCTGTTGTTTGCCAATTACTGCATTTTCAAATACCTTGTCTGCAAAAAAATCCAAGTCAGAGAGCAGCAATTAAATGAGATTGTGAAAAGCATTGGCATATTTGCTGTGCTTAACATCATTGCATTGTTATTCTATGTTTCCCTGACAATAACAGCATATTATATTTTAGTTCTGGAATACTTCAACATATTTTTGTTTGTCGTTCTGCCAATTATCATTATCTACACGCAAAATCTCATTCATCCATTGTTTGTTGAATCACGTTCTTTGCGTGAAACAATAAAAGCATATTATATAATTGGAGTAAAGAACGTGCATGTATTCATTATTCCATACTGCATCATGACAGCAGGTCTTATTTTTGTCATGTATCTTGTTTCATTGCTGGTATTTTTGCCAGCAGCAGTGTATACAGCAGTGTATGTTATGGCGTTTACAGCATATTTATTGTGGTGTAAGTATTATATTTTCACTGTAAAACAAAAAGTTCATATACCTCAAAAGCAGAAAAAAGAGAAAAAATAATGAAAACAATGAAAAAAGCACAAATTACCTTATTTATCATATTAGGGTTGTTTCTTCTTATTAGTGTAGGTCTTTTTTCTTATTTCAATTCAGAAATGTTCCGCTACAAAGATTTGCCTGAGCAGTTTATTCCAGTGGCAAAATATGCAGAACAGTGCATGAATGATGTGGCTGAGGATGCAATTTTCAAAGCAGGAATGAATGGTGGTTATCTTTACAAAATCTATGAAGAAGATGAAGCATATCTTGATGCTGGATTCCCAGTCGCATACTGGTTTTTAGCAGGAGAAGATCGTTCAGTAACTCTCCTAAAACTTGAATCAGACATTGGCAGATATCTTGAAGAAAATCTGAACACCTGCTTAACTAATTTTGATGCTTTCAAGGATCAGTTTTCAATAACAGATGTTGCAAATATCTCAGCAGATGTTTCAGTAAAAGACGATATTGTCATAATTAAAACAGAGATTCCTGCGCAGATAAGTGATGAAACAACAACTGCAACGCTTCCAGAATTGCAGGTTGATATTGACAACACTATTGGCAACAAATTGTTTTTAGCATATCAAATTATGAAGGCAGAGAATGAGCAGGGATTTTTAGAGTATTACACAGATGAAATTATTGCAGCATCAGACTGGTTGCCGTATGAAGGAATGGATTTTACATGCAAGCCAAGACGCTGGACAATTGATGAGATGAAAGCATATTTGGAATCAGCGCTTGAGGCAAATCTGCCATTTTTAATGTTTGAAGACACAAGTTATGAAGAAACAGGAGATTTGTATTACGATAACATTTACAAAGTAGATGTTGGAGCAAGAGGGGTCAGCAATCTTAAAGTCACCACAACATATAATCCGCAGTGGGATTTGGAGCTTGACGTCCAGCCGAATAATAATGGTATTGTGACAGATGTTAAGATGGTCGGCAAAACAATTGCCCTGCCATGCATTCATGTCTATCATCATAAATATACAACAACGTATCCAGTGCTGTTTGAAATTACTGATGAAGATTCATCAGACTATCCATTCTTCTTTGCAGTGCCTGTAATTATGCGAAGAAATGAAGCAGACAGGTACGCAGAGATGCAGCCATGGCCAAGTGAAATAGATACAGTGAGAAGCAGGCAGTTTTGCAGTCCAACTGCAAAAACAACAAACTATGTCCTCAATGATGACAGCACTGTTACAACAGAAGAAACAGAGACAGAAAATTGGCAGTACTCGCTTGATGTTATTGCAATGGATTATTTGTATGGTTTTGACGGAATTTTGGAAGATGTTGCAATTACATATCATTGCCTGAATTTTGAATGTGAGATTGGTTCAACAGAATATGGCAGTGGCAATGTGTTAATCGGCTATCCTTTATTATCTTCACAATTTCCAACATGTCTCAATGGCCAGTTGATTGCTGAGAAACAAGGATATCAAACTGCAAAAATGTTTCAGAGTGTTTCAGCAGCAACAGATGGAGCAACTGTGCAGCTAGAAATGCTGAAGCTTCAGCCGTTGACAGTTGACCTTGTTGTTGTGCAGAATCATAATGATGTGATTACAGAACGCGCATTAGATGAGGATGAAACAGCAATAATTTCTGTGAAAAATGAGGACCACGAGTTTGACAAGCTTGTTATGTTGTCTCATGCAGACAATGAAGAAGAGAATCAAGCCTTGTTTGACAATTTTGAGCTTATGGTTGCAGATGATGTGACGTATGCTGTTGATGTCAAGCTTTTGCAGGATGATAGATATGTAGGTTCATATGTATACAATTGGACGCCTGATGCAAATACAATTACAGCAGGAACAATAGCGCACCTGTACGTTATAGCAAAAGATGTGCTTGTGCAGACAGATGAAAATTATCAAGAAGCAATGCAGTATGCAGAGGAGCAGTCACTGTATTATCCGCCGTATGTGACGTGACATGAAAAACATAAAACAATTACAATTCATAGCAGTGCTTATGATTTTGCTAATTATAACTCTTCCTGTTTGTTCAGCAGTGGCAATAAGTGGAACAGCAGTTCAGGTTACAGATACTACTGCAAAAATAATATGGCAGACAGATACGCAGTCAACAGGCATTGTTAATTATGGAGAAACCACATCCTCATTAAGTGCAGCTGCATCAACTGCTGGCCAGGCAGCAAGCCATGAAGTGAATCTCAATAATCTTGAAAGCAACCAGTATTATTATTACAATATACAAGCAACAGACACTTCTGGAACCTATACCTCAAATTATATGAATTTTACAACGCTGCTGAGTGCTCCGCAAAATCTCGCGCTTGACGAGCTTTCGCAGAATTATGTTAAAATAACGTGGGATGTTGTCAATGGAGCGCAATCGTACAATGTGTACAAAGATGGCGCATTATTTGGTACAACAACGCAAAAAGTGTTTGAAACCTCGTCGTTAAATTACAAGACAACATATTCATTTATCGTAAAAGCAGTTGACAAGTATAAGAGAGAAAGTGCATCCTCAAACACATTGTCTGTTACAACACAAGAGCAGGCAGTGAACTTTTCATTTGTTCAGGCAAAAGATATCACAAAAACAACAGCAACAATTGCGTGGCAGACTGACAGAGCAGTAAATGGCACAGTGCGCTATGGTACAAACAAAGGCGCATTAAATATGAGCCAGTCGTCAACGCAGGCAGAAACAACGCACGAGTTTATACTCAAAAATCTTGAAGAAGATACAACGTATTATTATCAGCTTGTTTCAGCGCAGTCAGAAACAGAAGTAACATATTTCAAAACACTGGGAGATGAAACTGCAGTTGATATTTTGAATGTTGAAGTCAGTGATGTTACGCGCGGAACAGCAGAAATAAGCTGGGTGACAAATTACGAAACTCAAGGAACTGTGTATTACAGCACTGATGATTCATTCTCAGAGTATGAACGAGAAGATAATGAAGCAATTGCACATTATGTTCAGTTGGAAAATCTTCTCAGTGGCATGACGTATTATTTCAAAATAATTGCACATGATGTTGAGAGTGACATCTATAATTTTACAACTTCAGAAACATTGTATGACTTTTTGGATTTAGAGTCTGTCCCAAGTTTGTATAATGATGAAATCCTTACACTGAAAGGAACAACAGCAGAAAATGCGCGGGTGTATGTTTTTGTCAACAGAGATTCAAATCCCTATGCGCAGGTCATGACAACAATTACAGGCACATATTTTGAAATTAATGCAACCCTGAATCCATATGCATATATTGAGGGTGTTAAAGGAAGAAATATTGTTGAGATAGATTCATGGGACACGAGCAATAATAAAGCAGTCAAAACATATGTTGTTGATGTTGATACAGTTGCTCCTGTGCTGACAGTCAGCGAACTGCCGACGTATATGAACACCAACAAACTCAATATTTCAGGAACAACTGAGCAGGGCATGACTGTTGGATTTTTTATTGACAGTAAAAGCAAAGGTTCAATGTATGTCACAAATGAATCAGGATATTTCAGTTATCAGATTGATGTTGGCACGTCAACAACAAATCACACTATCAGCATTGAGGCAGCAGATGCTGCAGGCAATATTGCATCGTATGAAAAAATAATTTATGTTGACAGGCAAGAGCCAAAACTTGATTTTTACACAAGTTTCTCAGGAGTTACGCACTATAAGTTGTTTAGGATTGACGGCCATACAGAACCAAATGCGCAGATTAGTGTCACAAACTATGGAGAATTTTCTGGGTGTGAAGATGCAAATTTCAGGACAAAGTATGGAGAGTGTGATTATTTAGCTAATGTGTACGGTCCTGGTCCATTTCAGTCT
>Ga0233425_10010345_pt1 | contig 11406 bp, 7 predicted proteins | sample Watercolumn_Towu_2_FD_181712 | JGI IMG/M metagenome (GOLD analysis project Ga0233425, IMG submission 181712) | Freshwater microbial communities from Lake Towuti, South Sulawesi, Indonesia - Watercolumn_Towuti2014_140_MG | ecosystem: Environmental > Aquatic > Freshwater > Lake | place: Indonesia...
TCACCCCGCCCATCGTGAACGGTACGGCCACCAACGACTACGAGCCGGTCTGCGCCATCGTGATGGCCGACGACACCTATTTCTATGGCTCGTTCTGCTCCTGCACGCTGATCAACCGGTACTGGGCCGTCACCGCCGGCCACTGCACAGTGGCGGCCAACGAAGACTACCGCAGCTATGACAAGTACGTGGTCTTCGGGGGCGATCTGTGGAACGACGACTGGATCGACTACAACCTGGTTTCCGAGGCCATCACCCACCCGAGCTACGACGACCAGACGCTGCGGAACGACATCGGTCTGCTGCACCTCGCCGGCAACGGCGTCACCGCGGTCGACGTGATGCCGGTCAACGAAGACGCCGTGACCAACTCCTGGATCGGCGACGAGCTGCAGTACGTGGGGTTCGGCATCACCGGCGACGGTGACAAGTCCACCGGCGACATCAAGCGCACCGCCGACATCCCGGTCATCGGGTACGACAACTACTTCATCGTCGCCCAGGACACCCGCGAGCGCCAGAACGTCTGCCAGGGTGACTCCGGCGGCGCCGGCCTCGAGATCCTGCCCGGCAACAAGTTCGAGCTGGCCGCGGTCAACAGCTACGTCTACCCCCAGTGCGAGGGAGGGGAGACCGGCGGCACCCGCGTGGACCGCTACCTCTCCTGGATCCACGGCTACTGCGACACCATCACCGCCGATGAGGCTGACGCCGACACCGACGCAGACTCGGACTCCGACTCGGACTCCGACGCCGACAGCGATGCCGACGCCGACTCGGACTCCGACGCCGACAGCGACGCAGACTCGGACACCCCGTGGGACACGGGGGTCGGGGAGCCCGAGCGGCCGGGCGAGGCTGGCGGCAAGGCGACCGATGACTGGCTGGCCATGTGCTCCACGGTGCGCCCGGGGAGGCTGGGGGGGCTGGGGCTGGTGTTGGCGGCGGCGGGGCTGGTCGCGAGGAGGCGGCGGCGGTCCTGACCGCCCGGACAACCGACAGGCATACAGCGCTCAGGCGCGCTCGGGTTCCCGCGCCAGGGCCTCGGCCCAGCGGGGCTCCATGCCCTCGAGCAGCTCCGAGGCGGGCTCGGGTTCGGCGCCCCGCAGGGCGGCGCGCAGGCGGCGGGCCTGCCAGGCGAGGAAGGTCCAGCCGGCGGCGCCGGCCAGGCGCTCGGCCTCGTGCAGCAGGGCGCGGCAAGGCTCCAGGTCGGCGATGACCCAGCAGGCGCGGGCCAACTGCAGGCGCGCGATGAGCGCCACAGGGTCAGCCGGATCGGAGAAGGTCAGGGCGCGGGAGGCCTGGGCGAAGGTGCGGGAGTCCGAAAGACGCGCGGCGGCGCGGGCGCGCAGGGCGTGGGCCAGCCCCCGGTAGCCGAGGGGATCGGGCGAGGGGGGCTCGCCGAACACGCGCAGCAGGCGATCCATGGCCGCCGCGGCGGTGGTCGGGGAGGCGTGGTCCTGATCGAGGGTGGCCTGGGCACGCAGGACGTGGGCCTGCCAGCGCTCGCGGGCCAGGCCCGCGGCGTGGGCGAGGGCGGAGATGTCGGCCAGCACCCGGGCGGCTTCGGCGGGCAGGCCCAGCTCCAGTAGCAGGCGCCCCTGGAGCTCGAGGGTGGCGCACTCGACGGCCGGTGCGCCCAGGGCACGCGCCACGCCCGCCAGCCGCCCCGCGGCCCTGAGGGCCGGACCCGGACGGCCGCTGAGCGCGTCGTTCCAGGCCGCCCCCACGCCGGCGAGGGTCTCCATGTCGAGGCTGCCGGCCTCGCGGGCGGCGGCGACGGCGGCCTCGAGCCGCTCGCGGGCCTCGGCGGCGCGTCCTGCCCGCTGGGCGAGCATGCCGAGCCCGATGAGGGCGGCGCTGGCGCCGCGGGAGCCCGGACGCGCCAGGTCCAGGGCTTGCTGGAACCCCTCCTGGGCGGACTCGACTCGCCCGCCCAGCCAGGCCAGCCGCGCGCCGGCCAGGACCAACCCGAGGCGCTCGCTCTCGGAGGCGCCGGACATCCGGGCGGTCTGCAGGAGCGCGAGGTCGGCCTGGCCCTCACCGAGGGCGCCGCGGTCGAGGTGTCGGTGGATGGTGGCCAGCTCGGGCAGGGCGGCCTCGGCGCCGGTGGCGCCGATCACCTGGGCGACGTGGGTCCGCAGGGCGCAGAGGTCTGCGACGCGCTCCAGGGCGCCCAGGCCGAACGCTTCCGCGGCCAGGGAGTAGCGCGCGCCGGGACCGTCCCCGCCGGCACCGACCAGCAGCCCCGCGGCCAGCAGCGTGTGCAGCGGTTCCTCGGCCGGGACCTGGGTGATGGCCTCGATCTGGGCGGCCGAGAGCGGCGCTCCAGCGGCGGCCACGGCCTGCAGCACGTCGAGGGAGTCGAGGTCCAGAGGATCGAGCCAGCGGTCGACCTGGATGCGCGGCAGCGGGCCATCCAGGACGCGCGGGTCGCGGGCCAACGCCTCCAGCAGCGGCAACAACAACACGGGCAGCCCGCCGGTGGCGCGGAACAGACGCTCGGCCAGGCCCGCGGGGTCGGGCAGATCGCGGGCCACGGCGACCACCGAGCGGCGCAGGTCGGCGCGGCGCAGCGGCTCCAACCGGATGTGGACATCGGCGGCGGCGCAGTCGATCTCGGTGGCCACCAGCAGGACCTCGCCCGCCGCCAGCCGCTCCATGGCGGCCTGCAACGCCGCGGGCTCGTGCGGCTCGAGGATGGTGAGGCCGCGACGATGGGCGCCCTCACGCAGGGTCTGCAGCACCCAGGTCTTGCCGGTGCCGGGAGGACCGCTGACGCACAGGACGCAGCCGCGCCCGCCGGCCACCCGCTCCAGGGCCTCGGCCACCCCGGCCATGGCGGCCTTGCGCCCGGCCAGCGGAACGCCCGCCGGGACCGGAGTGGCGGAGAGGGCCTCCGCGAACTCCGCGGCGCTCTGGAAGCGCTCCTCGGGATGCTTGGCCATCAGGCGCAGGATGGCCTGCTCCAGGTCCGCGGGGATGGTGGGATCGTGGTGGGAGGGCGGCACGGGGGCGCGCCCCAGGTGGGCCATGACCAGCTCGGCATGCCCGGCGCTCTCGAAGGGGACCTTGCCGGTGAGCACGAAGTACAGCGTACAGCCCAGGCTGTAGAGGTCCGACCGCGGGTCGATCGGGGTGCCCTGGAGCTGCTCGGGCGAGGCGTAGTTCGGGGTGCCGATCACCACCCCCACGAGGGTCTCGCCGTGGTCCGCCAGGTCCTTCACCACCCCGAAGTCGGTCAGCACGGGAAGGTCGCCGTCGAGCACCAGGATGTTGCTGGGCTTGACGTCGCGGTGCACGAGGCCGCGTTCGTGCAGGTACCCGAGGGCCCCGGCCAGGCGCACCGCCAGCGCGCGGACACGGTCGCCGCGCTCGATCGCTGGCAGGCGCCTCAAACGGTGGGACCAGAGGCGCAGATCGTCGCCGTCGAGCACCTCCATGACCAGGTAGGGGCGACGTTCGGCGGTGCCGTGGCCCAGGTAGCGGACGATGGAGGGATGCCCGACTCGCGCCAGCGAGGCGATCTCGCGGGCGAAGCGCTCCTGGAGCGCCGGCGAGGGGTGATCGAGCCACTTGACCGCCACGGGCTCCCCACGCTCGTCGCGGCAGCGGTACACGGCGGCCATCCCGCCGCGGCCGAGGAGCTCCTCGACCGCGTAGGGGCCAATATGGTCCGGCACTTCGCGGAGATCGGCCCGCGGAGGGGGTGACAGGTGGGCGGCGGTCCCGGACAGGAGCGCCCCCGGCCAGGTGTCGTTGCTGGTACCGCCGGACATGGCGCCGAAGTAACCGGATTCCGGCTGGCGGGGGCTTCATCGGACCCGGAAAGCCGCGGCAGCGCACGGCGGCCGAGCCCAGGCGGGCCTACCGGCCCGCGAGCTCGACGGGTTGGGTCTGATCGAGGCTGGTGGCCGCCTGCTCGCTGGCAGGGAGCAGCCCCGACGGCACGGACTCGGTGGGCCAGTAGGCCAGGAGGGAGCACAGCAGCGCCAGCCCGAAGCCGACGACGGCGACCAGGGCATTGGTGAGGCCGGCACGCTGCCGGGCGGAGCGCGGTTGGGTGGGGGTGGCCATGGTGTCCTCGCGGTGATCGGGGGGTGGCGCGTCGGGAAGCCTTTCTCTCGGCGCGTTCGCCTGAGTGACGGCGGGATCACCGACCGCCGGACAGTTCCGCGGTGGAGATTCGGCCATGACCCAGGGTTCGGCCACCGTCCCCTCGCCCGCCGCTCCGCGGCACCCCTCTCCCAGCGGGAGAGGGATATTTCTAACACTCCTCTCCCCGGAGGGAGAGGGGCCGGGGGTGAGGGGGGATTCTCCGAATGGCCGAAACGTTGACCATGGCCGGAGATTCCACCACCCGGTTCGGACCCACCCGAGGCAAGCCGTGCCGCGCCCTGTTCTGTCCGTCGTCCAGAGGTGTCTGCGTCCCACCTGACCACAGCAGGGAGCCATCCCGATGCAGCACGGCCACCACGCCCACGAACGCCGGTCCCACCGCGCCCACACCTGCGAGATCTGCGGCGAGCGCCGCGCCCTGGCCTGGAACGGGCGCCGGAGGGTCGCCATGCGCGGTCACGGGCTGTGCGACCGATGCTGGCGCATGCTCCTGGATCGAGCCCAGGGTGAGCGGCTGGGCGAGGTGCCCTCGCCCCAGGTCCAGGCGGCCTGATTTCGAACGGGCCGGCAGGGCCGGACGATCAGAGCCCGACCACCACCGCATCGCCCCAGGGGCCGTCCACGGGCAGATCGTCCCGGTCGGAGGACGAGTAGCCGGAGGCGCTGCCATAGTACACGAAGGAGTCCACACTGTAGGTCCCGCCGTAGTGGCAGTTTACGATGAGGTCGAGCCAGCCGTCCTCGTCCACATCCGCGGCCTGCGCTCTGAAGGCGCCGTCCGTGGGCAGGGCCGTGAGATCCGCAGTGGAATGACCCGCACTCGAGCCCCAGTAGAGCCAGGAGTTGAAGGAGTAGGTCGAACCTGAATAGTATTGGGCGAAGAAGAGGTCGCCCCAGCCATCCTGGTCCAGATCCTCGGCGACCACCGCGCGCGCGCCGTAGCTGGTCAAGCCCGTGCGGTCCGCAGCGCTGTAGCCGCCCGAGTTGCCCCAGTAGACGTAGCTCGTGGTGGTGTAGCTCGACCCCGTGTAGTAGCTGGCGAAGACCAGGTCGGTGTAGCCATCGCCATCGAGATCGCCGCTGGCGATGTCCCAGGCCCCCACGGTGTAGAGGGCGTCGTAGTTGGTGCTGACCGGACCCGCGGCGGAACCCCAGTAGACGTAGGAGTAGCTCGCGTAGCTGGAGCCCGAGTAGTAGCTGGCGAAGACGACATCCAACCAACCGTCCTCGTTCAGATCCGCGACCTCCACGTCCACGGCGCCCGCGACGGGCAGGGTGGTGCGATCGCCCGCGGAGTAGCCAGCCGCCGAGCCCCAGTAGACATAGCCGTTGGCCGTATGCGAGGAGCCCGTGTAGTACTGGGCGAAGACGATGTCCTCCCAGCCATCCCCGTCCAGATCCGCGATCTCCACGTCGTAGGCACCATAGGTGGGCAGGGCGGTGCGGTCCGCATCGCGGACGCCCGCGGCGGAGCCCCAATAGACATAGGAGGTCGTGACGTAGCTTCCGTTGTAGTGGCTGGCGAACACCAGGTCGGTCCAGCCATCGTGGTCCAGATCCGCGGCGCGCACCGCGATGACGCCGTCCGTGGCGAGCGTACTGCGGTCGCTGGTCGAGTAGCCGGCGGCCGAGCCCCAGTAGACATAGGAGTCCACCAGGTAGCTGCTGCCGTTGTAGTACCCGCCCAGCACGACGTCCTGGTAGCCGTCACCGTCGAGGTCCTCCACCACCGCGCCGAGCACGCCGACGGCGGGGAACGTGGTCCCGTAGCTGGCGGCGAAGCCATGCCCGGTGCCGAAGTAGGCTCGGGACAGGGTGTTCCAGGTGGTGTCGGCCCGGTAGGACGGGAAGAGCAGGTCGGGCAGGCCGTCGCAGTTGAGATCCGTGCAGGCGTCGATCTCATCGCAGTCCTGGTCTACGCCGTCGAAGGGGACCTCCGTAGCGGTGGAGCCCGGGTAGGCGGTCGCGTGATCGTCGTCGCAGTCCGTGGCGTCGGCCACCGTGCCGCTGGGCTGGCTGCAGGTCGTCTGCGCGCTGGCCGGATCGCCGTAGCCGTCCCCGTCGAGGTCGGCGTACCAGGTGTCGCCGTCGGTGGGGTCGTCGTCCACGAAGCCGTTGCAGTCGTTGTCCACGCCGTCGCAGACCTCCTCCGCGGCTGGGTTGACGGTCGGGTCCGCCTCGTCGCAGTCGCCGGCCGCAGCGGTGTACCCGCTGGGACGTGTACAGGCCGTGCGGGGGGCGCTCGCGTCACCCCAGCCATCGCCGTCGGCGTCCAGGTACCAGGTGGCGGCGTCCACGGCGTCGGCCTCGTCCACCGCGCCATCGCAGTCGTTGTCGAGGGTGTCGCAGACCTCGTCGTTGCCTGGCCAGGCCTCCGGCTCGGTGTCGTCGCAGTCCGTTCCCAGCGCCACGTACCCGCTGGGCGCGGCGCAGGCGCGGGTGGTGTAGGCGCGGGCTCCGTAGCCGTCCGCGTCCGCGTCCGCATACCAGGTGGAGGTGCCGGTCACGCCGGGATCGTCGTCGTCCACGAGGCCGTCGCAGTCGTCGTCCAGGCCGTCGCAGGTCTCCGTGGCCCCGGGGTGGACCGCGGCCCGGGTGTCGTCGCAGTCGCGGTCATCGGCAACCGTGCCGCTCGGGGCCGTGCAGGCTTCGGTGGCGCTGGTGGGATCGCCCCAGCCGTCCCCGTCGGCGTCGTCGAACCAGGTGGCGGGATCCACCGGTGCATCGTCCGCGGCGCCATCGCAGTCCTCGTCCGCCCCGTCGCAGTGCTCGTCGGCGCCCGGATGCACGCCGCCGTCGCCGTCGTCGCAGTCGCCAGAGACCGCCACGTACCCGCTGGGTTGGGTGCAGGCGAGCGTCGTCGCGGCCGCGCTGCCGTAGCCGTCGCCGTCCAGGTCGCCAAACCAGGTGGAGGCGTCGGCCGCGTCGGCCTCGTCCGCGGTGCCGTCACAGTCGTCGTCGACCCCGTCGCAGATCTCGGTGGCGTCCGGATTCACGGCCCCCGCTGTGTCGTCGCAGTCCCCAGCGTCGGGCACGAACCCGGCCGGCGGGGCGCAGGCCTCGGCGGTGCTGGCCGCATCGCCCCAGCCGTCACCGTCCACGTCGGCGTAGAACACGGTCATCACGCCCTCGTCGGTAGCACCGTCGCAGTCGTCGTCCACGCCGTCGCAGTCCTCGGCGCTGCCGGGGTGGACCGCGGCATCGCCGTCGTCGCAGTCGGTCGCGGTCGCGGCGTAGCCGGCGGGTGCGGAGCATGCCGTGAGGGAAGCGGCCGCCGAGCCGTCGCCGTCCCCGTCCGCGTCCAGGTACCAGGTGGCGGCGTCCAGCGCGTCGTCCTCGTCCACCTCCCCATCGCAGTCGTCGTCCACCCCGTCGCATCGCTCGATCCCTTCGGGGTTCACCGCGGCGTCCCCGTCGTCGCAGTCGAGGCAGGCGGCCCAACCGTCGCCGTCCCCGTCGGCATAGCCGGTGGAGCCGTCGCAGTTGTAGTCCACGGGATCGGTGCAGTCGTCTTCGGCTGCGCCCGGGTTGATCGCAGGATCTGTGTCATCGCAGTCGCCATCCAGCGCGACGTGGCCAGAGGGAGCTTCGCAGGCAAGGATTGCGCTCGCACTGTCGCCCCACCCGTCCCCGTCCGCGTCCAGGTACCAGGCGACCGCATCGACCACCGGCAGATCCGCGTCGTCCATCAGCCCGTCGCAGTCGTCGTCGTAGCCATCGCAGCGCTCCAACGCGTCGGGGTGGATGGCGGAGTTGGCGTCGTCGCAGTCCGAGCAGTCCACCACCCAGCCCGGACCGGGATCGCAGGCCACCAGCGGCGCGCCGGGATCCCCGTAGCCATCGCCGTCCGTGTCGCCGCACCAGGCGGTCAGGAGGCCGTCGTCCACCTCGCCATCGCAGTCCTGGTCCGCTCCGTCGCAGGTCTCCTCGGCCCCCGGATACACGCCGTCGTCGGCGTCGTCGCAGTCGCCGGGATCGCTCGCCCAGCCGGCGCCGGGATCACAGCTCTCGAGCGTGGTCTCGGCGACCCCCCAGCCATCGCCGTCGGCGTCGGCGTACCACAGCTCCACCAGGTCTTCGTCCACCTCGCCGTCGCAGTCCTCGTCAAGCCCGTCGCAGCGCTCCGGGGCGCCGGGGTGCACCTGGGCGTCGGCGTCGTCGCAGTCGGTGGAGTCTGTCACCGCGCCGGAGGGCTGATCGCAGGCCTCCGTGGGGGCCAGGGCATCGCCCCAGCCGTCGCCGTCCGCGTCGGCGTACCAGGTGCCCATCGCCCCCTCGTCCACCTCCCCGTCGCAGTCGTCGTCCACCCCGTCGCAGTCCTCTGGAGCCCCCGGGTGGATCGCGGCGTCGGAATCGTCGCAGTCCACCCCGGCCGGGAACCCATCGCCATCCATGTCCACCGGCCCCGTGTCGTCCGGGGGGGCGCTGTCGTCGGGCTTCTGGGGGTCGCGGCAGGCCAGGAGGGCGACGAGCGGGAAGATGCGGAAGAACATGGTCATGGTTCGATCCTCGGGCTCGAAGTGTAGCACTTCCCGGGGGAGACACGTGGCCACGCCCGGATGGCGCGGCAGGACGCGGGCAGATCCGTGCCGCGATCGCCCTGGAGCAGCTATGGGGGCGCGTCCGCGGGCGACCGCCCCGCCCGCGGCGCACGACGGGGAGCGGACCCTCCCACCCGAACTGGACGAGGAGACACCTTGAAGTACGAACCTCGTGAGACCATCCCCAGGCACCCGGTGCTCCAGGCCCACCCCGAGGCGGACGGGCTGCTCTGGATCGAGGGCTCCACGCAGCCCTGCCTGGTCTTCCTGCAGACCTGCGGCAACCCACATTGCGACTGCCGCGAGGTGCGCCTGCACGTGAGGGAGGTCGGCGCCGGGGGCGCCGACCTCGTGGGGGCGCTCTGCCTGGAGGCCTGGTTCGATCCCGCCACCGGCGCCATCGTCCGCCCCACGGAGCTCACGCCGTCCGAGCAGGCCCTGATGCAGGAGGCCGCCGCCGCCCTGCCCGCGGGTGCGCTGCAGGCTGTCCTCGAGGACCGTGATGCCGGGCACGACGTCGAGGGAAACCTCGCCGCCGCGACGATCCCCGTGAAGGACGTCCAGGAGGGCGTCCTGCAGTCCTGGCTCCACCACGCGACCGGCGGCCGCGACATGGCCTCGGGTGGTCACGCCGTGGCCGGCTCTCTCGACCACGCGGGCCGCACCTGGTACCTCGATGTCCTCTACTGCCCGAACCCCGACTGCAATTGCCGGAAGTTCCACGTCGTGGGCATGGTGGTGGATCGATCCGAGGGCGAGGAGAATTCCGGGGAAGGGGTCCTCAGTGATCGCTTCATCATCCAGGGGCGGTTCCACAGCCCGCGCCTCGAAATCTTCGAGTGCGATCCAGGGTTCGAGAAGACCGCGCTGGCCGTGGTCAAGACCTGGCTGGACCGCAACCCTGGCAAGCGCGCCCTCTTCGAGCGCCAGTATGCGGAGGTCCACGAGATCGGTGCGCGCGCCCTGCGCGAGACCGGCTGGAGCCCGCCCCAGGCAAAGGCCCCGCGCCCCAAGGTCGGGCGAAACGAAGCCTGCCCCTGCGGCAGCGGCAAGAAGTACAAGCAGTGCTGCGGACGGGGGTAGCGGGCGCGGCCAGCGATGGCACGTGCCGGGGTGAGGGCCGCGAGTCCGGGCGCCCATGGGGCTGTATCCGGTGCGGTACGGGCTCAACATCGTGGAGACCTGGCCCTGGGCCAGCGTGCTGGCCTGGAGGCCGAGGGCCGACGTGCTACCGCTGGCCGCGGCCTGAGGGGGGCTGATGCTTCCTCGATCGGGCTGGCCGCGGCCTCCCGTCGTTCACGATGCGCCGCAACTCCGTCCGCAGCGCCGACTCGCTCAGCCCCCCCAGATCCTCGAGGCCGAATTCCCGCTCGAGCGACAGCCTCAACTCGTACAGGGCACCCTCGTAGGAGTCGGCCATGAAGACCGGTGAGATCTGTTTCGCGAGGATCACCAGCAGCTCGGCCCGCTCGGTGGGCGACTCCGGAACCGGGATCTCGCAGAACGCATACTCCAGGCTCTCTGCCGCATCCCGCTGTCCGAACAGGGCATCCGTGCTGTTCGTGACCCGCACCTGCTCGGCCAGCCACCGCCACCGCTCCAGCGGATCGGGGATGACCAGCGGCACCAGCTCCCTGGTCATGGGCCGGACGGCGTAAAGGACCGCCCAGTTCGCCATGCCCGGCGCCACGTTCAGCGCCTCGAGGGCCTGGTGGAGGGCGCTGGAGTAGAGGTCGAAGGCCCGGACGAGGTCCTCTTCCTTCAGCCGCTTCCAGTTGGGGGGATCGTCCCTCCACGCGCTGCCGGTGTCGGGCAGGCAGACACCCGCCCGGTTGGCCGAGAGCACCCTCGCGTCCCTCCAGTCCAGCCGGAGCAGCGCCTCCGGCCCCTCGCTCTGGACCACCTCGACCAGCTCGTCGAAGTCGCGGGGTGGGACGAGCGGCGCCCATGCGTGGAGGCGAGCGTCGAGGAAGTCCACCCAGGCGTCCACCGCCTCCTCGGGCACCGGCGCCTCTGCCCGCTCCATCCCGTGGATGAGGTCGATCCCGGCGCGGACGTCGAGGAGTCGTCGCAGGGCGGAGGCGACGACGTCCCGCGCGGCGGGTGTGTGGCAGTCCACCCGCACCTCGGCGAGCCGACGCAGGACCTCCACGCCATGGTGCAGCCGATCGGCGAGCTGGTTGAGCGTCTCGATCTCCTCGTGGAGATGAGCGGTGAGATCCTGCACTTCTTCGTGGCTCGGCATGCGCGTGCCCTCGGGCTTGACCTGGATCGCATCGCCCTGGGCATATCTGCTCCGCCGGGATGGCGCCTCGTCCGCCGCCCCTCCCCTTGACCACCCCGCACCCCAGCTCCGAGAATGACCCTCCGCCCTGGAGCGCCCATGACCGACGGTCCCGCCCCGCGCAAGCTGTTCCTCTCCCACACCCACACCGACAAGGACCCGCTGCAGGACCTGCGCCGGGCCCTGGAGGAAGGGGGGGTGCCCTGCTGGGAGGACGCGCGGGAATTGCGCGCGGGCGACCGCCTGCTGGACCTGCACCGCCACATCCTGGAGGCTCGGGCCTTCCTGGCCCTGGTCACGCCCGCGGCGCGAAACAGCGAGTGGGTACGCCGGGAATTCGAGTGGGCCCTGGAGGCCGAGGCCCTGCGGGAGGCCGGGGAGCCCTACCGCCTGATCATGCTGTTGCAGGGCCTGACGCCCAAGGCCTCGGCGGTCCTGGTGGACCAGGAGCGGATCGTCATC
>Ga0233425_10010346_pt1 | contig 11404 bp, 10 predicted proteins | sample Watercolumn_Towu_2_FD_181712 | JGI IMG/M metagenome (GOLD analysis project Ga0233425, IMG submission 181712) | Freshwater microbial communities from Lake Towuti, South Sulawesi, Indonesia - Watercolumn_Towuti2014_140_MG | ecosystem: Environmental > Aquatic > Freshwater > Lake | place...
ACGGGACGGGTCCCTGGTTTCTTCGCATCCGGAGGATGCTTAGTCCCATCCCTACGGGACGGGTCCCTGGTTTCTTCGCATCCGGAGGATGCTTAGTCCCATCCCTACGGGACGGGTCCCTGGTTTCTTCGCATCCGGAGGATGCTTAGTCCCATCCCTACGGGACGGGTCCCTGGTTTCGGGCGCCTTGTAAGCGGTCGGCTTTGCCGACCTTTAAAAAGGCTTTCACCGGAAGCCCGGGACCTTTTTGTGCGCCAAACATCGTGGCTTACTCCCACCCCTTCGGGATGGGACCCGGTTTGAGCAACCTGTGAAAAATGAGTTTTTCCGCAAACTGCAAATAGATAACATTATAATATTTAACAAAAATCAGGATCAGGGCAAATTCCTGTTGACAAACCCTAACCCGTTGAATTAAAAAGAAAGCTTTTGTACAGGATATTTGTCAAAGGATATTAAGATGAAGTTCTGGAGATTGCCGCTCGATGCCGAGTCCCATTCCATTCCGATTGGGGAACTGTTCATCATCAAAGATCGCTGTAAAGGCTGCGGCTTTTGTATTGAATTCTGTCCCAATCAGGTTCTGAAGGAAGCCGCTGAGTTCAATAAAAAAGGGTACCATCCCCCTTTGGTCACCAAACAGGGGGAATGCGTTAATTGCAATCTCTGTGAGATCATCTGCCCGGAGTTTGCCATTTATAGCGTGCTCAAAGAATATAAGGAACTGACTGTCGAGGATATTGCCAATTATTCAAAAAAATTCCAGCCTGACCCTCCGTCCTCGTCTACTGGATCCGGTTCGAAAACATAAATTTAAAACCGTTCGTTGTTCAACGTTGAGCGTTCGGCGAATTCCAGAAAAAATCCTTTGCGGCCCATGTTTCCGTCGAAAAAAGAGGATTAAAAGGAACATAATTAACACATGTCTGATTCAGGAATATTAACCGGCGAACATTTTATCAATGGCGATGAGGCCTGCGCCGAAGGGGCTATTGCCGCCGGCTGCCGTTTTTTTGCCGGTTATCCGATCACTCCGGCCACGGAGATTGCCGAACGGATGGCCAGACGCCTTCCCCAGGTTCAAGGGATCTGCATCCAGATGGAAGATGAGATCGCCTCGGTCGCCGCTATTTTGGGGGCCTCCTGGGGGGGAGCGAAATCCATGACGGCCACCTCCGGCCCAGGTTTCTCTTTAATGATGGAAAATATCGGTCTGGGGATGATGACCGAAACGCCCTGTGTCATCGTCAATATCATGCGCGGGGGCCCTTCTACCGGATTACCGACTCTGGTGGGCCAGGCCGATGTGATGCAGGCCCGCTGGGGGTCACATGGGGATTACGGAGTAATTGCCCTTTCCCCTTCATCCCCTCAGGAGATGTTTGATCTAACCATTACAGCCTTTAACTTGTCCGAGATCTATCGCCTGCCGGTCTTGGTTATGGGAGATGAACTGGTGGGGCACATGTCTGAAAAGGTGGTTATTCCTTCTTCGGATCAAATCCAACTGGTCTCCCGTCCTCGACCCGACCGGCCTTCCGACACCTTTTTACCCTTTATGCCCAATGATGATCTTATCCCGCCCATGGCTCACGCCGGAGAAGGGTTTCATGTCCATGTCACCGGCCTGACTCATGACGAACAGGGGTATCCGGTTATTACGCCTATTGTGCACGAAAGGCTGGTCCGCCGTCTGGTGGATAAGATTCGCCTGAATGCCCAAAAGATTATCCAATTGGAAGAGATCGCCCTGGATGATGCCCAGGTCGTGGTCGTGGCCTACGGCTGCACCTCACGAACCGCCCGGGAAGCCGTTCAGCATCTTCGTTCCCAAGGCCGAAAGGTGGGGCTGCTGCGTTTGATCACCCTCTGGCCTTTTCCCGAAGAAAAGGTCCGTCAATTGGCCAAGGGAATAAAGGCCTTTATCGTCCCGGAGATCAATTACGGGCAAATGGTCTACGAAGTGGAACGGTGCGCTCACGGCCAGGCTGAAACCATCCTCCTTCCTTTTATGGGCGGGACTATTCACACTCCTGAAGACATCATCGAAGCCGTCAGGGAGGTCCTGCCATGAAGATTCGTTATCAACCGGTTATTCCCTTTGACCAGGAAACTTCCAATCGGCTCAAAGATGAACAGCACGGTTTGCATCCAGATGATCTCTACCTGAAACCCGGCCGTATCCCTCATATCTGGTGCCCGGGTTGCGGATTAGGGGTAGTGGTCAATACCTATATCAACGGCCTGAAGATGGCCAATCTGACCATCGACCAATCGGTGGTCGTTTCCGGGATCGGCTGTACGGGCCGGGTGGCCGGGTATCTCAATATGGATACCTATCATACGACCCACGGCCGGGCCATACCCTTTGCCACCGGCCTGGCCTTGGCCCGTCCCGATCTCTCGGTCACCGTTTTCAGCGGAGACGGTGACCTCTTTGCCATCGGGGGGAATCACTTCATTCATGCCGCCCGGAGGAATGTCAACCTCAAGGTGATTTGCGTCAATAATTTCAATTATGGGATGACCGGAGGCCAAGTCGCTCCGACTACCCCGGTTTCGGCCAGAACCACGACGACCCCTTACGGCAATTCCGAAGCCTCCTTTAATCTGCCTTACCTGGCTCACGCCAGCGGGGCGGTTTATGTGGCCCGGTGGACGACCTTCCATGCCCGGCAACTGGTCAATGCCATTGCTGAAACCTTAACCATCAAAGGGTTTACCTTTATTGAAGTGATCGCTCCCTGTCCCATTGGTTATGGAAGGCCCAACAAATTGGGCAGCGGACTGGAAGAGATGATTTATTACAAGGAAAAAAGTCTGGTGCAGAATGGGGCCGATCCCCGACATGTGGATATCGCCTTGAAAGGGAAAATCATCGTCGGGAAATTTGCCGAAGAAAAGCGCCCCACCTTTCTGGAAGAATACGACGAGCGGATCTTGAATAAATTTCGGAGAACGGAAGGCTAATAATTTCGAATTTCGGATTGCCGATTGCGGAATATCGGCGGCCTAATAACAATCCTCATTGAACGTTGAACCGTGAATACAGATAAAGATGACAACAGCCAATAAAACGGAAATCAGACTGGCCGGATTCGGAGGACAGGGGATCGTCCTGGCCGGCCACATCCTGGGCAAAGCGGCTTCGCTTTATGAGCACCTCAATGCCGTTTTTACCCAAAGCTACGGTCCGGAGGCCCGGGGCGGGGCCTGCAGTGCCGATGTGATCCTTTCCGGTGGAGCAATTTATTATCCCCGTGTTTCTTGTCCCCAGGTCCTGGTGCTCATGTCCGAAGAGGCCAAACACACCTATGGCGGTCTAATGGCCAATCAGGCCATCGTCTTGATTGACGAGGACCTGGTTAAATTGGATAGGGTCCCGGAAGGCAGCCGGCTCTTCAAAATTCCGGCTACTCGACTGGCTGAAAAGCTGGGACGAAAGATTGTGGCCAATATCGTTATGCTGGGATTCATTACCTCCGTCACCGAAGTGGTCAGCTATGACTCGATGAAAAAGGCCCTTTTTGATTCCATCCCCCGAGGGACTGAAGAATTGAATCTGAAAGCCTTTGAAAAAGGCTTTGAATATGGGAAGCCAATGAAAAAATAGACGCCATAATCCAGAATTCAGTAGTCAGAAAAAAAGAATTTTTCTCTTGCCTTCTGATTTCTGACTCCTGAATTCTGTTATAAAAGGAGTTTTCGGGTTGACCCCCAAGAAAGTTTTACGAAAAGAAAAAGAAGAACCCAGGATCGGGGTGTATGTCTGTCATTGCGGATTGAATATCGGCGGGGTGGTGGATTGCGCCCAGGTGGCCGACTTCGCCTCCGCACTCCCCGGGGTGGTTCTGTCCAAGCATAATCTCTATACCTGCTCCGAACCGGGGCAAGAATTGATCAAGGCCGATATTCAGGAACATCGTTTGAATCGAGTGGTGGTGGCCTCCTGCACCCCTCGGTTACATGAACCGACCTTTCGAGCCGCCTGCCAGGAAGCCGGTTTAAACCCTTACCTTTTTGAGATGGCTAATATACGGGAACACTGTTCCTGGGTCCATCTTCATGACAAGGAGGAAGCCACCGAAAAGGCCAAAGACCTGGTTCGCATGGCCGTGGCTCGTTCCCGACTGCTGGCGGCCCAGGAAACCTTTACCGTACCGGTGACCCGCAAAGCCTTGGTTATCGGAGGCGGTGTGGCCGGCATACAAGCGGCCCTGGATCTGGCCGAAAGCGGATATAAGGTTTATCTGGTGGAAAAAGAGCCCAGCATCGGCGGCCGTATGGCCCAAATCGACAAGACCTTTCCGACCATGGATTGTTCTATTTGCATCCTGGCTCCCAAGATGTCCGAGGCCGGGCGTCACCATAATATCGAACTCCTGACCTTGAGTGAAATCGAAGCGGTCGAAGGATATGTGGGGAACTTTACCGTCCGTGTGCGCCGAAAGGCCCGGTTTGTGACCAATTCCTGTACGGCCTGCGGCGATTGCGCCAAGGTCTGTCCCCAATTGGCCCCCGATGAATTTAACGCCGGTCTTTCTATGCGCCGAGCCATTTATATGTCTTTCGCTCAGGCCGTACCCTCCACTTATCAGATTGACATGGATCTGTGTCTGAACAAACACGGCATCGTGGCCTGTGACAAATGTTTCCAGGCCTGTCAGCGACAGTGTATCGATTATTCCCAAAAGGACCAGATCCTCAACTTGGATGTGGGAACCATCATCGTGGCCACCGGCGTGGACGTGTATGATCCTACGCCCTTAACCGAATTCGGCTACCGCAAGTTTCCCAATGTCATCACCAGTCTGGAATTTGAGCGGCTGATCAATGCCGGCGGACCTTCCGGAGGAAATCTGATCCGCCCCTCGGACCAAAAAATCCCCAAGACCGTAGCCTTTCTGCAGTGCATCGGCTCCCGTTCCAAACGTTCCAATATCTATTGCAGTAATATTTGTTGCATGAATACAATCAAGGACGTCCTGCTGATCAAGGAACATTGGCCGGAAACCAAGATACTGGTCTTTTATATAGACATCCGGGCCTTTGGCAAAGGCTTTGAGGACCTCTTTCAACGGGCCCGGCGAGAGGGCGTTTCTTTTATCCGCGGCATACCGGGAGAGATTATCGAGGATCCGGCCACTCACAATTTGACTTTAATCGGTGAAGACACCCTTCTATCTCAGCTTTATCGGTACGATGTGGATATGGCCATTCTTTCCGTAGGCATCGAACCCCGGAAAGACAGTCCGATTATCCAGAGACTGCTCAATCTCTCCTGTGCTGCCGATGGCTTTTTTCTGGAGGCCCATCCCAAGCTGCGCCCGGTAGACACACCGACCGGCGGAATCTTCCTGGCCGGCTGTGCGGAAGGGCCTAAGGATATAAAGGATTCGGTTACCCAGGCCTGTGCCTCGGCCTCCCGGGCCAATATCCTCATGTCCCAGGGTCAAGTAACCGTGGAGGCCATCACGGCCGTAGTCGATGAAACCCTCTGTCAGGGCTGCGGGATGTGCGTCAAAGTCTGTCCTTATTCGGCCATCCGTCAGGACTCGGAGACGCAAATTGTTCAGATAACCCAGGCCTCCTGTGCCGGCTGCGGCACCTGCGTGGCCGAATGCCCCTTTTCGGCCCTTTCCCAAAGGCATTTTACGGATCAACAGATCTATGCTCAGATCGATGCCATTACCGCCGAAGCGCCGGAAACCAAGGCCGTGGCTTTTTGCTGTAACTGGTGTTCGTATGCCGGGGCGGACTTTGCCGGGGTGAGCCGTATGCAATATCCGGCCCCTATCCGTATCATCCGGACCATGTGTTCCGGACGGATCAGCGGCGACTTCATGGAATATGCCTTCCGTCGGGGGGCCGCAGCGGTTCTGGTCTCGGGTTGCCATATCGGTGACTGTCATTATATCAATGCCAATCACCAGACCGAAAAAAGGGTCAAACGCCTCTGGAAAAAGATGGAGCGGCTGGGCCTGGATCGAAATCGCCTCCAACTGGCCTGGATCAGTGCGGCTGAAGGGAATCTCTTTGCCAAAAAGATGAAAGAAATGGCCGAGATCATCAAAGGGGTAAATCTGGAAGAAATCGAAAAAGCCAAACAAGCCTTGGTGCCGAAGAAAAAGGGGAAAGAAGAAACTACCGAATAACAACCGTCGTTAGTATATCGTATGTCGTATTTCGTATAAAACATTTTTAAGTCCAAACAACGAACGACTATATACGATATACGAAGTACGATATACGAGGCAGTAACGTGATCAAAAGTATCTGGGAACTTTTTAATAAAGAAGACTTGTTTGAATGCTATCAATGCGCCCGGTGTACCGGAAGCTGTCCGGCGGCCATGGCTATAAACTCCTACGGACCCAGGGAGATTTTGCTCCGCTGTCTGAATCTGGGCCAGGAGGCCGTAGTGGGAGACGAACGGATCTGGTACTGCACCACCTGCAATGTTTGTGAGGACCGTTGTCCCCAGGAGATTAATATTCCTGAGCTATTAACAGCCATCTTCAACCTGGCGGCCCAGCGTGGTAATCTGCCGGAAAAAATAAAATTCGGTGTAGATCTGATCGCTAAAACCGGCCGCAGTTTAATTATCAACGATAAGGTGTTAAAGGAAAGGCAAAAGCTGGCCCTACCGGCCCTTGACCCTTTGAATATTGATGAAATTGAAGGCATTTTAAAAAAGACAGGACTTAACGAAGAGATTGAATTGAGTTGATAATGAAATTTGCCTTTTTTCTAGGATGTGTCATTCCGGTTAAGTACCCGGGATTTGAAAAAGCCACTCGGGAGGTCATGCAGGCCCTGGATATTGAGTTGGTTGACCTACCCTTTTCCTGCTGTCCGGCTCCTACCAATATGAAGCTGGTCCATTACGACAGCTGGCTGGCCCTGGCTGCTAGAAATCTTTGTCTGGCCGAGGAGGCCGGGCTTCCCATCATAGCCATGTGCAACGGCTGCATAAACACCTTAAAAGAAGTCAACCTGATCTTGAAACAAGACCCCCAGAGGCGACTTTTGGTCAATCAGGCGTTGGAAGAGTCTGGGCATCAGTTTAAAGGGTCGACCGAAGTCAAGCACCTTCTGGATGTTTTGCATAAAGACGTGGGCCTGGACCGAATAGCCGAAAAGGTTAGGCATCCCCTGAAGGGAATACGCATCGGCTGCCATTACGGCTGCCATTTATATCGGCCTCCCAGATTGATGTACCCCGATGACCTTTCCGAGGCCGCCAGCTATGTCCCGGTCAGTATGGACCACATCCTGGCTGTTTTAGGGGCCAGACCCACCCAATATTCCCGAAAATTCCTCTGCTGCGGTTCGGCCCTGGGGACCAATATCGACGCCCAACCGGCCAATGAGATTACCAGAGAAAAACTCCAGCACATGAAAAAACACCAGATCGAAGCGGTGGCTGTGGCCTGTCCCTCCTGTTTTTCCCAGTTTGACCGAGGGCAAATGATGCTCGAACGGAAACATCACGACGGATTTGGATTACCCACCTTGTTTATTTCTCAACTATTGGGACTGGCCTTCGGCTTGGACCGCTCGACCCTTGGTCTGGGAGATCATCGCATCAGCCTCAATCCGATTTTGGAAAGAATCTGAAGGGCTTCTTGACAAAAGGGATTCGGGTATTTATAGTTTAATATAAAATTAGGATCTCGGGGTTGAAGGAGTCAAGGGTTCAAGGGAAAAAAGGGATTTAACTCCATTAATCCAAGGGATAAGTTGGGTTTTAGATTACTGAGAAAGGAACTATCATGTTAACAGTTACAGAACCAGCACAAGAAGCCTTAAAAGATTATTTTGAAAAACAAAATGTAACCTCGGCTGTTCGGGTTTTCCTCAGCCAAGGAGGGTGATCCGGGCCGGCTCTGGCCCTGGCTCTGGATGAGTCAAAAGAAAGTGACAATGTCTATGAAATCTCCGGGATCACCTATTTGGTGGATAAAATACTCGGCACCCAAGCCAAGGAAATCAAGGTCGATTTTATAGAGCACATGGGACGACGGGGATTTTCAGTGACTTCCGAGATGAATTTTGGCGGCGGTAGTTCCTGCGGTAGTTCCTGTAGCTGCTAAGAAAAACTTAATAATAAAAAACAAAAGGGCGGGATAAAACCCGCCTTTTTGTTTGAACCTTTCTTAAAACTCCCCCATATGTTGTCATACCGGCGAAAGCCGGTATCCAAGAAATCAGAACTGGTTCCCGGCCTTCGCCGGGACGACGTCTGGATTCCGTGTCGCGCTTCGCTTGCACGGAATGACGAAAACATAATTGCGACACAGCATCCACGTCCGACATGACGGCATACAATAGCCTTAAAAAGTTTAAATAGGTTTTTATTTCTTTTCCCGCTTTAAGCTTTCAACTTTGAACTTGAGCGTGTCCCAACTACAATTCCAATGGCTGGGCCGACCGAACCGCAGGGAGGGCCACCAGGTCTTTCAAGGCTGCCGGTGTTACGGCCGTACCGGTGGTTAAAAGGATAATATTTTCTCCCCTTTCCTTCTCCTGACCTACATGCATGCGCTCGATATTGATCTGATGTTTTCCCAGAGTTGTTCCGATACTTCCGATCACGCCCGGTTTGTCTTCATTATAAATCAGGAGCATATGTCCTTCAGGAACGGCCTCTAAACGGAAGCTGTTCAACCGGACGATCCGAGGTTCATATTTCCCGAAAAGGGTTCCTGAAATGGAGCTTTCCATCTTTTTGGTTTTTACTTGCAAGGTAATCAGATTCAAGAAGTCATCCACCGTATCCGTTTTCGATTCAATAACCCGAATGCCCCGGTCTCGAGCTAGGAGGGGGGCATTGACAAAATTGACTACATCTTTTAGGACCGGGGTCAAGAGGCCTTTTAATAAAGAAACGGTCATGGGTTTAGTGTCGAACCCGGCCACATCTCCCCGGTATTGGATGTTGACCTCCGTCATCGGTCCCGGAACGATCTGGGCCTGGAACGTTCCCAACCGTTCAGCCAAAACCAGATAAGGTTTGATCCGGTCCAAGAGATTAGCACTCACCGAGGGGACATTGACGGCATTTTTAATAACCCCATAGAGCAGAAATTCGACAATCTGTTCGGCAATGCCTATGGCCACATTCTCCTGGGCTTCTTCGGTTGAGGCCCCTAAATGGGGGGTGCAGATGAAGTTATCTAGAGAAAGAAGGGGGTTGTCTCCGGGAGGTTCGGTTTCAAAGACATCCAGGGCCGCTCCAGCGACTTTGCCGCTGACCAGGCCGTCATAAAGGGCCTTTTCATCAACAATCCCGCCCCGGGAACAATTAATAATCATGACTCCGTCCTGCATCTGGCCGATGGCCTGGGCATTGATCATCCCCAGGGTTTCTTTTGTCCGGGGCGTATGAATGGTGATGAAATGGGCCCGCTGATAGAGTTCTTCCAGGGTAACCGGTTCGATACCCTGCTTCATCAGTACTTCAGGCTGGATGAAAGGATCATAGGCAATGACCTGCATTCGTAACCCTTTGGCTCGGTCCGCCACAATGCTGCCTATTTTCCCTGTACCGATAATCCCCAGGGTTTTGTTAAAAACCTCCTTGCCCTGAAATTTTTTCTTTTCCCATTTTTCGGCCTTTAAGGAAGCCGTGGCTTGGGGGATCTTCCGAGCCATGGCCAGAAGTAGAGATATAGTATGTTCAGCGGTAGTGATCGTGTTGCCCTCGGGCGTATTCATGACCACAATACCCCGTTGGGAGGCAGCCGGGATATCTACATTATCCAAGCCGATCCCGGCCCGGCCGACGACCTTGAGCTTAGGAGCCGCCTCGATGATATCGGCCGTCACCTTGGTGGCACTTCGGATGACTAAACCATCATAGTCTTTAATGACAGCCTTCAATGCTTCCGGAGCTAGACCGGTCTTGACGTCTACCTCAAGCCCTTTGGCTTTTCTGAATATCTCGACCCCTTTTTCCGACAAATTATCGCTGACCAGAATTTTCATAAGCACCTCGTTCCCAAAAACAATGTTTTTGGTGGAATAAATTTCACCTGAAATTTTCTACCAATTTATTATGGCCTTGTCAACCGCTTAAGACTGAACCGTGAGGAGTTTGTATGGTTCCCCTACCGGCATCTTTCCTGGTCTAATCCAAAAGTCGAGGCAAGCAGCTCAAAATCTTTATCACAATGAAGGACTATTGCTTTTTTATAAGCCGATGCTCCGATAATAAGATCAGTGGTCGGGACTGTCTTGTGTCTCCGGTCAATTAAAAATCCCCATTCCGCTGCCCTTTGAATCACGGTTTCATCCAATGGGGTTTGAGGAAGGGCCATCAGGGAGTCTTTAAGGGATTGATAGTATCTTTTATCAGTAGCACCTCTTAATAATTCAACAACAACAATTCCACAGGTAATGGCTTCTTCTCTTCTTAAAATTTCCTCAACCCTGTCTTTGGCTTTAGGCGATCCGTCGGGTCGAAGGTATTCTATCCAGGCAGAACTATCGATAAGGAACATCTTTTCTCCTTTGTTGTAGAAATTCCTCCAAAGTATAGGCAAGTTCTACTTTGCCTTTTAAATCAATCAATTTTTTTGCCTTTCTTCTTCTGATAAATTCGTCCAAGGCGATTTCCACCGTCTCTTTTTTTGTTCTTGCCCCAGAGAGCGTTTTTGCTTCCTTAAGAAGTTGTTCTCTAATAGCTAAAGTAGTTCGCATTTATGCCTCCATTAAGCATCTTCTTTAGGCATATTATGAGATGCTAATTGGAAAGTCAATAGCAATAATCAAAAAATCAAGCAAAAAAAACCCCGGAGGGTTGCCCCTCCGGGGTTTGAGGTTTGAAAAGATTAGGTTAGACTAGAAAGCAAAAACAAACTGCGCACCAGCCATCCAATCCTTGCCAATGTTCGGGGCTCCGGCTGTACCCGGTCTCGTACCAAAATCATAGACCGAAATTTCCGGAACGATCATGAAATTCGGGGTAATACTCCAATTCAAAGAAGCGCCCCACCACATTCTGGTGTTGCTGTTGTCCCCGGTTGTCCAGGCATCGCCGTTTTTAGCATTGTCAAAACCGAACATGAGGTGAGGGGTTACCGGCCCGAAGGTGTAGCCCAGATCAATAAACCCGTTGAGAGCTTGGGTGTTCTTGACCTTACCGGTAGCCATTCTCTGGTAGACTTGATATGGACTGGTGTTCCCACCCATAGTCGTCAAGCTGCCCGGATTGAGCATGTTGCCGATGTTCTGCCCAAAACCCATCTGGACCAACCCGGTGAAGGGACCGGCCACAACTTTAACCGGTAATACCGCATAATAGGCGGTTACACTGTCATCAAAGCCGCTGGGCAGATTATCCCACTTGAATTGGGACCAACCCAAGGCCGGATACAGGGTGACTACGCCGAAATTCAAG
>Ga0233425_10010347_pt1 | contig 11404 bp, 7 predicted proteins | sample Watercolumn_Towu_2_FD_181712 | JGI IMG/M metagenome (GOLD analysis project Ga0233425, IMG submission 181712) | Freshwater microbial communities from Lake Towuti, South Sulawesi, Indonesia - Watercolumn_Towuti2014_140_MG | ecosystem: Environmental > Aquatic > Freshwater > Lake | place: Indonesia...
TCGCTGAGTCGCTGCCTTCGAAATCCACGAAGCACAGCTTGAAGAACACCACCGGCGTCTCGCACATCGAGACGCTGTCCACCAGCGCCTGCACGCTGGCGACGATGTCCGGCGGGCCTTCCAGCACTTTGTGCTTCAGCGTGAACCGGTCGCGGGCGTACACCGGGTCTGCTCCCCAGTGACTGAACCAGCCGCTCATCACCGAACGACCCATCATCCAGATGTCCACCAGGCCTGTGTAGGACGTGTCGCCGGTAGAGAAACCGACCGAGTCGCCGGCCGCCAGCGCATTCCCGGCCAGGTCCAGCGCGCCGGTGCTCATGGTCATGGCATACGCAGTGTTCGGCAGCAGCGGGCTGTCCGAGATGAACCTCATCACCGCGCCATCCCAGGCGAAGCTGCCGCCGGTTGCGGGCACAACCGCGAATGCCCCTTCGGCCGAAGAATGCTCCATCGGCTCGGAGAACACCACCATCAGCCGCGCATTCAACGCCACGCCGGTTGCGCCGTTCACCGGGTAGGTTGAGGCGATGGTCGGCGCGGTCTTGTCGGTCTTGCAGGAGAAAGTGAATAGCAGGAGTAGCGACAGAGTCGAGGAACTGCAGGACAGGCAGGTCATCGGTCTGGGCCCTGGCCTTAGGCCTTTGACCTTTGAACTTGCTTTGGCCTTTGGACTTTGGCCTTCGAACTTCCGCATTGCGTCAGTCATTCCACCGTTACGCTCTTGGCCAGATTCCTCGGCCGGTCCACGTCATTCCCGCGCAGTACTGCGATATGATATGCCAGCAACTGCAGCGGCAGGACCGCGAGCATCGGCGACAGGAACTCCGAGGTCTTTGGGATGTAGAACACATGCTCGCCCAGTCCCTGCAGCGACCGGTCACCTTCGGTGCCGACCAGGATTATCCGGCCCTTGCGCGCCCGGGCCTCGGCGATGTTGGAGAGCATCTTGTCATAGACCGAGTCCTTCAGGGCGATGCAGATGACCGGCACATTCTCGGTTATCAGCGAAATCGGCCCGTGCTTCATCTCGCCCGCCGGATAGCCGGTGGCGTTGATGTAGGAGATTTCCTTCAGCTTCAACGCGCCTTCCAGCGCGGTCGGGTAGTTGATGCCGCGGCCCAGGAAGATGAAATCCCGTGCAAACGACAACCGGGTCGCCAGCGCGCGAATCTGGGTGTCAAGTTCGATAACCCTGGTCATCAGCTTCGGCAGCCGCGCGATTTCGGTCTTGATGTGTGCGTAGGCATCCGGCTTGACCAGCCCGCGATGCCGCCCGATGTAGAGCGCCAGCATCAGCAGATTGAAAATCTGCGCGGTATAGGCCTTGGTTGAAGCGACCCCGATCTCCGGGCCGGCATGGAGGTGAACCACCGAATCCGACTCCCGGTCAATCGAGGAACGCTTGACATTCACCAGACTCAGTGTCCGGATATTGCACCCGGCCGCCATCCGCAGTGCCGCCAGTGTGTCCGCGGTCTCGCCCGACTGGCTCACCGAAATCATCAGGGTCCGGTCGTCATACAGGAAATCATGAGTGCGCAGCTCCGACGAGATCTCCACGTGCACCGGCAGGCGGCAGAATCGCTCAAACAGCCCGCGTGCGACCAGACCGGCATGATACGACGTACCGCAGGCCTGGATGACAATCTGGTTGAACTTTGTGAGCTCGTCCGGGTACAGCCGGAAGTCCGACTCGAGCAGGATCTCACCATTCTGAATCCGGGTGTCAATGTTGTGCTGGATCACCGCCGGCTGGTCGTAGATTTCCTTGCGCATGAAATGCCGGTACTTGCCCTTGGAGATTGACTTCACCTGCAACTGGAACGGCAGGGCATTGCGTTCCTTCACTCTGCCGTCGAAGTCCCTGATTTCCACCTTGTTCCGCTTGATGATACACAGTTCATTGTCTTCCAGCGAAATCACGTTTCGCGCAATGCCGACCATCGCGAGCATGTCCGACGCCAGCACGTGCTCATATGCTCCGGCGCCGATTACCAGCGGGCTCCCCCGGCGCACGCCAACCAGCGTCTCCGGTTCGGCCCTGGATATCAGCGCCAGCGCGAAGCTGCCCTTGAGTTCCTTCACTGCGCTGAGCACGGCATCCGCCAGTGAACGTTTCTTTGCCGGTTGCGCGCGGTAGTACTGTTCGACCAGGTGGACAATCGTCTCGGTATCGGTACTGGACGTGAACTTGTGGCCCTTTTTCACCAGCCGCTTCCGGATGTCCACATAGTTCTCGACGATGCCGTTGTGTACCAGCGCAATCGTTCCCGTGCAGTCAACAAAGGGATGAGCATTGGAATCATCAACTACGCCGTGAGTCGCCCAGCGCGTGTGGCCGATGCCGACCGTGCCGGTCACCGGATTCGCAGCCAGGATTTCCTTCATTCGCTGCAGTCGTCCGGCGGTCTTGCGCACCACCAGCGCGCCGCCATCCACCGCCGCAATGCCGCATGAATCATAGCCCCGGTATTCCAGGCGCTCCAGCCCGATGAGAATCACCGATGCCAGGTCTTTGTTACCGATATAGCCGACAATTCCACACATTCAGCCCTCTTTCCTATCCACCGATTACACCGTTTCCACCGATTCGGGAAGAAACCCAATCTGCGAAATCTGTGGATGAAGTCCATACTCCGAATTCCATCTGTGTTTGTCTGCGTTCATCTGTGGTTAACTTTCTTCGGTTCATCCGAATTTCACCTGCGTTCATCGGCGGTCAACACCTTCTTCGCGCGGGAAATCAGACGCCGGGCCTCGTTTTCGCTCCGCGCTTCGGCAATTAGACGCACAATCGGCTCGGTATTGGACACTCGAACATGCAGCCAGTAGTCCTTGCCGTTCAGTTTGATGCCGTCGGTCCGGTCCGGCTCAGCCCCGGCGAACGCCTTCTCCAACCGCGCCCGCTGCTTTGGCCATGACCCGCCCGCGGTCCGAACCTTATCCTTTACCATCACAAAGTGTGGCAGCTCCTTCGCCAACACCGATAGCGACATGCCTGAATCCGAAACTGCCTGCACCAGCACGGCCAGCGCGACCAGCCCGTCCCGGCTGGTGTTAATCGCGGGGATGATGACGCCGCCATTCCCCTCGCCGCCAACAACCGCCTCATTCTCCTTCATCCGGGCCACGACCGCAGCTTCGCCGACCCGGGAACGCTCGACCCGCGCGCCGTACCGGGCCGCGACATCATCCACGCCCCGGGTGGTTGACAGGTTCACGACCACCGGGCCGGGAGTCTGCCGGAGCACAAAGTCTATCGCCAGCATCACGGTCGCTTCCTCGCCCAGCGCCGTGCCGGTTTCATCCACGCATGAGAAACGGTCGCCGTCCGGGTCAAAGGCCACGCCCAGGTCCAGCTTCTTCTCGCGCACGAACCTGCCCAGGTCAGCCAGATGGTCTGCGGTTGGCTCAGGCAGGCGTGGAAAACAGCCGGCCTCATGCAGTGAACAGAACAGCGCATACGACTGCGAGCCCAGTTCCTGAGCCATCCGCTGCGCGGCCAGTGACGCCGCGCCGTTGCAGGCGTCAATCCCGACTTTCAGCTTCCGGCGCGGGCGATTCCGGAACAGGTCGGAATGCAGGACGCGCCGGATATGGATGTCAATCGCGTCATCGCGCACCGTTACCTTGCCCAGCCGGTCCCAGCCATGCCGGGCGAGTTCCTTCTGCTTCAGGATGCGTTTCAGCCCGGCCAGCTCCCGGTCATTCAGGAAGGCCGCGTCGGCCGAAACGAACTTCAGGCCGTTCCACTCCGGCGGGTTATGGCTCGCGGTAATCTCGATGCCTCCGCTCAGTTTCTCTTCGCGAACCAACAGCGGAATCGTCGGGGTCGGGCAGATGCCGCAGTCCAGTACCTCACAGCCCACACTGGTCAGCCCGGCCGCCACCGCATGGAACATCAGCTCACCTGATGAACGGCAGTCACGTCCGAGCGCAACCTTGCCCCCACCCGAGAAGATGCCGAACCCGGCTGCGGTGCGGCAGACCAGCTCCGGGGTCAGGTCCTTCCCGACGATACCGCGCAGTCCCGAGATAGTGAAAATAGGCAAGGACATCAGCGGAGTATAGCCTAATTCCTCTCCCGGCTCAAGTCCCGGGTTCCGGGCGCGGACCTGTCCGCTTGAGCTTGTGACTTGAGCTGAAGTGACTCCTCTTCGCTTCGGAGAGGTGTCACCTCTGCGCTTTGTTCGCTATTCGACAACCAGCTTTCTCGTCGCCCGGTACTCCCCGGCCGTCATCTTCAGGAAATAGACACCCGCGGCCAGCCGATTGCCGCTCAGCGGTAGTTCATAGCGGCCGGCGGGCTGCCTGGCGCTGACGAGTTCTGCGACGCTCCGGCCGGCGAGGTCGAAGAGCCGGACCGACACGCGCGATTCAATGGCCAGCGAGTAGCGAATCCGGGAGTCTCCCGGACCCGGATTCGGCCACGGCGCGTGGAGCGCGGTTACCAGCGGCTCTGCCTGAGACCAGTGGTCTTCCTCGCGAATCCCGGTGCCGGCGGTGTCAATCTGCCAGAAGCCGATGAAGCCCTGGAAGTTCGTGCTGGTGATGATACCGATGGCGGTCTGACCGACCGAGGGCAGAGCCCGGAAGCCGGTTGAACTCATCAGGCCGCCGCCCTGGTCAATGACCGACCAGTTGCACTGGTAGTTCTGGGCAATGGCGATGACAACCAGAAGCGAGACCATCGTAGGGATTCTCTTCATCTTCTTCTCCTGCGTTTCAGCAAGTCTGTCGGTCAACGAACCGGGACCAGCGGGTCCATCGGATTGACTTTCTTGACCGTGGTCGGATTCGACGGCGAGGGCTGGATGAAGTTGCCGTTGGCGTCCATCAGTCGCGCGGTGGCCAGGCGCTTGGCGCGAATCCCGGCCGGAATCTGCGGGTCGTTCGGGTCCGGGTAGAGCACCGGGTCGTTGTACCCCGCGTCCACGACATTGAGCCGGAGGTCTTCGAAGCCCTTGCGCTTGGCCACGACCCGATAGTCGAAGCTGACAGCGCTTCCCGAGGGGCCAACCACGTCGAAACCCGTGCCGCCCTTCTGCACCACGAAATTGACCGGCTCGCCCGAGGTCTGCTGTACGAAGACCTTGATCGGGTGCTGCGCGTCCACGGTCACGGTTTCGAGGAACAGAGCGTCGAGCTCGACGTGGGTTCGCCCGTTGACGAGCGTGCCGCTGCCGAAGTCCTCGAACCAGTTCTCCGGGCTTTCCTGGCAGTAGAGCGCGGCCGGGCCTTTGCTCGTGCGCATGACGCAGTTCTTGGTGCCGGAGCCGGAAAGGCCGCCCGAGTAGTACACGCCGTAGCCGTAGGAGCCGCACCCGCCCCAGACCCCGGCGTAGCTGGTGTTGGTGCCGTTGTAGTAGCCGGAAACGCCGTTGTCATCTGAGGCCTCGCCGCGCACACCATTGTAGTACTTGGACCGGCCATAGACCCCGTAGTAGCGGGCCAAGCCGTAGACACCGAAGGCTGCAGTATTCACCGTGTCGCCGAACCCGGCCACCGCCGCGCTGCCGAATGAGGTCGAGAGGTTGCGCCCTTCCACCGCCCCGTACCGGGTCGATGAGTTCTGGCCAAAGACCCCCGGGTGCATGGTAGCCGTGCCCTTGACGCCGTATGTCGAGTCCGACCCGGCCTGGCCGTAAACGCCGGCATAGTGGAAGAGCGTCAAACCCTGACCATAGCCATAGACGCCGTCGTCATCCAACGCATGACCATAGACGCCACTGTTGTACTCGGACTTGCCGTAGATGGCGATGTTTCGCGCTCGTCCCATCACGCCTATGCCGGCGATTGACGTCGTATCGCTGTACCCGGCTACGCCCCAGCCGCTGTTCGGGCCGTAGCCACGGACCCCGATTCCCTGCGATGCCGTGTTGATGCCCCAGATGGCTGGCGCGTTGGTCGTGCTGGTCGAACACTTGCCCTGACCGAGAACCCTCCAGCTCGCGGACTGGTAGGAGGCGAACTGGTTCTGGATGTAGTTCGCGCTGCCCGATGACGGGGCAAAGTCGCTGGCGTGACTACCGTCAAGCAGGTCGGCATCAAGGCCGTTGCCGGTGCCGGTGTAGAGCCGGCTGTTCGGCACCTTCGTGCTCGCGTCCAGCCCGCAGTAGCCGTTCGCGACGTTCTTGTTGGCAGTCTCCTCGTAGGCGGCGTGCACGTGGCCCAGCGCCGCGTACCGGCCGCCGCCCCAGACCGTGTCGAAGCGCACGGTGCCGGTGGACGTAATCGGATTCGGCGCGCAGACGATGCCGGTCGCCTGGCTCACGCTGGTCACCGTGCCGCTGCCACCCGGAAGGCCGATGCTGTCATTCGCCGCCACCCAGGTCGAACCGTTCCATTTCATCACCTGGCCATTGGCCGCGCCCATCTGACCGAGGTCGACCGCGGCAATCGTTCCGTTGACGACCATCGTGCTCGTCACCGCATCGGCCTGACCCTCGTTCACATACGCTGCGTCATGATTGTGGTTCGACCGCGAGAACGTCGCCGTGTCTCTGCCCTGCAGCAGGTCCGCGTTCGCCGCCCGCTCGGTCAGGTAGGCATATGCCGCGCTGACAATCCGCAGCCTGGGCGTCATCTCCGGGTCCGCGCCGACCTTCATGCCGAGGTAGAGTGCGCCGGCATCGGGCAACGTGCCGATCGGCGTGACCGACCCGAGCACAACCGAGAACAGCCCGGCCCGGGTATTCACCGACTGGTCCTCACTCCAGAACGGACTTCCGCCGGTCGGTTGGGTGTAGAGCGTGAAGCGTATAGCGTATAGCGTATCGACCACCGGATTGCCGATGTTGTCCAGCAGCTTGCCCTGATAGCTGAGCATGCGGGGTATCGTGATGGCGTCCGTAGCGTCGCTGTTTGCAGCGACCGAGCCCGGTCGGGCCAGAGTCAGCGAGCTGTTGTCCTGGGTTGTGGCTGATGGATTTGCGGCCCAGAGCACTGCGCTCAGAACGGCAACGGCGACTAGCGCTTTGCGCATCATCGTTCCTCCTTCGGTCCTGCGGTCATTTCGATTGTCCAACATGCCGCACTGCGGGCCGCGACAACGCTGCCCGCGGCGTTCAGCGGCAACTGTCAACCTGAACATATCAAAATCGAATCACATGTCAAGTGGTTCTGGCGAGTGAGGAATTGCCGGGGAGTAGTGGTGTGTCGGCGTCCACACCGGTGGCGGTCAGGCCGGCAGGGACACCGCGTCCAGTCCCTGGCGCGCGAACGCCGGCAGCGAGAGCGGCGACGGCCCGAACCGCTCGAACCGGGCATGCCCGCACGCGGCAATCATTGCCGCGTTGTCGGTGCACAACTCGCGACTCGGAAAGAACACCCGCAACGCCCGTTGAGCCGCCAGCTCCTGCATCCGTTCGCGCAGTCGCGCGTTGACCGCCACGCCGCCGGTGACCGCAACCCGCTTGACGCCGGTTTGGTCAACCGCCTGCGCGACCTTCATCACCAGCGCATCAACCAGCGTCTCCTGGAAACTGTGGCAGATATCGGCCAGCCAGGATGCAGAAGTCGCAGAATCGCTTCGCTCGCAGAAGGCGTCTTCTGCGTCCTTTCTGCGTCCTTTCTGCGCTTCCTGCGTCTTCAGGTCGCGCAGATAGTAGAGCAGCGAAGTCTTGAGCCCGGAGAAGCTGAAGTCCAGCCCGGCAATCTGCGGGGTCGGGAACTTGACGCTGCGCCTCCCCTGCCGGGCGTGTTCCTCGATGAACACTCCGCCCGGGTAGGGCAGGCCGAGCATCTTCGCGGCCTTGTCGAACGCCTCGCCGCAGGCGTCATCCAGCGTCGCGCCCAGTTGCCGATAGCGACACTTCTCTTCGACCATAATCAACTCGGTGTGCCCGCCGGACACAACCAGGCAGATGAATGGCACCGCGATGTCCGGGTATTGCAGGAAGGTGGCAAAGAGATGCCCTTCGAGATGATTCACGCCGACAAAGGGCAGGCGGTTCGCCCACGCCAGCGACTTGGCAAACGGCAGGCCGACCAGCAGTGCGCCGAGCAATCCCGGCGTATTGGTCGCGGCAATCAAGTTCAGGTCGCGCAGGCCGATGCCCGCGACCTCGAGCGCGGTGCGGACAATCGGCGCAATCAGCCGGATGTGCGCGCGCGATGCGAGTTCCGGAACGACCCCGCCGAACCCGGAGTGCACGAACTGGGAGGTGATGATGGAGGAACGAATCTCACGGCCGTCGGCAACCACGCTCGCCGCGGTCTCATCGCAAGAAGTCTCGATGCCGAGGGTGAGGAAGCTCAAGCCGAGTCGGGTCCGGACCTTGGGCGTGAAGCTTGAGCGGTCACTTTATCTCCACCTCGAACAGCGCCGGGTCGCACTTCACCAGCGCAATCCCGGGCGGCAGTGTGATTTCGCAGGGCAGGCGATGCCGGCCCTTGACCATCGTGTCCGCGACCTTGATGCTGGCGGCAATCTCCTGCAGGGCCAGGCTCTTCACCTGTTCGGCCGGTCCGGAGACTGTGATGTGCGCGGTCGCCGGTCTCAGCGACACGATGAACTGCCCGGGCTTGAACAGCGACACCGCCACCTCCGGGAACTGCCGCGACTCCTCTTTTTCTATCTTCAGGGCAACCGTCACCGATTCCGGTTCGACTTGAAACCTCTTGCCCGCCGGAGGCACGACTCTGAGCCGCGACTGGGCGCTGGCATTCGCCTCGGCCAGGCTCAGCGATTCCGTGCTCACGACGCCAATCAGGCTGATCTCCTCCTGCGGCCCCCCGAGCGCGACGTTCTCCAGCACTTTCAGGCTGGTTACGACGTAGCCCGGCGCGGGCTTGCCCTTGGTCGGCACGTTCACCTTCACACTGCGGCGCGCCTGCTGGTCGAGGTCAACGTTCACGAACTCGGGCTTGGTCAGCTTGACCTGAACCGCAGGCGGCAGGTTCGACTGTTCCTGGGTGAGCTTGATGCGGCTCCGGCCCGGATTCTGACTGGCGAGGTTCAGGCGGAACTCCGGGCGCCGGAAACGGAGCAGCAGCAGATCCCGGCCCTTGCCGGTGAGCTGGGTGTAGACCCGTCCGGTGTCGAGTCCGGCCAGCACCATCCCGGTCGGCAGCTTCGCCACGGTGACCTCAAGTTCCGTAGTCGTGGTCTGGGTGCGCTCCAGCACCGCATAGAACCAGAACGCAACGGCGAAAATCAGCGCCACCACCTTGATTGACGTGTTGCGGAACAGCCCGCGCAGGAACCTCATGCTGCTCTCAATATATGGCGTTTCCGCGCCATGTCAAGGGTGAGTGTTGTCAGACCGGTCCGACCGGTCCGGTCTGTCTCAGACCAGACTACCAGGCGCTATCCTGGCTTGCCCCGGGCGACACCGAGTCGGTCGCGCCGGCGCCGGTCGTGTCGGCTTTGGGCGCCGGCAGATTGAGCAGCGCGGTCAGGCTGTCGGCCCGCTGCTGAAATTCAGCCAGATACTTCGCCGGCAACCGCTCGGCCCGGGGCGGGATGATTTTCAGCGGATTGCGCGCCACGCCGTTCACCCGCACCTCGAAATGGAGATGCGGCCCGGTGGACATCCCGGTCGAGCCGACGTAGCCGATGGTCTGTCCCTGCCCCACGCGTACCCCGGAACGAACCCCCTTGCCGACACGAGAGAGATGACCGTAGCGGGAACGATAGCCATTGCCGTGGCTGATTTCCACAAGGTTGCCGTAGCCGCCGCTCCAGCCGGCCTGCGCCACAACGCCGTCACCGATTGCCGACACCGGCGTGCCCGACCGCGCCGAGTAGTCAATTCCCTGGTGCGGACGGACAATCCGCAGAATCGGATGATACCGGCCGGTGCTGAAACTCGACGAGATGCGCGAGAACTGCAGCGGCGAACGCAGGAAGCCCTTGCGCACGCACTCGCCGTTGCGCAGGTAGTAGTCCTTGCGCCCGGACGGGTCCTGGTAAAAGAAGCCGTAGTACTCGCCGCACCTGCCCTTGTACTCGCCGGCCTGCAATTGCGGCTTTCCGATGCCGCGGTCGTCACAGTAGAGTTGTTCAAGAATCAGCTTGAACGAATCCCCGCTCTGGGTTTCGGTGAAAAAGTCAACGTCCCAACTGAACAGGTCCGCGAATCGGATAATCATCTCCGGCTTGATGCCCGCGTTCTGCAAGGCCATCCAGAGTGACGAGCGGATTGTGCCGGAATACGCCTTGGGCTCGACCCGGACCCAGTGATAGGCCATGGCCAGTCGAGGACTCGAGGATTCGGGGATTCGAGGACTCGAGGGCTTTGCCCGCACCCCTGAACCCCTGACCCCTTGAACCCCTGAACCCTGGGTATCAAACAGGAACACATACGTCCGGTCATAGCGCTGGCGGTATTCGAATCGGTACAGTTGGGCATCGCGGAAGAACCCGACCAGCGACTCGCCCGCGGTACAGACCGGGTTGACGATGTCGAACCCGGTCAGGTTCTGCTTGACCGACTGCAACCGCGCGCTGTCCAGCCCGGCGCGCTTAAGGAGACTGAGGAAGGTCTCACCCTTGTTCGCCGCCACGCAATGCAGCGACTCCACCGGCGCAAAGGCCTCAACCGACGCCTTCGGGATACGCGGCCTGCACGAGAAAAGCAGGGCGCCGGCCACCAGCAACAAGCCACCGGCCGCCAACCGACAGCACGCGCGCAACATCGGGAAAGATGATATGGCTTTTGCGGCATCGGGTCAAGGTCAGGGATCAGTAATCAGGGATCAGTGGGCAGGAATCAGGGAAGAACCCAGACCCCGAACCCGAGGCCTTGACTTGCCGCTGCGACTCGCCTAATCTTGATGCCCGGCCGGGCCGCAGTCGGCAGGTCGGTGAGCAGTCGCAGAGCGAGCCTCGGGCTCGGCACGAAATACGCAAGGAGGACAGATGAAGAAGTGGTTGTTCGCGATTCCATTGCTGGCGGTGTTTGCATTTGCCGGCACAATTGACCTGACGGTCACGTTTTCCCGGAGTGACCTCAGTCTTGCTGAGCAGGATGGCTTCACCGTGGTCGCGTTGAATGACGCAGTCTCGACCATGGAACCCGGCGCGCCGTCGCTGCCGGTAAAGAACCTGAATGTCCTGATTCCGCCCACTGCCGAAATCACCGACGTCGAGATTGTGGAATCCACGCCCGTGGTTCTCGGCGAGAGCTATCGAATCTACCCGGCCCAGCCCGCCCGGCCCCTAACCCCCGACCCCCGACCTCTGACCCCTGCCTTTGTGCCGCCGGACCCGGCCGTCTACTCCCGCGACAGCGACTTCCCGGGCAAGCTGACTGAAACCGTTGCCTCGGGCAGCAAGAGCGGCTATCGCATCGCCGGCGTCATGGTCTACCCGGTGCAGTACAACCCGGTGACCGGCCGGCTCGTGCTCTACACACGGATGACGCTCAGGGTCAGCTACCGGGAAAACGCCTTCGCG
>Ga0233425_10010348_pt1 | contig 11403 bp, 8 predicted proteins | sample Watercolumn_Towu_2_FD_181712 | JGI IMG/M metagenome (GOLD analysis project Ga0233425, IMG submission 181712) | Freshwater microbial communities from Lake Towuti, South Sulawesi, Indonesia - Watercolumn_Towuti2014_140_MG | ecosystem: Environmental > Aquatic > Freshwater > Lake | place: Indonesia...
GTCGCAGGGGAGGGCTGTCGACCCGGCCGGGAAAGCCGTCTCGCGCGAGGTGCACGTCACTTGTCGCTGGACAGGCGGCCGCTGGGCTGTCCAGCGCTGGGAGCAGGTGCCGTGATGAGCCGCCGGGCCTTCACCTACGCGGAGCTGCTCTGTGTCATCGGGATTGCGGCCGTGATCTGGATGCTACTGATTCCGGGGCTCGTTCGCGGCCGCAACCGGGCCGACGAGACGGCCTGTATCGGCAACCTGCGCAACGTCTCATGGGCGCTCGGGATGTACGCGCAGGACCACAACGGGTGGCTCCCGCCCGCCTTGACCGGCCTGAGCCCGCGCTACCTGCACGATCCGGACGTCTACTGCTGTCCCCGCGTCGAGAGCGCGCTGGCGCGCTTCCCGGACGAGCCCTCCCCCGTCCCGGCAGGGGCGCCGCACTACGCCTACCGCCCGGGCCTGGCCCACGACGACCTCCCGCAGGAGGCCGTCGCGTGGGACCGGGGCCCGTGGCATCGTGGGGGCGCCAACGTGCTGTACCTGTCGGGGGCGGTTGAGCACATGGGTGAGGCCCAACTGGACCATCTGAACCACCTTCCGGGCCCCCAATGGGCTGGTGCGGGACCATGAGACCAACAGTGGGTCGCGGCGGCGGTCTGAGAGGGTTCACACTCGTGGAGGTGACCGTGGTCGTCACCATCATCTGCATCCTGGCCGCGATCCTGTTCCCCGTTTTCGCCCGGGCGAGGGAGAAGGCGCGGCAGGCCCGGTGCCTGGGTAACCTGCAGCAGATCAGCCTGGCTCTGAGCATGTACGCCCGCGACCATCACGGCCACTTCCCGCCCACCAACGACGACCTCACCCCGCTCCTCGGCCGCTACCTGCCGATGGAGGAGGTGCTGTACTGCCCGAGCCGACCCCTCGCCGCCGATGCAGAGGCTGGGCTGCAGCCGCCACCCGTTGACTACTTCTACCGCGCGGGGTTCTGCGATGATGACGACCCGGGCACGCTGCTGGTCTGCGACAGTGAGCTGAAGCGCCACAATGAGGGCGCGAACGCTCTCATGGCCGACGGGCATGCCAGGTGGCTCAAGTTCCCCTACTCGCGTCCCGCCTACGCAGGCACCACCAAGGACCCCTGGGAGCCGATCCTCCGGGAGAGGAAGGAGTACGTGCCCCAGCCCTCCCCCGAAGTGCCGGGAGGAGTGCCGGGCGGGGCGAAGGCGGGAGGCCCGCCATGAGCCGCCGCGGCCTGACCCTGATTGAGCTCACCACCGTGCTCGCGATCATCGCCGTGCTGGCGGGGATCTTGTTCCCGGTGTTCGCCCGGGCGCGCGAGCGCGCTAGATCGCACTCCTGCACGAACAACCTGGTGAACCTCGGCCTGGCCCTGCAGCTGTACGCCGCCGACCATGCCGGCCGCTACCCGCCGACGGAGGATGACCTCGCGCCCCTCATGGGTCGGTACCTGCGCGAGCCGCAAGTCCTCACCTGTCCCAGCGCGCCCATGCCGACGGTCCCCATGGGCGCGCCCGCCGACCCGACGCTGTACAAGCCGCAAGAGCAGCAGTCCCCCGCCCCCGGGATGCCCGGCGCGCAGCCGTGGCCGCCGACGGAGCCAGTCGCGCAGGACTCGCAGCCCATCACCACATGCTACTACTATCGCGCGGGGCACACCCGCGACAAGGCCCCGGCGCAGCCGGTCCTCAGCGACCATACGCTGGTCCACAACGAGCACGCGAATGTACTGTACTCCGACGGGAGTGTGAAGCGGCTGCGGGAGCCGGAGTGGCAGGCCGTGGGCTTCCGGAGCGTGGAGGAGCTGTGGCCCCCGCCGCCGCCCCATGGGCCCGAGCGGCCCCCGGTGGAGGCTCCGAGTCTGGGAGCCGGCGGGCTTCCGCCGGGGGATGGGGGGGACGAATGAGGCGACGCTGCGTGGGGCGTCTGGTTGGCGCCGGGGGGTTCAGCGCTCTGGAACTGCTCGGTGTTGTGGCAGTCATTACGGGGATTGCCGCGTTCCTGTTCGTTTGGGGCACCCGATCTACGTTCCAGGCGCGCGACACCTCGTGTCGCAGCAACCTGAAGCAGATCGGGCTCGCCCTGGCGATGTATGCCGACGACTACGGAGGGCGACTGCCCCACTCCCCCGCCGCCCTGCCTCTCCTGGCGGCCGTCTACACGAAGAACCAGCAGATGATGACCTGCCCGGCGGACCCCGAGCGGAAGAGCGCGAGCCCGCCGGCGGGCTACTTCATCGTGCCTGGGCTCGCGAACGACGATGCGCCGGCAACGATCCTCGCCGGAGACACCCAACCGCTGCACATGGGGCGCGGGAACGTCGTTTGCCTGGATGGCCGCACTCGATCGCTGCCCGCGGCGGAACTGCAGCCGTACCGGAAGTACGTGTACGAGGTGAAGGTGGAAGATGAGACACCCACAACGGGCGTTCACGCTGATTGAGCTGTTGGTGGTGATCGCGATCATCGCGATCCTGTCGGCCGCGATGATGCCGGCCTTCTCGGCCGCGAACGACCGCGCGCGCATCACCGAGTGCAAGGCCCGCCTGACCACGATCGGCCTGGCTCTGAAGATGCGCCTCGATGACAAGGCCGCCTACCCGGCCACACTGCAGCAGCTCTACGACGAGGGGTACATCACGGACGACGCAGTGCTCTACTGCTCCAAGACGGGCACCCAATTCCACTATCGACCTCCCGGGCGAGCGGGGGACCCGTCGGCGATCATGTGCGCCTGCTGTGAGCCCCATACGCCTTCCGGGCAGCGTCCTCACGGCTTCCGCGGCTCGTACATCGTCCTCCAGACAGGCGGAGGGCTCGGGGAGCGCGCCGACTGACCGGCTGAACCGACCGCCGCCCCGTGCCCTCTGGGAGAGGAGAATCCCCGCCGCCTGTGCAAGACCCCGCCGCGCTGTGAACCGCTGGCTTCCGCGACGGTCTCCCATGGCAAGTGACGGCCGGGTCGAGGTGCTGTGCGGGCTGTCGGGTGCGGGCAAGACGCAGGCCGCCCTCGACCGCTACACCACGCAAGTGCAGGAGCGTGGCGAGGACACCGCGCTGCTGATCCTGCCGACGGCCCGGGTCGTGCGCCAGGTCCGCGAGAGCCTCGTTGCGCCCGGGCGCTTGCCCGGGCTGCTTGACCCGCGCATCACCACCTTCCCCCAACTGGCCCAGCTGATCCTCAGCGCCAACCACGAGTGCGCGACGCAGATCGGTGCCGGCGCTCGACGCCTGCTGCTGCGGGAGGCCATTGAGGGCCTGCTCGGCCGGGGCGAGTCGACCGCGCTCGGCGACGTGGGCCGGCTGCCCGGGTTCGCAACGGCGCTGGGGGAGCTGATCGCCGACCTCAAGCGAGCCGCGGTCCAGCCGGAGCAGTTCGCCGCGGCGCTGCGGAGAGCGGGTCTCGACGAGGCGCTCCACCACGAACTGGCGGCGCTCTACGCGGCCTATCAGGACGCGCTGGTCAGTCGCGGCTACTACGATCCCGAGGGCCTCTTCTGGCTGGCCCGCAACGTCCTGCGCGACGGCCGAAGGCGGCCGCTGGAGCGCGTCGAGCTGCTGCTGGTCGACGGGTTCACCGACTTCACCACAACGCAGCTCGACATGCTGGCGATGCTGGCGGTCGGCATCCCCCACACGGTCATCACGCTCGATCACAGCCCCGAGGACGCGCGGGAGGGCTTGGCGCCCTGGTTCCGCGACACTCTGCAGCGGCTGGCCCGGAGCCTGGGCAGCCTCCGGATCGAGATCCTCGCGCCGGGGCCCCCGGTGGGTCCGCTGGCGCACCTGCGAGGCCGCTTGTTCGCTCCCGGGACTGTGCCCCGGGTGTCTGCGGAAGCGAGGGTCCACGTGCTGTCCTGCCCGAACCGACCCCGCGAGACGCGCGAGGCGCTGGCCCGGGCGAAGACGCTGCTGCTCACCGGGCAGGCCGGACCGGGCGACATCGCGCTGGTGGCGCGGGACCTGCCGGAGCGAGCTGAGGAACTCGAGCAGCTGGCTCGACGCCTCGGCGTACCGGTGTGCATCGAGGCGCCACGGTCGCCGGCGGACGCTCCGGCAGTGCGCGCTGTTTTGCACGCCTACGACGTGGTCGTCCGGGGCTACCGGCGGGAGGATGTTCTAGGGCTGCTGCGCACGACGTGCTGGATCTTCGCCGCTCTGAACGCGCGCGGTCTGACCGCCGAAGACGTGGCGTGGGCTGCGGAGCAGGCGTTGGTCGTCGAGGGGCGCCGGCAATGGACCGAGCGGGTGTCGCGCCTGGCGGAGCGCCTGGGGCACAGCCGCCGCGACGAGGACCGCGCCTTGGCGGCGGCGGCGGAGGCGGTGGCCGCCGCGCTGAGGGAGGTCTTCGCGCTGCTGCCGGATCCCCGCGGGCGCGACCTGGGGGTGCGGGTGGCGGAGCTGCGGGCGCTGCTCGATCAGACAGACCTGCGCCAGAACGTGGCGCGGGGCGATCTCGCCGAGCCCGCCTCGGTGAACCTGCGCGCCCTCGAACGGCTCGATCAGGCTCTCGATGAGCTGGAGCACGCGCCGACCGGCGCCTCGGCCGAGACCGGCGTCTCTCCGGCGACGTTTCAGCGACTCCTCCGCGAGCTGCTGGCGGACCTGGCGGAGGCGCCGCCGCCGGCGGGCGAACGGATCGCGGTGTTGTCGCCGGAGCAGGCCCGCCAGGCCCGTTTCGCGTACGTGTTCGTGCTGGGCTTGAGTGAGGGGGATTTCCCACGCCGGCCTCGGGATGAGCCGTTCTTCTCCGCGACGGAACTGACCCAGTTGGAGCGCGCAGGAGTCGTGCTGGAGCGTCGGCGCGGGCCGGAGGCGCGGGAGCCGCTGCTCTTCTACGGCGCGGTCGCCGCGGCCGAGCGTGAGCTGTGGCTGCTGCGCCCCGCGGCGGACCTCGACGGCCGCCCGTTGCAGGCCTCCCACTACCTGCGGGAGGTGCGTCGACTCTTCGAGCCTGGAACGCTCGACGAGGCCGAGATCCCGTTCTCGGAGCCAGTTCCCAGGGCCGAGGATGTACTCGATATCGACGAACTGGCGGTGCGGGCCTTGTTCGACCTCGCGGCCCCGCCGGCCGATGCGTCGGTCGTCGCGCATAACGCCCTGGTCAGGGCCAGTCCGGAGCGGGTTCCGCGACTGCTCGACGCGATTGCGCTGCAGGAGCTGCGAGACGCGCGGGCGCCGAGCGGGCCGTACGTGGGCGAGTTCCTCGACCCGATGACCGTGGCCGATCTGGCACAGGCCCAAGGCCCGGGGCATCGCTTCAGTCCCACCGACCTGGATGCGTTCGCGGCGTGCCCGTTCAGCTACCTCTGCGAGGTCGTGCTGGAGCTCTCCGAGCCGGAGTACGCCTCGCCCTCCATCGAGCCGCGCGTGGCGGGTCAGGTGCGCCACGGCATCCTGGCCGCCTTCGCGGCGCGCCGGATCGAGCAGCGTCCGGGGGAGCCTCTTGTGCCCCCGGGCAACGAAGCGGCCTCGCTGGCCGAGCTCGACGCCCTCATCACCCGGGCCTTCGCTGCTGCGGTGCGACGCGGGGAGGTCGCCGATGAGGCGCTCTGGGAGCTCGAACGCGAGCGCTGTCGGCGCGACCTGGCGGCCTGGGTGTCCGCCGAGTCGCAGCAGTTCGCCGCGGAGAGCCCCACCGGTTGCGAGCTCTGGTTTGGGCGTGAGGGAGACCCTCCGGTGGCGCTTCCCCAGCGCCCCGACATCCTGCTGACCGGCCGAATCGACCGGGTGAACCGGGCGGCGGAGGGGTACTCGCTCATCGACTACAAGACCGGCGCACTGCCCAAGGGCAAGGCCGTCGCGGACGGCCGCGAGTCGCAGTTCCCCATCTACTCTGTGGGCGCGGAGGCCACGGTTCCCGGGCTGACGGGGGCACACTGCGTGGGGTGGCACTACTGCGGCCTGCGGCGACCGGTGAGTCGAGTGAGTTTCGAGAAGCCCGCCGAGATCGCCGAGCTGCGCGCCGCCGCGGAACAGTGCTTGGCCGCGACCGTGGACGCCATCCGCGCCGGCCGCTTCGGGTACGCCGAGGTCCGGCAGTGCGTTCGCCATTGCGCCGGCGGCCGGGTATGTCGACACCAGTGGCGCCGGGGGGCGCCGGAGGGCGAATCGACTGAGGACGATCACACCGCCTGACCACGAGCACCGCGATCAGGCGATCCACAATCAGACCCACAACATCCTCCTGCAGGCGGGCGCCGGCAGTGGGAAGACGCGCACGCTGCTCGAACGGCTCGAGCGCCTCCTCCTCCGCCCCCAGGCGAGCCTGGCGCGGATCGTCGCGATCACCTTCACCGAGAAGGCCGCCGGGGAGCTGAAGGACCGGCTCCGCGATCTCTGTGACGCGCGGATCGACGCTGCCGCGGACGAGGAGGCCCGGCGGGCGTGGAGCGTGCATCGGCGGGGTATCGAGACGGCCCACATTGGCACGATTCACGGCTTCTGTTCACGGATGCTCCGTAGCCATGCGGTTCGCCTGCGGCTGGACCCCCTGTTCAGCGTCCTGGATGGGGCCGAGCAACAGCTCCTCGCGCGGGACACCGTCCGCGCCTTCGTTCTACAGCGGGCACGGGACGGGGACGCTGGGCTGCGGGAGCTGGTGGCGACGCTGGGGTACGCCCCGGTGGTGTCGGCCTTCGCCTTCGCCCTCAGCCAGCGCGCGAAGGCGGCGGTGCATCACCTCTGCCCTGACGCGGCCGAGCTTGCCCGCCGCTGGCAGGCTGCGACGGATGCGGAGGTCGCCTTGGTCCTGCAGCAGGTCCGGGGAGACCCGGAGGTGGCGAGCGCGGCCGAGGCGCTGCGGTACACCATACCGACGGACGCGGCGGACAGGCTCGGCGCCTACCGCGAGGCGGTGCTGGCGGACTTGCCCGCGGCCCTGGACCCGGAGAGGCCGCTCGACGAGGCGGTCAACGCGTGGGTGACGATCGCCGGGCGGCGCAAGCCGGGCAACGCCGGGGCCGCGGCCAACTGGCCCGGCGACGGCAAGGTCTCCGTATTGGCGGCGATCCGGCGGCTGCAGGAGGCCGGCGCGCCCTTCCAGCAGTGGGCCGGCCCGGGAGGCGACTTCCTGGCCCGAGCGGTCGCACTTACCGCCGCGTTCCACGCCGCCCTGCCTGAGGCCCTGGAGGCCTATGCCGCCGCGAAGCGCGACCGGAGCGCCGTCGACTTCGACGATCAGCTGCTGCTCGCCCGGGACCTGTTGCGCGACCACCCGGACGTCCGCCGGGCGGAGCAGGAGCGATTCGACTACGTGCTGGTGGATGAGTTCCAGGACACGGACCCGGTGCAGCGTGAGATCGTCTGGTACCTCTCGGCAGGGGGCGCGAAGCCGGGCGGACTGCAGGACGGGCGCCTCTTCATCGTGGGGGACGCCAAGCAGTCGATCTACGCCTTCCGCGGCGCCGACGTGCGCGTCTACAACGCGACGCGCCGCGGGTTTGCGGCCGTCGGCGCAGCCAACTGCCTGACCCTCTCGCTCACCGCCAACTTCCGCAGCCAGCCCCGGCTCGTGGCCTTCTTCAACGAGCTCTTCCGGCATCCCGAGGTCATGGGCCCGGACGCGGACCGGTTACCCGACCATGCCGCGGCCTACGAGCCGCTGCAGGCGACACGGCCCGCGCCGGAAGGCGGACCCGACGTCGACTTCCTGCTGAGCCTCGGGGAGGGTCCGCTGCCCGAATTGCGCGAGCTGGCCGCCGAGGGGATTGCGCGGTACATCACCGAGCTCATCGCCGGGCGAGCGCCCATCGTGGGCGAAGCGGAGGGTCCGGCGCGAGCGGCGACCTGGCGGGACATCACGGTGCTGTTGCCCACGATGACCAGCCTGGCGCTCTATGAGCGCGCGCTGCGCGAGTGGGGCGTGCCGTACTACGTGGTCGCCGGCAAGGGCTACTTCCAGCGGCCGGAGGTGATGGACCTTGTCGCCCTGCTGAAGGCCATCGAGGAGCCGCGGGACGAAGTGTCGCTGGCCCGTCTTCTGCGCGCCCCCTGCGTAGGCGTCTCCGATGAGGGTCTCTACTGGCTGGCGAAGGGTGCGGGTCTGTCGAGCGGGATGCGCCGCCTCGGCGACGGCGAGGAGGCGCCCGGCCTGTCCGCCGACGACCGCGCCCGCGCGTTGCGCCTTGCCGAGGCGGTGGCGCAACTTCGGGCCGTGCGGCACCACCTGAGCCTCGCCGAACTCCTCGAGCGAGCGCTCGGGAAGCTGGACCTTCTGCAGCTGGTGGCGGCGCGCTTCGACGGTGTCCGCTCGTACGCGAACTTGCGCAAGCTCGTCGAGATCGCCCGGCGCCTCGAAGCCACGGAGCCGGCGACTCTCAGCCGCTTCGTCGACCATGTGGAGACGCTCCGGACGGAGGAGTTTCGCGAGGGTGAGGCGGCGGCCGAGGAGCAACGGGGCGACGCGGTGTGCGTCATGACGGTGCACGCCTCGAAGGGACTGGAGCGCCCGGTCGTCATCGTGGCCGATCTCGCCCGCGCCTCCGGGCCCCAGCACTCGGAGACCGTCATCCTCCATGATGACCTGGGGCCCATCGTCAAGGGCGAGATGGACGATGGAACCCTGGCCTTCCCTCCCCTCGCCCGCGCGGCCCGGGACCTCGACCTTCAGCGCTCCGCCTCGGAGGACCGGCGGCTCCTCTACGTGGCCCTGACCCGGGCGCGCGACCGGCTGGTGATCAGCACGCCGATCGGACTGAGGGCGGACGGCTCCCCGGCGCGGGCCGGGGTGTGGGTGGACTGTCTGCTGGCCGCCTTCCCCGAGCTGCTCTCGAGCGAGGAGACCCTCGTGGGCGCCGCCGGCGACTGGTCCGCGCGAGTGACTCGCCTCGCCCCCTCCGTCATCGAGGCGAGGTCCCGCCGTCCGCGCAGTGCCCTGGACCGCGAGCGCGCCCGCCTCCAGCGCGGCGAGGCACTGCCCGGCGGCGACGCGGCGGCCGAGCAGGCCATCCTGGAGCGCCTGTGCAGCTTCCCCCCCGACCTTGCCGCCAAGACGCGCTTCACCGTGACCGAGTTGGCGCACTACCTCGACTGCCCCCGCCGGTATGAGCTGGAGCACGTGAGAGGGCTGGCCGCGTACCTGCCCGCCCGTGAGACGCTCGCGACGGGCCGCCTGCGCGCCCATGAACGAGGCACGATCGTGCACCGCGCACTGCAACGGCTGGGGCGCGGACCTATCTCGGAGATCCGGGACGAGGTGGAAGCGGCGGTCGTGGAGAGCGGCCTTGCGGGGCACGATCCGGAGGAGATCGAGCGGATCATCGCGGTGTTGGTCCGCTTCACCGGCAGCGAGACGTGGGAGCTCGTGCGGACGGCCGCGGAGCTCCGCAGCGAGGTCCCCCTCGTCGCGCCGCTGGCCGGAGCCGTGATCGAGGGCCAGGTCGACGCGCTCCTACGGGATCGGGCGGGTGGCCTGCACCTCATCGACTACAAGACCGGTCGCGCGCAGGATGCCGGCACAGCGGCCGAGCACCGGTTCCAGGTGGGCGCCTACGCCGCGGCCCTCCGCCAAGCGTGCGGCCGACTCCCCGCGACGGTCGTGGTACACTACCTCGATGCCGACGAGCGGGTGGCGGTGGACCCGGCCGCCGAAGCGGACGACGCCACGCAGCAGATCGCGGAGGCGGTCCGGGGCATTCGCGCCCGCCGGTTCCCGCGCAGACGCGACTGCGCCGACACCGGATGCCGGTATGGCTGGGTCTGCATGGAGCCGGGACCGGCTCAGGTCTGCTGACTGCGCTGGAGCTCGCGCTCGCGGTCCAGGTCCACGGGCTCACCCGCGATCCACACCTGCTCCACCCGGGTCTGCACCTCGAAGGGGTCGCCGGAGAGGACCACGAGGTCGGCGTCCTTGCCCGGCTCCAGGCTGCCGACACGGTCCGCGACCCCGCAGATCTCGGCGGCGTTCACGGTGACGCTCCTCAGGCCGTCCTCCCAGCTCAGCCCCGCCTTGATCGCCAGCCCAACGCACACCGGCAGCAGGTTGATGGGGCAGACCGGGGCGTCGGTGATGATGGCCACCTTGACCCCAGCGGCGGTCAGGAGCGCGGGGGTCTCGGCGGTCCGCCGACGGAGCTCGACCTTGCTGCGGGTCCAGGCCAGCGGTCCCACCGCAGCCGAGATGCCGCGCTGGGCGAGGTAGTCGGCGATGAGATGCCCCTCGGTGCAGTGGTCGATCACCAGGTCCAGCCCGAACTCCTCCGCGATCCGGACGAAGGTGAGGATGTCGTGGGCGCTGTGGGAGTGCCCCCGGAGAGGCACCTCCCGATTCAGAGCGAGGAGCAGGCCCTCGTGCTTCAGGTCGCGGTCGGGGGCGTCGGCCTTCTTCCGCTTCCCCTTCTTCAGCTTGTTCGCGTAGTTCTGCGCCGCCACGAACGCCTGCCGCATCACCGCCGCGTTCCCCAGCCTCGTCGAGGGCATCTGGCCCTTGCCCGAGTAGACGCGCTTGGGGTTCTCGCCCAGGGCCGCCTTCAGCCCCGCCGGCGCCCGGAGGACGCGCTCGTCGACGACGACGCTGCCGTGGGTGCGCAGGACCATCCCCTGGCCACCGATGAGGTTCGCGCTGCCCGGAACGGCGAAGACCGTGGTGATCCCCGCCAGGATCGCGTCTCGCAGGTCGCCGCTCATCGGGTCCAGCGCGTCGAGGGCCCGGACATGGGGCGTGATGGGCTCGACCGCCTCGTTCCCGTCCTGCCCGGCGGGCCCCGTTCCGTCACCGAAGAGGCCCAGGTGCGTGTGGGCGTCGATCAGGCCCGGGATGACCACGCTATCCGGACACTCGATCGTCTCTCCAGCAAACCGCTTGCTGACCCTACCGACGCTCCGAATCCGGCCCTTGCCGTCGATCACGACCTCGGCGCGGTCGAGGGTGCCGGCCTTGCCCGCTGTATGCACGATGCCTGCAAGAATGCGTTTCATGGAGTGCTCCCGGGGAGTGATGCGGCGCAGTTCGCAAGCCAGGGCGCGCGCACCTTCGGCAGGTCGTTCCGCCCGTCGCGACGGAGCTGGCGCTCCGTCCCACTGGGTCTTGGTTGGAGGAATCGTGGATGCTGAGCGTTGTTGGCGTTGCGGCGTTGCTGGTCGCGTCGGCGGAGGCGTTCACGCTGGCCCGGGAGGGGAAGCCTGCCGCGACGATTGTGCTGGCGGAGGAGCCGACGCAGGCGGCGGAGTTCGCGGCTCTGGAGCTGCAGACACATGTGCGGCTGATCTCCGGCGCGGTGCTGCCGATTGTGTCGGAGGCGGTGGAGGTCCGCGGGCCAAGGGTGCTGCTGGGAGAGAGCCACGGGACAGAGGAGCTCGGCCTGCGGGGTGCAGACTTCGCGAGTCAGGAGTACCTGATCCGCATCCGGCCGGAGACGCTGGTGCTGATGGGGCGGGATCTGGTCGCCGCGGAGAA
>Ga0233425_10010349_pt1 | contig 11402 bp, 9 predicted proteins | sample Watercolumn_Towu_2_FD_181712 | JGI IMG/M metagenome (GOLD analysis project Ga0233425, IMG submission 181712) | Freshwater microbial communities from Lake Towuti, South Sulawesi, Indonesia - Watercolumn_Towuti2014_140_MG | ecosystem: Environmental > Aquatic > Freshwater > Lake | place: Indonesia...
GCCAATCGGCATCGGCATAGTGGCGATCGCGTGTCACTCCGATCATGTCATTGACCAACGCCTGACGCCTGCCGATGACCCGGTTAAAGAACGTGGACTTTCCCACATTCGGCCTGCCGATTATGGCGATTATTGGGCACATACAATGAGCGCCAAACCTGGCTTTGCCAGTTTGGCGCAGGGTCTTAGGGACCATTGCAAAACGTTGCCGGAACCATAGTGATGCGAATAGCACCCTTCAACGTTTTGCAGGGCCCCTATCGCAATGTGGCGGAGGACGGAATCGAACCGTCGGCCGGTGGGTTATGAATCCACTGCTCTAACCGCTGAGCTACCCCGCCAGACGACCGTCCAGGAAACCCATCATTGAGGCGGGGGGAACGACTCGCTCACCGAACCTCGCTCCTTCCCCCCGCGCCCCTCTCGCTCGGACTGGCAAAGCCAGATCCTCACTCGCCAAAAAACGGGCGCCTTGCATATGGATTTCCTGAACGGCCTATTTATTTCCCCTTTGCCCTCTCTTGTTTATACCGGCAGAGCCGGATACTCGCTCGCCAAAAAACAGGCGTCCTGTGTGGTGCGCTATCTTCTAGAAATTTTTGAACTTGTCAATCACTTTAAAACCGCCCCTCCCCCCCTGTAAGTGTCGGACACTTGCGTGGGTTATTTTCACTTATTTTTCAACAACTTAAAAATTAATAAAAATCACGCAACTTTTTTAAAAACCTGCCGATAATGTAATTGGAAGGCAAAAAACAAACCGGGGGAGTGGCAAATAAACGCCGCTCTCCCGGTTTATTTTTAGGTTCCTTGAATTCTCGGTGTGGGCAGGGGCGGAATTGAACCGTCGACACACGGATTTTCAGTCCGTTGCTCTACCGACTGAGCTACCTGCCCGAAGCAGGGAGTGTGGATAGTATATGAACGTGGAGATGTCAAGGAGGGATTGAAGAAACGTTGAAAATCAGGCAGTTAACGGTAAAAGGGAGCTAAATTGACTTATAAAAACAGTCATAACTATTTAAATAATAATAATAAAATGCCTCGAAAAAAAATTTGGTGCGTTCATTGACGATGGGCAAAAATTGTGTTATTTAGTCACTCACTTTTGAGAAGGACATAGGGATTAGGCCCTTGAAATATAAGGGATTTTGAGGGGAGATGAAAGGAGAGTTAGGGATGAAAAGACAGGCTACGGGGGACTTTAAAGTAGGCGATATCGCAGTATATCCCGCACACGGTGTTGGAAAGATTTCCTCCATCGAAAACCGCGAGATCAGCGGCAACAAACAGCAGTTCTACATCATGAAGATATTCGACAACGGGATGACGATCATGGTCCCCACGACGAATGTCAAGAATGTCGGCCTTCGCGAGGTAATAGGCGAAGAGCAGGTCGACATTGTCTATGAGATATTGCAGGAACGCGACATCTCCATCGACAATCAGACATGGAACCGCAGGTACCGCGAATACATGGATAAGATCCGCACAGGCTCGATCTATGAAATCGCTGAAGTCCTACGCGACCTTATGCTCCTGCGTTATCAAAAGGAACTCTCGTTCGGCGAGCGCAAGATGCTCGACACAGCCCGCAACCTCATCATAAAGGAACTCGCAATAGCCGAGGACCTGACCGAAAAGGAAGTGGCGGAAAAGGTCGATAAAATATTCGAGGGCTAACAATTAATCGTAAGCTCCACACAAACCCCGTTTGAAACCAAACGGGGTTTTTTATGAAAAACATTGCCATAATCACAGCGGCCGGCGTCGGAAAGCGAATGGGAGGCGATCGGCCAAAGCAGTATCTGGAACTAAACGGCAGGCCCGTACTCTGCCACACGCTGGAGAGATTTCACGAGGCAACCTCCATAGACGCGATAATACTTGTAACGGATGCCCCTTCGATAGACACCGTCCGCCGGACATTTCTCAACTCCCCTTCCTTTCCGAAGGTCAAATGGGTTGTCAAGGGCGGTGAAAAAAGGCAAGACTCGGTCCTGGCGGGCCTCAAGACCGTTCCTGCCGGCGCGGAGATCGTCGCGGTCCATGACGGCGTAAGGCCGTTCATCGAACCTTCGGTAATAGACAAGGGCGTCGAAATCGCCGGCCAATACGGCGCATGCATCGTAGCGATACCGGTCAAGGACACGATCAAGCGCGCCGACAGCATGGGCCGGATCGTTGAAACGGTCGAACGCGCCGGACTCTGGCGCGCGCAGACGCCGCAGACATTTAAATTTGAAACCCTCGAGATGGCCATGAACCAGGCCATGGCCGAGGGATTTTACGGCACTGACGAGGCGATGCTTGTCGAGAGGCTCGGCCACGACATCTGCATCATCCAAGGAGACGAAAGAAACATCAAGATAACAACGCCGGACGATCTTCTGATGGCAAGGACTTTCGTTCACAAATCATGAGAACAGGAATAGGATACGACATTCATAGGCTCGTAAAGGGCAGGAAGCTGATATTAGGCGGTGTGGACATCCCCCACACTCTTGGCCTGGACGGACATTCCGATGCGGATGTGCTCGTTCATGCGATCATGGACGCCATGCTGGGCGCCGCGGCGCTGGGAGACATCGGCCAGCACTTTCCAAACACGGACCCAAGGTACAAGGGCATCAGTAGTATCGAACTCTTGAAACGCGTTGCGGCCCTGTTCAAAAAATCGGGTCTGAAGATCGGGAACATAGATTCGATGGTGATCGCAGAGGCGCCAAGGCTCGCCCCACACATCGAGGCCATGCGCAAGAACATTGCGGCGGCGTGTGAAATAGAATTAAACCGCGTGAGCGTCAAGGCCACCACAAATGAAGGAGTCGGATTTATCGGCAGGGGCGAAGGCATCGCCGCTCAGGCCGTCGCGATGATCTCATGATGCCAATTCTATCGATTTGACCGTCGTAGGCTTCAACGGAAGCGTAAAGAAGAATCTGGACCCCTTGCCCGGCGCGGAATTCAGCCAGATGCGCCCGCCGTGGAGCTCCACAACCTTCTTTGAGATCGCCAGCCCCACCCCGGCCCCCTCGTACAACCTATCGGCGCCGCTCGACGCCTGCGAAAAGCTGTCGAATATCCTGTCGTGTTTGTCCTGAGATATCCCGATGCCGGTGTCCTCGACGCAAACCTTCAACATCTCCCCCGCCTTCTCCGCCGCAACGACAATCTCGCCGCTCTCGGTGTACTTTGCCGCGTTGTTTAGGATGTGCGAGAACAGCTTATTCAACCATTCCTCGTCGCCGTAGATTGGCGGAGAATCCTTGATCGTCATCCGAAGGGTCGTCGCCTTGTTAAGCGCCACGCCCTCCGCAATCTTTGAGACCATCCTTTGCAGATTCAGCCTGCGGATGTTCAACGAGAGATGGTTCGCCTCGAGCTTGGAAAGGTCCACCATCGCGCTCACGGTCTCAAGCAGGCGCTTGCCGGACGATGATATCATGCCCAGGTGGTCCTTCTGCTCCACCGTCACCGGACCATCCTGCCCCTCGTGCATGAGTTCCGCCAGGCCGATTATGCTGGAGAGCGGCGTTCTTAATTCGTGCGAAACGTTGGAAAGAAGCTGGCTCTTCAGCCTGTCCACCTCCTGAAGCTTCACGTTCCTTCTCACCATATCCTCGTAGAGGGTCGCATTGTGGATCGCCACCGCGGCCTGCCCGCTTATGATGTCCAAGAGTTCGCAAGTGGCGCCGTCGAACAGCTCACCGTCCGCGCGCGAACCGATGTTTATAACGCCGATAAACTGCCCGCTGTTGAAGAGGGGAACGATCGCCTCCGCATGAAACTGCACGCAGTATTGGAGCCCATCGCCCTTCATTTTTGCGTACTCACGCCTGTTAACGAGTTGGTGGCGCGTGACCATCCTGCCAAGCGATGACAACCACCTCAAAAAGCTATTAATATCACCTACTTGGAAGGATGACGGTTTGGAGCCGACCGATTCCTTAATGGTGTACTCGCCGTTGTCTTTCATTAACAATGAGGCATCCGAGCCCTTCACAAGGTCGCAAACAAGCTGGAGGATCGCCCGATGCGTGCTCCTCTTGTCTTGGATGGAATTGATGTGATGGAAGTAGTGTTTGAATATCTGCTTGTAGTCGTAGCCTCCCTTGTTAAGCAAATATCGCCGGAAAAGGCCGACACACCTTTGCCAGCGCATAAAAATATAACTGCCGGCGAAAAGAATCAGCGCTACGCTGAAGCCCACGATCCATGTGGATAGAGCAATCGACAAAATATGAAAACCAGTATGCGGCCCCGTCACTTTTTTACCCCTTGTGTTTTTTATTTTATCGGAAAGTCGGATAGATGACAATACAAATTAAGGCATTTTCTCAAAAAAATTGCATAACATACGATAATTGTGCTAAAAAGATTGGCTATGAAGAAACTGATTATATTTTTTCTACCCATTATGATTTGTGCGGCCGTTTTTGCATGCAAGAAGCCGTCCAAACAAAAAGTTTCGGTACAGCAATCGATAGAAACCCCTGTCATGAAGATGGCCGAGGCCCCACAGCAGGTCATCGGACTGCCGCAGACGGCGGAAACACAACCGGCAAAGCAGGATATTACCAAGCCGGTTGCAACTCAGGCGGCTTCACCGACGATAGTTAAGACGTCTACCAACATAGAAATAATCGTAGACGCATCGGGAAGCATGAACGGCCCGATGGGCGCCACGACCAAGCTGGGAGCCATCAAGGAGGCATTAAAGAGCACCTTCTCGACCCCGATGCTCCCGGAAGCGACGAAACAAAAGATAGCGTTGCGGGTGTTTGGAAACAAATCGCCCCAGGAAAAAAACGACTGCACGGACACAGCGCTTTTGACGCCGATGGATAAGTACGACCCGGCCGTTTTTCTGCCTGCGCTTGATTCGGTGAAACCCCAGGGCATTGCCCCGCTCGCGTTCGCGCTTGAGTCGGCGTTTGTGGATTTCAAGGAGGCCGGGGATTCGGTGGACAACCTCATCATCCTCATCACCGACGGCGTCGACGGATGCAACAGCGACGCGGTGGCGGCGGCGGAGCGCCTGCACAAAAGCAACAAGCGCGTGATCGTCAATGTGATCGGATTCGACATCGATCAGGCGACAGCCGACTCGCTAAAGAAGATATCCGATGCCTCCAGCGGCACGTTCCATCTGGCCAGGTCGGACGTGGAACTTTCGAATGAGATCGACCAGGCGATCAGCCAGAACCTGCCATACAATCTGCGTGTGAGGGTGCTAAGCGGCGCCAGTCCCCTGCCGTCGACGATCACGATATACCGGACGAACACACAGTCGATAGTGGATCGCGCCGAGTCGACGGGCGTGCGTTTCTTTAAGGTCAATCCGGGCCAATACGACATCCTGGCCGAGTTCATAGAGTCTCCGGAAACCGCAAAGCCGTCAAAGCTCGTAAAGGGCGTTGACGTCACGGCCACAAGCAAGGCCGAACAGGTGATACAATTCGATCTTGGGAACTTAAACATCGCGGCCCTCGATCAAAACAACAAGGAACCCAAGGCCAACTTTTTCATCCGCAAGGCGGGAAGTGCCGACCTGGTGGGCAGGGTTGCGCTTGCCCAGACGCCGATCACACTGCACCTTTCGCCGGGAGCGTACGAGATAGACGCGGAAACGGCGGAGGAAGGCATCCCGGTGCTCACGGCTCAGGCTAAAGACATAGAAATCAAATCCGGCGAGACAACGGACCTGCAGATAAAATTCTTGACCGGCAAGTTGTTTATCAAGGCGCAGAACTCCAGTAGCACATTCGTTCCCATTTTCTACAGAATCACAAAGCCGGGATCCGAAGAGTCCATGGCATCCGGAGAAGGAACGGTCGAGGGCACGACCGTCGACCTGGCCCCGGGCAAATACGACCTCTACGTTCGGTGGACCGATCCTAACATCAAGGGCGCGGCAGAGGTGAAGGTCCCCGATGTCGCCATCAACGGCGGTGAGACACTGGAACAACTCGTGACAATCGTAACGGGCACAATGAAGCTCTCCGGAAAGGATCAGGAGCAGAAGCTGATCAATACGGATTTTGTCGTCAAAAAGGCGGGACAACCCGAAGAACTGTTAAAGGTCACATCGGAGGCAATGCCGGTCGAGGTATTCATCGCACCGGGCAAATATGACATCACCGCCACGGACACGACATCCAAGATCGTCCCGGCGCCGACGGTTGTGTGGACCGATGTCGTCATAAAAGAGGGCCAAACCGAATCGTTCGACGCCGTGTTCAAACTTGGCATAACAAAATGGGGCGGCAAGAATGCCAAGGGGGTGTGGATGCCAACGACATTCACGGTATTCCGTTCCGGCATAGACGAGCCGCTTGTGGTTGAAACAAGCAGTGACTGGGTCATATTCAATCTGACGCCCGGCCTCTACGACGTAAAGGCCGAAGACGCGGAGGCAAAAAGCGATCCCAAGCCGAATATCTGGTTCCATGACGTGCAGGTAACCGAAGGAACAACAATTGCCAACGAGGCGATATTCACATCCGGAAAATTGAAATTGATCTGCAGGGGAAAGAACAATGTCGTGCTGTCGTGTGAGTTTAACGTATTTTCCTACGGAAGCGATACCGCGTTATTCTCCGGCGAGACCGCAGAGGATTGGAAGGAATTTGATATCCCGCCCGGCAAATACTATATGGAAGCGGGCTGGCACGATCCCAAAGAAGAACAGTTCCTTAAGAAATGGATAAATATCGAGATCGGAGAAAATCAGATTGTGGAAGAGATACTGAGATTTTAATTTTTAATAACTGCTGATTAGATAATTCAAATTAGGTAAAACGGATTTGATAATGCAGCTTGTTAACTACGGATTTTTGACTACGGATCATGGAAGCTTATATAAAATCCTGACAACTTGTTCCAATTTATCCTTCACCTCAAAATGCGTTGATTGATCAATGTAGCCGTAAGCCCTGGCGATATCGAAAATTGCGCATGACTCGGTTGCCGAGCCGATGGCGATGTCAAAGAAACGCCTTCTCTCCTTGTAAGAGCGCCTTCCATTTCCTTCTGCCTGATTAAGAAGGACGCTTGATATGGCCCTCTTCAGCTGATCCTCAAGATATGAGCTTCCCGTGGGGAAATTACGAAGCATGTCTGGCACTTTTTTTGCTACTTCCATGGTGAGCTCATATGATTTCAGCCTTTCGTGGTTTAACATTTACTGCCTCCTTGTGTTTGGGAGGCCTCATGCCTATCTGCAGGACCAGGTGTGCAGGGCGCTATCCAGCGCCATTCTTAATCTGAGCGAGGGCAACGGCAGATACAGCATAAAGGAAAGAAACCGATTCTTTGATATCTCTCTCGCCTCAATCGCAGAGGTGGCTTCTGTCATCGATATCTTCGTTGTCTACGGATTTATCCCCCGGACAACCGGCATTGAATCCAAAAATCATCTAAGGCGTATCTACTCGCTCCTTAGAAAATTAAAAAAATGATTAATTAATTTTAATCTTCAGCTTTCTCTTTAGTTTTAGCTTGATTGTAATTTAAATTATCCCTGTGGCCATGCAAAAGATCAATACACTTTCATCTTTTTCACATGCAATCCCTTGCTCGTCCAAGCCACATCAAAGCCCACGACCATATCCTTTCGGATTGCATCCCTGCCCTTTGTGCCGACCAAATTCAATTCTTGAAGGCTAAAATAAATATCGCGGCCATTTTTATCCTTCACAAAACCGTAGCCCTGATAAGGAAAATATTTCGACACCGCTCCCTTTGTAAAATTATCGCCCTCGTCTATCTCCTGCTTGATCTGCTCGACCTGCGGTTGAGCCTCCTGAACTTGTTGCGGCTGTGCAACAGACCGCGCGGCCTGCTGTTGAGCCTCAATGTGCATCGATTCATGCCCGGAAACCGCTCCGAACATCACAGCCGGCAAGGGGATCGTATTTGGTATCCAAACTTGGAGCATAATTATTTATCTCACGGATTAAACAATCTCACCTCATCCTCGATCGAATACGTCCTGCCCGACAACGCTGTATCGCGCAGTTTGGAAAGCATCTCATGATACGCCGGCCTCGGCTTCCTGCAAATCACACCCATGTGATACTTGCCTTCTGTATTCACAAGTTTCCACGCCTCGACAACGTCCGACGGATCATACTTGCCGTCAAGATAATTCGTGTTCGCCTTTATTACCTGATACTGCTCGTTTCCCCTGTACGTCACACAGGGAGAGAGAATATTAACATAGGAAAATCCCGGAAATTTCATCGCCTCCACAATCATCTTGGTCAAGTGAGAGGGATCGACAGAACTGGTCTGCGCAACAAAACTGCAATTGTAACCAAGCATGACCTTGAGCGTGTTTATCGGCGTGCTGATACTTCCAAAAGCGGTCGTAGAGGTCTTACTGCCAAGCGGCGTCGTCGGCGAGGCCTGTCCTTTCGTAAGTCCGTAGATATTGTTATCCATCACGAGGAGGGTCATGTCGATGTTCCTGCTAACCGCATGGGCCATATGCCCTCCGCCAATCGCAAACATATCCCCGTCTCCGCCCGCCACCACAACGTTTAGTTCAGGGCGTGAAATTTTAAGTCCCGAGGCAATCGGTATCGCCCTCCCGTGGATGCTGTTAAAGCCATACGTGTTCAGATATCCCGGGAGCCTGGAAGAACAGCCGATACCGGTAATAACAGCCGTGTTGTGGGTCTCAAGGTTCAACTCCGCAAAGGCCTTGGCCAGTCCCGTCAGGACGGCATAATCGCCGCAACCCGGGCACCATATCGGCTTCAAGTTCGAGATATAATGCTTAAAATCTGGCATATTTAAATCCTTTATATATTATATGGTTATAACAACTTATTCAAGATATCGTTTACCCCAAACATCGTCGCACCGCTGGCCTTCACGTGAATAATATCCTCCGGCAGTTTGACATAGCTCGAAAGGTAATGCCTGAACTGTCCGGAAAAACTCATCTCCACGATCATGACCTTTTTGCATGACCTTACGAACTGGTCGATCAGCTCCGTCTGTAGCGGGAACATCAGCTGAGGAACAAGCGCGGCAACCTTTTTTCCCTTGGCATTTGCGATCTCAACAGCCTCGCGCACAACGCCCTTGGTAGAACCCCATGCCAAGATGCCGATGTCCGGCTTCTCCGCGCCGTAACGTCTGATGAACTTGTATTCCTTGGCAAGTCTTGAGAGTTTCAACTCGCGCTTGGCGCTCATCCTTTCGTGGATATCATGGCTGGACGCCGGGTTGCCCGCCTCGTTATGCTCGATGCCGGCGCATGTATATTCTCCGCCCTCTATACCCGGATACGACATCGGAGACACGCCGTCATCCGTAAGCTCGTATCTTTTATATTCTCCCCTCTTGGGATTTTTTGGCGTTTTTCTATTTACGATCTTGACCTTATTCACATCAAACGGCGGCAGGGTTTCTTTTCTGTGGCCAATGAATTGGTCGGAGAGGATTATCACCGGCATCTGATAGGCCTCTGCCGTGTTGAACGCGCGAATCGCCACCTCGAAACAATCTTCCACATCGGCCGGGGCCAGAACGGCGTGAGGCGCATCGCCGTGCATTCCATAAACGGCCTGCATCAGGTCGGCCTGTTCCGATTTGGTCGGAATGCCCGTCGCAGGGCCGCCACGCTGTACGTTGACAAGCACATAGGGTATCTCGGTGATCGAACCAAGCCCCAGAGTCTCTATCTTTAGAGAAACGCCTGGGCCGCTCGTTGCGGTCATCGCCTTGACGCCTCCAAAGCCGGCCCCGGTAACCATACATGCGGCCGATATCTCATCCTCAGCCTGCACCATCGTCCCGCCGAATTTTGGGAGTTCCCTGCCCATCCACTCCATTATCTCGCTCGCCGGCGTGATCGGATAGCTTGCAAAAAATCTGCAACCGGCCGTCAAGGCCCCGAAGGCAATCGTGTCATTGCCGTTCGCAACGCAGAGCTGTTTGCCGGTCTTGTATTCAAATTTGAGTTGCGAACCGAGCTTCTGCCCTTTTGCATAGTTAATGCCGATATCCAGCGCCTTCAGGTTCGCCTCTAATATCTCCTGTTTTTTCTTGCCGAATTTTGTCTGAATGGATTTCTTCAAACTATCGGCAGGGAGATTAAAAAGTTCCGCCAGCACACCGAGCGCGATGATGTTTTTGGCCTTAGGGTTGCCGGACTCCTTGACAAGCTCGTCAAACGGTATCTTAAAGACCTCTCCGGCCTTTAGGCCGCCGTTCAAGGGTAGCGGTTCGGGAACTTCTTTTTCATCGGTCACAACGATTACCCCGGGCTTCACATCCAATTCACCGGGAAATTTTTTATAATCCTCCCAGCTGAGCGACAGAAGCACGTCCAGGGCCCCACCCTGCGAATACACAGGTCTATCCGCCATGCGGATTATGCACGAGCTTTCGCCTCCCCTTATCTGCGGCCCGAAGCTCTTGATCTCAAGGCAGTTGAGGCCGATGGAGGCCGAGGCCGTGGCCAGTATATCTCCTGCGGCAACGATGCCGTCCCCGCCGCTCCCTACCATTCCGATGATTATGTCGTGGGTATTCATAGGTTTGATGTACTTCGTCCTATCTGCGTTTAACGCACCGGCAGATGCTAGGCAAGCAAAATTAAATAAAGTTATTTTATCCTGTTTTTAAAGCGGTTCTCACTGCGATTTTTGGCGGGTTTGCGCGGCTTTTTTTCATCTTCGGCCAACATCATCTGCTCCCTCATCTCGACGACCTTGCCGTACTTGGCGTTCTCCGGGATATCGGTAATGCTCCTGACAATGACGGGTCTGATAAAGATCATCAGATCCTTGTTCTGTTTATATCTTCCCCTGGATTTAAAGAGGTTGCCAAGGAGCGGTATCTTGGAGAGCCCCGGCACAGCCCTATTGGTCTTCGACGAGGTGAGTTTCGCGAGGCCGCCTATGACCGTGGTTTCTCCGTCGCGCACCACAACTGACGTACTTGCATTGCTGTCCACAACAACCGGGATGCCGTCAACCGTGCGCGTAAAGTCAAGCTGGCTCGTCTGCGTCTCGATGCCCAGCTTGATGTAATTATCAACCGATATCTGCGGCGTCACCTTAAGCTCGATGCCGGTCTCGACCGTCTGCAATCCGGTCCCGCCTCCGGCGGTCGTTCCGCTCGTTCCGACCTGGCCGATACTGATATCCCCGGTCGTCTTGATATACATCGTCTCGCCGCTTCGAATATTCGCCGCAACACCGTTGGACGTCACAATGCTCGGCTCCGATATGATATCAAGATCGCCCTTCTGCTCCGCCGCGGTTATCTGCATATCTATCGTGGTGCCTCCGGCAAGCGAGCCTATGATAAGACCGACACCGCTGGTCGGGCTCGTGACGCCCGGTGTCGTCGGCATAGGCAGATTTTGCATGAGCGTCCTT
>Ga0233425_10010350_pt1 | contig 11402 bp, 9 predicted proteins | sample Watercolumn_Towu_2_FD_181712 | JGI IMG/M metagenome (GOLD analysis project Ga0233425, IMG submission 181712) | Freshwater microbial communities from Lake Towuti, South Sulawesi, Indonesia - Watercolumn_Towuti2014_140_MG | ecosystem: Environmental > Aquatic > Freshwater > Lake | place: Indonesia...
ACATCGATGTAATTCTTACCCACTTTACGACACGAGCGTCAAACGAAAAACTGCATTTTTTTCCTCAATGGACTCCCTCATCGCTACTGCTTGATCCACAACACGCTGTAAATCAAGACTTTACATTAGGTAGAAAAAAATGAATTATCCGCCAGCTTCTAGCCACCTGTAACAAACGTAATTCCCCACCCGCCGAACCCCCTAAACCTGGTCTCCCGGCTGCCATACTTCGATTTGTCAATAAAAATAATCGACAACGAGGTCCAAACCGGCGAGCCTCGCGATCATGAACATCCCCCGGGCGCCGCACCCGTGGTCGCTGACGCCGAGGCAGGCCATCGCCGTCCAGCGGCGCATGGCGAACCGGGTGGCCGAAGCGCCGCTGGCCGCTCCGGTCCGCTTCATCGCGGGATTGGACGCGGCGTTTTCGACCGACGGCCGACGCTGCATCGGCGCCGTCGTGCTTTGGGACAAGCTCGAGCAGCGCGTAGCCGAGCAGCACGTCGTGGAACGGCCGCTCCGGTTTCCGTACGTGCCCGGCCTGCTGTCGTTTCGCGAGGCGCCCGCGTTGCTGGCGGCGCTGCGAGAACTCGCGCAAGTCCCCGAGTTGCTGATGTGCGATGGGCAGGGGTTGGCACACCCGCGCCGCTTCGGCATCGCCTGCCATCTGGGCGTGCTCTGCCGGCTGCCGGCGGTGGGCTGCGCCAAGAGCCGCTTGACCGGCACGCACGCGGAGCCAGCGTCGCGCAGGGGCGCCAGCACACCGCTATCGGACGGGGAGCAACTCATCGGCTCGGTCCTCCGCACGCAAACCGGGGTTAGGCCGGTTTACGTGAGCGTGGGCCACCTGGTGACGCTCGAGGCGGCGGTCAGCATCGTGCTCGAGTGCGCCACACGCCAGCGGTTGCCGGAGCCGACGCGGCTGGCCGACCGGCTCGTGGCCAGGGCGAAACGCGGACAGAACATTTCCTGATGGACAAGCTTTTAGGAGCTGTGCGCAACAGCGATCGCGCTTTTGGCTGGCAAAGGCCGGCTCCAGGGGTTATGCTGCCGCATGGTTCGTCATCACAGGCTGTTGTTAACCTATGAGCGCTCCCGGCACTCCCGCACCGAACCCGGCGCCTGAAGGCGGCGCCGCGAACAATCTGCACCTTGGCAAGTTCGCGCCTGGGCAGCAGACGTCCGCGCCGGGACCCGAGGCGGACGAAGGCGCCACCATGTTCATCAAGCGCGCTGCGGCTGAGACCGTGCAGCAGAGCGCCCAGCCGGTGGTGACCCCCAAGTCGGCCGGAGCGCTGCCGGCGCAGGAGATGCTCGGGGCGGTGGCCTACTGCTACGCCAAGGGCGTGTACGGCTCGGAGGAAATCGAGCGCAAGATGCTCCAGGACCCTCAACTCCGCGCGGCGACCGGCGCGGAGCTGCCCGATGCCCATGCCATCCGCCGTTTTCGGCGGCTCAATCGGCAGGCGCTCCAATCGACGCTCGAGAAATTCTATCGCCGGCTGCGGAGTCGCATCACGGGCGTGTTTCCTGGGGCGGCGCCGCCCGAGCCATCGCCGCCTCCGGCAGCCGCGGCTGTGCCTGCGGACGCCGGGAACACAACAATCGTCGCGAAACGCGAGGCCTCCGCCCGCATCCAGGAGGCCATCATCCTGGACAGCGCCAGCAGCGACCAGTGAGGCTGGCCGCCGGTGGGCGCGTGGTCTGCGGCGGTCACGGCTGAACATCCGGTTCGCCCACTCGATGAAGTGCTTCATGTTCGAGCGGTCTTCGTGGCCGCCGTCGTGTTGTCGCCAGGCCAGTTCGCCCTCGAGCAGGCCCGTGTTGACCGGCGGCATCAGCGCCGTCCGGTAGTTCTCCTTCTCCCCGATGTCCCGCACGCCAAGCCGCCCACGAGGCCGCAGCCGACTGGGAAGTCGGCGACCTGTCGCGCCGTAGTCCCGCACTGGTCGGTCGCTGCTGCGCCGGGTTTCGCCTGCTCCGCTTTGGCGGGACGAAGGCAGATACGGCAGACTTGGAAGTCTGCGTTACGAACACCGCGTGGCCACCTGCTGCGCGTACAAAGCAGCAGCCAGTTCCAACCGCAGCCTGTCCTGCAACTCGGGCGGCGGCAGCCGCACTGCCTGGCAGACGGTCTCTGGAATTTCCAGGGTGACGCTCACGGCAGGACTCGAGCCCTTTCCCGCCTGGAACCAAGCGTCGGCGCGCGCACGCGCCCATCGCAGCCACCCGTGCACCCAGGGTGCGCGCATGGCTTCCGGGCTCAGAGAGGTTCCTGTTGGGTCAGGCAATGAAGGGTGCCGAAGCCCAACACCAGGTCCACGGCGTGGATGCCGACCACGGGACGGTCGGTGAACAACTCGCCGAGAATGCCCAGGGCGACGCGGTCGTTGGGATCGTTGAACGTGGGCACGATGACCGCGGCGTTGGCAATGTAGAAGTTCGCGTAACTCGCCGGCAGCCGGCAGCCGTCAAAGTGCAGCGGCGCAGGCATGGGCAAGGGCACCACCTCGATCTTCGAGCCATCCTCGAGGCGCATTCCCTCGAGCCGCTCGCGGTTTTCAGCCAGCGGCCGGTAGTTGATGTCCTTGGGGTTCTTCTCCTGCGCAAGCACCACGGTGTTGGGGTTGACAAACCGGCAGATGTCATCGACGTGGCCGTGGGTGTCATCGCCCACCACGCCGTGTCCGAGCCAGAGCACGTGCGTCACCCCCAGATGGCTCTTCAACACGGCTTCGATCTCGAGGCGGCTCGCCCCCGGGTTGCGCACCTGGGTCACCGGGTCCAGCAGGCATTCCTCGGTCGTGAGCAGCGTTCCACGGCCGTTGACGTCGATGCTGCCGCCTTCGAGCACGAAGCCGCCGCCACGCCACGCGGCCGGGAAGAGGCGATGTCCGAAGCGCCGCGCGGCGCGCTCGGGCAACACGCGGTCCTTCCGCCAGTCACGGTACTTGGCCCAGGCGTTGAAGTGGAAATGGACGATGGCCTTCCGGAGTGGATTGCGCCGGCGCGTCACGAAAATGGGCCCACTGTCGCGCGTCCATCCGCGGTTCGTGGGGAACCGGAGGAAATCCACCCGCTCGACCGGGGCGCCCGCGCGCGTCAAGAAGCGTCTGGCCTCGCGCTCCATCGCCGCCGAATCGACGAGCAACCGCACGCGCTCGCCCGGGGCAAGCTTGCGGACGATCTCGCCGTACACCCAGCGAATGGCGGGAAGTTTGCCGGGCCAGTCGGTGCCGTGGTGGGGCCAGCCGAGCCAGGTGGCCTCGTGGCGCTCCCACTCGGCGGGCATGCGCAGCCCGAGGGCCGCTGGCGTTGTGGAGGTCGAATTGGATGTCGTGACCATAGGCAATCGGCGCGAGGATAGTGCCCGGGTCGGACTTGTCCATTGAAAGCGGCGGCGGCGACAGGCGCGCACAGGGCGGCGGGACGCCCCCAGGCCCGCCCGCGCGGGGCAGCGGGGCCGCGCGGGGAATTTAGGTGTTGGCAACAGTGCGCGCATTCGTATCGTAAGCGCCGCATTTGGCTGTGACACCGTTGATTATGAAGAAGACGCATCGTTATCGAGAAGACATGTCGGAAGTGCCGGACTGGCTGCGCAAGAAGAAATGCCCGCAGCGCGACAAGTATCTTTCGGGCAAACGCATCAAGCCGCCCGGGCTCACGGGCCGGGAGAAGTTCGCCGACGTGATCGACGACGTTTACCTGGCCTACAACTCGGCGCGGCTCAAGGAGGCCTGCCAGTTGTTCGTGGGCAAGATGCTCGAGCCGGACGTGACGGTGGGCATGACCTTGTCCGGCGCGCTCACGCCCGCGGGCCTGGGTTGCTCGTGCGTGATTCCCCTCATCAAGGCCGGTTTCGTGGACTGGATCGTCTCGACCGGGGCGAACCTCTACCACGACATGCATTTCGCGCTGAACTTCCCGGTCCACGTGGGCAGCCACGAGATGGATGACACAGACCTGCGCGCCAATGACATCGTGCGCGTTTACGACGTGCTCATGGGCTACAGCGATTGCCTGATGGCCACGGACGAGATCCTCCGCGGCATCCTGGTCCAGCCCGAGTTCCAAAAGGAGATGGGCACCGCGGAGCTGCATTACCTGCTGGGCAAGTACGCGGCCGAGTGGGAGCGCCAAAACGGGCTCGAGGACGTTTCGGTGCTGGCCGCCGCCTACCGCTGCGGCGTCCCGTGCTACACCTCTTCGCCAGGCGATTCAACCATCGGCATGAACGTCGCCGGGGTCGAATTGCGCGGCAACAAACTCCGCGTCAACCCGTCCATCGACGTGAATGAAACCACCAGCTTCGTGCTGGCGGCCAAACGGGGCGGCGGGCGCAGCGGGGTGGTGCTGCTGGGCGGCGGCAGCCCGAAGAATTTCATGCTGCAAACCGAGCCGCAAATCCAGGAGGTCCTGCGCATCAAGGAAATGGGCCAGGATTTCTTCATGCAGATCACCGACGCGCGCCCCGACACGGGCGGGCTCTCGGGCGCGACGCCGCACGAGGCGGTCAGTTGGGGCAAAGTGGACCCGAACCGCCTCCCGGACGCGGTGGTGTGCTACACGGACACAACGATCGCCCTGCCGATCCTGACGCATTACGCGCTGGCGCGGCACGCGAAGCGGAAGCTCAAGCGGCTTTACGATCAGCGACCCAAGCTCCTCCGCGCGCTGGCCAAGGAGTACTTCGACCACAACAAGGTCAAGATGATCGACGGCTCGGACCCGGTCTTCTAACCGGCCCGCGGCCCGGGCGGCCCGCTACGGCGGGTCAACCTGGCAGCCCTGCTCGCGGAGGCGCTGCGTCTTATAGACCAGTGCGCGGCGGCTGATGCCGAGGGCCTTGGCCGCCTCGGTCCGGCTGTAACCGTGATCGCGGAGGGCTTGCAGGATGGCCTCGCGCTCGATGTCCTCGAGACGATCGCCCCGCCGGGCCTCGCGGTCAATGGCCGGGTCGGCCGCCTGGCGAATGCGCGCCGGGAGATGCTCGGGCAGGATCAGCTCGCCGTGCGCCATGAGGCCGGCGCGCTCCATCGCGTTGCGCAGCTCGCGCACGTTGCCGGGCCAGGCGTACTCCTCGAGGCACCGCGCCACCGCGCCCGAGAACCGGGCGCGCCGCCCGGCGAATTCGGCCACGAACAGGCTCGCCAGCGGGAGGATGTCGGGCCGCCGCTCGCGCAACGGAGGGATGAACAACTCCATCACGTTGAGCCGGTAGAAGAGGTCCTCGCGGAACCGCCCGGCGGCGACTTCCTGCTCGAGCGGGCGGTTGGTGGCCACCAGCAAGCGCGCCTGGGAGACCAGGTCGGTGTTCGAGCCGACGCGCTGGAACCGGCCGTTCTGCGTGACGCGCAGCAGCTTGGCCTGCAAGTGGGGGGACATCTCCGAGATCTCATCCAGCAGGAGCGTGCCCGCGGTGGCCTCTTCGAACCGGCCGATGCGCTGCTGATAGGCCCCGGTGAACGCGCCTTTCTCGTGCCCGAACAGCTCGCTCTCGAGCAGCGACTCGGGGATGGCCGCACAATTTACCTTGACAAGTGGACCAGCCCGGCGGGGGCTCCAGGCGTGGATCACGTCCGCGAGCACCTCCTTGCCCACACCGCTCTCCCCGCTGAGCAGGATGCGGCTCTCGGAAGCGGCCACCAGCGCCGCATCGCGGAACACCGCCTGCATCCGCGGGCTCTGGGCGACGACGCTCTCGGGCAGACGCAGCGCCTCGCTGAAGCTCGGGGCGGGGCCACCGGCGGCGCCGGTGGCCTTGCGCACCGCGGCGAGGAGTTCGTCCAGGTCGATCGGTTTCTCGAGATAATCGACCGCGCCATCCCGGATGGCGCCGACGGCGTCGCGGATGTCCGGGTAGGCGGTGACCATGAGCACCGGGAGGCGGCCGTGCCGCGCGCGGGAGCGGCGCAAGGTCTCGAGCCCCGAGATGCCCGGCATGCGCACGTCGGAGATCATCATGTCGATCCCGCCTTCCGCCAGCGCCGCCAGCGCTTCCTCGCCCGAGGCCGCCGTGCGGATGATAAAGCCCAGGCCAGCCAGGAACGATTGCAGCAGGCTGCGCTGCCCGGGATCGTCGTCCACAATCAGGATGCGAACTTCCTGGGGCGCGGGACGGCTGGAGCTGCCCGGCATGGACTCAGGCCTTGGCCGCCGGCTGCAGGCGGCTGAGGCGGAACACGGCTCCCTTGGGTTCGCTGGCGAGGCAGGCGATCTCCCAGCCATGCGCCAGCACGATCTGGTGCACCACCGCCAGGCCCAGGCCCGTGCCGTTTTGGTTCGTGGTAAAGTAAGGCCGAAACACCTCCTGGCGGTGCTCGAGCGGCACCCCGGGGCCGTTGTCGCGCACTTCCAACCAGGGGCCTTCGGGTCCGGAGCGCCCGCACTCGATCTGGATCTCCCCGCCCGCGCCCACCGCCTGCACGGCGTTGATCAGCAGGTTGAAGAGCACCTGCCGCAGCAGTTGTTCATCCGCGCTCACCGTCACCTGCTCGGTCGGCAGGGTCAGGCGGATGTTCTTGTCCTCGAGATCGGTGGCCAGGGCGCGGGCCACGTCGCCCACGACCGCGTTGAGCGCGAGCGCGGCACGCCGGACTTCGCGCGGCTTCGAGTAGTTGATGAACTCGTTCAACTGTGCCGTAACGCGATCGACTTCGTCGGCGATCTCGAGGGACCGCGCGCGGACTTCGGGCGAAGCCGCCGCCTCCTTCGAGATCATCTGCGCCAGGCCGCGAATGATGTTCAACGGGTTGCGCGTCTCATGCGCCAGGCCCGCCGCCGCCACGTTCATTTCGCGCAAGTGCGCATTCATCTCGCTGGCGCGCAGCAGCCGCATCTGGAACTCGGAGGACCTCATCACGCTCCGCCACGCCAGGCCGGAGCCCAGCGCCGCCGCGCCGGCGAAACCGATGATGACGCACCGCAGCCAGAGATCACGCGTGATCGCCGCCTGGAAGGTGTCGGTCGAAACGGCGATCATCAGCCCGTGCAGGCCCTGCTTTTCGATCAGGGACTTGAACTCGGCCTCATCCATCCAGGGGGGCCGGCGGGGACGCGCCCGGCCATCGGGGCCGGCGGGAGCGCGGGCGCCGGCGCGGTCGTCGCGGTTCGTCGATTCGAGGCCGGGCTCGGCCGGGGGGGGGGGAGGCGGTTTGGCGGCCCCGGCCCACGGGGGCGAGCCCGGGAACCGCGGCCGCTCGCCCCGCGCGCCGCCGTCCGGGGCGGGCTCCGGCATGACGATCGTGGGGCGGCCCGGCTCGCGGTCGGACGGCGGATTGGGGCCGAAATCAACCGGGGTAACCACCGTGACCGTATGCCGCTGCCAGCGCACTTCGCTCGAGGGCATGCCCCGGGCGTCCACGTCCACCGGTTCCCCTGCCGAGGCCACGACCGCCCCGGCGGCATTGAGCAGCACCACCGACTTGAGCTCGCCCGACTTGGGCTGGCCGGGCCCGCCCTCGCCCGGTTTGAGTTCGCTCTGCTTCACCAGTTCATTGAGGGCGGACTCGAGCCGGGGTTGAGAGATGATGCCGCCCCAGCGGCGCTGCGAGCGAATGACGACGCCGAGGGTGGCGGTGATGTCGCGCGCGCGGCTGATCACGGCGGAGCGCACGGCCTCCTGGACGCGGTGATGCTCGATGCCCTGCCACACCATGATCGTGGCCCAGGCGCCGGCCAGCAGGCCATACACGAGCGTGGTCCGGGTCATCATGACGGGGCGGCGTGGATGCCCAGGCCGCGGCCGCTACTTCGGCGCCGGCGGCGTCACACCGGATGGCGTCGGCGCGCCCTTGCCCGGCTGCCGGTCCAGGAACCGGTCCAGTTCCTGCTCGCCGAACGCCTTCGTGCCGAGGTCGGACCGGCCGCGTTCGGCCTCGGTCAACGCCGCGACTTGCGACGGCCGTTCGATGATGTGCGGTGTCAGGAAGATGAGCAACTCGGTCTTGGCGCTCTCCTTGACCTTCCGCCTGAACGCGGCGCCCAACAGGGGAATATCACCCAGCAACGGGACTTTGCGTGTCGAGTCCACCTTCTTGTTTTCCATCAACCCGCCGATGATCACCGTCTGACCGTTGGGCGTCACGACCACGGTCTCGGCCGAGCGGGTGTTGATCACGGGGGCGTTGACGGCATTGGTGCCGGTGGAAATCGACACGCCCTGGCTGGCGAGCGAGGAGATTTCGGGCGCCACGATCATCTCGACCATCCCGTCGGAGCTGATGAACGGAGTCACCCGGAGGATGATCCCCACGTTCTCGTAGGTGATCGTGTTGTTGATGCCACCGGTCAAGGCAATGGTCTGGGAACCGGTGACGATCGGCACGCGCTGGCCCACGATGATGACCGCCTGCTGGTTGTTCCGCGCCAGAACCGAGGGACGCGACAGGACCTCGGTCTTGCCCGCTTCCTCGATGGCCCGCAGCGTGGCTTGGAAGTCGTTGTTGAGGATCGAGAATATCCCGCCGCCCACCAACGGCGTGGCGCCCAGCGCCGCACTCTTGAAGTCCGAGGCGGCGGAGCCCGAGTTGGACTTGTTGAGGTTCTTGGTGATGCTGCCTTCGATGCCGACATCGGAGTTCTTCGAGTAAGTCACCTCGAGGAAAACCACCTTGATCAGGACCTGCGGTTTGGGCCGGTCGAGGTTGGTAATGACCTGGCCGATGTATTTGCCGGTCTGTTCGTCGGCGATGACGACGATCTGGCGGGTCTCCGGGTCGCTGGAGATCACCGCTTCGCCGATCTGGCCGCCGCTCGAGTAACCCAGGGCGCTGGCGCGCCCCGAGCCGCTTGTGCCCGAGGTGCGCCCGGCCCGGCCGCCGGCGCGCTGGGCCTGACCGTGGGCCGACGCGCTCAATAAGAGCGCCAACAGACACGACCAAGTGACTTGCTTCTGACAAAGGTGGTGGATCATCGGATGTGCTCGTTTTAGATGCCTGCCTGATTCGCCGCGCCCGGCTTCAAGGACCGGTGCTAGTTGCCGATGCGCCGGCCGCCAGCGCCGCCGCCACCCGTCCCGGTGGTGTTGCCGAAGCCCTGGCCCGCGTTGCCATAACCCTGGTTCTGCTGCCGGCTCGTCAGCGGGTTGCTGGTGGTATTCTGACGGCTGTTGGCGCTCGTGCGCGAATACTGCGACTGGAACATGGTCTGCAGGACCCCTTCCACGTCATTGACACCCGCGTTCTGAAGCGAGAACACGAACACCTTCGATTGATGGGCGGTATCCGCATCGATCTGCTCGATGACCTGGGAAATCTGCGGCATCAGGTCGCTGGCGGCGCTGACGACGACCGACGAGGTGCGCAAATCAGGCACGGCCGTCACGCGGCCCTTCTGGCGCGCGCGCGAGCTGTCGCCCTGCTGCGCCGCGGCGGCGCCCCGGCCACCAAACCCGCCCCCGCCGAAGGGCCCGCCAAAACCGCCGCGCCCGAACTGCACTTGAGAACGGTTGCCGTCGTCCTGGCTGTTGTCCGGGAAGAGGCTGCTCAGCAACTCCGCCATCTCCTCCGCGTCGGAGTGTTTCAAACGGAAGACCCGCAGTTCGGTCACGTTTTCGGCATTGGTATCGATCTCCTTGACGAGTTGCTCGATGGTCGCGATGAGTTCGTCCGGGGCGCTCACGACCAGGGAATTGGTGCGTTCGTCGCCCACGGCGGTGACCCGCGCGGCGGCCTGGCGCGCCTCGCTCGTGCCGGTGCCACCCTGCCCGCCCCCGCCACCCGGCCCGCCGCCGCCACCACCCGGCCCGCCGCCCCCGCCGCCGCCGAAACGGGCCGCGAAAAACGCCAACGGGTTATTGCCGCCACCGCCGCCCCGTCCGCCGCCGGCCGGTTGCGCCGGAAACAGCTCCTTGATCACATTCGCCAAATCCTTCGCATCCGCGTAGCGCAGCGGAAAGACGCGCAGAGCCGAGATGCCCGAGATGGAGGTGTCGAGCGCCTTCACGATCTCGACCATGCGGCGCACGTCGGACTGCAGGTCGGTCAGCACGAGGGCGTTGCCGCTCTCGTTGGCGGTCAGGTTCGCGTCGGTCGGGAGCAGCGGCTGCAGGTCCTTGACCATCTGCACCGCGTTGGCGTAGCGAACCGGAATGATCTGGGTGACCATCTCATCGGTCTCCGGAATGTCCTCGGGTTTCGCGCCGCTCTTGACCGGGATGTTGCGCTTCTTGGCCTCGGCCCGGCTGACGATGGTGAGCGTCTTGGCCTTGCGGATGGCCGCGTAGCCGTGCTGGTTGAGCACGCTGTTGAGCAGCGCCACGGCTTCGTCCTTCGACAGCGGCGTGTTGCTCCAGGCATCCACTTTACCCTTGACATCCGCTTCCTGAACGATGACGAACCCCGCCGCCTCGCTCAGGTAGTTCAGAATCTTCTCGAGCGGAACGCCGCGGAAGTTCAGCCGCAGCAGGCCGTCGCCCGGCAGCGGCGGCTCCGGCGCGACAGGCTCGACGGCCGGCGCGGCGGTCGCGTCCTTGGCGGCGGGCGGCGCTGGCGCCGCCGCCGGTTTGGCGCCGGCCTCCTGCGCATCCGGGCTTTTTTCGGGCACGGCGGGCGCCGGCGTGGCCGCGGCGGGCGGTTCGTCCGCTTTCGGCGGGTCCGCCGGCGCGTCAGCGGCCCAGGCCGCCGAGCCTACCGCGAGCGCGATTGCCCATTTGTAGATATGGATTCTGGAAGTTTTCATTACTGTAGTTCCTTTTCACGTTGCTGCATGAGTTTCTTGAGCACGTCGCTCGCAGCCGAATCGGCGTCGAGGCCCTCGGTCGAACTGCTGCTGGAAGCGGACGTGCCGCTGCCTCCCGTCGCCGGGCCGGCTTCGGCAACCAGGCGCCACTTGCCGTCCTCCTGGAGGCGGAGCTGCATGCCGACTTTCATCTCGATCGCTGCGTCCTTCGAGGTCAGGCGCGTGGACCGCTGGGTGATTCGCGAGACTTTGTAGCCGGCGATCTCGCCCGAAGCGGACAGGACCTTCTGGTACTTCGTGTCCGTGCCGTCGAAGAAAGCAAAGGCCCCCTTGTCTGAGATCAGTGTCCCGAGCAGCGAGATCGTCTCGACACGGGGCGGCCGGGATTCGACGGGCGGACGCGGCGCGCGGCCGGAATTGGGCCGGCGGTTCGGATCGAAGATGTTGCGTTGCGCGAGGATTTTGAAGGCGTCCATGCCAGGGCCCGCGGGGCTGGGCGGGGAGGTCGCGTTGCCGCCGCGCCGGCCATCGCGGCGCGAATCGCGATTCCGGCCCGGCCCCGTGGCCGACCGGCTCGAAGACCCGGCGGCGCGGGTCGAATTCGTCGCGGCCGGCGCGTTCGTGGCGTCTGGAGAATCGATACGGTTGGTCACCACGATGGCATTCGTGGCCTCCGCGGAGCCGAGCTCCTCGCTACCAACCAGCGTGTCGGCCGGTTCGGA
>Ga0233425_10010352_pt1 | contig 11398 bp, 10 predicted proteins | sample Watercolumn_Towu_2_FD_181712 | JGI IMG/M metagenome (GOLD analysis project Ga0233425, IMG submission 181712) | Freshwater microbial communities from Lake Towuti, South Sulawesi, Indonesia - Watercolumn_Towuti2014_140_MG | ecosystem: Environmental > Aquatic > Freshwater > Lake | place...
TCTCTTACCGTTGAAGCTAGGGATTTCCAGGCGCTGGGAGAAATTATCGAGGCTGCGAGCAGCCACCACGGTGAAGCGGCGGATAGCGAGTTTCATCTGACGCTAGCTAGCGCCCGAGTACTGTTTGATTATTGCCGGAGAGGCCGTATGACCTCTCCGGAAACCCGCGATCAATTGGCTCGCGCCTGCGATCTGTTCGAAAGTCTGGATTGCACTCAGCGGCAGGGACTTCCGGAACACTGGACTGCTGAAGCCGTGCGCTTACGCGATCTCCACGAGTTTGCCGTTGGCCGCGTGCCGGCTGCGGCATCTTGCCGGCGTAGTGACCGCCCGTTTCGAGAAGCCGCTGTCGTGATGCTGATCCGGGATGAGGGGGACATCATCCATTCGCACTTGCGTTGGCACTACCGGTTGGGGCTGCGCAACTTCGTGATTCTGAACAACCGCTCCGCCGATGATACCTTGGAACGAATCGGCAGGTTTCAAGCGGATTGCTCCGATGCGGAAGTGCATGTAATCGATGACCCGGTAATCGGCTACTACCAATCGAGCAAGACCACCGCGGCTGCGACTATCGCGCGCGACCGCTTCGGTGTCGACTGGGTCATCCCCCTCGATGCCGACGAAGTGCTGACGGTCCATGGCACCGAACTGGGGGTAACATTGGCGTCGCTGGCACAGGCCGGGAAGGACTATGTGATGGTCCACCGCTGCGATTATTGCATCTCCTCCGAGGACGACCCGGGACAGCCTGATCCGCTTATGCGCCTGCGTTTCCGCCAACCCTATCTCACCCCGACTCCCAAGGTTTTCGTGCGCTTCCGCGACGGAATGACGATCGAGGGTGGCAATCACTGGGCGTCCACCGGCGACGGCCGCCGTCTGGCGGGAGTGTCCGGTTTGCAGCATGGCATGATGTTACGCCACTTTCCCTTGCGTTCGCGCGACCAGATCCGCCGGAAAATCATCAATGGCGGTGAGGCGCTCGCCGCCGCACCCGACCTCGATGCCAAATTCGGCGATTTCTGGCGCTCCAGCATTGCCATTTATCAGCGCGAGGGGGAGTCTTTCATTGATCGCTACCCGCAATGGTTCTACCAATGTGAAAGCCTGTCGCCGGAACGGCTGGTCTACGACCCCTTACTCTGATGCCGCGATCGGCCCTCAAACCGGATTACGCCCGATCAAGTCCTTGATCTCGCTGCCGCTCAGCACTTCCCGGCAGCGCAGCAGCTCCGCCAGGGAATCCAGGGCGGCGCGCCGCTCCGTCAGGATTTCCTCCGCCCGCCGCTGCGCCTCGTCGATCAGGCCCTTGACCTCGGCATCGATCTGGCGGGCGGTCTCCTCGCTGAAGTTGCGCTCCTCGGTCCCCTCCACTCCCAGGTAGGCGAGCCGCTGCCGCTTGCCGAGAGCCTGGGCTCCCAGGGTCCGGCTCATGCCCAGCTGGCACACCATGGCGCGGGCGATCTCCGAGGCGCGCTCGAGGTCGTTCTGGGCGCCGCTGGAGACCGTACCGAACACCAGCGACTCGGCGCTGCGCCCGCCCAGCAGGATGGCGAGCTGGTCGCGGAGTTCGTCTTCGGTGGAGAGAAACTTTTCCTCCACCGGCAACTGCAGGGTGTAGCCCAGGGCCGCGGCGCCGCGGGGGATGATGGAGACTTTGTGCACCGGCTCGCCGGTGGGCACGGCCACGGCCACTAGGGCGTGGCCGGATTCGTGGTAGGCGACGCGCCGCTTCTCCTCCTCGTTGAGCACCCGGCTCTTCTTTTCCGGACCGGTCAGCACGCGGTCGATGGCGGCTTCGAAATGGCGCGCCGCCACCGCATCCTGGTTGTCGCGGACGGCGATGATGGCGGCTTCGTTGGCGACATTGGCGAGGTCGGCGCCGACGAAGCCGGGGGTACGCTGGGCGACCACCTTGAGGTCGACGTCCGCGGCCAGCACGATGCTCCGGGTGTGCAATCGGAGGATGGCGATCCGGTCCTCCAGGCTGGGTTTGTCCACCACGATCTGGCGGTCGAAGCGGCCGGAGCGCAGCAGCGCCTTGTCGAGGATTTCCGGCCGGTTGGTGGCGGCCATGACCACCACCCCGGCGGAGGGGTCGAAACCGTCCATCTCGGTGAGCAATTGGTTCAGGGTCTGCTCCCGTTCGTCGTGGCCGCCCATCACCACCGGTCCGCCGCGGGAGCGGCCGATGGCGTCCAGCTCGTCGATGAAGACGATGCAGGGCGCCTGCTTGCGGGCCTGTTCGAACAGGTCCCGTACCCGCGCGGCGCCGACGCCGACGAACATCTCGATGAATTCCGAGCCGCTCAGATTGAAGAAAGGCACCCCCGCCTCGCCGGCCACCGCCCGCGCCAGCAGCGTCTTGCCGGTGCCCGGATTGCCCATCAGCAGCACCCCCTTGGGCATGCGTCCGCCGAGGCGCTGGATGCGGCGGGGATCCTTGAGGAACTCGATGGTTTCCCGCAGTTCCTGCTTGGCATCGTCGGCCCCGGCGACATCGTCGAAGGTGACCTTGGGCAGGGAATCGGCGTGGATCCGCACCTTGTTCTTGCCGAGGCTGAGGAAGCCGCCGCCGCCGGCAAAACGGCGCGCCATCCAGCCCCACAGCAGCATCAGCACCAACAGGGGCAGCAGCCAGTTGAAGAGGAAGTTGCCGAGCCAGTTGCCGCCGTAGCGGACCGCATACTGGACGCCGTTTTCCTCGAGCACCTTGGCCAGATCCTGGTTCAGCAGGGGGACGGTGACGAAGGGGCGGGCCGGCTTGCCTTCCGCCTCGGGTTTGAGCACGCCGGAGATGAGCTGCTCGGTGACCAGCGCCTGGTCCACCTTCTTCTCCTTCACGAATTGCAGGAACTGGCTGTAGCCGATCTCTTCGCGGCGAATCTCGCTGGCGCTGTTCCACAGGAACAGCAGGGCGAAAGCCATCAGCAGATAGACCAGCAGCTTGCGCTTGCTGCCGTCCGGCGGCGGGTTGATCTCAACCTCCGGCTTGGGGGCGAGGCCCAGCAGGTTGCGCAGGCTTTCGCCGAGCCGGTGCCAGGCTTCGGTCAGGGACGGCCGGATCGGGGATTGCGGTGACGGATTGTTCATGATGCGACTCCGGTTTATGGTTCTTGGCGGGTCCGGGCCTGGCGCAAGACTACATGGCCGCTTCCCTTCGATGGTGGCCGCGCGCCGCAGGTGCCACCAATGGGGAAGGCCTGACGCGCGGGCTTCTCCTGCTAAGTCCGTTGCAGCCGGCAAGGGTTCCCGCGACACCGATGGGCTGAATCCTGCGGTTGTTTGCGGCGAGGATCTCCATTAGAATTCCCCGTTTTTGGCGGCGGCCTGTTGTCTTGGAGGCAACGATCGAACCGGAACGGCCGGTATCCGTGGTCTCGGATTGCCGGGATGCGGACGATCGGCGCCGCCCGGCTGCCGGGTCCGCCACTCCTTGCCTTACCGCATTGCAGCGGGAGGCTTTTGATCCGTGAGGAGAAAATATGCGTCACTACGAAATCGTATTCCTCGTCCACCCCGACCAGAGCGCGCAGGTGCCGGCCATGGTGGACCGCTACCGCGGCATCATCGAAGCTGCTTCAGGCCGCGTCCACCGCCTGGAGGACTGGGGCCGCCGCCAGCTGGCCTATCCCATCAACAAAGTCCACAAGGCTCATTACGTGCTCATGAACATCGAGTGCGACCAGGCCACCCTGGACGAACTGGAGAGCGGCTTCCGCTTCAATGACGCCGTCCTGCGCAGCCTGACGGTACGCCGCGATGAGGCGATCACCGAAGCGTCGCCGCTGGTGAAGTCGGCCCACGGCGAGACGGAGCAGGCCGAGAGCGAGGATGACGACAGCGAGCCGGAAGGTGCTGCCGTCGCCGAAGCCGAATCGGCCGCCTGAGCGGGTTCCGGTATCGCCCCATCGACTACACGAGGTTCTAATCATGGTTCGTCAATTCAAGCGTAGAAAGTTCTGCCGTTTCAGCGCCGAGGGCGTCAAGGAAATCGACTACAAGGACTTGGACACCCTGCGCGAGTTCATTTCCGAGACCGGCAAGATCGTACCCAGCCGCATCACCGGCACCAAGGCCAAGTACCAGCGCCAGCTGGCGACCGCCATCAAGCGCGCCCGCTTCCTGGCGCTGCTGCCGTTCTGCGACTCGCACCACCAGTAAGGAAAGGCGCCGGCCGCCGGCGGCGACACCCATGCAAGCGCTGGCCCAGTTCGTCATGCAGGGCAGGGGCCGGGCGGTCGCGGTGGTGGCGATTGCCGCGGGCCTGAGCATCAAGCTGCCGCTGCTCGGCATTCTGGCCGGCAGTGCGCCGGCCCTGTTTCTCTTCAGCCTGGCCGGGATGGCGCTCAATCTGGCCAGCGGCGCCGCGGTGGCGCTGGTCACCCTGCGGAACGGACCGGTGGAAGGTTTGCGGGTGCTGGGCTGGTCGCTGCTGGCGATGGCGGTGGTCGGCATGGCAGCGGGGCCGGGCGATGCCTTGTCCCTGCCGCTGTCGGTACTGCAATGGCTGCCGGTCCTCCTGGTGGCGCTGGTTCTGCGGGAAACCGGCAGTCTGCTGCTGAGCCTGGTGACGGCCTTCGGGCTCGGTTTCCTGGCGGTGATCGGTGTCTATGCGGTGGTGGGGGACGTGGCCGGCCAGCTGATGGAATCCATGCGGCAGGGGCTGGAGAACGTCCCGCCCGACCGCTTGCCGGACGACCCCCAGCGGATCAAGGAAGCCTGGACCGCGTTCTCCCATTTCTTCACCGGCCCCCTGGTCGGCCTGGTGGTGGCGGGCTGGGTGCTGGTGCTGCTGCTGGCGCGCAGCTGGCAGGCGGCGCTCTACAATCCGGGCGGCTCCCGCGCCGAGTTCATCGCGCTGCGGATGCCGGCGTGGATGGCGTATCTGGGGCTGGCCTTGCTGGCCTTCGCCTGGCTGCAGAAGGGATGGGCGGGCGAAGTGGCGTGGAATCTGCTGATCCTGCTCAGCCTGTTGTTCCTCCTCGCCGGCTTGGCGGTCCTGCACGGGATGCTGGCCGGATCGGGGTCGCGGCGCCTGCTGCTGACCGGGGTCTACCTGGCACTGGTGCTGCTCTTTCCCCACGCGCCGATCTGGGTGGGACTGCTGGGTTTCAGTGACGTGTGGCTGGATTGGCGCGGCCGGCGCCGGGCACGCTGACGCATTATTTTGAATTCACAACGTTTCGATAGAGGTATTCGATGGACGTCATTCTTCTGGAAAAAATTGCCAACCTGGGCAACCTCGGTGACAAGGTCAGCGTGCGCCCGGGCTACGGCCGCAACTTTCTGATCCCGCGAGGCAAGGCGGTGCCGGCTAGCGCCGAGAAGCTGGCCGAGTTCGAGCAGCGGCGGGTGGAGCTGGAAAGGAAGGCGGCCCAGGAGCTGGCGGCGGCACAGGCGCGGGCCGAAGCCCTCGGCCAGCTGACCGTCACCATCGTCCAGAAGGCCGGCGAAGAAGGCCGCTTGTACGGTTCCGTCGGCACCAAGGACATCGCCGACGCGGTGAGCGCCGCCGGCGCGCCGCTGCAGAAGCACGAAGTGCGGCTGCCCAACGGCGTCATCCGTGCCACCGGCGACTACGACATCAAATTGCAGATCCACGGCGACGTCGGCGCCAGCGTCAAGGTCCGGATCGTCGGCGAGTAAGCGCCGGCAGGGGTTCGCGGTGGGCGGGAGCTGCCTGCGCCGGCTTTATACCGCCCTGTTCCATCTGGTGACGCCACTGGTGGTGGCGCGCCTGCTGTGGCGGAGCCGCAAGGCGCCGGACTACCGCCGGCGCATCGCCGAGCGTTTCGGCTGCTACCGGGACGCTGCGGCGGTGCCCCATGTGTGGTTCCACGCCGTCTCGGTGGGCGAGGCGGAGGCGGCTTTTCCGCTGTTGCGGAAGCTCCGGGAGCGCTTCCCGCAGGAGCGTTTCGTAGTCACCACCACCACCCCCACTGGTTCTCGCCGGGTGCGGGACGTTCTTGGGGAGAGTGTCGCTCACGTCTATCTCCCCTACGATTTGCCGGGCCCGGTAGGGCGCTTTCTAGGGGCATTCCGGCCGCGGCTGGCGGTGATCCTGGAGACCGAGATCTGGCCCAATCTGTATCAGGCCTGCGCTGCTTCCGGGATTCCCCTAGCCATCGTCAATGCCCGGCTTTCGGAGCGCTCTGCCCGGGGCTACGGGCGGCTGCCGGAGCTGACCCGGGACAGCCTGGCGGCGGTGACCTGGCTGGCCGCGCAGAGCGCAGCCGACGCCGAGCGTTTTCGCAACCTCGGGGTGGCAGCGGAGCGGGTGGAAGTGACCGGCAATCTGAAGTTCGACCTGCAATTGCCCGACGATGTGGCGCTCCGCGGCGGGGACATCAGGAACGGTCTGTTCCGCGGCCGCCCGACCGTGGTGGCCGGCAGCACCCACGAGGGCGAAGAGGAATGGCTACTGGAGTCCTTGGCGCAGCTCCTGGGTCAATTCCCGGATTTGCTGCTGGTGCTGGCGCCGCGCCATCCGGAACGGTTCGACGCCGTCGCGGAGCTGTGCCGGCGGCGCGGGCTGGCGGTCACCCGCCGCTCCAGCGGCGCCGAGGTGCTGGAGTCGCCGGTCTTCCTGCTGGATACTTTGGGTGAATTGCGGCAGTTCTATGCAGCCGGCGACGTGGCCTACGTCGGTGGCAGCCTGGTGGCCCGCGGCGGGCACAATCCGCTGGAACCGGCGGCATTGGGACTGCCCGTCCTGTTCGGGCCCCAGGTCTTCAATTTTCAGGAGATCAGCCGGGGGCTGCTGGACTCCGGCGGTGCCGGGCAAGTGGGCGACGGCGCCGGCTTGACTGCGGAGCTGCGGCACTTGCTGGAAGACCCGTCGCAACGGCAGACGATGGGCCGCGCCAGCCGCTCCTTCGTCGAACGAGGCCGCGGCGCCCTGCAGCGGGTGGCCGCGCATCTGGCGCAATGGCTGGAGCCACAACGGCACGAATGACTTCTTTACCGGACTCGAGGACGACGACGATGACAATCCTGGTTCAGCCCGTGATCCTGTCCGGCGGCTCGGGCACCCGCCTGTGGCCCTATTCCCGCGAGGCCTATCCCAAGCAGTTCCTGTGCTTCGCCGGGGAAACCAGCCTGTTTCAGGATACCGCGGCGCGCATCCTCGGACTGGCGGAAATGGCGGCGGGGGAATTCCGTATCGGCCAGCCGCTGGTGGTGTGCAACGAGAGCCACCGCTTTCTGGTGGCCGAACAACTGCGGCAGATGGGCTACGAGAGCAGCACCATCCTGCTCGAACCGATCGGCCGCAACACCGCGCCGGCCCTGACCCTGGCGGCGCTGGCGGCGCATTCGGAGGACCCGCCGGCCGACCCGGTGCTGGTGGTGATGCCTTCCGACCACCACATCGAGGACGTTGCGGGATTTCGTCAGCGCCTGGTGGATGCCGTGCGCGAGGCGGCGGCGGGGGCGGTGGTGACCTTCGGCATCGTCGCCAACAAGCCGGAAACCGGCTACGGCTACATCCGCAAGGGGGCGGAACAGGGGCCGGCAGTGTTCGCCCTGGATCGCTTCGTGGAAAAGCCGGACGCCGCCACCGCCGAGACCTATGTCGCGAGCGGCGATTATCTGTGGAACAGCGGCATCTTCGTGCTGCGGGCGTCGGTCTGGCTGGAGCAGATTCGCCGTTTCCGGCCGGACATCGCCGCCGCCTGCGACGGCGCCTTGGCGGTCCGCAAGCGCGACGGCGATTTCCTGCGGGTGGACAAGCAGGCCTTCTCCGGCTGTCCCAGCGATTCCATCGACTACGCCGTGATGGAACGCCTGACCCGGGAGGCGGGCACGGTAGCGGCGGAAGTGCTGCCCCTGGACGTCGGCTGGTCCGACCTCGGTTCCTGGTCCGCCCTCAGCGAAGTGCGCCCCTGCGACGAGCAGGGCAACGTGCTGGTGGGCGACGTCTACCGCAAGGACACCTGCAATTCCCTGCTCTACGCCCAGAACCGCTTCCTGGCGGCGGTGGGGGTCAGCGACCTGCTGGTGATCGAAACCAAGGACGCCGTGCTGGTGGCCCACAAGGACAAGGCCCAGGATGTCAAGGCCATCACCGACTACCTGCGCCAGTCGGCGCGTCCCGAGCATGTCTACCACACCAAGGTGCACCGTCCCTGGGGCGATTTCGAGGGAATCGACCACGGCGAGCGCTACCAGGTGAAACGGCTGACGGTGAAGCCCGGCGCCCGGCTGTCCCTGCAGCGCCATCACCACCGGGCCGAGCACTGGATCGTGGTGCGGGGGACCGCCCGTGTCACCCGCGGCAGCGAGGTGGTACTGCTCACCGAAAACGAATCCACCTATATCCCCCTGGGCGTCGATCACCGTCTCGAGAACCCCGGCGTGATCCCCCTGGAAATCATCGAAGTGCAGTCCGGCAGCTATCTCGGCGAAGACGACATCGTCCGCTTCGAAGACCAGTACAACCGCATCGAATCGTAAAGACCAAGTAGATTCATTCCCATGGCCCTAACCTGCGGCATCGTCGGCCTGCCGAACGTCGGCAAGTCGACCCTGTTCAACGCCCTCACCCAGGCTGCCATAGCCGCCGAGAACTACCCCTTCTGCACCATCGACCCCAACGTCGGCGTGGTGGCGGTGCCCGACCCACGACTCGGCGCCCTGGCGGAGATCGTCAAGCCGGAGCGGGTGGTGCCGACGGCCTTCGAGTTCGTCGACATCGCCGGCCTGGTGGCCGGCGCTTCCCAGGGCGAGGGATTGGGCAACCAGTTCCTGGCCCACATCCGCGAGACCGACGCCATCGCCCATGTGGTGCGCTGCTTTCAGAACGACGACGTGGTACACGTCGCCGGCAAGGTGGACCCGGTCTCGGACATCGAGGTCATCCACACCGAATTGATCCTGGCCGACCTCGCCTCGGTGGAAAAGGCCCAGCAGCGCGCCGCCAAGGCTGCCAAGTCCGGCAACAAGGACGAGCTCCACAAGAAGGACATCCTGGACCGGCTGACGGGCCATCTCGACGCCGGCAGGCCGGCCCGTTCCCTGGGGCTGGATACCGACGAGCGGTCGCTGCTCCGCGACCTGTTCCTGCTCACCGTCAAGCCCACCATGTACATCGCCAACGTCGACGAGGGCGGTTTCCACGACAATCCGCTGCTGGACCGGGTGCAGGCTCTGGCCGATGAGGAAGGGGCGGTGGTGGTGCCGGTGTGTGCGGCGATGGAGGCGGAGATCGCCCAGCTGGAAGAGGCCGACAAGGCCGACTTCCTGGCCGACCTGGGGCTGGCGGAACCGGGCCTGAACCGGGTCGTCCGGGCCGGTTACCGGTTGCTGCACCTGCAGACCTATTTCACCGCCGGGGTCAAGGAGGTGCGGGCCTGGACCATTCCCGTCGGCGCCACCGCGCCGCAAGCCGCGGGAGTGATCCATACCGACTTCGAGAAGGGCTTCATCCGCGCCGAGGTGGTCGCCTACGACGACTTCATCCGGTACCGTGGCGAGCAGGGCGCCAAGGACGCCGGTAAATGGCGGCTGGAGGGCAAGGAGTACGTGATGCACGATGGCGACGTGGTGCACTTCCGCTTCAACATCTGAGCAAGAAATGTCCGAGCGTGTCACTGCGGCATGAACTTCGTCCGCGATTTCGGGTCAGAACCGTGCGCCGGGAACGGCGCTTTCGTCCCGACCCCCATCGGGGCGAAATTGACCCGGTATCCCCCAAGCCGGGCACTTTCAACTCCGAAGCAATTCCTCTTTGCTTCGGAGTTTTTTATGGCCGTCCGCCCGCCAGCCGCCGGTTTATACTGATGGGGAGCGCCGGGGCCGGTCACCGCAGTGGCTGGCTCCGCTAGCCGCAACCTCCACACAGGAAATCCAACGATGAAAAAAGCCGTAAAGAAAGCCGTGTTTCCGGTGGCCGGACTGGGCACCCGCTTCCTGCCGGCCACCAAGGCAAGCCCCAAGGAGATGCTGCCGGTGGTCGACAAGCCGCTGATCCAGTATGCCGTGGAAGAGGCGGCCGCTGCCGGGGTCGAGGTCATGGTGTTCATCACCGGCCGCACCAAGCGGGCCATCTCCGACCATTTCGACAAGGCCTACGAACTGGAAAACGAACTGGCGATCCGCAACAAGACCGAGACCCTCCAGATCGTCCAGAGCATCGTGCCGCCCCACGTCGAGTTCGTCGAGATCCGCCAGTCCGAGGCGCTGGGCCTGGGCCATGCGGTGGGATGCGCGCGGGCGGTGATCGGCGATGAGCCCTTCGCCGTGATCCTCGCCGACGACCTGGTGGACGACGATGCCCAGGGTTGCCTGCACCAGATGGTGAAGGTGTTCGAAGAGTGGCAGTGCTCGGTGCTGGCAGTGGAGCGGGTCGATCCTTCCGAAACCGGCAGCTACGGCATCGTGCGTTCCAATTCCATCGGCAACAATCTGGGCAAGCTGGAGCAGATCGTGGAGAAGCCGAAGCCGGAGGTGGCGCCCTCCAACCTGGCGGTGATCGGGCGCTACATCCTGACCCCCGCCATCTTCGAAAAGATCGAAAATGTGGCGCGCGGCGCCGGCGGCGAAATCCAGCTCACCGACGCCATCGCCATGCTGATGAACGACGAGCCCATCCTCTCCTACGAGTTCCACGGCAAGCGCTACGATTGCGGCTCCAAGCTGGGCTACCTGGTGGCGACGGTGGAGCAGGGCCTGAAGCACCCGGATCTGCGGGAAGGCTTCAAGGAATATCTGCGCAATCTGGATCTGGATTGAAGACCGTTTATCCATAGGATGGCGAGAGCGGCCGGGGCGACCCGGCCGTTTTTTTTTTGTCCGGATTCAGAATAGCGCTGTCTCGATCCAACCCAGACTCGACGGCCGTCGCCCCGGATCCCCGGGGCTGCCAAGGAGAGAGCAGCGCGGAGCCGATTCTCGCGGCGTCTGGTGTTATAATGCCGCGCTTGTGCCTATCCATGTGGAGTCTCCAAGGCGCGGGCTCCATGCATCGAACGGATCCGAATTCCCGGACGCAGAAGACGCACGAAGACCAGCCTGATGTCCTCCTTCGCCAAAGAAATCATCCCGGTCAATCTCGAAGACGAAATGAAGCAGTCCTACCTGGATTACGCCATGAGCGTGATCGTGGGAAGGGCGCTGCCGGACGCCCGCGACGGGCTCAAGCCGGTGCACCGCCGGGTGCTTTTCGGCATGCATCAGGAGGGCTACGAACCCAACAAGCCCCATAAGAAATCGGCTCGCCTGGTCGGTGACGTGATGGGTAAATACCATCCCCACGGCGACTCGGCGATCTACGACACCATCGTCCGCATGGTGCAGCCGTTCTCGTTGCGTTACCCGCTGGTGGACGGCCAGGGCAACTTCGGCTCGGTGGACGGCGATTCGCCGGCGGCCATGCGTTACACCGAAGTGCGCA
>Ga0233425_10010353_pt1 | contig 11398 bp, 8 predicted proteins | sample Watercolumn_Towu_2_FD_181712 | JGI IMG/M metagenome (GOLD analysis project Ga0233425, IMG submission 181712) | Freshwater microbial communities from Lake Towuti, South Sulawesi, Indonesia - Watercolumn_Towuti2014_140_MG | ecosystem: Environmental > Aquatic > Freshwater > Lake | place: Indonesia...
GAGGACATTGAGGGGGACATGAGCATGTTTGACATCGGTAAGGTCACGATAGAACGGTACAAGGCGGTTATTGAGAAATCCGCGACCATCGTGTGGAACGGTCCGCTCGGCTTTTACGAGGTGAATAGATTCTCACATGCGACCAAGCGCCTTGCCGAAGCAATCGCCGCTCAAGCCAAGAAGGGTGCGACAGCGATCATCGGCGGAGGAGACACGCTCGATTTTCACGAGCGCTACAAGTATCCGCTCTCTCCCTACACATTCGTGAGCACCGGAGGGGGGGCGATGCTGGAATTTCTTTCCGGTAAACCGCTTGCTTCTCTGCAAGCTCTGCGAGCATGACGTCGTCGAAGATCACGGTCCTCTACCGTAGGGAGGAGGAATCATGGGGCGCGCTCCGCCAGCGCATTGCTGCAGGTGCGGGTCGGCTTCTCGTTATTCTCTCAGCAGGGGATTGCCAAAGTTTGGGAAGCGAGCGCACGCAGTTTTTGAACGCGTGCATGACTGTCAAAGATAGGCTGACACTTGCCACTAAAGACAAAGAGATCGGAGGCAGTGCGAGAATGCGCGGGATCCGGGTTCTTGAAAGCACGCAGGCGCTGAAGCATTTGCTCGAAGGCCATGAAGCGAAAGATGAGGCGCTGCGTCTGTTTGCACCAACACTCTGGGCGCAGCATCTTCGCTCCAGGCTGCAGACGATGGGACTTTTATCATTGCCGAGACTGAGGATCTGGGCACTCATCATTTTTAGTGTCGGCCTTTTTGGTTTCGTGTTTCTGCAGCTGCTTCCGTCGGGTGAGGTTCTCGTATGGCCGCGCCGCGATCCGATCACGCAGACGACCAACATTTTTCTCGCGCAGTCCGGTGCCGTCGTCGACCTTCCAGAGCGCGTCAAAATTCTGCCGCTCGTCCCCATCACCGTGCACGTTGCGAGGTCGATCACCTTCGATCAGATCAGCAAGCAGTTCACGGGTTCCAGTGCCACAGTGGTAATGACGATCATAAACAAGTCGACGGAATTGTATTCATTCCGGAAGACGACCCGTCTCACCAATCAGGCCGGGATGGTGTTTCGGATGGATGAGCCAGCGACGGTGCAACCGGGCGGTCGTGCAACCATACGTGCAACTGCCGCAGACAGCGACCTCTACGGTGAGACGATGGGGGAGCGGGGGAATGTGCCGGCCGGAATCAAATGGGATTTTCCCGGACTTTCCAAGGAGGAACGCCTACTCGTATACGCAGAAAATAAGGCACCTGCGAAGGGAGGAAAGACCGCCTACATCAGAGTGCTCCAAAAACAAGATCTGGATCTTGCGAAACGTACACTTGAGGAAGAACTTCTGTCAGTTGCCAAGCAGCTTGTTGAGGAACAGAAGGCGATTATCGATGCCCGAAGCGATTCTCGCACTTTGCAACTCCTCTACTACGATGAACTCCAGAAAATCGAGTATGAGAATTTTGTGCTGCCGACCGAGTTTCTTGGAGAAACTGTAAGTTCCATTCCGGTATCGGGCGAGGTGACCTACACGGTGTTTGGATACGATCAAAAACAGGTGCTCGACATGCTCAGTGCAGAACTGGTGCAGCACGTCGATGCCGGCAAGGAAATTCTGACGCAGTCACTCAGCACAGACAGGCTCGTCCCGCACGTGTTCGGGTATGACGACGATTTGCGATGGATTAAGCTCACGGTCGATCTCACGGGCACCGAACAGTACGTCCTCAATCCGCTGTCGCCGGCCGGAGTGCGGTTCGGGAAGGAGATTCGGACCAAGGTCCTAGGCTTAAGCCGGGAAGAGGCGATTAGGGTTATCAAGAACCTCCCCGAGGTGGAGAAGGTGGACATTCGTCTGTGGCCTCCATGGAACACGCACCTCCCGAATATTCCTTCAAATATCGCGATCACGCCGAAATAGCGGCAGTTCTTAGACTGTGCTCAGGCTGACAACTGTTTTGTTCGTCAATTGAATACTGAACATAAAATGCATTATGTTCAGTTATGTATGTCCTACCCTACTCTCGCAAACGCTATAGAGAGGTACCTGATGTTTCTCGCAGCTGAGGAAAATAAGTCCCCACTTACGGTTCAGAACTACCGGGAGTCGCTGACTCTTCTGAGCGCCCTGTGCCCGGTGAAGACGGTGAAGGACTTTAATAAGGAGTCCGTGAGACTCTACAAGCAGAGGCTGCATGAGGAGAGATCAAGACGCGGAGGGGCCTTAAGTGTTTCCACGAAGAACCATCATCTGACGATTCTTCGTGCCTTTCTCCGATTTCTCATTCAAGAAGAGGAACTTGATGTATATCCGCCGGATCGTGTGAAGAGGTTTCAGCAGGAACCGCGCAAGGTGAAGGTGCTTTTTTCCGAGGAGCTCGAGCGGTTGTTTCACTCCGTTGATACAGTGACCAAAGAAGGCAAGCGCGACCGCGCGATTCTTGAACTGTTCTTTTCGACGGGCATGCGGCTTGCGGAGCTTCGGTCGCTCAACCGCCGAGATATCAATTTTTCGACGGGGGAGATCAGCGTGCGCGGTAAGCGAAGCAAGCTCCGTGTTGTCTTTCTCTCATCCGAGTCCAAAAAATGGTTGAAGGAATACATCGACAATCGTCTCGATCATCTCGATCCCCTGTTCATCCGAAGTCACACGCTTGCAGTAAAGGCGATGCCTCCCGGGGAAAATTTCAGACTCTCCCGCGTAAGCATCTACAACATCGTTAAGAAGTACGCCCTTCTGGCGGGGATCGTCACCAATCCCTCGCCACACACTCTGCGACATTCATTTGCGACTGATTTGCTTACGCACGGAGCCGATCTTCGATCTGTGCAGGAGCTCCTTGGGCATCGCGATCTTTCAACGACACAGGTGTACACCCACGTGACAAATCCTATGCTCAAGGAAGTACATGCGAAGTTTCATGGAAAACGCGTGAAGAAGTAGTACCATGTGCCGCTGCCATGCACACCGTTCCCCCGCTCCTTCCGGAAGGAATGACAGAGCAGCAACACCGCGAGTTGGTGATCTCTGCAATTGATAGAGCACTTCAAGTGCGCGGACTCACCAGAGCTGCACTGAGGCGAATCGGCACATTTGCATCGAACGCCGTTTTGAGAGGTTCTGACCTGACACGTAATTCAATCGAAAAAATTCTCACGTTTGCGAATATTAACGGTGCTGCCGCAAAGGAGATTTGGGCTCTATATGTTGGCAGAGAGCCTGTTACCGTTCGTGACCATTTACAAGCGTATCTAAGAACAAGCAGTACGTTTGCCGATCTCGAGAAGCAAACGGGATTCGGAGTGTCGAGAATTGAGTATTATCTCTACGGCCAAAAGCGAAAGGGAAGTGAAGAACGCATTCCTCCAAAATTCCCTGATTATCCTTTTTGGAAAGTAGTCGCACCGCATTTGGGGCTCTCGGAAGAAAAGGCATACGAAATATGGCTTACAGATGCCAGAAAGACATGGACGGCGCAGCGCAATCCCCTCGGGGCAGAGGTTGAGGTTCTCATGCAGGAATATGGTGTGTCAGGCAATCAGTGGATTCATGGCGATCGTCCTCATTCACTGCGGAAGTACGGAGTCTCGAAACTGCAAATGCTGCTCAGTGGCCTTAGGAACGGAGATGAACATTCTTTTTCGTTTGTTAAGCAATTTTGCGATGCCCTTAATCTCCACAAAAAGCGACGACACAATCTGTATGACGCAGTGATCGAAACGATAATCCAGGGAGATCCGCGCTTGAATAATAATCCGCACAAATCCACCATTCGCAGAAACCTTCTGAGTAAGTACCTTCGCGGTGCCGATCTTACACCTGTCATCACGGAACTTATCGACACTCTGCAGAAATTTCCCCCACCCAGCCGATCCCTTGCTGCATTCAGGTCGTGGGTGCAAAGGGAATTTTCAGAAGCGGACGCTGATCTGTGCGACGGCTTTTCATCCGTTTACCTTCTTGCTGTTACAACCGTGAGCCGTGGCGGTGATCTGTATCGTGTTATCAGCACCAAGATCGATGATCTTCGTAAGCGTTTTGTACCGAGGAAAAGTCTCACCGTTCATGATTGATCACACCATCAAACCAACTCGAAGTCACCTTTGTCTTCCCGGGCGAACATGACAGAATGCTCCGTACGTTTTTCACCCCTTCTCCAATATGTCAGCGATGCTTTCTCCTCGTGAGCAGACTCCGTGGTTTGCCGTGTCCATGGGTCTTGTGGGCTTTATCGTAGGCTTTGCGCTTGCGATGAGCTTTAGCGGCAACCTATCACTTGGCGGTGGCAAGGCCGCGCCGACTGTTGCCGGCACACCGACTCCGCCACCAGCGCCGACCGCACCCACTCCTCCGGCTCCGCCGTCAAATCCTGCGACACCGGATGATGACATCGTTCTTGGCAAGGCGGATGCGCCGATTACGTTGATTGAGTTCGCCGATTTCCAGTGTCCGTTCTGTCAGAAGTTCTTCAACGAGGCGTATGCGAGCATCAAGAAGGAGTACATCGACACCGGCAAGGTAAAACTCGTCTATCGCGACTATCCCCTCCCCTTCCATCCGAATGCCAAGCCCGCTGCGATTGCGATGGAGTGCGTGCGTGAGCAAAGCGAAAAACTGGCATGGGAGTTTCACGATGTGGTCTATGCAAAGCAGGATCAGCTGACGGCCGAAAACATCAAGGCATGGGGTGAGGGACTCAGCGGCATCAACAAAGCGAAATACAATGACTGCATCACGAGTCAGAAGTACGCTTCTGAAGTCGATAAGGACATGGCCGATGGATCCGCGGCCGGAGTCGGCGGCACGCCAAGTTTCTGGGTGCTCGGGCCCAAGGGCAAGACGGATTTCATCGAGGGTGCATACCCCTTCGATCGCTTCAAGCAGGCGTTCGATGGGATGTTGCAGTAAGGTTGCCTTCGTAATGACCAAATGGGGGCGGCGAAGGCCGCCCTTTTTTGTGTGGGCTAGCAAAGTTTCAAAAACCTCCTCTTCCCGACTTTCAAAATACCTTTTTCCGCTTTTGCATCGATGGCATTGATGACTTTATCGTTCAGTTTCACGCCGCCTTGGTCAAAGAGGCGACGAGCCTCGGATTTTGACGGCGCGAGCTTCTGATCGACAATGACATCGATGAGCAGAGTCCCCTTCTTCACGCTCACTTCGGGAATATCCTCCGGAACTTCTTTTGAGTGAAATACGCGCTCAAATTCCTCCGCCGCGTGATCAGCCTCCCTTTTGCCGTGGTACATCGCGACAATTGCCTTCGCGAGCTCCATTTTGAAGATTTTCGGGTTCTCACCCTCTTTCATCAGTTGTTCGATCTCCTTGTACCGATGTACCGGTACATCAGTACAGCACTCGAAGTAGGTTGTAATGAGCTTGTCCTCGATCCGCAAAAGTTTCCCGAACATGTCTTTCGGTGAATCATCAAGGTACACGCAGTTTTCGTACGTCTTACTCATCTTACGACCGTCGGTTCCCTCGATGAGCTTCACCGTCAGTACAAACTTCTCGCGCTTGCCGTAGGCCTTCTGCATGGTTCTGCCAGCGAGCATGTTGAACTCCTGATCCGTGCCGCCGATTTCGCAATCCACATCGAGCACGACGGAGTCATAGCCGACCATCAGGGGGTAGAGAAATTCGTGAACGCTCACCGGCTTGTCCTTCGACATGCGTTCCGCAAACATCGCACGCTCTTCCATTTGCTGCACGGTGAAGTTGCTGGCGTGATCGACAATCTCCTCGTACGTCAGCTTCGCAAGCCACTCATGGTTGTACCGCACTTCAATCCTGGAAAAATCCAAAACCCTTTTCGCTTGCTCTTTGTATGTTCGAAAGTTCTCCTCCACCTGCTTTTTCGTCAGTGGCTGTCTTATGGAATCGCGATCGGTAGGGTCGCCAATCATCGCGGTGAAGCTACCGATGACAAGAATCACATGATGGCCGGCATCGGCAAATGCCTGCAATTTCCGCATGGGAACGGTGTGCCCGAGGTGAATGCGTGCGCCCGTGGGGTCGATGCCCCAGTAGATCCTCAATTTCTTGCCAGATGCTAGCTTCTGCTTCGCAAGGTCCGCGGGGATCACCTTTGCGACGGCGCGCGTGAGGAGTTCCGTGTCAGTCACCCAGAAAGTGTACCATTGTTCCGTGCGAGCATTCACTGTCACAGTGCCGGTGCGCCTTGATGTTTTTCTAACGAATAAGACTGAATCTGTAAGTCGTGCGAAGGCACGAAAGATGATAGAAGTTGGAAACGTCGAAGTGGACGGGAAAATCAGCAAGAAGCCTGCGATGATGCTTAAGCCCGGAAGCACCGTGACAATCCACACAAATTCTCCGGAGGAAGCCCCCTCGCGCATCACTCCCTCACAAATCACCTTCGATATTCTCTACGAAGACAATCGCTGCATGGTGATCGATAAGCCCCAGGATCTCACCGTGCATCCCGGAAGTGGAACCAGAGATGAAGCAACACTCCTCCATGGGCTCGCCTTCCTATTCAAGGAGCGTGGACTTTCGTTTGACGAGAGCAATGTCCTTGCGCATCGTCTCGATAAGGGGACGACGGGCTGCCTACTTGTCGCCAAAGATTCTGACGCACATGTGCTTCTCCAGAAGCAATTCATGAACCGCACGATTGAAAAGCAGTACCTTGCGGTTGTTGCGGGAATTCCGAAGCCCGCATCCGCAATCATCGATGCGCCGATTGGCCGAAGCACCGTCGATCGCAAAAAAATGGGCATCAGCAAAGCATCGGCGCAGCGTAGCGCGCAGACGACGTACCGTACACTCTCAACGTCGCGTGACGCGGCACTTCTTCTGTGTCTGCCGAAAACCGGTCGCACACATCAGCTTCGGGTGCATCTGCATTCCATTGGTCATCCTATTCTCGGAGACAGTGCCTATGGCTCCTCGGAAAGCAAAAAAATGAGTGTTGCTCATGACATCTCCGCACTTTCCCTCCACGCATGGAAAATCGCGTTTATGTCACCGGACGATGGTAGGATCCACGAGGTTACTGCGCCTGTACCGAAGAGCTTTGTTGAGACGATTGATTTGATGGGGCTCGAGATGCCGAAGACGGTTGGTAGATGATCGTGTAGGTGAGCTTGTCGAGAATTTCGCCATTTGCGTTGCGTGCGATGACGGCGTAGGTGTTGCGTCCGGTCTTCATGGTGCCGAGTGAGGCACTCGCGATGTAGTTCCAGACAGTTCGCCCTCCTTTGTAGAGCTGCAGGCGGTAGTCGTTTACCCAGATACTCGCGGTTTTCTCGGACGTCTGCCCCTCGATCAAGAGTTCTCCGGTGCCCGTTTCCGTATGTTCGGTGCCGGCTCGGGGTGCTGTGACCGTGAGTGAACCTGGCATCAACGGGTCATTGTTTGCAAGCGTCTGTGATGATGTAGCGCCCTGCGCACTCGAGGTGCTGGCAGAAACGAGACCATCAGCCGCGCCTGGTTCGTACACGACGGTGAGGCGCGCGGGCTTGCTCTTGCGGCCGAGAGCATCGAGCGCAAAAACATCGAAGACGTTTGTGCCAACACTGAGATTCTGGAGCCGCTCCGATGCGAGGTACGTCCAGCTCCCCTCCCCTTTCTTATAGAGCTGCAGACGGTAATCGTTGACCATCACTCCTTCCGCATCGGCGTTGATTTCCCCCTTGATGAGAATTTCACTCTTGCCGGTCCGGAAAGTCTCACCATTCTTTGCAGGGGATGTCAGTGTGGGGGCGGCCAGTTCCTGTACGACCCGAACCACCGTGCGGTTGATCGAGCGAAGCACTTCTCCGTCTGCGGCGATCGCTTCGACTTCAATCGTCATCGATCCCGTCGAAGGGAGTGACAGTGTTTGCGTGAACGTCCTATCACTGAGGCGGATCGTTGCCATGTAGCCGTTGACGCGCACCTGCGCGACGTCGTTTGTCACGCGGCCGCGCACCTCCACCGATGATCCCGGGATCGACGCGTTCTCCGAGGGAGAGAGAATCGTGAGCGCATCCGCGCCCGTTCCCGTTTGCGTTCCCGGGCGGCCAATTCGCTTCATGTCCGCATGCGCTGACTTCGCAGATTGGCGGAACTCTGAGAGATTTGCTTCGGGCGGGAGAGGAGAGCGAAATGCGTAGAGATCGCCGTTTGGAACCTCCCCTGATTTAAGAGAAAGCTGCTGACCTTCTCCGACGAAAATCGGCGCAGCATTGCTCCGTTCGGTGCGCACAAGAAGGCCGGGCCCGTCCGCAGAAAAGACAAGCAGGCTCGAAGACGAAAGAATCGCTTCTGATCTCGCGGGGATCTGCATGCTCAAGGCTGGTGTCGTGATTTTCCTCAGAATGCTTCCAGAAAACGACTGCCAGTCGGGGGTGCGAATCCAGATGGTGCCCTCTGAGAGTGCTACATCAACGGTCGATTCTTTTACTCCCTGGGCGGATTCCCTGAGCGTGAGATCCGTCCGCGTCCCAAGTACCATGGATGTACCGTCGAAGTATTCCAGCAGAATGCCAGCCTGCGGTCCGGTTTGAATGCGCTCGCCGGGGAAGAGCTTCATCCCGTCCTGGGCTCGCTGGGAGTTGCCTCCTTCGAGCCACACATTGGCGCTGCCCACCCGATCCATGTGTAGCGTTACACCCCTTCGCGCAAGCGCATCGCCCTGGAAACGGAAGAAGAGCCAAAGTGCGAAGAGGGACAGCGTGACAAGGAGAATCACGTATCTCGCTGCACGGGACAGCAGAAAACCAAGAGGTGCCTCGGATGCAAGTGCATACGGAGCGCTCCGGCGGCGGCGAGAACCAAGCAGCATGGAAGGGGCATATGCTAAAAGAGCCCGCGCTCGGAGACAAGCACCAAAAATGTATCCAAGAATCTATCCAATGACTCGCTCAATTTCCTCTCGCGTCGTGATGCCGTCTTTTACAAGATCCATTCCTCGCTCTTTCATCGTCCTGTATCCGTCTTTTTTTGCCTGCGCCTCCAACGCGGCTCCCTGCTCTAGCGACAGAATGAGCTGCTGCAGCGCGGTTGTTGCAAGGACGATTTCCGCGACGGCCATCTGACCGTCATAGGTTTTCGGATCCTCCGGTTTGCACGATGCGTTGCCGCGGCAGTCGCTGCGAACAGTGCGCACGAGCCTTTGCGCGATCACGGCTCTGAGTGCCGGAGCGAAGGTGTAGGGACTGACTCCCATCGAGAGTAGACGTGGAATCGCCTCGATGGCGCTGTTTGTATGAAGTGTGGAGAGAACAAGGTGTCCTGTGAGCGCTGCATTGATCGCAGTCTGTGCGGTTTCCGCGTCGCGTATTTCGCCGACGAGGATAACATCGGGGTCATGACGCAGAAGCGAACGTAGACCGGATTCAAAGGTGTAGTCGTGCGACGGATCAATCTCGCTCTGAATGACTCCTGCCAATTCGTATTCGATGGGGTCCTCGAGTGTGAGAATATTTCTATTTTTTCCCACGATGGTTGAAAGGAGCGCGTAGAGCGTCGTTGTTTTGCCCGACCCTGTCGGGCCTGTAATCAGCACAAGCCCTTGGGGAAGTTCAACGAGATCCGCGAGTGTTTTTGTGATGTCCTTCGGATACCCAAGCTTTTCCAATGCGATAATGCCGCGATTGGGATCGAGGAACCTGAGTGTGATCGCCTCGCCAAATCGTGTCGGAAGCGTTGCCACGCGCACATTGACTCTGCGACTTTCAAATGCAAACGAGTACTGGCCGTCCTGGGGGACATTGGTGATATTCAGTTTGAGCTTTGACTCGAACTTCACGCGCCTCAGGAGTTCCTGGTAATGATCGTGTGAAATTTCCGCAAGAGGCATCAGCATGCCGTGCATGCGCCACTCCAAGCGAACGGATTTCTTCTCCGGCGAAAGGTGAATGTCCGATGCCCCCTCTTTCGTGCACACCTCATGAAGTGTTGAGAGGAGCACTTCTCCTCCCAAAGCCGAAAAGTCGGGACGCGCGTACATCAAGACATTATATCAGAAACCCCCCCTTTTCTGCTACCCTGTAAATCCTTTCGTTTCATGCTGTCTCGAACGAAATTGCAGGTCAGTGAAACCCAAAAGCGCCGCTCTTTGCTGCGACGCATGACGATTATGCACGGAGTGCTCCTGCTCTTCACTCTTCTCGTTGTGGCGCGTCTTTTGGAGCTGCAGGTCATTCGAGGGGCCGAGTACCGCGAAACCGCAGAGTCGCAGCATTTTGGAGGCGTGAAACTCCCCGCGAAGCGCGGAGAGATTTTGGGTGTGAGTAGCAAGACCAATGAGACGAATATTTTCGCCACCAACACAACGCTCGACTTGGTCTACGTCGATCCGCTCATCACGGAACAGCCGACAATCGTTGCCGAGACGCTTGCAAACATTCTCGTGATCGATGAATTTCATCGATTATGCAGCGCTGGAAATGAGGATTGCCCTCGGGAGCTCATGCGGTTCTATGAGCCAGCTTTCGATCCCATCAGCAGAGTGAAAACGATTGCGACGGGAGGACTTTTAGAGCCGGTGCCAACACAAGTGTTTCTGGGTGATATGAAAGGGCTCCCCGACATCACTGAAGTCCGCAGACTTTTTGCGCGCGACATCGAGCGGAGAATCTCCCAGAAGAGCGTGACGTTTGTGCCGCTCACAGATGCGCCAGCGACGAAAGTGCAGATGTCGACCATTGAAAATCTCCACTTGCCCGGAATTTCCGTCGATCGTGAATACAATCTCGTCTACGCGAATCCCGAGCAGGTGAACCAGTACGCGCTTGATGCGATTGCGCGTGGACTCGGGGCCACGCTCGAGATCGATCCCGGGAAAATCCGCTCGAGGCTCCGCAGTCGTCCCCTTCGCTACGTGCCGATCATGCGCAGGCTTCCGCCTTCGCTCTCGCTTGCGGTCAAGGATGCACAGCTGAAATCGATGCAAGAGAGTCTGAAGCGTGCGAAGGCGCTTGGAGAAAAGTCATCCGGAAATGAATTCACGTATCCGCTTCGCAGCGTCGCATTCATTCCGGAACACTGGCGATTCTATCCCGATGACAACGTCGGGTCGCAAGTCGTCGGATTTTTGAACGTCAAACAGGAGGCGCAGTACGGCATCGAGCGCACATTCAACCCGCAGCTTCGCGGGCAAGAGGGGGCGATCAGTACCGTGAGTGATCTCCATGGCGGGCAAATTCTCACCGCGGAGCAGAAAATTGAAAACCCGCGTGATGGCGACGCGATTGTCCTGACCCTGGATCGGACGATTCAGAAGGAGGTCGAGAAGATCGTTCAGGCGGCAATCGAAAAGTACAAGGCGGACAGCGGTCAGGTGATCGTGATGGATCCAAAGACCGGTCGCATCCTTGCGATGGTCAATGCTCCCCTCTTCGATAGCAACAACTATGCGATAGTGTATGAAAAGGAACCGATTCTCATCG
>Ga0233425_10010354_pt1 | contig 11397 bp, 6 predicted proteins | sample Watercolumn_Towu_2_FD_181712 | JGI IMG/M metagenome (GOLD analysis project Ga0233425, IMG submission 181712) | Freshwater microbial communities from Lake Towuti, South Sulawesi, Indonesia - Watercolumn_Towuti2014_140_MG | ecosystem: Environmental > Aquatic > Freshwater > Lake | place: Indonesia...
GATGGAAGCCGTGGTCGCCGAGGAAAATGACGATGGTGTTCTTGTCGAGGCCCTCCTTCTCCAACGCGTCGAGAATCATGGCGACGTTGTCGTCCACGAAACTGACGCAAGCGTAATAGGCGGCAATGGCCTCACGCACTTGCTGCTTCGTCGGCTGCTGCCGGGTGAAGATGTCCGGGTTGCCGCCGGTGGCGCGCTTCATGTAGGGGAAATTCTTCAGGCTCTCCAACGGCGCGGGCGGATCGGGAATCTTCGCCGGGTCATACATCTCGATGTATTTCTTTGGCGCGATGAGCGGCGTGTGGGGCCGCGCCTGCGCGACGGCGAGGAAGAACTGTTTCTTCGTCTTCGCAAACTCCTTCAGCAGCGCCACCGCCACTTGTGCCTTTCGGTAGTCGCCATCCTGTTCGGCCGAGATGCCGGAGTCGCCGTAGCGGTCGGATTGCTGCCGCTTCCACTCGGCGAACGCCTTGCCTTTTCCTTTCGCCGGCGGTGGAGTCGCGGCGGCGCGAGCGCGTTTCACCGGCGGAAACTCCATGATCGGTCCCGGTCCGTTCCAGCCCTTGGGCTTGTCATACATCTCGATGCGGTCGAACGTCGCCAGTTGCCGCTCGGCGTAGTCTACCTTGTGGAAGAGCTTGCTGATGACGGCGGTGTAGAAGCCCTTGTTCTTGAGCATCTCCGGCAACGTCAGCACGCCGGCGGGCAGGCGTTCATTCATGACGTCGCCGTTGCTCAACACGCGCGTGCTCGGCGGGCGCAGGCCGGTCAGGAACGACGTGCGCGTTGGGTTGCAGCAGAACGCCTGACAATACGCCGAGTCGAACCGCACTGTGCTCGCGGCGAAGCGGTCGAGGTTCGGCGTCTTGCAGATCGGGTTGCCGTAGCAGCCCAGCACACCGGCGTTGGTGTCCTCGATGTCAATCAAGAGGACGTTCATCTTGGACGTGTCGGGAAGGGCGTCGGCGGCAATCGCGGTCGCGGTCATCACCAGCGCGGCGAAAAGAATCGGAAGACGTTGCATAATCAGGTTTCTTTCGTCCGCGCGAGTATTGGGGTTGTGCGGCGGTTGTTCAACGGGAAATCGGTTCATCGGTTCATCGGCGAGACTATGCAACCAGCACACGCTCCAGAAACCCCGCCGCCAGCCGTGCGCCATAGACCTGCGCGCGACCGGAGCGGGTCGAGTTGAAAATGAGCCAGCGGTTGTCGGCGGTCAGATAGGGATGGGTGTGCGACCACTGCTTGCCGTCGTGGACGGTGCGGCTGAACGCCAGCCGCAGATGCCTGCCGTCTTTCAGCGAGCCGGCGTGAACAGGCACGTCTTTCTCCGACGTAATGTCGCCAATCCAGAATTGCCCGCATTGCGAAACGCTGACGTGATTGAAACGAGTCGGCGTCTTGGCGGTGAGTGCGGCTGTGGAATCTCCCAGGGCCGATGTCCAGACGTTGCCCTGGCTGTCTTTGTCGCTCGCGGTCGAGAACAGAATCCGGCTGGACTTGCCAACCCACGCTTCATGGCCGGTCGGTCGCGGCGTGTGGGGGCGATCGGCAGGGAACCACCGGACGCCTTCGCGATCCACGTCCAGCGCGCCCAAACGCACCTCTTTCACGTCGGGCATCTTGTTGGCCTGGATGAGCACGCAGTTTCGGCCATCTCTCGAAAACTGCTCATGCTTGAACAGGAAGTCCGCCCGCTCCACCAGCGTGCGCCGTTGGCCCGTCTTGAGGTCGAAGAGAAGCACCTTGCTGCCGCCGCCCGCCGGGTGAAAGCTGATGGCGTAGTAGCGATGGTCTTGCGAGACGGTGCCGTAGCTGAACCTGCCCTCCATTGCCGGAAGCTCCATCACGTCCTCTTTCGCGAGCGTCTGGTAGTGGCAGCGCCGCAGGATGAGTTTGTCGCCAACGGTTTCCTGATAGTAAAGATGGTCTCTCCACGCGTGAAACGCCGGGAACCGCGGCTTGCTGGCGACGACCGGATGCACCGAGCCATCCGTCAAATCCACGATGGAGATGCCGCCATCCCGCTGGCCCGACGCGGCGTGCTGGACGGCGATCCGGTTACCTTGGCGCGGCGAGTAGGGTTGCTCGCCGTAGATGTTATCCGTGGGCCGCTCGTCGTTGGTGAGTTGAAAAATCTGCGCGCCGCTATCCGGATCGGTCTCCACGGGTTTCACGAGCCAGTCCTTCCGCTCCGCCGCCGCCAGTCGGCGCCCGACCAGCATCATCGCAGTGAAAGACGCTCCCGCGCCTCGCAGAAAGCGCCTTCGAGAAAACCCTGTCGGTCGTGTGAGCTTCTTCATTAGTCGCCTTTCAGTGTTCGGCGGTAGATTCTCCGCCAGCGCGGGATTGCCGGCAAGAGGCAACTTTTGCTGTCGGGCTTACTCCAGCACCAACAGCCGGTCGGAAGCTCTATCGCTGGCTTTGATGCGTAAACCCACGTCCGTCTTCTCCACCGCGCACTTCCAGCCTGACGTGGGGAACTGGTGCGTGATCTTTGTCGCAGGGACGAACTCGCGGCGGATCTCCACGGTGCAGGGACCATCGTCCAGCAGATGCAACACCCAGCGGTGCTGCTTCTCCTGCCGGGTGAGGATGACGCGGACTTCCGGCGGTTGGACAGTGAGCGGCGCGGGGCCGGCCAACTGGTCAATCGCTTCCTGCGTCGCGTCGGCGATGCAGGCCATTTTGCCTCTGCCGAACGGCCGGACGTGCAGCGTGGATAGGAGCGTGTCACCATGCTGAAGGCCCATCTCCTTCGCCAGCGCCATCCCGCCCAGTTCTTTTCCGCGCGAGTCGTGACGCAGCGCGTCGCCCGCGACCAGCAGCGAGCCGCCGGCGCGGACGTAGCGGCGCAGATGGTCCAGCTCCGTGGCGGAGAGGCCGGAGGTGCGCGGCAAGATCAGCAGCTTGAAACGCGAGAGTTGCTTCTGCGGCTTGCCGAGGTCGAGCGCGTTGACGAACTCCACCGGCGCGCTGCGCTGGAGGCCGGCGTTGGCGATTGGTTCCATCGCGGCGACGTAGGGCGCGCGGTCGTAGCAGGGGAAACGGAACCGCGTCGCCTCCGAGAAGACGATGCCGACGTGCGACACCGGCACGGCGTCGCGCAGCCACGGCTCGATCTGGCTGACCATCCCGTAGAACGGCGCGAGTTGCTCGCGATGCCATCCCTGTATCGTGTCGTTCGGCAGCAGCGTCTTGTGGTCGGTCTGCTTGTGGCCGTAGTAGGAGTAGCAACGCCCGCCGAGCGCGAGGCAGGCGCGCCATTCGCGATGGTCGAGCGGCGTCAACGGCGCTCCCGGAGCCGGGCTGGCCTTGTTCATCAGGCCGTTGATCGCCGCGGGCTTGCCCGTCGCGCCGCGCAGCAGCATCAGGCGATATGAATCGGCAAACTCATTGTAGGCGATGTCCATCCGCCGCCCGACGTTCAGGTCGTTCTCGTGGTAACTGCTCACGCAGTTCTGCCAGATGTCCACCGACGGCTTGACCCGCTTGCACAACGCGCGCAGCCGCTCCACCGCCCGCGTTGTGGTGGCGATGTAGAACTCCATGTGGCGCCGCTCGTCGAAATCCTGCCACCGCGTCAGCTCCTGCCCGTAGAGCTGGCGGAACAGCCGCCGGCATCCCTCGCACGTGCAATCCGACGACCCATGCAGGCCGCCCTTCTTCGCCGAGATCAGGATGTCCCAGCGCATCCCGTCCACCGGATATTTCTCCAACACCTCGCGTGTGTAGCCTTCGACCAGTTCGAGATAACCCGGCGCGTTTAGGCAGATCACGCATCGCGACGAACAGACCCCGTCGGCGTCCGGCTTGCCGTGGATGAAATCGCGCCCCACGTTCTCGCGGATGAACTTCCAATTCCAGTTCAGCGTCACGTAGCCGAACGCGGCAATCTTGCGCTTGTGCAGTTCCTCGATGGTCCGGCCGAACCAATCGCCCTTCATGCCGGGGAACTTCGTGCCCACGCGCGTCTCGTGCGTGCAGTAGCCGTGATGCGGCACCGCCATGACCACCGTGCCGTCCACGTTCATCCGCCGGCAAAACTCCGCCAGCGCCACCGGGTCCGCCTCGCTGAGAAACTCCGGCACCTGGTCCGGCCGCAGCGCGATCCAGCTCCAGTCAATGTTGAACTGCCGGAAACAATGCGCCGGCCCCTTCGGCTTGTAGTCGCCCACCCGCTTGAACGGCACGAACCAGTCGTCAGCACCCACTGCGGACGCCGTCAACCAAACTACGCAGCAGAACCACGCTTGAGTCAGGCTCGCTTTCATTTGAAATCAATATCGCTTCGCTGGCTGGTGCGAGAACAACTGCCAATAGGTCGAGTCGAGTTGGTAGGGATCGGCGGGATCGCGGCGGTCGTCGAAGGTGGCGGGCAGGACGCCGTAGCGTTTCATCTCGCGCAAATACTCCGGCCGCGGACGGAATCCGGCCATGTCGAAACGCTTGATGCGATTCAGTTCGTCGGAGACCTTGCGGACTGCGGCGAGGAGTTTTTGATAATCGGGATCGTCGGTGTTGCGGAACGTCTGGGGACAGGTGGCAGCCTTTGTGGCGGCCAGCGGCGCTAGCAGCAGGAGGGAATCTTCCGGACGGGTCAGGTTGTAGAGCAGATGGCGCGAGAGACGCAGGCGGAGGAGTGTTCGCGGCTCTTTCCAGCGGGCGGCTTTGTTGTCCCCGCAAATCCAATACGGGTCCTCCCATTGCCGGTCGAAGCACGGGCCGTCGGGCAGGACCAGGTCTTTGGTGTGACAACTGGCGCAACGTTTGGCGACGACCGCGGCGGCGTCGCGCACTTCCGGCAGGTCGTTGATGGGGCCGCCGTCGTTGGCGGTCTTGTAGTAGCCGCCGATCATGCCGGATCCCAACGCGGCGTAGGTGCCGGGATAGGTTGCGCCGGACTCGATCCAGTAACGGATGGCGCGGACCTCGGAGTCGGAGAAGTTCGTGCCGTGGTGGCCGCGCAGCTTCTTCATCAGCGGGCTGGCGGCTGCGCCAATGGCGTAGGGCGGCAGGTTGGCGGTCATGGTGTTGCGGCCGTCGGCGAACTGCTGGCGGATGGTCAGCATGAAATAGCTGTGCGAGTAAAGCGGCCCGTGGTCGCCGGTGAGGAACACGCCGCCGTCGCGTTGTCGCGGGTTGTGGCAGGAGACGCAATGGCGGTCGAGGATGGGCTGGATGTCGCGAGGGAAATCGAACACCTGCGGGATGCCCGCGATGGGATGGATCTTGCTCGGCGGGCGCGTCGTGGCGGCGCGCACGGCGGAACGGCTTGCGGCGGTCTGCGTGCGCGACTCGTGACAGCCGATGCAGCCGGTAACTTCACCCGGCACCACCGAGACGAAACTCTGCATCCGCTTGACCGCGTTCTCGTCCTTGTCGAGCGCGATGAAGAAGAACGCGCGGTTTGCCGGCAGATCGAAATGCGCCGAGCCGTCTGGCTCGACGGGCACGGTGCCCACGACGCGCTCCAGCGTGAACGAACCGCCGAACGTCAGCGGCTCCGGAAATCCGCTGAAGTTCAGCGGCTTCGGCAGCGTCTCCATCACCAAGAGTTGCTTCACCGTGCCGCGCGCGACGCCGGCCATGTTCCGGCCCGCATAGACATCGGAGAGGATGAGCGTGCCCGTCGGTGACGAATCGTTGGCGCGCGTCGTGATGACCGGCTCGCGCAATCGCGGCGCGAGCCAGCGCGGTTCATGCACTTCCATGCCCGCCGCCATCAGTTCGTCCGGCAGGCGATAGAGCATGTTCATGCGGCCCGTATCATCCATCATCGCGAGCCGGTCGCCGACCGCGACGAGAAAGAAATCCGCCGACACCGGATAGGGATCGTGGAACCACGGATGATTAGTCAGCACGCGCTCCGACTCGTGCGCGTCCGGCCCGTTGCCCGGCTCGACGATTGAGACGCCGCCCTGGTGCTCCGTGCGGCCGTGGCCCGGCGAGCGGATCATGACGATCTTCGCCGTGCCGGGAATCGGCCGCGCGTCAATGAACACGCCGCCGGGATTCATGTTGCCGAAGAACGTCATCTGCGCGCTGCCGTCCGGGTAGATTGTCCAGAGGTGATGGAACTGGAGCTGGCTGCGGTCCACGTATTCCCATCGCGTGTAGAGGATGCGGCCATCGGGCAGGACGACAGGCGTGTTGTCGTGCTCGATGTTGGCGGAAAGCGGGCGGATGCTGCGCCCCTCGCCGTCGCAGCGGTGGAGCGTCGCGACGGGCGTGCACCAGCAATTCACCCAACGCTTGCTGCGCGCCGAGCAGAAGACGATGCCGCCGTCGGGCAACCACGCTGGCTCGATGTCGTCGAACGCCCCGTCGGTGAGTTGGCGCAGACCGGAGCCGTCGCTGTGGATCGTATAAAGATGATAGGTCTCGCTGCCGCCTTTGCGGTAGGCGAAGACGATTTTCTTGCCGTCGTAATGGACGCACGGATCGCGGACGGCGCCGGCGGGGTCGTCGAGCAGCACGGTAAGTTTGCCGGTGCGCAAGTTCAGCCGGCAGAGCCTGCCGTGTTTGTTGTGGATCGGCACCGACGCCTTCTCCGCGTCGCCCTCGGCGAAATAGCCGAAGTTGGCATACCAATGTTCGCGGATGGTCGTGCGGCAGGCGAAGACGATCTCCGGTTGTGTTTTCATCGGCCCCGCCAAAGCCTCCTCCAACAGTTCGGGCCGGCTGTTGTCAAACAGTTCGGGTTGATACCAGGGAAATTTCTTCCGCAGCGCCTGTTCGTCGGTCGGCGCGGAGATCGCGGCGGCGCAGGCAAAAACAAGGAAGGCAAGGTGATGAGCGTTCATGTCTTTTCCACCTGCGAGAAGCGTCCTGATGTGCGGTCGCGCATGGCCGGATAATGCTGAATCGGCGGCGGTTTGTAAATAGTCGGGCAGGCCCGCGGCAGCGGCGGGTCAATACTTGGTTTGAAGACAGGCGCGTTGGCCTGCTACGCTGGCGGCATGAAGATGGTAGACACACATGCGCATCTGACCGACGGAAGATTTCACGACGACCTCGACGTTGTGGTGCAGCGCGCGGCGGAGGCGGGCGTCGGGACAATCATCACATTGGCGGCGGCGCTGGAGGAGTGCGAGGCGGTGCTGAAGCTTGCGGAGCGGTTTCCGGCGGTGTTCGCGGCGGTGGGCGTGCATCCCCACGCCGCGGCGACCTCGCCGGAGGACGTGACGGGCGCGCTGGCGGAGTTTGCGAAGCATCCGAAGGTCGTGGCTATCGGCGAGGCGGGGATGGATTATTACTACCTGCCGGGGCGAACGGAGCAACGGCCCGACCTTGACGCGGCCGTGAAGGCCAGCCAGCGGCGCGTGTTTGCGCAGCAGCTCGAACTGGCGGCGCGGCTCGACAAGCCGATTGTCATCCATTTGCGCGAGTGCGCCGGCGATTTGCTGGAATTGGTGACGCCGTATCGCGGGCGGTTGCGCGGGGTGTTTCACTGCTTCAGCGAAAACGCCGACGTGGCGCGTCGCGTTGTGGAGATGGGTTTCCATGTGTCGTTCAGCGGGATGCTGACGTTCAAGAAGAACGGGGCGTTGCGCGGGACGGCGGCGCAGTTGCCGGCGGAGCGGGTGATGGTGGAGACGGATTGCCCCTACATGTCGCCGGAGCCGCACCGGAGCCGGCGCTGCGAGCCGGCGTTCGTGGTTCACACGGCGGCGGCGTTGGCGGCGGCACGCGGCGCGGCGGTGGAAGCAGTGGCGCAGCAGATGACGGAAAATGCAGCCCGTTTGTTTGGATTGCCGCGCTAAAAAGGCTGTTGTTTGCCGTGTTCTAAGCTGTCGCTGCGGGCTTGGCTTCCGGCGGGCGGGCGAGCTTGATGGCAAGCTGGACGGCGGCGAGGAAGCTGGCGGGATTGGCGACGTTGCGGCCAGCGATGTCGTAGGCAGTGCCGTGGTCCGGTGAGGTGCGGATGAACGGCAGGCCGAGGGTGAGATTCACGCCGGTGTCGAAGGCGAGCATCTTCAACGGTCCCAGACCCTGGTCGTGATACATCGCGACGACGGCGTCGAACTCGCCCTTGTAGGCTTCGTGGAAGATTGTGTCCGCCGGGCGCGGGCCGATGGCGGTGATGCCTTTCTTGGCGGCGATTTCGACAGCGGGTGCAATGATCCTAATCTCCTCGTTGCCAAAGGTGCCGTTGTCACCGGCGTGGGGGTTGAGGCCGGCGATACCGATGCGGCGTCGCTGCAAACCGAATTCTCCCAGCGCGGCATGTGTCAACTCGATCACGTCGAAAATCTTCTGCTTCGTCAACGCGCGGGGAACATCCTTCAGCGCCAGATGGGTCGTGGCGAGGGCGACGCGCAACCACGCGGTTGGCGCGAGCGTGCCGGGCACGGGCGGTGGTTTCTGGAATTGGCCGACGAGCATCATGGCGATGCGCTTGGCGTGGGAGAGCTTGCCGAGCAACTCGGTCTGGCCGGGCACTTTGATGCCGGCCATGTGGAGGGCGGCCTTGTTGAGGGGCGCGGTGACGAGCGCGGCGATTTTCTTGGCGCGAGCGAGCTTGACGCCGTAGTCGAGCCATTCGGCGGCGGCTTTGGCAGCGCGCTTGTCGGGTTTGCCCGGCTCGACGTTGGCGAGGTCGTGTTTGCCGACCTCGATCAAGTCAAAGCTCGGCCGAACGCCGAGGCTGCGGCACGTGCGGTCGAGGACGCCCGCGTCGCCGATGATGGTGTATTGGAAATTGGGCGGCAGCCGTCCGCTGGAGACGGCCTTGACCACGATTTCCGGCCCGATACCCGCGGCATCGCCGATGGTGATGCCGATGACGTCGTTCGTTGTAGCCATAGTGACCTCAGAAATACCGGATGAACGCCTTCTGCTTCAACCGCTCCATCCACCTGCGCTGGCGCTCGGCACGCATCTCTTGCGCCAGCGTCTTCTCCACTTCGCTCCGCACCTCCGCCAAGCCGCGAATGCGCTCCGGTCGCACTTCGTCCACCTGGATGAGGTAAAACCCGTCTTCGGTTTCGATGGCCTTGCTGTGCTGGCCGGCCTTGAGCGCGAACGCCGCCTCCGCCAGTTCCTTGCGCAACCCGGACTCCTTGTCCACCCAACCCCAGTCGCCGCCGGGATTCTTCTGCCCGCCGCTGGAGTAGACGTTGGCGAGGCCGACGAAATCCGCGCCGCTTTGGAGTTTCTGCAAGATGTTGCCGGCCAAGTCGCGCGCTTCGGTGTTGTTACCACCGGCCTCTTTTTTGATGACGATCATGCGGAGGCGGACTTGATAGGGGAGTGTGAACTTCCCCTTATTCTGGCTGTAATACTGCTCAATCGCCGCGGGCGACACCACCACGTCGGAGGAGACTTCCTTTTGCCGCAACGCCTGCACAATGAACGGCTCGCGCACGAATTTCTGCTTCCACTGCTCCATCGTCAAGCCCCGCGCTTGAATGGTCCGGATCAGCGCGTTTTTGTCGCCACCATATTGCTCCTCGATGATCTCGCGCGTCCGGCTTTCGAAAACGTGGTCGGGTAGCTTGTAACCCTTGTCGGTGAACTCCTGGAGAATCAACGCGCGCTCGACCAGCGTGTTGAGGGCGTCCACGCCGGCCTGTTGGATCTTCCGGTCGCGCTCCTCGCCGGAATAGAGGCGGTAAGCGTTCTGGATGGCGGGCGTCGCCACCTCGCGCACGTCGGAAAAAGTAATCAGACGGTCGTTGACGATGGCCGCGATGCCATCAACCGTGTCAGCAACCGTTCGACTGCTGATGCCAAGCATCAACACCACAAGCGGGGCACAATAAAACCACTTCCCCATAGCATTTTCATCATGATGGCAGGGTTTTTACCCCTCTTCAAGCCTGAAATACCGGAAAACGGGCCGTTTGCAAAAATGAATGGCAAAGAGCTGGCATTGGCTTGGAAAGCACCATAGAAATCATAAAAACTGTATATCTTGCTTAAATCTAGTGAGTTGCGGTTGGAGAAGTTGCTCGCAAATACGACCCGTTGGGCGCATCTTGGGGACATGTCCAAGAAAGGAAAAAGGTCAGTGTTTCTCCGTGAAATCGCGTCCCTCCAGCGCGATGCGGCGAGCCAAACGAAGCCGTTGAAGGGCGTGAGTCGTAAGACCGCCCCAACGAAGCCGCCGAAAGTCGGTTAGCGGCCGCCGCCCGGACATTTTCCGCCGACACGACTCCTCCATGAGTTCGCCTACTCCCGCTTTGCTTTCCGCCACGGAACTGGCGCTCTCCTTCGGCATCCAGCGCGTGCTTGACGGCGCGACGCTGTCGGTGGCACCGGGCGAGAAGGTGGGGCTGGTCGGGCGCAACGGTTGCGGCAAGACGAGTTTCCTGAAGATCCTCGCCGGCATGAGCCAAGCCGAGGCGGGCGAAGTCTCGCGGCGGCGCGGGCTGCGCGTCGGTTATCTGCCGCAGGAGTTCGAGCTGGATGGCGACAAGACCGTGCGCGAGAACATCGAGGCCGGCGCGGCGGATTTGATGGAGTGGCTGCGCCGCTACGAGGCCGGCCATCGCAGCGAGGCGGAGATGGCGGAGTTGCAGCACGCCATCGAGGTCGCCGACGGATGGAACCTCCAGGCGCGGATCAAGGCGAGCGCCTCGGCGTTGTTCGCGCCGCGGCTGGATGCGCGGGTAGGGCCGTTGTCGGGCGGCGAGAAACGGCGCGTCGCGCTCTGTCGGGCGCTGGTGGCCCAGCCGGACTTGCTGCTGCTCGACGAGCCGACGAACCACCTCGACGCGGAATCCATTCGTTGGTTGGAGGAGTTTCTCCAGAAGTTCCCCGGCGCGGTGATCTTCGTCACGCACGACCGCTACTTCCTCGACGTCATCGCTACGCGGATCGTCGAGCTTGCCGACGGCCACTGCTTCTCGCATCCGGGCAACTACACGGCTTATCTGGAATCGAAAGCCATTCGCCAGCAGATCGCCGAGCAGGCCGAGCGGCGGCGGCAGCGGTTCCTGCGCGTGGAGTTGGAATGGGTCCGCGCCGGCGTGCGCGCGCAACGGTCGAAGGCGCGGCACCGGATGGACACGTTTTATCAGGTCGCCGGACTCGAAGCGCCGCCGGAGGAGCGGGAGATGGACTTGTTGATACCGCCCGCGTCGGAGTTGGGTAACATCGCCGTGAACGTCACCGACGCCAGCGCGAAGGTCGGCGAGGACGCGGCGGAGCGCTGGCTGTTTCGCGGGCTGAGCTTCTCCCTGAAGCCGGGCCAGTGCACCGGCGTGGTCGGCCGCAACGGTGCTGGCAAGACAACGCTCCTGCGGCTCTGCATGGGCGAACGCGCGGCCGACGAGGGCGAGGTCGTCATCGGGAAGAAGGCGACGTTCAACTACATTGACCAGGCGCGCATGCAACTCAACAGCGCGAACACCGTGCTGGACGAGATCGCGGGCGGCTGCGAGCGGATCC